>OJIS01000396.1_pt1 | contig 14562 bp, 10 predicted proteins | sample 1595671 | NCBI WGS metagenome assembly OJIS01 (sample SAMN05416814, study PRJEB24817) | seawater metagenome | isolation source: Sea water | place: Canada:Atlantic | collected 2013-07 | reverse complement strand
AGCCTCGGTCTCGTGGGCTCGGAGATGTGTATAAGAGACAGGTTACCGGATTTCTCCCAATCACCGCCGGCCAGGTCGAGATTTGTGGCGTCTCCATGATCACCAATCCGCGTGGAGCGAAGGCCAAAATCGGCTATCTCCCGGAATCCGCCCCGCTATACAATGATATGACCGTTCAGAGTTTCCTCAAGTTCTGCGCCTCCATGCGCGGCCTTCGCGGCTCGGCCCGTCGTCTGGCCGTCGAAAAATCAATCGAAACCTGCTTCCTCGGAAATGTCGCCCGTCAATCCATTGGCACTCTTTCCAAAGGATACCGCCACCGCACCTGCCTGGCCCAATCGCTCCTTCACGATCCCGAAGTCCTCGTTCTCGACGAACCGACCGATGGGCTCGATCCCAACCAGAAGCTCGAAGTGCGAAAGCTCATCAAGAATCTCGGCAAGGAAAAGGCCATTCTCTTCTCGACCCACATTCTCGAAGAAGTTACCGCAGCCTGCACCCGCGCAGTCATCGTCGATCAAGGTGCCATCGTCGCCGACGGAACCCCACAGGAACTTGAAGCCCAGGGCGGAGGCTCCCTCTACGACCTCTTCCACAAGGTCACGACCTTCGAAACCCCTGCTGCCTAGTTTTAAACCCCACTTTCTCTCAGCATGAATGCCTTCACTATCTTCAAACGCGAATTAAGCAGCTACTTCACGCAGCCCACTGCTTACGCCATCGTGATCATCTTTGGGTTCCTCTCAATCCTCCTCACATTCACCATTGGAAACTTCTGGGGAATCGGCGACGCCAGCCTGCATGGCTCGTTCTTCCGCTACCACCCGCTCTTACTCATGATCCTGGTGCCTGCCGTCAGCATGCGTCAATGGGCCGATGAGCATTATACCGGCACCATTGAGCTCCTCGGAACCTTCCCGATCAAGCTCGGCAGCGCCATCATCGGAAAGTTCCTCGCCAGTGCCTTCGTCTGGGCTCTCGCCCTTCTTCTGACCTTCCCCATGATCTGGGCCGTCGTTTACCTCGGCGATCCCGACGGATGGACCATCTTCTCGGGCTATCTCGGAAGCTTCTTCGTCTGCCTGACCTTCCTGGCGATCACCACCCTGATCTCCGCGCTCACAAGGGATCAAGTCGTTGCCCTGATCGCCTCGGTGGCCGTCTGCTGCTTCCTCACCATCTGCGGTTGGGAGCCCGTCATTAACGAAGTCCGACGCTCCGGCACCGAATACGCACCACTTCTCGTCGAGACCTTCACAAGACTCGGCATCTACAGCCACTTTTTCGAAGCCACCCTGGGCAAAATCTCTTTCACGAGTCTCTTCTACTTTGCCGGCCTCATTTTTGTCAGCCTTTTCGGCACCAGCTTCATCCTGAACTCAAAACGTGCCTAAACCCTCTCTCATCCAACCTTCATCACGCAACAAACTATGAATGCATTGAAGCCCATCCTCATCGGTCTCGCCGGCGTTGGCATCCTCTTTTTCGGTCTCTCCTTTGGCCTCGAAGCTCTTGAACCAGCCCGTTGGTATTGTCTCATCCTCGCGATTGCCGTTATTTCTCTTCTACCCGCCAGCCGCCTCTTCCGGGGCGTTGTGGGAGTGGCCATCCTTGCCATCCTCGTTTTCTTCGCCACCCAGTTGCTCGAAAGCACTCTCGGGAACAAGAACATCGATCTCACCGAGGACAACCGCTACACCCTCACCGAAGGCACCCGCTCCATCCTCTCGGAACTCACCGAACCCGTCACCATCAACTACTACGTCACCCGTGATGTCGATGGCACCCCGGCTTCGTTCAAGCGCCACATTCCACGGGTCGATAGCTTCCTTCGCGAGATCAAGAACCTTGCCAAGAGCGATCTCATCACCCTGAACTTCATCGATCCCGAGCCCAATACCGATGAAGAAGACGCCGCTCTCCTCGATCAGGTCCAGCAAATCGACGTCACCCAGGATGACAAGATGATCTTTGGAGCCTCTATCAGCTCGCTCGAAAAGAAGACCGTCATTCCCGTCTTCGATCCCGCCCAGGAAACCCAGCTCGAGTTTCAAGTCATCAGCGCCATTGCCGAGGTCAGCACGCGCAATGCCCCGGTCGTGGGACTCATGTCAGCTCACGATCTCGCCGTGGGCGGCCAATCCAACCGCGGCTGGCTTTTTTACCAAACCTTGCAGCGGGGCTATGACGTTCTGGATCTCGGCATGATGCCCACCGCCACCCTCGATACGGTCTATGAAGGTCGCAAGTGGGGCGACTCACCCGGATACCTCGACCCCGAAAAAATCCCGGTCATTCTCGTCATTCACCCCGCCGGGATCACACCCGAGGCTGAGTTCGCACTCGACCAATACATCCTCCGTGGCGGCACCGTCATCGCCTGTGTCGACCCCATGTCAATGGTGGCCCAGCAGTCCGGGCGATCACAAATTCCCGGCATGCCCCCACAAGGAGGCACCCCGCCGTCCTCATCACTTCCGAAGCTTTTCGCGAAGCACAACGTCAAGTTCAGCAACTCCGAAGTCATTATCGACCGCGCCTTTGCCGCTCAAAACAACCCCACCATTCTTCTCCTCAATGAAGAAGCCATGACGGTGAAGGACGATATTTCACTTTCCTCCATCCAGAACCTCGCCTTCCTACTTAGTGGCAGCTTCAGTGGAGCCAATGGAAATCCCATGGGACCGGGTCTCGAAGTCAGCCACCTCGTTGAAACCTCTTACCAATACACCTTCATCGATGGCCAATCCCTGGCCTCTCCCCAAGGCGCCCAACAACTGCGTTTCGCCCTCGGCAGCCGTCGTGAAGGCGACCAAAAACAATCCTACGTCACCCTCCTCAGCGGAACCTTCCCCTCGGCGTTCCCTGATGGCGATCCTTCCGCCAAGGAAGAACAAGACCCAGGTGAAGGAGACACTCCGGAAAAGACAGAGGAACCGAAAGTCGCAGCTCTCGCCACCGGCACCGCTCGCGGCAACCTCTATCTGATTGCCGACTCGGACTTCCTCTACGATGGCCTCGCCTACCAGTTCCAGCGCTTTGGCAATAGCGGTTTCATGCAGCCCATCAGCGGAAACGGCCCCTTCCTGCTCAATGTCATCGATCAGGCCGTCGGCTCCAAATATCTTATCGGTGCCCGCGCCCGGACCCCGCTCTACCGCCAGTTCACGGTCCTGAAGGACAAGGAAGCAGAGCTTGAAAAAGTCTCCGGTGAAACGATTAAGGAATTCGAAGCAAAAGCCCAGGAGGCCGCTGCCGAAATGCAGAAGATCCGCTCGCAGATGACTCAGAATAACGCCGCCCAGCTTACCCCGGAGCTTCGCTCTCAAATTGCGGAGTATCGCAAGGCCGAAGTCGATGCCCGCAAGGCCATTCGCGAGGAGGAAAAATCTTATCAATCACAGATTGATGCTCTCAAAGCCGGAATCTTCTGGAAAACCCTTCTCCTTGTCCCCCTTGGAGTCATCATCGTCGGCCTCTGCGTCTACGCCTTCCGCAAAAGCCAAACCAACGCTCGATAATTCTCCCCTCATTATTTTAATCACGAACCAGTCACTGAAACCATGTCACGACTACAACTTCTGATTCTCTGGATCCTCGCCATTGCGACAGGCCTCTATTACTTTAAAAGTAAGGACGTCCCCGACTCCATCAACTCCAAGACCAAGCTCGAAATTGGCTCGGACCTTGTCTCCGGCAAGACCGTCGATACCATCGACGGCTTTAAGGTCAAAGCGGGCAAGGACACCGTCACCCTCAAAAAACAAGAGGGCGAATGGGTCGTCAGCGAACAAGACGACTTCCCCGCCAATCTTCAAACGATCTCGCGAGTTCTCGATGCCCTCCGGAACACCAAGGTTGCCCAGGGCGTCGTCGCCTCGGATGAATACTACGACCGCTTCAATCTCGACCCCGCCACGGAGGAAGAGAAAGAGCAACCTGACTCCATCACCTTGATGGCCGGCGGCAAGGAATCCGCGACCGTCTATCTCGGAAAAACGAGGGAAGCCACCGGCGGCAGCAGCGGCACCGCAGGTCGTTTCGTCAGCCTTTCAGACGATGACAGCGGCGTCTACATCGTGCAGGAAACCTTCGGCTTCCTAAGTGCCAATTCCGACAACTGGATCAGCAAGACCCTTACTCCACTTGAAGAAGGCGTCATCAAAATGGAGGTCGCAGCGCCCAATGACCCCACCTTCAAGCCTTGGACCATCTCTCGCAAGACAGTCTTGGACGATTTCCTCGTCGAAGGATTGACCGAAAAAGAGGAAACGAGAACCAACGAAACCGGCACTCTCAAAAATGTCTTTTCAAGCGTCTCCTTCGTCGAAATGCTCAATGAAGAGGAATACAAAACGCGCGCTGATGAAAAAGGCATTCGCACTCTGAAAGCCACCGACTCCGGCGGCTCAACCTTCCTTCTCACCATTATTCCCGAAAAGAAGGAGGAAAGCGCAGAACCTAAGAAGGACGATCCTGCCGCCCCAATGCCTTCGATCAACTACATCGTCACGATTAAAGTCCTTGCCGGCCCCACCAAGCCCGAACCTCCGGCTGCTGACGCCAGCGTCCAGGACAAGGCGGTCTACCAACAAAGGGTTGAAAACCTCGCTGATCTCGCTGCCAGCGTAAATCGCATGGGCAAAACTTATGGAGGTCGTTACTTCGTCGTCAACACAGCTGCCGTCGGCTCCCTGACCAAAAATCGCGGCGAATTCATCAAGCCCAAAACCGAAAAGAAAGAGCCGACCACCGTCAATACTCCTCCGGTTCGGGTTCCGGCTCCCGAAGGCACCAATCCTCCGACTCCGCGAATTCCAGGAACTCCCCCTCCGCCTCCAGGCATCGCCCGCCCCAAGGAAATTCCTTCAAAGAAGCCGAAAATCGAAGCGGTCACACCTCCGATCCAGGTTCCGCCAATTCCGGGATCTCAACGCAACCCGCCAAAAGCTCCAGCGGAAACCGGGAAACCGGCTGAGCCCGAGAAACCTGCCGATCAATAAGGGAGACTCTTCCCGATTATTTTCACCAAGCCGCCGGTCTACCCGACCTGCGGCTTTTATTAATGCACAAAACTTGCATTAAGCAGCTTGACTCCTTCCAACTTTATCGCACATTGATTGCATCTATGAAACTCCTGCTTTTTTTCGTCCTAAGTCTGGCTGCCCACGGACTCGATGTCGCGTCTCTCCACCCGCTCATTACTGATGCCGTCAGGCAAGTCGGTGGCGACCGTGTCAAAATCGTAGAGGTTGTGAAGCCCGGCATGAACGTTCACAAGTTCCAGCCCAAGGCCAGCGACATCAAAAGTATGGCGCGCGCCCGCCTCGTCTTCGCCTCCGGCAAAAACCTTGAACCCTATCTGAAGGGTCTCAAGGACAGCCTCCAGGCTCACCAGACCATCATTGAAGTCGGTAAATCCATTCCGTCTCAAAAAATCTCTGCAGAGGATGAAATCTACGCCTGCTGCCCCCATCACGCTGCCGGAGGAATCGATCCCCATTGGTGGCACAATGTCCGTAACATGGAGCGTGCCGTTCGCGTCATCGAGAAAGAGCTCATCAAAGCTGACCCCGCCGGCAAGGCAATCTACACCGCCAATTCCAAGGCCGCCCGCACCCGCCTCACCCAGCTTGATCGCTGGGTCAAAGGCCAGGTCGCAACCATCCCCCGTGGCAAACGACACCTCGTCACCGCTCACGCCGCCTTCGGCTACTTCTGCAAGGGATATGGATTCAAAGCGAGCTTTGTCCAGGGACTCAGCGCCCAGGGAGAAGTTTCCGCCACACAACTTGCCGATGCCATTGAGCAACTGCAGGTAGAACGAATCCCCATGGTCTTTCCCGAAAAATCCGCAAACCCCAAGATCCTCCAGCAGATCGCAAAGCAGACCGGTGCCAAAGTTGGCAAACCCCTCATCGCCGATGGTGCCACCAAAAGCTATCAGGCCATGATCAAGTCAAACGTGACCAACGTGGTTAACGGCCTCAAGTAGGAGAATGACCAGGTCGCCATTCACGGTCACGCTGATTGCCTTGGTTCCCCTGGCTGTTCTGGGGTGGCCGCTTGCCAGGGTCATCAATCAAAAGGCCTATGTCCCGATCGAAGTCGAAGAGGTCAATAGCGGACCTCTCGTCACCGCCGACCTATTGGTCCGCAGTGCCCATCCTTTCGAGTCGATCCAAGTCACCATTGGCGAAGCCAGTTGGACCTTCGCCCCCGACGAAGATATCAAAGAAATTCACTATCCGCGTGACGCCCGACTCATTCTTACTGTCACCGTTGATTGGCCGAAAGACACCCCGGAAACGGCCGTCCTTCTGACCCTCCAACCGGAAGGTCAAGGCGATCTCACCCGCACCTTATGGGGCTTGGACGAGGTCACGGCTGAAATCGAATTCACCTTGGAACCCGAAGCGTGAGCCACGAACATCACCAACTTAATCTCTCCGGAGTCGCTTACCACTACGGCGTAAAGGAGGCTCTCCGCGGCGTTGATTTTTCAGCCCACTGCGGCCAGCGCCTTGCCCTCCTCGGACCAAATGGTGCCGGGAAAAGCACCCTCATCCGGCTCCTCGCCGGGCTTCTCAAACAACAAACCGGGACCATCCAATGGCGTGAAAATTCCATTACCAAGGCGCGCCGTGAAATCGCCTACCTTCCCCAGGTCGATCGTCACCAGCGCCACTTCCCGATCCGCGTGCGCGACGTCGTTGCAATGGGTCGCTTCCCCCACCTCGGCAACCTCAAGCGCTTTGGTAAAGTTGATCACGCCAAAACCGAAGAAGCCATCGCCACCATGAATCTCGGCAACATTGCCAATCGCCAGATCGACCAACTCTCCGGCGGTCAGCAACAGCGGACTTTCATCGCCCGGGCCCTCGCCCAGGAAGCCCACGTCCTCCTTCTCGATGAACCCTTCAACGGACTCGATATCGAGAGCCGGTGCCACCTCTCAGACTCCCTCATCGATCTCACCAACAGCGGCCACCTCATCATCGCTTCACATCACCAGCTCGAAAGCGTGACCCAGATTTTCACCCACGCTCTCGTCCTCGACCAAAAGCAGGTCGCCTTTGGGAAAGCCACCGAAGTCATGGAAAGCGACGCGGTCAAGCAAACCCTTCATTCCTGCCACCCCCACGCGCATGACCGAGCTCTTTGAATTTCCCCTCTATCAGCGGGCCATTCTTGCCACGCTCATCATCGGCTTTGTCAATGGCTACACCAGTGCCTTCGTTCTCCTTCACCGGAGTCCGCTCAAGCTCACCGCTCTGAGCCACAGCCTTCTCCCGGGCGTCGCCATCTCGGCTTGGATTTTCAGCCTCGGAGTGCTCAGCGCCTTCTTCGGAGCAGTCATCGCAGCCATCATTATCGGCGTCCTCACCGTCCTCCTTTCCCGCATCACAAAAATCAGCGATGACACCGTTCTCGCGGTGCTCTACACTGGAGCCTTCGCCGTCGGCATCATGGTCCTTCAGCTTATCGGTTCCTATCAAGACCTCGAAGCCTGGCTTCTCGGAAATATTCTCGGCCTCTCCGACCTCGATCTTTGGATGAGTTTCGGGGTCGGTATTATCGCCGTCACCATGCTCTCCCTTTTCCGCCGCGCTGTCGTCATCAATCTCTACGACCCCGAAGTCGCGGCCAGCCTGGGAATCCGGACCCGCCTGCTCGACTACGCCTCCTTCGCGATCCTCATCCTTGTTTTGGTGACCACACTTCAAGCGGTCGGCTGCATCCTTGCCATCGGCATGATCGTCACCCCCGCCGCCATCGTGCGCCCCTATGTCTCCACTCCCGAGACCCTCTTCCCCATAAGCGCACTCGTCGGAGCACTCGGCTCAACCCTCGGGCTGATGCTGAGCATTACCTTGGGCCAACCTGCCGGAGCCAGCATCGCCGCAACTCTCGCCGGACTCTTCATCCTGTCCGTGGTCTTTCGCACGGTCCTCCCGAAGTAGCCTCTACTCAGTCAGTTCCTGCACCAATTGGGTCCGTAATTTCACCGGACCACTTTTTCCTTCAACGGCCTTAATCGCCGCCGAAACCTTCTCCAGGGTCATCTTATCCAAGGGGCTCGAACTCTCCACCGTCACTTCAAATCCGCCCCCCCGCATCTCGTGTGCCGACACCAACGTGACGCCCTCCGGCAAGTCCCGTTGAATTGCGTCTTCAAGCTGCTCACTCGTCGACAGACGCGACAACAAGACCGAGGTCAAGGGCACCGCCAGCCCGAGACAGACCAAAACCAAAACGATCAAACTCCGCCGTCCCCACGCTCCCGCCTTATGATTCCCGGAAATCCCCGCGAGCATAAAGTTCAAGCCCGCCCCCAAAACAATCGCAACGATGTTCGTTCCAAAAAGTAGGGCCGCCCCCAAAGCGATTCCGGTCCTTCCCATCGCCAAAGCGATTCCCACGGTCGCAATCGGAGGAACCAAGGCCGCCGCAATCGCCACTCCCGCCAAAGCCCCGCTCAACTTCGGCCGCGCGATGCAATACGACGCCGCAATCCCGGACACAAAAGCAATCCCCAGATCGAGCGAGTTCGGCTCTCCACGCATGCGCAACTGCTCGGTCATCCCAAGATCCAGGGCTCTTGCCAAAAATCCCATCGCCACACTCAGCGCAAAGGCGAAGCAAAATCCCCGACCGACCGCGCCCATCGCCTGGCGACCCAGCGGCCAGTTGCCCTGCACCAGGGAAAGCCCCGTTCCAATCAAAGGCATCATCAAAGGAGCCACCAACATCGCCCCGATCACCACCGCTCCCGAGTTGACCAACAAGCCCATTCCCGCAATCGCCGTCGCCAAAACCATCAATGCCGCAAAATCAAAATTCCACCGCGACTTCGATTCAACCTCATCAAAAAGCGCCAATCTCTCGTTCCGGTTGAGCTGTGGAATATTGACATGAATCAATCGCCCCACCATCTCTCGAAAACGGTGGCCCTTGCTCCGCTCCGCCCGGATCACTCCCACGGTCAAACCCTGATCACCACTCAAGAGTCGCTCCGGCAAGGTTCCGAAAAGCTTCCGGCGCAGTGTCCCGCGATCACTCGCACCCACCAAAAGCATCCCGTAAGGCTCCCCACTCATTTCCTGACTCAAAGCGGCCCCAAGATCATCCCCAAGCGACACTCGTGTCAGGACATTCTCCGGACTCAAACCAGCTCTCTTGATCACGGTCTCAAGATGCTTGTGTCCTAATTCCTCCGAAAGCTCATCAGCTTCGGGCCGCATCTGGAACGCCACCGTTCCGTCATCTGAAAGCGCCTTCGCAAGCTTCAAAGCCCGATGACTATGCGGCCCGCCCGCACAGGGCACGAGAATGCGTTGCCCGGAATTCGCCAACTCTGCACTCACTCGAACCGCCAAAACCTGACAGGCTGCCCCCTCAAAAACATCACTCGAAAACCGGGCGCTTTGATCTTCGCACTTCGTCCCGGCTTGTTTGCCGACAATCAACAAGCTTGGCCATTCCTGCTTCGCCGCATCCAGCACCTTCCGCTTCCGACTCACTCCACTCAAATCTCGAACGGCATCGACCGCCACGCCCTCCAATCCCTTTAACCATTCTTCCTCAACCTTCCCGGAATCGGCCACCCACAGCTCCAGAGGCTCTTGCAGCGCACCGGCCACCCGCAACCCAAAAGCCTTCATTGCCGAAGACTCCTCCACACACCGAATAATCACACATACCGACATCAGCTTTTTCCAAATTTCCGATCAAGTTCCTGAAACGAAATCTGCACCAGCGTTGGCCGACCCGCCGGATCGCAGTAAGGCAAATCGCACGCAAAAAGTTCATCTAACAAGCCTGGTAAAGTCGGAACACTCCAAGCACTCCGCCAGGCACCCACCGTCGCCACCTTCGCTGCAAATCCCTCGAAGGCGAGACGCCGCACCCGTGACCCTCCATCCCGATCGATTACCAAGTCCACCAAATCCACCAAGGATTTCTTAACATCTTGTCCATTCAAAAAAGCGGGAGCCGCGGCAATCGTAATGGTCAGCCCCCCGAAGGAATCCAAAGTAAATCCCGCCTGATCAAAGTGCTCCCGATGCCTCATCAACAAATCGACATCGCGCGCATCCAGCTCCAGTAAAACCGGCACCAACAAGCCCTGCGAATCGACCTTCTCATCCCCCTCCAACAACCGTTCATAAAAGATCCGCTCCCGGGCCGCCTTCGGCTCAAGGAGAACCAATCCCTCCGCACCCTCGATCAGCGCATAGCGATCCGACAAGGCACCCACGATCCGAAAATCCGGCTTCGTCGCCTTGGTCACCGCTTCCTCTTCAACTTCTAATTCCTTCTGCTCCTCATGCCGCCAAACCGGCTCCCTCGGCTTCGCCTCAGACGAAACTTCTTCGCGCGCCCTCACCACTTGCTGGGCCCCATCGACAACTTCCACCTGAACCTTCGGGTGCTCGGTCACCGGCGTCGACGGACTCATAAACGGAACAACTACCGAAGGCGTCGGTCGCAATGCTCCCTCCACCGCATCCATGATCGCAATGCGAACCTGAGCCGGTTCCGCAAATCTCACCTCCCGTTTGGCGGGATGGACATTCACGTCCACCAAGGCCGGATCCATCGAGATCCAAAGCCAAGCAGCAGGTTGCAGCCCCTCCTGCAAGCCGCCCTTGAAAGCCTCCTTCAAGGCTCGCGAAATCGTGAGATCTTCAACCGGACGACCATTCAAAAACACATATTGATGCTTCCGCCCCCGCCTCGCAAACGATGCCGGTAAAATCGCACCCTCAATCACCATCCCGCGCCGTTCATGCCGTGGTATTTCGATCAACTCCTTACCCGACTCCCCTCCGCTCATCGACTCGATCCGCACCCGTCGATCCGAAGTTGCCGGCAAATCCAAAGTGACCCGCCCATCCTTCCGCATCACCCAGCCAATTCCCGGAGTGCAAAGCGCGTGCAATCGAATCTGATGATCAATATGCGCCGCCTCCGTCGATTCTGCCTTTAAAAACTTCTTACGAGCCGGGACATTATAAAATAAATCCCGTACTTCGATACTCGTCCCGACCGGACACCCCACCGCCCGCGGCTCTTCCGGAGCTCCGCCATTCACCTTCACCTCGGTGCCCTCGACCGATTCAGCCTCCCGACTCAGCATCGTAAAGCGCGAAACACTCGCGATACTCGGCAGAGCCTCCCCCCGAAAACCCAAAGTCGCGATCCCATTCAAATCGTCTGAAGTGCGCAGCTTGCTCGTGGCATGCCGTTCCAGTGATCTCATCGCATCCGCCGGACTCATCCCGCAGCCATCGTCCCTTACCCGCAACATCGCCACTCCTCCGCGTTGAATCTCCACCTCAATCTTCCGGGCCCCCGCATCAATGGCATTCTCCACCAGCTCTTTAATGACACTCGACGGGCGCTCAATCACCTCCCCGGCCGCCACCTGGCTGGCCAGAGTCTCGGACATCACTTCCACCGTCGGCATACCGGGACTCTAACCACTCCAAGGCCAAGGTCATCCCCAAAAAGAAGACGATTTTCAAAAGACAACTTCGGAGAAAGTATTTCCATGGAAAAACTGAGGAGACAAAATCTCGGTCTCAGGTAGTGTTTTCCTCATGATGAAAGAAATCCCCCGATTCTTTCCCGCGCTCATTTGGCTCGCCGCCTCTCCGTGCGGCTATTGCGCAACGATGACCGAAAGCATCTTTGAAATCTTGGAGGCCAAAGAATCCGAACTCGAATCCCTTTGGAAGCGCCATCGAGAGCACTCCGAATTTTCCTTCCTCGTGCTGGATCGATGGGCCGAGATCTCTCCCGAGGACCTCCTCAAGCAAGATTTGACGAGAGAGGAAACCGAGACCGCCTGGCAACTGTGGGGCCGACACGATGGCAAGGGTGCTTTGAAGCACCTGAATAGCAGACCAGACCGCTATCAAGAGGCCATCAGCTCGATCTTGAAAGGCTACGGCGAATCTCGACCAAGGGAAGTGCTCTCGTTGACCAAAGATTACGAAGAGATCTTAGACAACGACTTCGTTCGCTCTGGAATGATTCGTGGATTCTCTCTTCAGTCACCCATCGCCGCAATTGATACGATGCGTAACTACTCGTCCGTATTATGGAAACAACCCGATATCGTCAGTCACGAATCCACAGCCGCTCGCACCGCGATCTGGCGGTGGCTGAATTTTGAATCAGAACACGCCTTGAATTACCTGGTGGAAGATGAGGATCCCCCTCTCAACCCCGAATTCGTGGCGATCCTAGCGTCCAAGATCCCAGAAAAGGTCGAACAAGCCTTCAACGATTTTCCGACAGGGCTTAAAAAAGTAGCCTTTGAGAAAGGGCTGCTTCTTGCAAAAGAGGGCAGTGAGACTCTTTCATTTGTGAACGCGATGGCTTCTCCTCTGGAGATCAATTCCAGTCACACATTTAAAAATCTGGTAAAAAGGGCCAACGAAACTCCGCCCGAATCATTCACAGAATGGCTCGTAGATGCCAAGGTCGAACATCTTGATCCGGCCTACGCCACCCTCCTCAGAGCAATCGCCAAAGAACGCTGGACTGCGACCGACCCACTTGGTCTTGTTCGTTTTCAAGTATCGAATGGCGACTGCGAATTCGCCAATATCTTGAGCGCCTGCCTGGAGAAAGATCACGAAGGGGCGATTCAATTTGTCGAAAGTCTCGGCAAACCTGGTTCCTACATTCGCCACCTTGGACGAAGACAGCTCATCGAAGCAATCGGGAGAACAAATGTCCCGGAGGCGTTGAAGCGATATCAACGCTACGCCGCCAAAGATGGATTAGGCGATCAACGCTACGAAATGGTCTTTCTGGAAATGGCGGGAAAGGATCGTGAAACTTTCCTGGAATTCGCACTCAAACACGAATCGGAAAAACACACGCTCATGGTCATTCTGGCCGGAGCCTGGTTGCCGAAGGATCCAGACTGGACAATCAAGACGCTCGAATCCCATGACATCAATCCTTTCAAAGGAGAGACAAGTCTGCGTCACAATCCTTTCAATAGAAATAAAAGGATCTACATCCATAATTTAAGCGGTGCAAAATGGAATCCCTCTTTGTTCGAGGCGTTTGACTCGATCCCTGAAAGTTGGAGGACCTCCTTAATCGACTCTCGCCTTATCTACCTTGGAGCCGAAATTCTTTGGTTGAGAACAAAGGCACACCCTGTCCTCAGCGAAGCAGAGCTCGAATCAATCCACCGGACAATTGCGAACAATGGACAGTGGATGTCCAGAGACGACCAAAACGATGTGAAATCGATCATCGCAGAGGCCACTTGGCTCAATGATCGCATCAAAGGTGAACTCGCGACGTGGATTGTTATTCGAGACTCACGAGGGCTCGAGAAGTTAAAACCTTGGATTGATCAGCTTCCTCCCGCCATCCGTCAAAAACCGCTCGAGACCTATGAATACTTTGACGACGATCAAAAGAGAGCACGCGAAAAGGCGGCTCAAAAAGATCTTCCAGTTCCTGTCATCAAACACACGGAAGAACTCCTCGGAAAGCTTTTGAAAAGCTATGATCGCGGAATAAAGTTATCCATCAACGAGTGGACCGAACCTGAAATCAAGGAATTTCACTCGCAAGTCAAAGACCTCACCAAGGAACAAATCCTCGTCCTTTCCACAAAAATCGATTTTGAACAACTTCCCTGGAGAGTCCGCGCATCGCTTATTCCCAAGTGCTTTGAAAACGAACAATCACATCGAAATCCCGTTCTACTTCACCTCACTCGAGCCACCGCAAAAGATTTCGCCACCTACGACCCGGCAAAGGCTGCCACCTGGGCAAATTCGATTCCATCACCGCGCCCCCGGGATCTCGCCTTCGGTGATATTCTGGATATTTGGAAAAGTTACGATAAAGAGGAGGCTCTCCAGTGGGTCGCCAGGCTGCCAACAGCTACGAAAGAGAGACTGGGTTACTGAGGGACTCCGCAGGATGCCAGGTCTGGGCCTCAAAGCCACTTCTCCCGCCTTTACCTCGCCAAGTCTGCAGACTAGTTTTCCGTCGTGACGTCACGCACAGGGATTCTTTTGCTGGTTTCCGGGCCCTCGGGCTCGGGAAAAACAACACTTTGCCGTCGCCTCTCCGATGAAAAAGAGGCTCATTATTCGATTTCCTGCACCACCCGGCCGGCACGCGCGGGCGAGGTCAATGGACGGGACTACCACTTCCTCACCAAGGAAGACTTCTCGGCCCGAATCAAAGCAGGCGAGTTTCTCGAGCATGCCGAAGTTCATGAGAATTTCTACGGCACTCTCAAATCCGAAGTTCTCGATCACATCTCGGTCGGGACCGACGTCGTCATGGACATTGATGTCCAGGGTGCGGCCCAGGTCCGTGCTTGTGATGACCCACAGATCCAAACCGCTCTCATTGACCTCTTTGTCATGCCTCCGAGCGAGGAAGAACTGCTCGCCCGCCTCACCGGACGCGGCACCGACGCCGAGGAGGTCATCGCTCTCCGCATGAAAAACGCCCTCGAGGAAATGGAGCATTGGCCGGAATCTGTCTCTTATACACATCTGACGCTGC
>OJIS01000395.1_pt1 | contig 14563 bp, 6 predicted proteins | sample 1595671 | NCBI WGS metagenome assembly OJIS01 (sample SAMN05416814, study PRJEB24817) | seawater metagenome | isolation source: Sea water | place: Canada:Atlantic | collected 2013-07 | reverse complement strand
TCAGATTTTCAAATTCCCGAGCCACCGTTAAATCCGGATCGGTGATCGATCCGGGTTAGCTGTCCTGACCATACCACCCGAGAAAGCTAAGAGCCAAACCCTAAAGGCTAATCGCTATCGTTGCGGCACTGAGGCTTCGAGAACAGTCGCTCCGCTCTCTTCACTCATCACAAGGATGCTGAAGTTACGAACCTTACCGAGATTGCTCGTGCTCACACTGGCGTAGTCAAACTTCCCTCTCAGGTCGGTGTAACCATCCTTGAAGAATTTAATTCCGTTTTCGGTGTCGGCATAAACCTTCACATAGACCTTGGAGAGCGGCTTGCCGGTCTTGCTATGACGGACGGTCAACATTCCCATCGTTTCACTCACGCTTGCTTTGAGCTCATTGGCATAGACCGCCTTTGAGGCTTTCTTGCCTCCGCCGAGAATCTCGATGATCACGTTACTGGCACGATATCTTTCAGGAAGGTCGAAGGTCTTGACTCCCTTGCCCTTCGCCAGCTTCATCGTTGTCGATTGATTGGGCTGAATGATTGCAAAACGCGAAGTTCCACTGGAGACAAAAGGATTGGTGCTAAAGAGAAACTCCAAATCCATCTCGTAGTAGTTCACCGTGACCTCTGTCACATTCTGATAATCGAGCGTGGCTTTGACGCCTTTAACACCGAGATCAAGAGTTGGCTCACGTGAAGCCGCAAGTTGTTGCTCCTGCTCACGATTCCCCTCTTCGATGACCTCGGGGGCGGCCCCTTCAATCTCTTTGATCTGGGCACTCAAATCAGCAAAGCGATCCCGCCAGCGATCAACCGCATACTTTTCGTACTTCGCCGCAAGCTGTTTGGCCTTGGCGAGGTCTTCCTGGTAGAAAGCGGAGTAGGCCTGAAAGTAGTCATACTGCATCCTGGTATCGAGTTGACCCGGTTTCACCTGCTTAAGATGCGCGAGCGCTTCGGAAACCCGATCCTGAAGGAAGAGGTAGTAGGTCACGCTGAGACGATCGATCTCATCAAGGCTCTTCCGCTGACTGAGACTGTGAAGGAAATTGAGATACTGCCCACGAATCACGGGATTCAAGATCCGGTTTTCACCTCCAAGGGCGTGAGCCCGATTGTTGATCAAAGGCTTGTATTCGAGGTGTTCATAACGACGACGATTGATCGGATCAACGGTGACCAACTCGCAGTCGAGCGCCACCCCACATTGGTCGAGGAATCCCTCCTGCATCAACAAAAGCTGCCCAATGGCATCCTTGTCATTGTGAGCCACCGCGTAGCCTTGCAAGGTCGCATGATAGATTCCGCGCATCTTCAGGATGACAAGAGCCTTGCCAAAGAAGTCAGCACTTCCACGACAGCGCCAAGCAATCTTGGTGAGCTCAACGGCGTGAAGATTTCCGGTTTCCAGATACTTCAAAACAACGTCTTCTTCTCCCCACTGGCTCATCCAGTCCCATGAGGTCTGATCGACAGTCGTGGGTTCATCGACTACTTTGAAAATAAGGGTGTCAGCATGAGCGACCACTTCCCCGGCCCGGGATAGATGAGCCGGATACACCGGATAATCGCCGGATGCCGGAAAGTAGAAAGCAATCTCAAGCCGCTGGGTCGCATATGGTTGAAGCTCCACCGGTTTGGTCGAAGTGGAGCGCTGTCCCAAAACGGCAATCGCGCCCTTGGGGAGTTGGGTCAGGATATCAAGCCGCTGACTCGAACTGGTGGGATTGGTCACCACGACTTGAGCGCCGTAAACAACTCCGCGAACAAATTCATCAGTGATGAATTTGTCGACCTTCCGACCATTCTCCATGCGGAAGCGATCGTTCAACTGGAAGTAGCTTTGGCTCACCAAAAGAGGTGGACGCTTCGCGGCCATTCCGGCCTCTCTGACTTCGCGATGGAAGAAAAGAGCGTTCCCACCAGCGGTGAAATCAAGGGTTCCCTTCTCAATTTTGTCCTTATGCTCGGGCGCGGCAAAGGGAAGGTCGAGGAAGGCGAGAGCCAACATCATCTCCGCAAAGTTACCAGTCACTTCGCCAAGATGACGGGATCCAAATCCGGGCTTGAGCCCATGACTCGCAAGATCGAGCCAAAATCTATTTTCGTCAATCAAGCTGTAGTTGTGCTCGTTCGGACGAAGGTGATAGTAGTTGTTCTCGGCCCATTCCTTCGTTGGATCGAGTGCCCGATAGAGTTGGCTGACTCGCTCGGCCAAGTCGGCATCTCCATCGAAAAAAGCATCGACCGGAGCACCGGCTCTCGCCTCAGCCACTTCTTCTTCCAGATCAGCCAATTCCTCAAGCTGACGACTCACCATCTTCTTCGCTCTATCTTTGGCCCCACCGACTGACAAATTCTGGCCAGCACTAAACAAAGCTCCTAATGAGAGACTTCTATTGGCCTTTTTTTCATCCATGACAATGCCATCAGCCACCTCCAGCGTCTTCCCGGCATAACCGGTCCCGAAGGCTCCACCACTGACGGCAGTTCTAAACCAAAGGCTCGCTTGGTCCAAATCAGGTTTCCGAAGAGCGAGACGGTTACGGAGGTCGAGCGAGAGGGCCGCGAGACGCTTCCCATCTTTTTGGGAGAGTAAAATTCTCTCAACGACATTCAGGCGGGCATAGTGATAAGCCTCCAGATATTTGCCGAGAGGACGGCCGAGCAGGTAGTCGTCCATGAAAGTCTGATCCTTCTTGTTCGCCAGGTGCGGGAGAACAACCTCCTTGAAGAACCCGGGATCCTTACGTGAAAGGAAGAAGCTCAATTCGTGGCAGGCAAACTCCGAATACTTGGCCCGTTTCTCATCATCTTTCATCTCCGACCACTTTGTGATGAAGGAAAACTCACGAAGAGTAGGGTCATTTTTCAAGGTCAGGAAGTAGCGATAGACGGAACCCAAATGATCGTAGACTTCAAACTGTGAATTGAGAAGATCGGGGATTTTAAGGGTATCGCCTTTTTTGAGGATACTGACCTGCTCCTGCTCCGTGAAATGTCGTTTTGGATCGAGAGCATTTCCCATGAGACGAAGGTCACGAATACCCGTCTTGCGATCAGGAAGCGAGACGCTGCGATAAGTTGCTCCCTCAGGATCTACGAGGAGGACGTGGATGTGTTGACGATCTCCAAAGGCGTCCAGATTAATACTCACTTTCCCGTTCTTATCTGGAACGAGGTTCGCGATGAGCACGGAACCACGTGCCAGAAACTCGTAGGAATGACTTCCAATCTCAGTCTTTTTCTTACCGCCTCGAGCCGAACTGCTCTTTCTGAGCATCGCCGGGGCCGCTGGCGCAGTCGGTTTGCGGGAAAACTTGTCACCAGCTTTCAGCACTTCTTCGCCAGAACTGGTGTCACGAACCGCCCAGGGATTAAGCAGGAGCTCTGGACGGGTGAGCATATTACCCGGAAACTTGTCGGCATATCGGCGCTCGAGAATGTAGCGGAGTTCGTCTCCCAGATTCCGACCGCTGATATACAGACTGGGAAGATGGCGGGCCCGACCTGTTCTCAAGCCAGCTCGCTGCGATCCGCCCATCGCAAGAAAGGGATCATTGCCGGGAAGGAAGCGGGTCCCCATGACATGAATCCGGGTCAGAGGGTCCGCTCCGGCAACCTCAATTTCGAGGGTTTTGGCATTCGCTTTAACTTGATGCAAATGGGATGGCTGACGCACGGGAAGCTCAAGCATCCGGGCTTCACCAAAGACGTAGCCCTGGGACACCTCCCCACCTCCGACGAGAACTTCAAGGGTTCGCCCTTCACCCTTAAGAAACAGGCGGTAGTCACCAGCGGGAAGCTTTGCGGTGAGGTAGCCCTTGACCAACTTCAAGCGCGAAAATTCATCGGCAAGGAATCCACCATTCTCGTAGGAGAAAAATGCAAGCTCTTTTCGATTCATGCTTCCGACAAAAGGAACCTTGAGATCCTGATCCGCGACCAAGGTAATACGGTCACTTTGGTCGCGGCGGTCATTTTTCAAATTCCACTGTCGCGATGTCCCCTCGGGAGTGCTCACACTGATCTGCGAGAGATCAGCAAGCAGGCCCAAATCAATCGAGCCCCTTGCGGTGGTCTTCAAGGTGACACTTCGCTGGTTCGTAAAGTGGCGATGATGAAGGGTGACGTTCAGATTGTGTCCGGCCAATGGTTCCCCATTCCGTCCGAAAAACTCGACGCGATAACGATCATTGATTTTGCTTAGGAAAAGATCGCCAACGCGGTTGGAACGGAGGGTTTCGTTCACTTTAAAGGAACGAGACGATGTGAGTTCAACTTCCTTACCTCCCTGACTGGCAATCTTCACCTTGACCCGAAGGGTCGCGGTAAGATTCGTGAGACGGTCTGGCACCCGGAATTCGTGGGTGAGTTCCCGATCACTTGTGAGTTTGAGGTTCGATACGCTCATACTTGCAGGGAGATTATCAAGGTTGGCGGAACTCAGTTCCAGGGAAGCGCTTTCGATCCGTCCGAGTGAGATCGTTTGGCCGGCAACTGTGAGGGTCGGTCGGACAATGAGCTTGGCCTTTCCTCCGGTGCGAAGGGATTCCTGATCGAGATACATCCCCGCATTCAGCTCGAATTTCTCGGCAGGCTGAACGAGCTTGGCAATCGTCGCGAAACCGTTCGGGTCCTGGATGACGATCGAACGAATCCCCGGATTATTCGAGAACGGCAGAATTGTCTGTCCGTCTTTGTCACATTGATACTGCTTCCGTCCAAGCCACAGCGCAGCGTTCTTAAGAGGTTGATTCTTCTCGTCCAATACCGTCACGAGTTCGCCCACTGTTGTGGTTTTGTTGAGGATACCCAGAGCCCCTTTGCGGACAACCGCCCGACTGCTCTTACCTGCGCCGATAAACTCGACAACCCAGAGGCCCCGCCGATTCGGGATGGCGGGGATCTTAAACTCCCGGGCCACTCGAAGTTGAGGCGCTTCGTCATACTCGTGGACTTCCCGGAAATTAGCGACGAGTCCATCGAGGTCGATGTCGGTGCTAACCTCACCACCCAGACTACGATAGTAATTCAGGGTATTGATCTCGAAGACCTTCACGATCAACTTGGGCACATTCTTCAAGTGCATCTTCAAGGAGACCTCGTCGTTGAGTTGGTAAATCTCCTGGCTGGTGGAATCGAATTCGATATCGACCCGATCCTTCAAGGCTTGAAACTCCGAGGGTGATAAGAGCGAGGCCCAATCGGAGGGTTTCCCCATCCCATGAGTAATTTTGGCTTCCGCGAAGACGCGGCGCAGCCAGGTATCGCGAAGGTAAGGCGCGAATTCAGAAGAACTACGATCGTCCTTCAAAAACTTTAGAAGGTAGCTTTTGACAAGCTCCTCATCTCCCCCGCGAGCCGGGGGGAGAGTCGTAATGCCGCTAAAGTCCCGCCCAAGCTCCGCCGGGTAGCGCCAAGCGGCAGGTTCGCTCTCCCGCCATTTCGGATTGAGATAACTGACCTTCCTTGGAAGCGCGAGATACGCTAAAAACCGCTTCTCATTTTCCTTACCCTGAGCCCTATCGTGAACGAGCCGTTGGTAAAGAATATGGACCTTAAGAGAATTGAAAGACGCGGGAAGAGTGGCGATGAATTTTGAAGCTCTTTCCAGATAGGCTTCCCGGACTTCGGGCGAAGATGCGAGATTAACATCGGCTCCCGGAAGGAGGCGAATCAGATACGTTTCGACGAAGTTCTTCACATTGATGAGTTCTTTTCTGGCGGCCAGAAGTTGCTCGAGTTGCAGCTTGGTGAGTGCACGGTGGATCGCAAACTCGCCAAAACCTTTGCTCTCCTTCGTCTTCAAATCGTCGAGGATGATCTCGACAAGTCCGGGGAGGTCCGGAGTTGTGGCACGGGAGAGAAGATCGCGCCGCTCGGTGACGGTTAGCTTTGGCTTCGATTCCAGAAATTCAAAGAACCCGGATTGATTCAGGTTCTGAAGCGCGCTTGAACGACCGAGAGCATCTTTTAAGAACGTTTCCCACGAGACTTGGGCCGGGTCCAATACGCTGGGATGATTCGCCTCACGGGCTTTGCCTTCCTGCTGGTGACTCAATTGCAGGTCGAGTTCCTTCTTCAGATAGTCCAGGGTCGCCTGTGGGTCATTCGAATACTTAAGAAGGGCTTCCCGGTTTTCGATTTTCTTTCGAGCGGACGAATTTTGGAAACGATTTTTCCATTCGACAAGAATCCGATTCAGCTCTTTCAGGTCCCTCTCATTCTGAAAGTGCAAGGCGTGGAAATAGTAGTAATCCTCTGTTCCGGGGATGAGGAGCTTCAATGCTTCCTTGCGATCCTCGGCCAGCGCAAAGTCCTCAACGAAGCCCACGTTCTGTTGGGCCAGGAGGCTGGACTGGGCAAAAAGGATTCCGCCAAAGGCAGCAATCCAGCGACGGCAGTGATGTGTCATCTTCATGAGTGATAAATATTCGAAGCCATTGAGGGCTACCGCAGCATGCGGAGGACGACTCAAAAGCGGTTTCCTTACGGTTAGGAAACGCCAGCTGCCGGTTTCTTGGAAGAAAATCTCATTTTATACGAATTTGCGCCTCTGCCGGGCAATTCGATCAAGAATGCTCCCGTTGCTAATTTTCGGCCAAGAATAACGACGATCCCAGGAGATTCACATAGCGCAATCATTGGACCTTCCGCGAGGTAAGCATGACGAAACCCGGGACCTCACTTGCGGTAGTGACCATGGCTTCAGGATTTGAGACCAAGATATAAGGGCTCGAGATCGTCGCCTGGGTCCTGAGGAGATCAATTCCGTGGGAGGTCAACCTTTGGCGATGGAGCCTCGGGCGTAGCTGGTGGCCGATTCCCCCGGAAAACGTCGTGCACACCTCGCGGAGAGCCTAAAAAAAGCGATGAATCGTGGAGGTGGCAAGCCAGACCCAGAAAGCAAACAAACCCACTTTAAACACCTGATTCTCTCCGTCGACTGTCTTCAGGAAAATCGCACGGGCCATTGCAAGCTGCATACTGACAGAGAGCTCAGACCAACACCTCCGTGACAACCTTGCCGTGGACATCGGTGAGCCGGAAGTCGCGGCCCTGGCTGCGGAAGGTGAGGCGTTTGTGATCGATGCCCAGTTGATGGAGAATGGTGGCGTGGAGGTCATGGACGTGAACCTTGTTCTCAGTGGCATGGTAGCCAAACTCGTCGGTCGCGCCGTAGGTCAGGCCGGGCTTCATCCCGCCGCCGGCCATCCACATCGTGAATCCGTGCGGATGGTGGTCGCGCCCCCAGGTCTTGCCCATGACCTGGGCGACGGGGGTGCGGCCAAACTCGCCTCCCCAGACGACGAGAGTGTCCTCGAGCAGCCCGCGCTGTTTGAGGTCGGCAATCAGGGCCGCAACCGGCCGATCTCCAGCCGAGCACTGTCGTTTGTGTTCGCGATCAATGTCGGTGTGTGAATCCCAGCCCCGGTCATAAAGTTGGACGAAGCGCACGCCACGCTCAACCAAGCGCCGCGCCATCAGACAGTTGCGGGCGAAGGAGGGTTTGACCCGATCGGCCCCGTAAAGTTCCATCGTCTTTTCCGACTCCTTGTTCAGATCGGCGAGCTGCGGAACACTGGCTTGCATGCGAAAGGCCAACTCGTAGGAAGCGATGCGGTTGGCAATTTCGGGGTCGCCAAGGGTGTCGTGCTGGCGGTTGTTCATCCACCGGATCAGGTCCAGTTCGCGACGCCGATCCTTGTTGGTGACGTTCTTCGGATTCTCGAGATGGAGTACCGGAGCACCGCTGTTACGGAAAGGCACGCCGGCGTGGCGGGAATCGAGGAAGCCGTTGCCCCAAAAACTTTGCAGAAGCGGCTGACCGTCACTAACCCCGGAGGTTAGGACGGTGTAGGCGGGCAGATCCTCGTTGTCCGATCCAAGGCCGTAGGACATCCAGGAACCAAGAGTGGGCCGATCTCCCAGCAAGGTCCCGCAGTTCATGAAATTCACCCCGGGGTCGTGGACGTTGGTGTCGGTGTGCATCGAGCGGATCACCGTTAATTCGTCCGCGACCTTGGAGAGGTGTGGCAGTAGTTCAGAAATGACAGTGCCGGATTGTCCATGCGGACGAAAGGAATAGGGCGAGCCCTTGAGCTTCGGCTTGCCGCGGATCAGGGCAAACTGCTGGTGGTCTTTTAACAGCGCCTGCGGAATGGCTTTGCCGTCAAGTTCATTGAGCTTCGGCTTGGGATCAAAGAGATCAATGTGTGACGGCCCGCCGGCCATGAAGAGAAAAATGACGCGCTTCGCTTTCGCGGCGTGATGCAGCCCCGGCAGACTCCCCTGCCCCGCCATGAGTTTTTCATTCAGCAAGGAGGCCAGCGCCACGGAGCCAAGACCTCCTGCCGAGCGACCGAGGAAGGCGCGACGCGTAAGGTCGGCTGAAGATGGAGAATCGTGAATCATGGTCGGGTGATGGTCTCGTCCAGGTTCAAGAGCACGGTGGCCAGGCTCTGCCAAACACTGAGCTCCGGAGTGGCGGACTGCTCGTAACGGATAATTTGCGCGTCGATGAAATCTTGAAATTTCGTTCGCTCGGCGACCTCCGGCTGACGGCCGAGAGTGAGCCGGAAAGCGAGGCCAAGGCGAGCTTCATCATCCTGCGCCTCCGTCAGGATTCGTCGGGCCAAATGCTCGGCTGATTTCACAAAGACCGGGGCATTTAAGGTCACGAGCGCTTGAGTGGGAAGGTTTGCGGTGGTTCGTTTCGCAACGCACACTGCGCGGGCCGGAGCATCGAGAAGCTCCATCGTGGGATGCAAGGCCATGCGACGCCAGTAGGTATAGAAGCTTTTTCGATAACGATCATCACCGCGGCTTGCTTTCCACTTCCCAGGCAAATCACGGTCTTCCCAGTATCTCTCAGGCTGAGGCGGAAAGACACTTGGCCCACCGACCGAGGGTTTCAGCAGCCCACTGATCGCAAGGGCCTGATCACGGATCTGCTCGGCCGGTAAACGAACGCGCGGCATTCTCGCAAGCTGTAAATTTTTTGGATCGCCCTCCCGATGAATTGAGGTGATGCGAGCCGATTGCCGATAGGTGGCGGAGGTGACGATCAGGCGGTTGATATGCTTCATGTCCCAGCCACTGTCCACGAACTCGGCGGCCAGCCAATCGAGCAAGTCCGGATGAGTCGGTGGCGCGCCCTGCGAACCAAAGTCGTCCGGGGTGCGCACCAGCCCGTGGCCGAAATAGCTTTGCCAGAACCGGTTGACCACGACCCGCGCAACGAGCGGGTTCTTTCCATCGACCAGCCAACGCGCAAATTCGAGCCGATTCTTCGGTGGCACTTCCCCGGCGGGCAACAAGACTTCCGGCGCTCCTGGAGAGACTTTGTCTCCACGACTCAGAAAACTGCCGCGCAGGTGGATAAAAGTCTCGCGGGGCTCCGAACGTTCCTTCATCACCGGAACGGCGGGAACCTCTTGCGAGCCGAGCAACTGCTCCTGATCGAGCTTGCGCAGCGCAGCCTGCAGCTGTCGGATTTCCTCGCTCTCCTCACCAAAGTCGAGGGCGCGGTCGTAAAGCCGGACATTCGTCAGCGAGCCATCGAAGTGGTAGGCATTCGGCTCGGTTGACGCTCTGTAGCCTGCTCCGATCGCGAGGCGGCGGGCCGAAACCGCGATCGTCTTCGGCACCTTACCGATCACACGAACAGCGGTATCCTCGATACCATCGACGAAAAGGCGCACCGACTTCCCGGCTTCGAATACAACCGCAACTTCGTGCGCTTGCCCGTCGTTAATCTGCTTGCTTCCATAGACCGTCACGCCCGCGAATGTCTCTGTGCGTGATGAGACCCAAAAGGAGAGATGTCCGGGGGCCGCTTCTTTCTCTCCCTCGCCACCGATCCCGAACACGTAGCTACGCTGCTTTCCGCGCCAGTCGTTTTTCGACATGATATTGGCCACCGCTTGCTTGGTGCGGATCGTGGCGGTGATGGTAAGATTTCCGGTGACGCAGAACTCCCCGGCATTCGCGACGAGGTGTGGTGCGTCCCATTTGCCCAACAAGCCTTCCGCGCCGAGGGGTTTCGGCCGTGGGAGCCGCTTGCGCGCCGCAACCAACTCGGCCTCGAGACGGACGCGCTCGTCATCGAGTTTCGGATCCGGATCGGCAGGCGGGGTGCGATACGTCATCGTCGGCCCACCTTGACCGTGCCCCTTGCCGCTGTGTTCAACGTTGTTGAAAATCGCGAACAGCGAGTAGTAATCGCGCTGGCTGATCGGATCAAATTTGTGATCATGGCACTCCGCACATTCCATGGTCAGTCCGAACCAAACCTTGCCAGTGGTATTGACGCGATCGGTCACTCCCTTGAGTCGGTATTCTTCCACCGGGTAGGTCATGCCACGGGCCTGGGGCGCATTGCGGTGGAAACCGGTGGCAAGGCGCTGCTCATCGGTCGCGCCGGGGAGCATGTCGCCGGCCAGTTGTTCGACCGTGAACTGGTCGAAGGGCATGTTGTGATGAAGCGACCGAACAACCCAATCCCGATAGGGCCAAATCTCGCGCATCTTGTCATCGGCAAAGCCCCGCGTGTCGGCATAGCGGGCCAGATCGAGCCAATCCTGGGCGCGACGTTCCGCATAGTCACGTGTCGACATTAAGCGATCCACTAATCGCTCGTAGGAACCGGGTTCATCGTCTCTCAAGAAGTTGGAGACCTCCGCAGGCGTCGGAGGTAGCCCGGTGAGATCCAGGGTGACGCGACGGATGAGCGTGGCACGGCCGGCTTCCGGCGATGGTTCCACCCCCTTTTTCGCAAGCCGGGAAAGGATGAAACGGTCGAGTGGGTTCCGCACGCTTGCGGGAGGGACGTCCGCCGGAGGGGTTGGCTTACGAGGCAGAACGAAGGCCCAGTGTGGTTGATATTCCGCTCCACCCTCGATCCAACGCTTGAGGAGCTTCTTCTCCTCATCAGTGAGACTTTTATTGTTCTCCGGTGGCGGCATCACGTCGTCTGGATCCGTGCTGGTGATGCGATGCCAGAGTTCACTGTGGTCAAGGTCTCGCGGCTTGATTGCCTGCACTCCATCCTTCAGTGCGTAGGCTCCGTCTACGGTATCCAGACGCAACCCGGCCTCCCGGGTCTTGGCATCGAATCCATGGCAGGCGAAGCACTTGTCGGAAAGAATGGGACGGATATCGCGGTTGAATTCGAGACGTTCGGGGGCGGCCCATGCTCCCGGTGCTAGCAGAAGCAAGACGGCTGCGAGGGCGAGGATGCAGGCGGCTGAACAGAAACTAATCTCTCGGAGCATGTTGACTGGGGATTAAAGACGTTGTCATCATTCCACCAGTGCTTCGATCAGATTTTTCAATATCGGAGCATGGACGTTACATGCTGGACTCTTTTTCCAGCTCATTCGCCCGGCAAGCATTCCTGATCTCGACTACAGTGATCATTTAGGGATCAGAATTCCCGAACCGCGAGGAGAGAACCCGGAAAGGGACTCGATTACTTCTTCGCAGTCTTCAAGCAGACTTAAGAACCAAGCGCCCTCCCCAACGCACTACCGGGCGGCTGTCCCGGTTGAGGTGGGCGATGGCAGGACGGCACCAAGCGAAGGTCGGATCGGGATTCGCACAAATCAACGAGACCGGGTCTGGTGCGAGGATGCCGTGCGGAGGGGGTATAGAAAGGGCCTATCGACGTCTTAGCGCCGGCGGCGGAAGAAGAAAGACAAGCCGAGGAGACCCAGAAGGCCGCTGCTTGGCTCGGGAATGGCCATAAGATCACCGAGTGATGTGGCGGTGGTTGGGCCTCCGCCGTAGAGATCGCTGATCTCGGTGTCGGTGAGAACGCGGTTCCACTGGGCAACGTCGTCGATTTCACCGTTCCACTCACGGTTGTTGGCACCGGTATTGGGATTGGCTCCGATGTTTAAATCGAGAGTGATGCCCGGCAAACCTTGATCGTCATTGATGTCTGCAGCGTTAACGTTCGTGCTTACGAGCACGCCATCGACCCAGAGCTTCGTGCCATTCAGGCCATCGCTGAGGGAGACCAAGTGATGCCAGCCGGCAGTGATATCGTGGACAACATCGTCGCCACCTTCGCCGACTCCGCCTGCATAGCCGACGCCATTGCCGGCACCGCGGCGGGCGATGCGGTATTGTTGGCCCTCACCGTGGGAGATGGCCGACTGCCAGCCGGTGTCGAAAGTGCCCACTTGAACCCAGATCGAAGTCGTCAAAACGTTAGCCGGGTTAGCCCCGGCATCGCCGAAAAGAGTGTCGCCACTTCTGGGAATGTTGACGAAGCCGTTGTTCTCTTGGCCAGCTGCGCCACCGGCAGCACCATCTTGGGTGATACCGCCACCGAAGACACCGGTGCCGAAGGCGATGCCACCGGTGCCGTTGGCGCCGGCAAAAGAGCCGTCGTCCTGAACCGTGCTCGCTGTGCCAGCTACGCCGTGAGCTTGGTCAGTCAAATTGTTGTCGAGGTTCCAATAGTTGACGAGTCCGTTGGACAGCGTACCGGCCGCGAAGGAACTTCCACTGAGTGCCACGAAGGCAGATGACGCAAGAACTGAGGTTTTTAGAATTTTTTTCATTTTCATTTTTGTCTTTAGAGATTGGTTATGTGTTGCGGGTCATAGGACTGTCCCAAGCCCCTAATCATTGAGAAAATGAGAACAATAATCCAGACTAAAAGGCATCGTGGCTGATCGAGCTCGCAATCACGGAACTTTCTCATTTATAATCAATGAGTTACGAGGAATCCACTAACAGATGACAGTCCCGATTCTGGCAACAAGATGAGATAGAGCTCCGAATGGCGTGCGGATGGGTTTAAATTTCGATTATTCCGATAGGGATTCGACAGATAGGTGCGGCGACAGTGGACGGTGTCACCATTCCAATCCAAGCCAACAATGACTACATCTGGAAACATAGGGATCAGGGATTACGGGTCTGTTGAAACTTAAAACTTAGAGCTTGAAATCCCGAGGTCATTGGCCAGCACTTTCAAACCGATTCGTCATGAAAAGAACCCAACTGCTCGCCCTCCTTCTCATTCTCTCCTCGCATGCCTGGGCCCAACATGACCCGGGGCGAAATGCCACCCGCTTGCTGGCCGAAGGGAAAATCGATGAGGCGATCAAACTGGTTGCCAAACCACCCCGGAAAATGAACAGCCCGATCAGTGAGGCTGAGCGGCAATTTGTTCTCACCATGGCTGCATGCAAACAGGGGAATGTCGATGCCGCTTTCAAACACGCCCAACAAGCGGTTAAAAACGGACTGCCGATCGAACGACTCCAGGCCGGTCCTCGTGACGACCTCGCACCACTCTTCGCCAACAAGGCATTTGAAAGCTGGCTAAAAACAAAACAACAGCCACTGCTGCACGGCCCGCTCCTTGGATCGGTCACCGACACCTCGGCAAGCTTCTGGGTGCGCACCGCTGGGGAGGCGGATGTCCAAATTGTCGCCCACGCGCTCAGCAATAACGCCGTGGTTGGAAAACCCTTATCAGGAAAAGCTCGGACATCCACAGGGAATGATTATACCGCCACCATCATGGTTTCAGGATTAAAGCCGATGACCCGCTACCGCTATCAAGTGAGCGTGGATCAACAACAAACCGGAGCGCCTGCCGAGTTCCAAACCTTCCCCAAACAAAACACAGCCAGCCGCTTCAGTATCGCTTTTGGGGGTGGTGCCGGATTCACCCCTCAATACGAACGGATGTGGACCACCATTGGCCGCCACTCCCCTGACGCCTTGCTGCTGCTCGGTGACAACGTCTATATCGACGACCCCACCCATCCGCTCAGCCAGCGGTATTGTTATTATCGCCGACAAAGCCAGCCGGAATGGAAGGGCCTCGTTGCGACCACCAGCGTCTTCACGATTTACGATGACCACGACTTCGGCACCAACGACTGTATACCAGGACCCGCGATCGAATCACCGGCATGGAAACGCCCGGTATGGGAGGTTTTTTCCCAAAACTGGAACAACCCGTCATACGGCGGTGGCGCAAAACAACCGGGATGCTGGTATGACTTCCAGATCGGAGACGTTCATTTCATCATGCTCGACGGCAGGTATTACCGCGACCTTGCGGGGGGATCAATGCTCGGCCCCGTCCAGAAAAAGTGGCTCTTTGAAACCCTGAAATCGTCCAAAGGAAAATTCAAGGTTCTGGCCTCCCCCGTCCCCTGGTCTCCCGGCGTGAAAGGTGGCAGCAAGGATACCTGGGATGGATTCCCCGATGAGAGAGAGGAAATATTCTCCTTCCTCGAGAACCAACAGATTAAGGGAGTCCTTCTCATGGCTGCCGACCGTCACCGTTCCGACCTTCGCAAAATCAAACGACCCAACGGCTATGACCTCTATGAGGTGATGAGCTCCAGACTCACCAACGTCCACACCCACGGCCTCTTGCAGAATGCCAAGGGGTCCGAGTGGATCATGGGATACAACAAAGAATGCTCGTTCGGCCTGCTGGATTTCGACACCACCAGGGAAGACCCCCAGGTAAAATACAGGATCTGTCTCTTATACACATCTCCGAGCCCACGAGACCGAGGCTGATC
>OJIS01000394.1_pt1 | contig 14596 bp, 2 predicted proteins | sample 1595671 | NCBI WGS metagenome assembly OJIS01 (sample SAMN05416814, study PRJEB24817) | seawater metagenome | isolation source: Sea water | place: Canada:Atlantic | collected 2013-07 | reverse complement strand
TCGTGGGCTCGGAGATGTGTATAAGAGACAGCTATCGTATTAATAGTGTAATTGTCAAAACAAAGATCGTTGTTTGTGTTTTTAAGCTGCCGAAACGAATGGGTCCAACTATTTTACCACTTAGTACTATTTTTGATATTTTGTTGTAGGTTATTATTGTTCTATATATTGGTTGAGTAAAAACAGTGTTCAAAGTTTTACCTGTTCCGAAGTTCCGTTTGATGGTGTGTGTGTCGTTCGTTTGTTCGTTGCATCGTTGCATCGTTGCATCGTTGCCTCGTTGCATCGTCACTGCATTCGTTGCATTGTCCAGACCATCCATCATCCATTTCGTCGGACCTGTTGACGTGTGTCAGCAGTGGTCGTGTGGTTGTGTGATGTGTTCGTTTGTTTGTTGCATCCATACATTGCCATCATCCATCGAACTGTCTTTTTGACAGCCTTGTTGCTGTTGTTTGACGTGTGGACACATGTGGACACATGTGGATAGTGGGCCAATGCGCGGTCGTTGTTTGGTGCTGCTCTGCAAGATTGAATGCACGACCAACATCGCTAACAGTTGTGCGATTTCTTTTTTTTTTTATTTCTTTCCTTATTGCGTGGCTGCTACGAGGTCGGAGCCTCGTTGTTGACTGTGGCACCACTCCGCGGTAGGCCGCACGGCAGCCGAAGAAGTGTTTCCATATTACTGGAGCTTCTGCGCTCGTGATTGATTACTCCGCCTTTGTCATCATGGGAAACGCGTCGTGGCAGGCGACCTCGCACGCTGGGTGAATTTTTGTCAAACCATAATGGTGGGCGGGCGTCATCGTCGTCGTCTTGCCACCCTGGCATTACAAACATGCCTTCTGTTCTTGTACGCGTCGTCTCACGGCGCCACACACGTCGAAGAACTCTGCCAAGACGAACTGCTGCTGACGCGGTACGATGACAGGTCTCTTATGTGGTCTGTTGCGCCGATAACTAGTGCGACCATCACTGAAGAGGGGTCTTGGCAAGATGTCCCTGACACGTCGGTTGACTTTGTCCTGTTCGAATCGACGACCGTGGCGATCGCATACACCCTGCTCGCGGAAGCCGACAAGGACTACCACCCAGGCGGAGATTTCCTCAACCAGGGTGGGGCCGACGAATCCGGCCTTGGCGACTTCCTGGGCACTCGCCTCGTCGTGGACGGCGTTCCATACAGACAGAGTGGATCCCACCTCTCCCCAATGACCTCTTTCGAGGCCAGTACCGGCGAGCTCACCGGCAACTTGTACCTCGAACTCGCCCCGGGGAACCACACCGCGACGCTGCAGTGGAAGAAATGGGGCACTTTTGTGCGCTCCTGGAGCAACTTACCCGTGGTGCACGGCGGGTACGGCGAAAGTCGGTCGGTTGTGGTAACTGGGTTCTACAAGCACATGTGGTTCAGTCAAGCCACCTCGTCGGACAAGATCTACACCGCCGACGTCTGGGGCCCAATCAGTGACATGCAGATCGACTTCAACCTCGATGTTGCCTCCGACATTCGGTTCACTTACTCCCTGACAGTGCGGCCGTCAAGCGCCCCGTCCGTGTCCACTCACAACCTGGTTGACATGTTGGAGACGCGGCTGGTGCTGGACGGCGTCGCCTTTCGTGAGTCTGGGTCGTCGTTCGGGACCACGACTGCGGCCTACCGCGCTGGCAGTTTGGTCGGGTCTATGGTGCTCCCTGTTGCCGCTGGTAACCACACCGTCACGTTGCAGTGGAAGAAGTTCGGCACGGCAGTGGCGGCGTGGTTCACGCAGCCGCACTTTCTCGACGGCTTTGTGTCCGGCCGCAGCTTGGCGGCGTTTGGCGTGTGGTACACCATTCCGGTGGCCAACGAAGGCGACGATCGGATCAAGTTGGTGGCCGCCAACGACACGACGGGGGCGCCCGTGCACCAAGACTGGCAGGTCGTCAGCGATTCGACAGTGTCCATGACGCTGTTGACCAACTCCAGCGTCGAGGTGTCGTACACGGTGAACATTGTTCGCGTGGGCGACCCCACGTTCGACTCGTGGAGCTGGGACCGGTGGACGAGTTTGGCGTTTCGGCTGGTGGTCGACGACGTGCCGTACCGCATCGCCGCCGCCCGGTCGGACGCGCTGGTGCGCATCGCAGACACGCTGTCCGGCAACCTCGTGGTGCCGTTGGCGCACGGGACGCACTCCGCTCAGTTGCAGTGGCAGGTGCACGACGGCAGCCTGGACGCGTCTCAGTTTGAGATCTTGAAGGAGCGCATGGACGGCTTTGGCGGCGGCCGAGTTCTCGTGGCGCTCGTCAACGCGTGGAACCAGGGCCCAGTCATCAGCGCGCCGGAGGAGGCGGTACTGGGGGAGGACCACACGTTGGCGTTCGGCAGCGACGTCGACAGCTTCACCGTCGTGGACTACGACGCGGCCCTCGTCGATCACGCCCGCCTGGCCACTAACCTGTCGGTGTCGAACGGCGTGCTGTCCGTGGCGGAGAGCGTGTCGTTGCCGGCGGCCAGCGACAACGACACGTTTGTTTCCGTCGCGGCGGACAACCGGTCGATCACGGCCCTGCTGACGCCGGACGACACGCAAACCTTGTTCGCCGAGCTGAAGTACACGCCGGACCTGGACTGGTTTGGTTTCGACACCCTGCGCATTGTCGTAGACGACCTGGGGAACAGCGGCGCCGGCGGCAACGTGGCGACGGACGCCAACTTGTCGCTCGTTGTGGAACCAGCCAATGACGCTGTGACCTGGTCTTCAGTGCCTGGCGTGCAGGTGGTGCAAGAAGACACGGCGACGGCCGTCGGGCCCTTTTACTTGGCTGACGTTGACGCCGTGGACTCGAATGGCGAGGTAGACGGGCTGTACGAAGTCACGGCCACCGTTCAGCACGGGACACTGTCTTTGTCCAACTCGTCCAACGTGACGGATCTAACGTTTGTGCTCGGCGACGGGCAGGCGGACTCCACTTTCACCGTGCAAGGCTCACTGCAAAGTCTTGGCGAAGCGCTGGAATGGCTCACGTGAGTGCATCGCAAACCCTCGCCTCAGAACCGCACCGCACCACAGCACGGTGCTTGCTCGCTTCCATGGCGTGGCTGATTGGTTTTCTGCGTGGGTTGGCTGTCGTGCACGAACGTACGCTGCCACGTAACGCCTCCGTTGTTGTTGTTGTTGTTGTTGTTGTTGTTGTTGTTGTTGTTCCCTTGTTGTCGCACTCACAGGTATCGCGGCGACACGCATTTCAACAACCTGCGCGGCAACGAGACCTTGTCGCTGCATGTCCACGACGTCATCCAGAACGCGCGCATCCTCGACGGCGATGAGCGCTCCGAGCACGACGTCGTTGTGTCGATCAGTGTTTTGCCCGTGAACGACCAACCGTCGCTCTACTTGAGCTCCAGCGACCAGGTGATGTACTTCGAGGGACTGAGCATGCGCAACTTCTACGGGGGTGACGACGCGCCGGACGCAACGGCCACGTACGAGCTGGACATTGCCGTGTCCGGTACGAACGCCACGATCCACATGCCCGACGGCGTGCCGGTGGGGGTGACGCTGAGCGGCAACGTCTCGTCCGGCCGGTCACTCTCGCTAATGGGTGACTTCGACTCGCTCAACTCCGCGCTCCACACCGTCGCCTACAGTCGCCCGCAAGACGTGGACGGCGGCGACGCGCTGCGACTGTACCTTACGGAGGTGGGCAACCGCAGCAACTATCACACGTTTGCCGTCGACTTCGACGTCAGCGACGGTGGGAGCGATTCCGAGATGACGTGGCTGCAGGCTCTCTCCCCGGCGCTCGGCCCCAGTAGCGGCGGTACACCGGTCCACGTCACCCTGCACCGCTTGACGGACACCGCCGACGATGTGTACCAGTGCAAGTTCGGGGCCGGCGACGCGTTTGCTCCGACGTCCCTGGACGTGAGCGGCAACGGCACCGTGGACGTGGTGTGCACGTCTCCGGCAGCCGAGAATGCAGACCCCACGGCGCCAGTGCACGAGGGCATCGAAACGCTGCTCCGCATCGTCGTGAACGGCCAACACCACACCAACAGCCTCGAATTCTTCTACCACGCCGACGTGGAAGTGGAGGCGGTGTGGCCACCGCGCAGCTTCGCAACGGGCGGGGCCTCGTTGTTCGTCCTCGGAAGCGGGTTCGTCAACACGTACGACGCGGTGTGCGTGTTTGGCGAAGACGCCCTCGTGTCAGCTACATGGATCAACTCGTCGGCCCTGCGCTGCACGACCCCGGCGGTCGACCTGTCTGCCGGCGCGTCGCAGACGGTGTCGCTGGTGAGGGTCAGCATGAACAACGGGGTGGACGTCTCCACGTCGCTGGCACACTTCACGTACACGGCGGTCCCAAGTGTGGACGCCGTGTCGCCGCCATCAGGGCCCCTGCGCGGTGGGACGGCCGTGACCATTACCGGTGGTCCATTTTCCTCGGCGCACGTGGGGCACCTGCAGTGCTCGTTTGGCCTGTGGCGCGTCGCCGCTGCTTGGGTGGACGAAACGCACATCGTATGCGAAACTCCATCGCCATTCGACGCCGCCACGGCGTCCACTGCGGCCAGCGACGACTCCTTGTCGACCACGGTGGAAGTGAGCAACAACGGTGTGGACTTTACCACGCACGCCAACGTGACATTTTGGTACGTGTCCTCCCCGGAGATTCTGAGCGTGCAGCCGACCGTGGCTCCGCTGGCCGGTGGTACGGTGGTGACGGTGATCGGCACTGCCTTCACGACCGCCACTCGGTGCATCGTCGCGGGCACGGCCGTTGCCACGGACTTTGTCGACGACGCCACGGTGACGTGCGTCACGCCGCAACACGCCACCGAGGAAACCGTAGAATTTTCCGTGGGCGACTCGGACACCGACATGAAGTCGCAGCCTATGGCGCTGGCCTACACGGACATGCACGTGACCGCAATCGCACCAACCATCATCGTGGCCGGCCAAAGCAACACCGTAACGGTGTCGGGACGCGGCTTTTACGACGGAGCGGGGCTGGTGTGCCAGGCGTCAACGGAGGACGATTTCTCAGAGTCGTCGGTGCTGGAGGAGGTCGAGGGTGTATTCGACACGGAGTCCACGATTACGTGCGTGCTCCCGTCGAGCGTGACGCGGCGACGGTTGGCGAGCTCCAACAGCAGTACCACCACCTCCACCCTGTTCGTGCGGGTTTCGAACAACGCGGGCGCTGATTGGTCGTCATCCGTAGTCGCGGTGGAGGTCGCACCACTTCCCACAGTCATCTCCGTCTCGCCGTCGGTTGTGTCCGTGTCCTTGTCGGATCCGGCTGCTGTGACGAGCGTGGAAGTCACGGGCAGTGGGTTTGTTTTTTCGCCCACTCTCGCGTGCCGCTTGGGGGGGCACGTGACGACGCGCGCAGCGTTCGTCGACGACGCCACGGTCGTTTGTAGCCTGCTGCCAACCGACGCGCAGCCGGACGACGTCCTGGTCCTCGCAGACGGCACGTTTTCCGTTGAGGTCACGACGAACGGCGTCGACTTCAGCACGGTGACCGAGTCAGCCAGCGTGGAGTTGCTGGACGCAGCGGGCGGCGACTTTTCGGACGTTGCCGTGTCACCCAGTGTGGGCAGCACCGTGGGAGGGACGGAGATTTCGCTGACGACCGCATCCGGATCGTTCGACAGCGGCGGCGGCGCCAATGGAAGCTCCACCACCATCTGGTGGTGCAGGCTCGGGGTCGAGGGCGCCCCGTTTCTGGCGGAAACCGCCTCGGCAGATCGTATTGTGTGCGTGGCGCCAGCTGCTGCGGAAGCGCACGCGGTCCACGTGTACTTGTCGATGGACGGGTTCGTCTTTGCCCAGGCGGGAGCGTCGACGTTCACTTACTACGAGCCCGTTGTCCTTCGAAGTCGTGCCCCGCTGTTTGGTTCCAGCACGGGCGGTACGGAGGTTGTCCTCCAGACGACGCAGCTGCCGTCTGGCGGCGCAGTCGACGCTGTTCTCTGCAAGTTCACGATGACCACAGATGGCACTTCGACCGTCTCGCAGGGCTGGGTCAGTTCCACCACGACAGTTGTTTGCGTCGCTCCCGCGACGGCGACCACGAGAAATTTGCTGCTGGGACGCGGGGAAGCTGCCTCGCTGTCCATTTCGTTCGACGGCGGACAGCGCTTCGACGGCGCAGCGGCGACTGGAGACGACGCCGCCGGCACGTTCACCTATGTAGCGCCTCCACGTGCCGTGGTGATCACGCCGTCAGTGGGTCCGATCTCCGGTGGAACGCCAGTTGCTGTGTCCGGCGAATTCCTGTACTCGTCCGACGTTGCGGCGGGAGCGGCCGCGCGCAGCAGCTGCAAGTTCGGCGCGAACTCGTCGGACACGAGTGCTGCCGTCGTCATCAATGGAAGCTACACTGTCTGCCGCACAACGATCGCGCCAGTATCTGGAGTCGCGCTCCCGGCAGTGGTGTCGCTCGGGGTGTCGTCGAACGGCGTGGACTTTACCTTCAGCGACGACGTCGGCTTTTTGTTCCACGACGACTTCGAAGTGGCTCAACTATCCCCCAGCCGCGTGTCCGCTGCTGGCGGCGTCGCCATCTCCGTCGGAGGAGCCAACTTCGTGGACGTGCACGGGCTCGTGTGCCTGTTCAGTCTGGACGGTGTGGACGTGGTGGCGCCGGCCCAGTTCGTGTCCTCCGGCGAAGTGCTGTGCACTGCACCTTCGGCGACCGCGCTGGGTGCGCCGTCTCAGTTTTTCAGCGAGCGCCTGTTTGTGAGCGTGCAGGTCAGTGCCAACGGCGTCGACTTTTCCGCCAGCACGGTGGCACTGGAGTACGTCAGCCAAGTGAGGGTGGTGGCCGTGGAGCCCAGCTTGGCGCCGACGTCTGGAGGCACGGACGTGATCGTGACGGGGTACGGCTTCATCGACAGTGTCACGCTGGCGTGTCAATTTGTCCAATCCGACGATGACGAGGCAACCGGCGCAGTCCTCGCGACGGCGTCGGCCGTGTTCATTGACTCGCAAACGGTGATGTGCGTTGTCAACGCGCCGTCAGCCACTGCGGGAGACGCCACGCTGCGTGTGACGGTGGACGGCCAGACGTACAGCGAAGACCGCGTCGCCTTCTCGTTGTACGATCTGCCCCGCGTGACCAGCGTGTCGCCATCCCGTGCTTTCACGAACGGCGGGTCGGTGGTGTCGGTGGAGGGTAGTGGGTTCTTTCTCTCGTCGGGTCTGTCGTGCTGGTTCGGCACGACCGCCGCTGTGGGATACTTTGTGGACGCCTCCCACGTTCGCTGCGAGGTCCCTGCGGCGATCACGGCCGGGGTGGTGGACGTCCGCGTCAGCAACAACGGCGTCGACCTGACTGCTGACGGGGTGGAGTTCGACTACGTCGACCAGATCGTGGTAGAGGCCGTGCAGCCCAGCGTCGCCAGCCTGGCGGGCGGACTCACGGTGACGGTCACGGGCGCCAACTTTGACAGCGTGGGCGAGGACGACTTGCTGTGCTTCTTCGGTGACGACCAAGTGGCGGCAACCCTCTCGGACAACAACAACGGCAGCGCCGCCGGCGGCAGTAATAGCGTGGAGTGCGTCGTTCCGGCGCAGGCCAAGGCGGCCACGCTGGCGCTGACGGTCGGGACGGCGTACGGAACCAGTGCGACCGCGCTGCGGCTGCGAGTACTGGACGCCGCAGAGATCTACGCAGCGGAGCCGTTGGCGGGCGCCGCGGGTGGTGGCACTGCGATCACCCTGTATGGCACCAACTTTGTCAACACTGGGTCGCTGCAGTGTGTGTTCTCCGGCGCAGCCTTCCCCGAAGATGCCGGCGGCCAAGTGGTAAAGTACGCCAAGTGGGTGTCGACCAACGAGGTCGTCTGTCAGACCCCCGCCGCCGCGTCCGCGTCAGCTACAGCGGCAACGTTCGCGCTCCGCGCGCAGGACGGCGACGTCGCCAGTCGCGTCGAGCTTGCTTTCACTTACTTGCATAATCCACATGTGGATCGTGTGGAGCCATCGGTGCTGCCGGAGGGCGGTGGCAGCGTTCTTCACGTGTATGGCGCGGATTTCGACGCCGCCAACGGACTCGTTTGCTTGTTCAACGACGCCGTGGAAGAGCCAGCCGCCGTGTACGACGAAGCCCATCTCGCGTGCGTGGTGCCTGCCGCATGGGCGGTCGGAGTCGCGGTGGACACGGCGTTTGCGGTTCGAATCGCGGCGGAGACGTTGGACATCCGCAGTGGGAACGTCACGGTCGCGTACGCGCGCACGGAGTCCAGTACCACCGTGGGGTCGTCCACGTGGGCTGCGACGCCGGACACTGCCACCAACGCGGGCGGCACACTCGTGACGTTCGCGACGCAAGTGGCGAACGTCAACGTGGATCTGTTCGAGAACGAGGACTTTTGGTGCGAGTTTGACGGTGTCGACGTGCGCGGGTGGGCGATTGAAGGCACCGCGGATGCGACCCTTGGCGTGGACGCTAGCGAAGCGTTGCTACACCTTGGGTGCAACGTTCCGGCGCTGTCCGTTGCGGGAGATTTTGTCATCGTCCAACTCACCTCGAACGCCACAGGTGCCGTCGCTGCGCACCGCCTGGACCTCTCACCACCGGTTCAGCTGCTCGGTCTTGCGCCGGCGGTCGGCTTTGCGGGCGGCTTGACGGCTTCTGTGACGGTTTCGGGCACCGACTTTCGGAGTTCGAACGTGCTGTCTTGTCGCATTGACGACAGCAACGGGGACTCCACCACCTCGTCAGCTATTTTCGTGAACGACACGGCCGTCGTTTGCCCGCTGCCTGCCGAGCTAGCAGCGGGGACGACGACGGTGCGCGTGTCGAACAACGGCGTGGATTGGCCGGCCACTGGCGACGCCGTGACCCTGGATCTGGTTGCGGTGCCGGCAAGCTTCACAGTGCACCCGTCCGTTGGCCTGCAAATGGGTGGGCAAGCCGTGCGCTTGAACGCAGTACCCATCGCGTCGCTTTCCAACACGTCCCAACCCCTGTGGTGCCGGTTTGGCTACTCCGTCGTGCTGGCCACGCGCTTTGCTTCGTCGGGTGCCGCCGGACCGATTTGCTACGCGCCCATGGCACTCGACGCGGGTGCGGTCGACGTGTCCGTCTCCCTGAACGGCCGGGACTGGCTGCCGACGGACACGCAGTTCGAATACTTTGCTGCCCCAGCAATCGAGCATTTTTCGCCGCGCACAGGCGCGGCGAGCGGGGGATCCGTCGTGACGGTGACGGGCGCGAACCTGTTCGACCCGAGCAACGTCACCGCCGACGTCGCCGGCGGCACGACGACGCTGGCCGGCAGCCTGCAGTGCGCGTTTGGCACCCAGTTGGTCGACGCTAAGTTCGTCAATAGCTCCACCGTGCTGTGCGTGGCGCCAGCTGCGGAAAGCAGCGGCGACTGCCAACTGTCGTTGGTGTTCAAAGGCGCGGCGAACCGCGTCGCGGAGTACGACAGCGACTTTGAGTTCGTCGCCGAGAGCGTCGAGGCGTTCTCTTACGCCGCGCCATCGTTCGTGCAGTCGGTGACGCCTGATTCGGTGCCAGTTTCGGGCGGCACGGTCGTCACTGTCGTCGGCGGCAACTTCTTGGATAGCGTGCAGCTCGGTTGTCGGTTTGGGTCTTTCTCCGCCGTGGTGACGGCGGCCAGATACGTCAACGCCACTGTGATTGAGTGCACCGTCCCGGACTTGCACGCGATGTGCTCGCTGGATGACGACGGTGTCGTCACTGCGACTCCGTTGCCGGTGGAAGTGACGGTCGACGGCAGCGTGTTCACCACCGACGGTGTGGCACTGACGCCGTACAGCGCGTTGGCAGTCGCTTCCGTCACGCCCTCGCAGGGCTTCACCGCCGACCACACCGTGGTGACGGTCGTCGGTGCCGGTTTCTTCCTCACGCCGCGGCTGACTTGCTACTTCGGCGACGAGCCGGGGCTCGCCTTCTTCGTCAACGAGTCTGTGGTGCGCTGCGAGATGCCGACATTGACCGCGGCAGGCGGTGACGTACTGGCGTTGTCTGTCAGCGCGAACGGCGTGGACCGCAGCGCGACATCTGCCGCGTTCAGCGTGGTGCCCGCAATTGACGTTGTGACCGTCGAACCGCTGGTCGTCAGCACCGTGGGCGGCGCGGTCCTCACTGTCACCGGGGACAACTTTGACGCGGTGGACGAGGATAATGTGTGGTGCGAGTTTACGTCGCAAGGCAAGGTCGTGGGTGTCGCCGCCCCGTCCACCGTCTCTGCCGACGAGCTGACGTGCTTGACGCCGATGTTCGAAGTAGTGGGGACAGTTGGCGTACGCGTGGCCACCAGCTTTGGTCGCAGCGGCGTGACGCTGCAAATCCGAGTGCAGGACCCCGTGGAAATGCTTGCCATCGAACCCACAGCCGGCGTGGCCAGTGCTGGCACGACCGTCAAAGTCTTCGGTCACAACTTCATCCACTCTTCGTCGCTCGAGTGCCGTTTTACTGGCAGCAATGCAGAGGTTTTGGCAAATGCGACACTGGCCACGTGGGTGTCGTCTAACCACGTATTGTGCGCCTTTCCTGTGGGTCTGAGTGACGCCGCCCTGAACGCGAGCAACATCTCGGTGGCGGTTACCACGGCGGACATTGACGTCACCGTGGCCAACTCTGCCGCAGAGGCGTCCGCGTCTTCGCTCCGCTTCCGTGTCCTCGCACCCGCACAGGTCAGCGCCTTGTCACCTCGGATGGCAACCGTGCACTCCGACACGTTGTTGTACGTGTCCGGCTCGAGATTGTCTCAATTCGTGGGCGACACGTGGTGCACCGTCGGGGCACGCACGGTCGACGCCACCGTCGTCAACGACACGCTGGCGTTCTGCCCCGTCCCTCGGTCGTTGACGGCTGGCACTGTGGACGTGGCACTGCAGGCCGGCGAGACGACGTTCTCCGTCGGCCAGTTCACGCTGCTGGACCAGTTCTCGGCGACAGAGTTCGCGCCGCACAGCGGGTCCGTCAGCGGTGGTTCCGTCGTCGACGTGTCGTTTGTCGTGGCGGACACCCCAGGCGCCGACTGGCCGGCGTTGGACGACGAGCTCATGTGCCGTTTCGGATCGCACAGCGTTGCCGTGAGCGGCAACGTGTCGTACGCCGTGGGCGCTGCTGGGTACGTGGTTGGCCACGCCCAGTGCGTGGCGCCTGCCTTGGGCGACTTGGCGGGCGACGCAACCACCGTAAACGGGGGCACCGCCGTGCCGGTGGTGCTGGTCGCCGGGACGGCCGTGTACCACTTCAGCGACGACACACAGTCGAACTATTTCACCTTCGAGGAGCAGCCGCAGGTGTTTGCCGTAAAGCCGGACGCCAGCTACAGCGTCGGGGGTTCGGTCGTGTCGGTGTTTGGCGCGGGCTTCGTCGACGCGCAGGACTCGGCGTGCATCTTCACGCTCGACGCGGACCCGACCTCGTGGGCTGTCGCCACACCTGCACAGTATGTGTCGGCCACAGAAGTGCGCTGCACGACGCCGGAGAAGTTCCACATGGGCCCAGCCACACTGCGCGTGCGGTACGGCTGGAACGGCGACTTCGACGCTGTTGGCGACGACGACGACGACGATGACGCTCACTCCAAACTTGCGTTCAACGTTCTTGCCACGCCGACGATTCGAGCGGTGACACCCACTGTGGCACCTTCCCAAGGCGGCACCACGGTTGCCGTGTCGGGCGCCAACCTGCGGTTGACACCCGGGCTGGTGTGCATCTTTGGTGGCCAAGACGAAGTCGAAGCGCAGTGGGTGAGCGAGTTCAGCGTGCTGTGCACAACCCCCGCCAGTGCGTCAGGGGCAACGACGCTGTCGGTGTTGAACCGAGAGCTCGCGCCGTCCGATGACGTCATGTCGACTCTCGACTTCCAGTTCACCGACGTGTCGCGCATTCGCAGCGTGGAGCCGACGATTGCCGCGCGCACGGGAGGCACGCTGTTGCAGGTGACCGGGGTGAACTTCGTCGACGGGGCGGTCAGCTGCCGCTTTGACACACCGCAGGATTCGCGGGCGTTGGCCACGGCGTCGACGGCCGCGGATTTCGAAACCGTGGGTGAGTTTGTGTCGCCAACCCAAGTATCCTGCCCAGCGCCGGCCGCCGCAGGCTCCATGCTGCTCACTGTCACCATCAACGACGTGGTTATGGTGTCCGGTCAGCTGATTCAGTTCGCCCCAGTGGCCGTGCTCGCCCAAATGACCCCGCACACGATGGTGTCGAGCAGTTCAATGGAGGTGCTGCTGGAGGGCGCGTACTTCTTGAACTCCAAGTCGCTGAAGTGCGTGCTGGATGGTTCGGGGGTCGCAGACGCAACGGCGCTGTGGCAGTCGGACTCGAAAGCACGATGCACCTTCGCCAGCTTGCCCGCGGGCAACTACAGCGTGGCCGTCACAAACAACGGCGTCGATTTGTCGGTGACGTCGCTGCAGTTGGAGGTGACGCCGCAGATCACCCTTTCGAGTGTATCGCCGTCAGTTGCAACAGTTGCTGGTGCCACCGTCGTGACGGTGTCTGGCGCCAACTTCAACCGACATGCTGCCAATTTGGTGTGCACGTTCGGACAAACGTCGGTCGAGGCAGTGTACCAGTCGACGACCAGCGTGACGTGCGTGGTGCCCGCCCGCGGCGCTCCAGAGATGGTGCAGCTGACTGTGAACTCTGCCGACGGGTATGCACTTGACTTCGCGTTCGTGGACGATCCGGTGGTTGCTTCTGCGGCACCCCTTTACGGCCCCATTGCAGGGGGTACCGACGTGCTCGTCACATTCCGTGACCCCGCGGTGGGCGTACTGTCGAGTTGCTCGTGCGTTTTCGGCGACGAAGAGGTGGCGGCGGTGGCGCTCGGCGACGGCGTGTCCGTGAGCTGCACCTCACCAGGCCGCCAGTCCAGCTTGGAGTCCTCGGTGCCGCTTAAGATTGTGTTTGCCGAGGACAGTGGCGTCGGCTTGAAGCAAGTGGAGTCGCTGTTCACGTTTGAGTACTACGAGCACCCGTTGGTGACATCGGTCACCCCCGAATACGGGGCCGCCGCGGGGACCACGCATTTGGTGCTCGGCATGGCGTCCGACGTGCTGGTACCATCGGCTGTGGCCGTCCGCTTCGCGATGAACGACGGCGACGCGACCGTCACTGATGTGGTGCACCCGCGCCTGACGCAGAACGCGGCGGAGGTGTCGATCGTCACACCGGCTGCGCCGCGGCCGGGATCGTCCACGGTGTGGATCTCGTACGACAACGGCTCCAACTGGTTGAACACCAACCGCGCCTTTGAGTTTGTGCCCGAGATGACCCTGACGGGGCTGTCCCCGTCTAGCGGGGCGCGGAGCAGCACCGCCGATGGCGCGCTCATGGTGAGCTTGTCCGGTACCAATTTCGTTGCACTCCCTCGGGTGGCTTGTGCGTTCACCATGGAAACTTCCGGCGCGATGACGACTGTCCCGGCCAGCGTGGTCAGTTCGACCGAGGTGCGGTGCCGAGTCCCCAATGTTGAGCGGGTCGGGTCCGCTAGCGTGCACTTGGTGCTCGACAGCGAAGTTGCAGACAGCGCGACGGTGGAAGGAACGGACGCGGTGGTTCTGACGTTCGACTTTTTAGCCGACCCCATCTTCACCGACGTGCAACCGCGAACCGGTCCGCGCAACGGTGGCACGGTCGTGGAGGTCTCCGGCAGCAATTTGCGCGCCGATGGCGCGGCCGCCGGGGACTTGGTCGAGTGCCTGTTCGAGGCCGCGGCAGGCTCCGCCGTCGCTGTGCCTGCTTTGGTGCAGTCGGACTCATCTGTCTTGTGCACCACGCCGGACCTGTCGGCGGACCACGGCAATCCTCTGGGGGATGCTGACATGGCGTCGGTGGCGGTGCGCTTCAATGGAGCGGAGACCTTCCACACCGGCGTCGAGTTCCACTTGCAAGACGCGCCACGAGTGTTCAGCGTGTTCCCAACCGCGGGTCTGGCTTCCGGCGGGTCAATGGTTGAGGTGGCTGGCGCGAACTTTGTGAACGGCGTTGCGCTGGCGTGCCTGTTTGGCGACCAGTCGGTGGCGGCGACGTTCATCAGCTCGGAGAGCGTGCAATGCACCACGCCCAGCATCGACGACCCCCCAGCGCAGGTGGCGGTCGCCGTGAGCAACAACGGTCTGGACTTCAGCACTGACGACATTGCATTTACGTACAACGTGATTCCCGGCGTCACTGCGATTGCCCCGACCTCTGGCCCGTCCACAGGCGGGACGCTGGTGACTGTTTCTGGATTCGGCCTTGAGCTCACGCCTACGCTGCAGTGCGCGTTTGGCGGCGTGCTGGTGCCCGCCACGCGGATGGACGCCGGTTCTGTGGTCTGCGAGACGCCGGCGGTGCAGGCGCCCGGCTCGGCCAACGTGCAGCTGACGGACAACGGATTGGACTTTTTGCACGACCTGCCGTTCCGGTTCGAGTTCTACCGGCCGCCACAAGTGTTCTCACTGCGTCCCAGCGCCGGACCGCTCACCGGGAGCACTTCCGTCAGCGTGGTTGGCGCCAACTTCGGTCCGGCGTCGTACTGCCGTTTTGGCGAGGACGAGAACACGGTCTGTCTCTTATACACATCTCCGAGCCCACGAGACCGAGGCTGATCTCG
>OJIS01000390.1_pt1 | contig 14665 bp, 7 predicted proteins | sample 1595671 | NCBI WGS metagenome assembly OJIS01 (sample SAMN05416814, study PRJEB24817) | seawater metagenome | isolation source: Sea water | place: Canada:Atlantic | collected 2013-07 | reverse complement strand
GAGATCAGCCTCGGTCTCGTGGGCTCGGAGATGTGTATAAGAGACAGCCCCTGCATCGTTCGTTGGCCGGGAAAGGTGCCGGCAGGACGGGTTTCGGATGCGATCTTTGCCACCATCGATTTCATGCCGACTTTCGCAAGGCTCGCCGATTTCAAACTCCCCGACGACCGCCGCATCGACGGCATCGACCAAACCGATCTGCTCCTCGGCAAACGCAAGACCGGCCGGGACCATTTCTATTTTCACAAAGCCGCCGTCCGCCAAGGGAAATGGAAGTATCTCAAGCCAAAGGCATTCTTCCACGGTTACGCAGTCGATGCAGAACGCGAGAGGGTGGACGAACTCTACGATCTGGAGTCAGACCTCGGCGAGAGATCCAATCTCGCGGCGAAATTTCCCGAAAAAGTCGCCGAATTGAAGGCACTCATGGAATTGATCGAATCCGACAATAACGCCAGCACGACCCCCATCAAGATTCGCTAGATTAGAAGAAGCATTTCGATGTCGCGGTGAGTTTGCACACCCATCTTCAGAGCCGTTGGACCGCCGAATCCGTTATTTCATCAGGCCACGGACGATCACTCTCCCTCAATTCGATAGAAACGTGTCGGCACATTCCCAGTCGAAATTATTAACTCAATCACCTGGCGCTCTCCATCCTGGCTCACAACTTGCCCCTTCACTCCGGTCACCATTCTCGACCATTCCACAAGATCATCTGTGACAGCCAAATAAAGGGTCCCGTTTGCGGTCACTGATTGCGAGTAGCGCAGGGTCACCTCGTTTCCAACGAGCTCCAATGCCGGCAGTCCAAAATCTGAGCTCTTCGGATCACTGCCCAATAAATGCTCCAAAAAGTTCGCCAAGCCATCACCATCCGGATCCTCGTTTCTACCCGAGATGGTGCTATCGGAGATTTCACCAGCGGTAAACACCCCGTTTAACCAGGTCGGGTAATTCTCAAACACAGACACCTCACCAAAGGTCCCCCCTGTCGAGCGACTTGCCACCCAACGGCTTTCTTTTAGCCCTTGATCGACTGCCAGTTCTATCGAGTTCCCTCCCCCGCTTGCTCCAATCGCGACTCCATCCGCGTAAGTAAGATCGACCACTCCTGCGCCAAAATCCAATTCAAGTCTCAAGCGTTCTCCGTTGTCGTCCAACTCCCCCGAGTACTCGCCCACAACCGTCAACTCCGGATGACCAAAGGCAACCGCATCCTTCACCAGATACACGAACTCACCCGGAGCGAGCACCATTGACGGGAATTTAAACTCCACCCCCACCACAAAACGCAAGCCTTCAAGACTGATCGAAGTTCCTCCGGTATTTTGAAGTTCCAGAAACTCTGCCTCTTCATCTCCTTGAGGTTGATACATGATTTCCGTCACTCTTAGTCCTGCCAAAATCGCCTCGGCATCGCCCAAACCTTCACTCGTCTGAGACGTCTCAACGGCATCGAGTTCCAAGCCGAAAACAATATCGCTACTCCCTGCATCATCCTGATGGACTTCAACCGCGAGAACATTTTCCCCGACGATCAAACCCGATGCAGAAAGAGCAAAGGGACCCTCGTAGTTTGCATCCCCCACATTATCGTCTGCAAACGTCCCATGCCCCACCGGATCATCCATCCGCAAGCGATGCACTTCCGTTCCGTTCAGATAGAACACGGCACCATCATCAACCACCGAACGCATGCGTAATTCGGCCATCGCCGGGTCTCCCGAAAACTGGAAGCGGTGGCGGAAGTAGTAGGTCGATTTTCCCGAAGCATAGTTGATCTCTGTTTCCAGAGTCTCAGGTAAATTTTGAGGACTGGTCTCACGTCCCAACAATGCCGCTCCGATCATCCAGGCAGAATCATCATAAGCCGAGGCGCGCCACACGGTTCCCAAATCAGTATCCGAATCTTCATAGCTCCAGACCGCATCAATCGCAACGAGCGGAGTGATGGTCTCAACTTCACTCACAGTCACGCCAAACCCTGGCGTCGGGAGAGTGAATGGCTCGAAGCTCCCGCCACCCGAAGGAATGCGACCCTCGGAGACATCGGGCCCAGTCACATTATTGACGACCGAATCAATGATCTGATCACCTAACCACAAAGTAATCCCGGTGCCCGGATCACCAATGACCTCAAAATCAGCCTGCTCACCATCGGCAATGATCGCCGAATAACCAAGCGGAGCGATATAGCTCAGGGCCGGAGCAGTCCAAGCTTCTCCGCTCAGCAATGGCTCGGGATCAACCAACAATCCTGTCATCGCGACGGGAAGTCCTTCCGAATTGTAAAGTTCGATAAAATCATGGGTAAAAAGACAGTCAGCATTGAAGAGCCACTCATTCAGTTTCAACGAACCAGGCAGAGCAGTGATCTGCCTGATATTTTCAGAACCAAGGGTGGGCTTTGTGAGCATCCAATCTTGAGAAGAGCCAACCCGCCCCAAGGTGTGATTCGTAATCTGCGAACCATAGAGCAATGAATCAACTTGGCCGTCTTCCGGATCGCTTAACTCCACGATTCCGCCAGTCATCTTAAGATCGAAGATCTCCAATACCACAAAACCTCCCGATGGGATCAATGTTGGATTTGAGATCGCAATTCCGTTTAGGAAATGGCCTCCGACGTCCACCACGGAGGCACTGTTGTTCCAAAGTTCCACCATGCCACCCGAAACATCTACTTCGTTCAAAACCAAATTTGCAACAGAAGGGTCCACTTCCCAAATCAGAGATCTGCTTGCCTCACCTTCAGCCTGCCAATCACCGACGACATTCTGTCCGATCACCTCAACCTGATTCGTTCCACTTAAGCCACTCAAAACAATCGGGTCTGCTACTGGAAAATCAGCACTCCACGCACCTCTATTGAGTCGATAGCGGTATTGCACTATCGCAGGTCCATCGACGACCAAAGTCGCATCTGTCCGCCACGTCGAGGATGGCGGTTCACCCGAGATTGAAGCGCCTGCTGAAACAAGAAACCCCAGATCAATGCCGTTTGGACCACTTCCAACAACCGGCGATCCCGGCGGGATCGAATCGTCACTACTGACCGGATCGACAAAGCCCGGATTACTTTGAAAATTAGCAATCCCACGATCATGAAACTCGCTCTCGATCAGGCAATGATTGATCGTTAACTCTGTTGTTTCGATCAGATGTTTGAAGATCGTCACGTTGTCCCAAAAAATATTCCCTTCCAGAATGGCACCCTTTCCCGGGCCTCTGACCGCAGTTCCTCCCGTCTCGTTAAACTGAATAGCCGCTTCTATCATCCCCACAAAGGTGTTGTTTTCAGCCGTGAGAAAAGCCTCCTCTTTGAGTAAAACAGCATGATCACAATTCAGGAAGAGATTCCGAACCGCAGTCACTCTGGTCCGATTTGGAGCCCCCGATTGGGGTAAACCTGTCGCAATCGCGTTTGAGGTGGTTGAACGCGTATTGGAAGAGTCCTTTCGAAAATCCATGAAGATATTTCCCGAAACGAAGGCGTCGGTGCCATCAAGATCCAAGCCATCGTCATCGCCTCCCATGAAAACATTGTCGATGATCTGGAGAACCGGGCCGGGAGCCTCAGCCCCGGTAAAATCGATCACGTCTCCTCCGTTCGAGGCTTTACCAAAAGTGTTCTGGCGCAAAATGAGCCAACCGGGAGCCACCAAATCCTTTCCATGAATGACTTCCCCTCCGGAAATTCCCGGAATTGAAGAATGTTCGATGATGACCGAAGGCTCATCCATTTCGATCATGGTATCCTCGGTTGTCGGCCAATCCCCAAATTGAATCGTTAGCCGGGCCTGCGTCACTTCGATGGAATGTCCGGCACCATCTCCAAATTCCATCGAGAAATGAGTCAGGCGGTTCTCCTCAAGGGTATCCTCGAAAACAAAGCCGTCCCAGGTGTGCGTAGCGCCCTCGGGACGCCCAAAGACAATCGGTGCCGCTTCCGTTCCGTTCGCCACCATCCGCCCCTCATCAACCACGATCTGCGCACCGTCGGAAAACTCGACTCGCACTCCCGCTTCTACAGTCAAAGTGATCCCGAGCGGAACCGTGACTGGAGAAGCAATTGTCCACGGACTCTCCGCAATCCCCAGAGTCGTATCAGCCGTTAAAGTGCCGTCGAGCATTCCCTGCCCGACCGCAGGAGTAACTGGAAGCATTAGCAGACAGAGGGAATACAATCGTTTCACCCCTAAATTCTAGCTGTCTTCCAAACTTGAACCACCAAAATTTTCAAACCCTGCGAACAGCCGCGTTGGGAACATTTTTTACTCTTTCGTGCCCTTGCCCAGCGCTTTCTTGATCGTGCCTGCGACTTGATCTGCTAGAAGTTTCGAGCCCTCGGATTTGAAATGAACATTGCCGGGCTGGGTCGCATATTTGGGCATCTTGTCCGCCATCACAGCATGCAGATCATTGACCTGGATCGTGTGCTTCTTCATCACTGCGAGAGCCGCCTTATTGTAGAGTTTATCATCCCCCAACTTGCGACCGACTTCACCTTCCGGAACTGGCGTCGTCGTGGCGAAGATGAGAGACGCACCCGTCTTCTCCAAGCGCACCACGAGCTTCTCGAGGTTCGCGGCATACTCCTCGACACTATGGGTCACCGTGCCCTTCACTTTATCCCGCTTCCCTTGAGCCTTCGATTCTGGGTGGCGATAACACAAGTCGTGCAGCCCCCAATTGAAATGGATGACGTCCCACTTCGTCTTACCAATCCATTTATCGATATTCTGGAGTCCCTTGCTGGTAGGACCACCATTGGTCGGAATGCGATGAACGTTGGCGACGCCTTTCAATTCCGCCCGGGTCGGCAAGGTATAGGCGATTGAAATTGAATCACCAATCAACAGAACACGCGGCAGGGCCGGATCATCCTTGATTGGAGTCATCGGCCCAGCCTTCTTTTGTGCGAAGCTGGACGCGGTGAGCAGGGCGAGGCAGAACAGCGTTTGGATGATGGTCTTCATCCTGAAACTCTGCCCTATCCTTCGCCTCAGGTCAAAGCCCGGTGTCTGCAACCGGTCACCTCAAAACAAAGAGCTCATTTCCCTTTCCCCCAAAATTCAATCCTCACTTCCAATGTAGATAAACTCCTTGATGCTCTCTTGTAGGAGAGGGTCCGGTAGCCAACACTTCCAACAAATGAAAACTGCTCCTTTAAAATCAACCTGCTTACGGAAGACGCTGCTGATTGCTATGACGACTGGCACCGCGTTTCTGTCATTGGCGGTAGCCGAAGCTGATGCGCGCTGGGTGCAAAGCTACGATGCCGGCTACACCGACACCAACGGGGCTTGGGCGGGTGGTTCGGAGATCATGCATCTCGCCTCACACAAGGGGAAGCTCTTCGCATCCAACGGTTACTGGGTTGATGCCCGTTGGGTGATTCCACCAGAGGGCCAACGGCAATCAGCGCAGGTGATACGTCTCGATGCCCCGGAGTCGCAATGGCAGGTCGATTTAGACATGGGAAAAGAGAACGACAACCTCGGCCTTGAGTATATGAAGGGCAACATTCTTAAATCGGTCACCTTTACTCGAGATGTCGACGGGAATACGCTGGCGATTCCGGAGACCCTCTTAGTGATGGCGGCGGGAGCAAACTTCGAACGCGGTGGAGCGGTCTCGGCATGGGTGCGCGATGACGTTTCGGGAAAGTGGACACACACCATGGTGCGCCATGGTTCAAGTGCCGGAAGCGTTCGCTGGGTGCCGCGTGACATGGAGGTGTATCGCGACAAGGTGACAGGCATCGAGCGCATTTTCATGTCTTTGGGCAATCCAGGAATCATTTCCGGTGTCTACGATGCAAAAGTCCCTGGCCGAATCAGTTGGGACCGCAATCTGGAGCATCCCTTCCTGACCGCCGGAAGCTTCCTGACCCGCCCTCTTGGTATTACCCAGGCCAACGGTTCACTGTTCTTCTCCGTCGGCGATTCGATCTACCAGCGCATCGACGGCGAGCGACCACGCTACCGCGAGATCTTCGAGCTCTTCGAGGACACGGATACTGATGTCGGGGGAATCCGCGGACTGACACGTGTGCCCAACCCGAATGGGGAGGGCGATTCCCTGCTCTTCATTTGGGCGCCGGGCGAACGTTCAGCCTGCGAAGTCAAGCGGCTCGACCCAAACGGCGAGGGCGACTACTCGTTGCATGACGAGACACGAATCATTGATCTCATGAGCGAATACCTGGGCGTTGACGTCACCTACACGCTCGGTGCGCACAACATGATGTATCCGTTCATTGATCCGGTAACTGGCAAGACCTCACACATCATCGGATTCCAGGGAAATATCCGCGGCTCAAAAAACCATCTCCGCTGGCAGGGCAGCGCCCTCTACGCCGGAGCACCATATGCCATACGGCGGGCCGACCGGAGCTATCGCGTGTTGGAAGTGAACAATCGCTATACCATCGGAAAACACCTGCTGGTTTCCCCACGCACATTTTGTAAATCACCTTTCGGTGACGACGAAATTTATGTCGCGGGACACGATGCCAGTTTCAAAATTTCCGACAACATGGCGTGGATTTTCCGCGCCCCTGAATCGGTAATACTTGGCTCGAAAAAAGCTCACGATGCCACTCCACCGAAGCCCCAACCAAAGCCTGATCAACGCCTGCTGGAAGGTCCAATCTACGAGTTGCGGATCTACTCAGCCAAAGAAGACCGCCTGGAGCATCTCAAGAAGCGATTTCGCGAGCACACCGACCATATTTTCAAAAAGCACGGACTGGAGGCGATCGGCTACTGGGTTCCAACCGAGGGACCGGCAAAGAAACGCCGCCGCTTCATCTACATCTTAAAGCACGCATCTCGGTATGCCGCCTATGAGAACTGGATCCAGTTCAACAACGACCGCGAGTGGGACGCCGTGCTTGACCAACCGCAATTCCAGGGTCTGCTTTCCAAAAAACCCACCAGCATCTTCATGAAGGAAGCCGACTTTTCATCCCGCGTCCGCGACGCACTCTATCGGCCCGGCGGGATCTTCGAGCTACGCACCTATGTCACGAACCCGGACAAACTCACCGCCCTCAACCAGCGCTTTCAAGCGCACACCACGGGGCTTTTCAAACGGCATGGAATGAAGAACATCGGTTACTGGACAGCCTTCGACGCCCCGGATTCTGCAAACACTCTTGTCTCCCTCATCCAACATGCCAGCCGGGAGCAGGCCGGCGCGAGCTGGAAGGCCTTCAATGCTGATCCCGAATGGCAAAAGGTGATGCGGGAATCCGAAGGCGATGGCAGAATTCTCGCCCAACCACCCGAAAGAATTTTCCTGCGAGCAATGGACTTTTCACCATTGCGCTAGTTCGAGAGAACGCTTCCTGAATCGAAATCATCCCCACGGTAATTACGAATGTGGGAACCGGTCAATTGCCCGAGGTGACAGGGTCACCTGAAGGACATCGTCGATGATTTCAATATCACGCGTATCGGGAGCTCCGTCCCCATCCCGGTTTCACCTCCAGGCTTCGAATCCGGCTGCAAGTTTCCTCAAGCAAAGCCCGAGACACTCTCATCCCGTCCAATAGTCTTCATAGTTACTATTTCGTTGCCAACTAAAAGGCCCTCAAATATAACGAATACTGTGACTATCGATCAGAAATTTTATACCAAGTTTCTCGGGGGGATGGATGCGAACGGCATCAGGAGATCAAGATCACCAGGAAAGCGAAAAGGGCTGTTCCCAAGCCCATGAAGCTGGCCCGGGAGATTGACGATGAATTCTTTAAGTGCCTCACGGCAACAGAGCGCGCGATCCTGGTTCGCCTGCTGACGAAGGAGGCGACGAAAAATCAGATCTCCCGAGCGACCAAGGGAGAATTAGATGAGCCTCTTGAAATTAGATTTAGAAAATAAGAAACTGACGATGAATGAGATGACCACACCGTCAAAAACCCGGGAACTCCACAGCACTCATTTCGATTCCACGACCTGAAATGATTTCCAGTTTCGCGATGATGATATCGTGATCGCGACGTATGCAAAATCGGGCACCACCTGGATGCAGCAGATCATCGGACAGTTGTTGTTTGATGCGACAGACGATCTTGAAGTCGCGGAGATGTCACCCTGGATGGACTTGCGGGTGCCACCGAAGGAAGTCAAGTTGCCGGCGGTTGAAGCACAAACACATCGCCGTTTTGTGAAGACCCATCTTCCAGTGGACGCCCTCGTGTTTTCACCAAAGGCGAAGTATCTCTACATCGGACGCGATGGACGGGACGTGGTGTGGAGTTTATTCAACCACCATCGCAATGCCAATGGGGCCTGGTATGACGTGCTAAACAATACCCCGGGGCTCGTGGGACCGCCCATGGGTCCGCCACCGGAGTCGGTGGTGGAATACTTTAACGATTGGTTGGCGAAAGACGGACACCCGTTCTGGCCATTCTGGGAGAACATCCGTTCGTGGTGGGCGATCCGTGATTTAGCGAATGTGATGCTGATCCACTTTGAAGATTTGAAACGTGACATGCCGGGAGAGATTCGACGGATGGCGGAGTTTCTTGAGACACCGATTGATGAGTCGAAATGGGATGCAATCCTCACGCATTGCAGTTTTGACTACATGAAGGAAAATGCGACCAAGAGCGTACCGCTGGGTGGTGCGTTTTGGGAAGGGGGTGCGCAGACCGTTATCAACAAGGGCGTCAACGGACGGTGGCGGGATCTCCTCAGTGAGGAAGAGTCGGCGAAGTATGAGCGAGCCGCACTTGCCAATCTTGGAGAAGACTGCGCGCAGTGGCTTGCGGCGGGAAATGGATAGAACTCGATCATTTCAGTGATGCCAGTAGTCCACCAAGTCCAGCATCTCTTGAGAGCTAAGGTTGGTCGTCCAATCCGCATCGCCGTAATCTTCCTCTCCGGACGAGTGGCTGCGACAGGATCAATCGACCTGTAAACCGGCGTTACTCTCGTGTTGGTTTGTCCGTTTTTAGATTGGGGACACTGCCAATGCAGATCAGCTCCTTCATCGTGCGCGCGTAGATCCGGCCATCGCTGTAGGAGAGACTCGACAGGGTCCAGGTTTTTCCGGCAGGTCCGAGATCGCTGATTGAGACCAGAGCCTTCTCGTCGAGCACCGGGGCATTCCATTTCAAAACGTAGACCATTCCGATCATGGTTGGGATGTAGAGGTGCTCGCCAATCACTATCGGACTGGCAGCAGAGCAATGTCCCCAGCCACTTCCGGCATTTCGCTTATCCTGGGTGGCCAGAAAACCTTGCGCATTGCGCATATCGTTGGGGATCGCTTTTTCCCAAAGCATTTTATCTTCACTGTCCTTCGTACGAACAACCTGTACCGGCACCTCGAGATACTCAACCTTTCCGGACTTCATATTAACCCGTCCGATGTGAAAGCCTTTGAAGGTTCGGAAGTAGTGGTAGTCACCCACCATCAAGTTGGTTTGATAAGTGATTGGTTTTTTAGAAGCCACCAGATTCTGGTCAACTCCGGTCACGTATCGCCCGTCAATCTGACGGCAAACTTGCACCCCTTCCGTCAACGAAACCGTTTGCCGGATCTTTCCCGTCTTAAGATCAATCGTATGATGACTCTTGCCAACAAACATCGCGGTGAGGCCGGAGTTCGAGCAGCCATTCTGGTGCGAGGCATATCCCTTCACTTCGAGATCCCAGATTGTTTTGCCATCGGAGGCATTCAACAACGAGATCCCGAAAGGCTCCTCCGGCGGCTTGTGTCCACCGCCGCGCGCCGTAAGAATCGCCGGGCCACCATTCGCGCGATGACAGAGAAGTGGAGTGGCATGAATGCTTGTCCCCGACTCGCCGGTCCACACAAGTTTACCAGTTTTTAAATCGTAGGCATGTAACCACGTCCAGTAGGCACGATCCCTTCCGAGAGGTTTCGCGCCTCCTTTGGTCGTGACTTTCGGATCGAGGTCGGAGGGTTTGACACGCACGACAATCACTTTTCCCTCGTGGAGAATCGGTTCGTGCTGGCGGGAATGATGTCGACCAAAAGGCACCCACTCTTTCGACCAGAGTTCCCTACCATCGAAGTCGAAACACTTCATCGATCCGCCCACATTAGTGAAGCAGACCCGTTCGCCGTCGGCCACCGGTGAGGCGGCCGTGTTGTCGCTGAAGAGACTCGACAGATCGGTGACGCGAGTGCCGGGGAGTTCGCGCCGCCAGAGTTCTTTGCCAGTAACCGCATCAAAACACTGACCAATGACCAGCGAACCCGTTTCAGCATCACCCTTCATCGGAGCATGCGATGCCACAAAGACGCGCCCACCCGATACAATCACGCTCCCCTGACCGGTGTTCGGAAGTGGCACGCGCCACTGCACACCCTCGTCACGTGCGACGCTGAAGTTCAGAGGAGCCTTGCCCTCGACGATAAAATTGCCCCTTGGTCCCGCAGCTTGAACCCAGTCATCACACCGGGCAGGACAGATTAGAAGATGGGCTACGAAAAGCGGAGCTAAGGTGGTTAAGAATCGCATGGGGAAGAAATCTTCTACCCCAAAAATCGAAATTTTCTATCAACTTGGTCGGGGGGAAACCCACGCGGTCAATTTGTCGCATGGCGTTCTCAGGTGCTCCTGCAAGCCTGTCATGCTTTTCTCGGCTTATCCAGATCCCACGAGCGCCCATAGTGAAGGTCTCGCGCGCCTCGTTCTTGAGTGGGTCGGGCTTCCATTCATCGGCCGCGTCTCATAGGTTGTTGGGGATGTTGAAAAGGTTTCAAGCGATCGTGCAGGCATGGGGGCATTATGAATGTGCTTCGTTGGCAGCAGGAGTGGCATTTTATGCCGCCCTCTCTTTGTTTCCCTTGATGATGATTCTGGTGGCAGGAGTTGGCTATTTTTTTAGGTTTATGCCGACCGGGCCGAGCGCGCGGGAGAAGATTTTGGAATTGCTATCGAATCAAATGTCACCGGAGTTTTCCGAGTCGATGTCGAAATTGTTGGAGCAGGTTCAGGATCGAGCCTTGGTGAATGGTCCCTTGGCTGGACTCATCTTTGCTTTCACGGCCTCGTTGGTGTTTGTGCAAATTGACAGAGGGTTTTATCGGATTTGGGATATCAGGAGGCAGGCCAAGGAGAAGGGGCTGAAAGGGGCGGTTCGGAAGGCGGTGTCGAGCAGGATTCGCTCCTTTGCCATGATTTTGGCGGTAGGAGTCCTGGTTCTCGCCTTATTCATCTTGGGAATGGGAATCCGTATCGTTTCGGAGTTTGGATCAGTGCAATTGCCGGATCTTCCGCAGGTTTCAAAATTCGTATCCCTCACTGCGGGAATGGCGATCAACGTCGTCGTGTTAACCTTGCTCTATCAGTATCTTTCCAAGGCGGTGGTGACGTGGAAATTGTCCTTAATCGCCGGGGTAATTGCGGCCTGTTTTTGGGAAGCTGGAAGCATGGTCATGACGATCCTCTCATTTGGTGAAAAGCTGAGCGTTTATGGATTAATTGGCTCATTTCTAGTCGTCCTCGTTTCGATCTATTACACTGTCATGGTTCTCTTTGGTGGTGCCTTGATCGTGAGGATCGAAAGCAACACTCCCCTCTCTCACTTCTCCGATCCGCTCGATGACATGAACATCTTATCCACCCCAACAGATAACCCCGAACAAGCAACCAGGGAAATTTCACTGGAAAACGAGAAGCCTCCCGAGCCAGCAGGGACGCCAAGCCCACTTGTTCGCACCTGCGATGATGACCTCTCAAGGAACCAGCGGGACCCGCATTGCTGAGGAAGCCAATCTCGAAATCACCAAGGCGTATCCCCTCAGCTCCCACCTCTCAAAATTTCGAGCGGCGGATGATGACAAACGCCCCGACTCAGGGCGAGGCCACCGAGCACCGCGATCCCCGTCACCATTCCAAAAGCAAGCAAAAGAAGCATCGGGTCCGGCCATGGCGAGGCTTTGAAAACGAAAATCGCCAATGCGACATTTGCCGCGACGGCCAAAAGCACCCCGGTCAGTGCTGACAAGATTCCCAGAGCGGCATACTCGATCACGAGAATGATCCGAACCTGCTTCGCCGAGGCCCCAAGCGTCCGCAACAACACGCTTTCTTTCAGTCGCACGTCGCGGCCATTCAACAAGGTTCCGATCAAGATCGGGAGACCAGCCAGCACCGTGAATCCGGCCAAGACCGTGATCACGGTCGAGATCTTCCCAAGAATCTCGCGGACTGTCTCAAGGATCAAGGTCAAGTCGATCGCGGTAACATTCGCGAATTTGCCGGCGAGCTCCCGCTGCAATTCCCCCGAAGCCTCCGGCGTCGGAGTCCGGGTCGTCACCACGTTGAACCCCGGTGCGTCCTCCAGCACTCCCGGCGGGAAGACCATAAAGAAATTCAGATTGAATCGGCTCCAATCGACCCGTCGGATACTCGTGACCCGCGTGCGGATCGGAATCCCTTGCACATCCATCGTGATCTCATCGCCAATGCCCACCTTCATATCCTTGGCGATCTTCTCCTCCAGTGAGAGCGGCACTACCCCTTCCGGATCGGCTCGCTCGGTGGCAAGCTTCCCCGCGATTAGTTCCTCGGTAAAATTCAGTTTATCACGATAGGTCGAACGAAACTCCCGTCTCCCGACCCAGCGAGGCACTCCCTTCACCTCGCCGACAGGCACCCCACCGATCGACTGAATCCGCATCGTCACCATCGGCGTGCTCTCGAGCACAGGCAGACCATCAGCTTCCAAGACCGCCTCCACGCCCGCCACCTGGTCAGGCTGCACATCGATCAGATACAAATTCGGACTTTCCTCCGACTGCTGGATGCTCAAGCGATCGTTCAAAAGTTTTCCCGCCGAAAGAATGGTTACCAGCAGAAAAGTCCCGAGCCCCAGCGAGAGCAAAAACAAGAGCGTCTGGTTCCCGGGACGATGCAGATTCGAAACACCCTGCCGGAGTAAATACGGCCAACGCATTCCCACGATCCGACGAGTCACCGCCATCAACCCGCGCGCCACTCCCACCAGCGCCAGGAAAGCCACCGCCATTCCGCCCACCATCGCCAGCGCGCGTTTCCAGCTCGGGTCATTCCCATACGCCACCATCACCAGCAATCCCACGAGCAGCGCATAAACCGGCAATGAGCGGAGAAATCCCCCTTTCAAATTCCCACCACTTCGCAAGGTCACCGCAGGTGATATTTCACGAATCCTCAACAACGGCAGAAGCGCAAATCCACAACACACCGCGAAGCCCGTGGCCGTCGTCTGCGCGACAACTTTCCACTCCGGCGATGGGCTCACCGAAACCGGCAATTCATCGCCGAGCGCAACCAGCAGCCCCATTTGCATCGCAATCCCAAGCGCCGCACCGAGCAGCGCTCCAATCAACCCCAGCGCCATCGCCTGCGCGAAGTAAATTCCGAATGCCATGTGACCCGGACATCCGAGGCAACGCAGAATCCCGACCGTCTGGATGCGCCGCGTCACATGAGCATGCACCGCACCCGCCACCCCGATCGCTCCCAGCGCCAGCGATGCCAATGCGATGAGACCGAGGAATTTTTGAAAATTATCAAGCGCTCTTCCCAGATTTTCACGTCGGTCTTCGGGTGTTTCCATGCGCCAACGGGTGTCAGGGAAATCCTGACGGACCCCCTCTTTGAGACCCTCCGAATCCTGCGTTCCCGGGATTTCAAGATGCACCTGATAGGCTGCCATGCTGTTCTTGCCTAGTAAGCCGCTACGCTCGATGTCTGCCAAATTGACATAAGCCTCCGGCGAGAACCCGCTGAAACGATTACCACGCGGCGCAGGCTTGTCGACCACTCCGAGAATTCTCAAACGAATCCCACCCAACTCAACGTCATCACCGACCTTCGCGGAAAACTGATCAAGGATCGCCGGCTCTACCAAGACACCACCTTCCTCCCGTAACTTCTCCCAGGCATCCTCCGGACGCGTTTCCACCTTACCATAAAAAGGATAGTCTCCCTCAATCCCGCGCACCTGCATCAGACGTGCTCCGCCTTCCGGCAGAAACCGCATCATCGAGGGAAAGCTCGTCTCGCGACTCACCCGACTCGCCATTGCCGAGAGGGTGCTCACCTCATCGGCACTGATCTCTTTCCGCGAAGAAACGCGTAGATCCGAACCCAGGAGCGCCTTCGCCTCCGATGCGATCCCCCGCTCCACGGACGACTTCAAAGAGTGAATTGCCGTCAAGGCCGCGATGCCCGAGACGATGGCCAACGAGAAGATCACAAGGCGCAAGCGCTGGGATCGGCTGTCCCGCCACGCCATCCGCCAGACCCAGGGATGAAACAAGGAAGTCCACAAGCTGCGTGGCAGCCCCTTGTTCTTAGACGCTGGCATTCTCTTCCTCCGAGACAATGGTTCCGCCGCTCATCGTCACAACCCGACGCGCCTTTGCCGCCAAAGCCGGATCATGCGTCACCAGCACCAATGCGGTCCCCGCCTCCCGGTTCAAGCGGAAAAGCATATCCACAATCGGTCCGCTCGTTCCCGAATCCAGATTGCCGGTCGGCTCGTCAGCGAAAAGAATCTTGGGCCGGTGAATGAAAGCCCGCGCCAGCGCCACCCTCTGCTGCTCGCCCCCCGAAAGTTGCAAAGGATAGTGACTGTCTCTTATACACATCTCCGAGCCCACGAGACCGAGGCTGATCTCG
>OJIS01000388.1_pt1 | contig 14722 bp, 9 predicted proteins | sample 1595671 | NCBI WGS metagenome assembly OJIS01 (sample SAMN05416814, study PRJEB24817) | seawater metagenome | isolation source: Sea water | place: Canada:Atlantic | collected 2013-07 | reverse complement strand
TCTACACAGAGTAGATCGTCGGCAGCGTCAGATGTGTATAAGAGACAGGCAGGAGTAAGCTCCATCTTCCTTGCAAAGAGAGGCATCCTGCCCCTCACCTTGGGCGATGGTGCGATACCTCTCCCTAACGATTGTAGTCAGTTCATTTACGATGCGATGGAAGCGATTCCTGAAAGAGAAATCCAAGAGAAGTAAGGCCTCGCCGAAGCCGTAAGTAGGGTTTCGGAAGGATCAGGGATAATTTCTTTCTCCTTTATTCCCTCCAGGCGCAATAGATGCCCGGCAATGACGTGCGCCCGCACCCGATGCCGGAAAAGATCCGCGCCAACCGAAGCGTGGGCGAAAGACTCTCCCGCGAGTCGACCCACAATCAAAACATCATCTTCGCAACGTATCGGAGAGATGACCTTGTCCTGTCGACTCCTTCCCCTGATTGGCTCGCTCGGCACATTCTTTGAAACTCCAGCTTGTCATCATACGACACCTGTCGTATGTATCGTTCTACGACGATCGTCGTATGTCTGAACGGACCAAACCGGTATGCCCAAAAAGAACTCACCTTCCAAAAAATCGACACGTCCCACTGACGCTGAAGTGACCATCCTGCGTGTCCTGTGGGACCGGGGACCCAGCACGGTCAGGGAGGTTCATGAAGCACTCGATGCTCAAAAAGACGTCGGCTACACCACCACACTCAAACTGTTGCAAAAGATGGCTGCGAAAGACCTCGTCGTCCGTGACGAGTCAAACCGCTCACACATTTACGAAGCGAAATCGAAAGAAGAACCCACCCAGCACCGGCTCGTTGCCGATCTTCTAAAAAACGCCTTCGCAGGGAACACCCCTTCCCTCGTGATGAGAGCACTCAGTGCCAACGCCGCGAGTAGAGAGGACCTCGCCGAAATCCGCCACCTCCTCGATGAAATGGAAAGGGGAATTAAAAAATGAATCCGGTGATTGTCGATGCCGCCGGGTGGACCTTTGTCCATTTTCTATGGCAGGGACTGGCCATTGGAGCAATTTACGGAATCTATCTAGGAGCATTTCGGACCCGCCCGCAAGCTCGCTACCTTGGTGGATGCCTCGCCCTCCTTCTCATGGTCGGAGCGGTCGCTCAAACCTACCATTCCCAATTCCGGACTCTCACCAATGACGCTCGGGCCAAGGCTCACCCAACCCCGGTGACCTACCAGCACTCCGCAATCACCTTCTCCCAATGCCGTTCCTGTCACCTCATTGTCGATGAGCCTGCGGGCGGGCTCCCGGACTCAGAAATGGCGGCCCCTCTTCCACTTAAAGAGGGGGCTTCCCCCCAAACAACCTCTCCCTTCCTCTCCCGGGGGATCGCCATTTGGCTTGTCGGCATGATCTTGCTCTCCCTGCGTTTGGCGATTTCCAACACCATCATCCAACGACTTCGCCGCAGCCACTCGGGCCTTCCGGATCCCTCCATCATATCAAGCCTCGGGAAAATCTCCGGGCAAGTCGGAGTGAGAACATCCGTACAAATTTTCCTGTCCAAGGAAGTCACGATCCCAACCGTCATCGGTTGGTTGCGGCCGGTCATTCTTCTCCCTGTCGTCTCCATCGCAGGACTATCCCGCATTCAGCTCAATGCCATCCTCGCCCACGAACTCGCCCACATTCGACGGCACGACTACCTCGTCAATCTTCTCCAGCACGTGCTGGAAATTGTCTTCTTTTTCCACCCCGCTGTTTGGTTCATCTCCTCAACCATCCGCAAAGAACGTGAGTTTTGTTGCGACGACATCGCTGCGAACACAAGCCGGAGCATCGTTGACTATGCCCGCGCCCTCGCGACCCTTGAAAAACTTCGCAGCGACCGGCCTGTTCTCGGAATGGCCGCCAATGGCGGAACCCTGCTCGCCCGGATCAGACGCTTGGGGGGCTATGACAACCCAAGGTCCCGCTCGCTCCTTTTCAGCTCGGCCCTCATCCTGGTCACGGCCATTTCTGTTCCACTAACCGTTCTTCCAACCCAGGCGACCGAACTGCCAACCGAACGAGTCGAGATTCTCCCTCTTCCATCCCGCGAGGCCGAAAAAGGCCTCCGGCATCTCATGGGTAAAGCTCCCGAAGCAAATATTCCTTACGAGGATTTTACTGATCTCACGAGATCACTCAACGACTCAACCCTGCGGTCGATGATCGAAGAAATCGGATGGGAGGAAGACAAGGGATACACCACTTGGACACACAGGGCCCTTGTTGCGGAACAAAACGACCGCAAGGTCATTGCCCCTCGCTCACAGAATAGAATGGGCCGGGTATTTGTCAGTTCCTGTCTCCAGGCACAAGCCCCCGGCCCCAATCGGAAACCCTCCGTAAAAGAATAAAACCATGAAACGAAAACCAAGAAAAAGAAGGCTCCTGCCCCCTGCCACCATCGCGTTATTAATGTGCGCTGGATCCGCAAGGGGTGAAACTCCCTATGCCATGAACCCCGGTCCTTCGATTGATATCCTGGGGATCTCCGTCAATTCAGAAACAAGGCTCGTGACCCTGCGTTGGACCTCAAGGGCCGAAAGTTCATACCTCATTGAAGAGACCACGAATCCCCGCAATGGATGGGTTGAAAATCTCTCGGGGATTGAAGGGGGGACCACTGAAACCACCTGCACCATTTCCCCAAATCAGGATCAGGGGAGATCACAGGCCATGTTCTTCCGTGTCCGGGAAATGACAAGAGAACTCATCGAACCGACAGACATTGATCTTGCCAGCACAAGCTCGAGCCCATTCAAAGCTCCCCCCTTGGATTCAGAATCACTCGCTGCCGATAGAACCTATCAAGAGATCTCCCGGAAACCGATCGATCCCGCGCCCAAGAAAACCGAAACACATAAATTCCAGTCAGCGATCTCACTCAACCCGATCTTTCTTGGGGGCTGACGTCCATGTCACCCTTCGGCAGGTCTGCCGAATCAGCCAAAAATTCCCAATCCCGTGGTTGAACCACCCATCCTAAAGGAAGAGATCAAGCCGCTCATCGTCCTCAAATGGGGTAAACTGGAACATGCAAGGCCTTTAATTGTCAGGTGAATGCCCTTTCGTAAATAGCCGACGGTCGTCGGCTAATGCCAAAGAAGACCTTCTGCGATGACGTGTCCAGGCGGACTATCAGGATCCCGGCCGCAGGGATTCAAACGCGATCTTATGGGACAAACCTCCCGCCGCAGATCCGCTCGAAGCGCCACTTCCGAAGAAGAGCCAGCTCCGAGCGGTTGGGGGGGGGAACAAGACTTAAGCTGCCACTCTCCGGCGCCGGGTCATCACGACCAAAGAAGCGCTCAACACCAGCAAAGTGCTGGAAGGCTCGGGGACGCCAACAGCCTGCGCTGCTCCCGCCGCAAAGAGATCATGGACAGGGTCGGTGGGATGTACCCCGTCCCAATAGATGTATTCATCAGCAATGTCCGCATTCCCGGTGAGAGAGGCGGGATCAGTCCAATTGGTGATCCCATATTCCCCAGGGTTGGCCAAGACATCTTCATTGATGGCATACACATCCAACTCAAAGATGTTGATGCCCAATGCCAGGCGTTGATTGGCGATCTCGGCTGCCAGAAGCGAATTGAATCCATTGACCAACGCCGACATTCCGGCAATCGTCGGGGCTCCGAGTGCTTGAATATCGGGGGTCTTTCCCAAATCAGGCAAATTCAAGATGAGGACATTCTTGGCATTGGCACCGGCCAGAAGGGTCAGTGCAGAACTAATATTTGCCACCGGTAGAGTCGGATCGGTCACCCCGAAGAAGAAGTCATTCGCACCCGCCCAAATCGTCACGAGATCCGTGGAGGCAAAAGATCCACCGGCGCCGGTAAACGCATTGATCTGCCCCAGGACCGTGGGGACCGAGCCTCCTCCATCCGTCCATGCTCCTCCCCAGGCATGATTGGTCCCTCCGACGAGAGAAGGAGTGATGGCGGGAAGCCCCAGGTGATCAGTGGCGAGTTTCTCGGCCCAGGTGGGACCATTCCCAAAGCGACCCGGCAAGTTAAAGGGGTTGTCGGGCTGGGTCCCCATCGTCGCCGCAAAGACATTGCCTGAATCAGTCAGACTGTCTCCAAAGGCATACAGGGAGGTATAGGTGGTGACCGCGTTCGCAGAGAGGCCCAGAGTCAGACTCAGGGCTGCGGTGGCGAAGGGACAAATGTTGGATTTCATAATTGATTCAAGGTTGGGTTGACTCCCACTGGAGAGTTCAATCCATTCCTCCGGAAATACCTTCTGCGGTTACATGAATTCGTAGAAAAAATTTTCTCTCCCCACCTAAGTGGATGTCATCGGGATCAGATCCTTGTGTTTCAGCGTTTAGCCCGGTCGACTGAAATCCATCGCGAGAAAGCTAAGAGCCAATCGCCATGGTGCTTCTACCGGTTCGCTCCGCTTTTCTCCCTCGCTGATCGCCCTGAACAACCGCTGTCTAAAAAAAAATTGGCAAAACGATGTGGAAAGCTATCGTTCGGATGGTCAATTTTCCGCCCAAAATTTTCGGCGGCCTGACTCATGCTCTCAATGGCATCCTCAAGCTCCCCAACCTTAAAAAAATCCCAGCGGTTTAATCTTCCCCTTTCTTGATGAATCTCCCCCCGTCCGATGTCACACACATCCTCAATGCACTCTCTTCCGGAGAAGATCTCACTCACCAGAACGAGCTGTTGCAATCGATCTACCAGGAGCTGCGGGCGATGGCTTCCAAAAAGATGGCCGGCGAGCGAGAGGGGCATACCCTGCAGCCCACCGCGCTGGTGAACGAGGCCTTCATGCGCCTTTCGAAGGTGAGTGATTGGCAGAGCCGGCGGCATTTTTTCGGCGCGGCATCCGAGGCCATGCGGCGCATTCTCGTGGATGCCGCCAATCAAAGACTCACCCTCAAGCGGGGAGGCGGGCAGACCTGTGAAGCGTTTGATGAGGAAGTCCAAATTCGTAATCCCCACTCCATCCCCGACGAGCGCATCATCGCAATCAGTGACGCCCTGGATCGCCTCGAAGGTAACGAGCCTGACTTGGCCCGGATTGTGAAGCTCCGGTTTTACGTCGGCCTCAGCAATGTCGAAATCGGAGAGCTGCTGGGTGTGCACGAGCGGACGGTGCAGCGGCAGTGGGACCGCGCCAAGATCTCGATCTTTCGATTGGTGACAGCCGGGTGAGTTGAAGAATTTTGCGAGCGATAGGAGGGAGTTGATGAACGAAGAAATCTTCAATCACGCCCGCAGCTTGCCCGAGGGCGAGCGTGACGATTATCTTCGGGAGGCTTGTGTGGATGAAGCAGGGCGGCAGTCGATCCGGGCTCTCCTGGACGAGGCTTCGGAGGCGGATTCCTTTTTCGGAATGGGAGCCGATGTCGAGGGAGATCGGGGTCTCTTTAATCCCGGATGGGAGAGTCGTGCGGGCGACCTCATCGGGCCCTACATCCTTCGGGAGCGTATTGGCGAAGGCGGTTGCGGAATCGTGTGGATGGCCGATCAGCTCAGGCCGATCAAGCGACGGGTGGCGGTGAAGCTGATCAAGCCCGGCATGGACACCCGTGAGGTCTTGTCGCGCTTCGAGGCGGAGCGACAAGCCCTGGCCATGATGGAACATCCAAATATCACCCGGGTGATCGACGCGGGTGCCACCGAGGCCGGCCGCCCGTATTTCGCGATGGAATTCGTGGAGGGGATTGCCATCACCGACTACTGCCGGGAAGGGGGGCTGGGACTGGAGCGTCGCCTTGAGCTCTTCTTGAAAGTCTGCGCTGCCGTCAACCACGCCCATCAAAAGGGGATCATTCACCGCGATCTCAAGCCCTCCAATGTCCTGGTGACCACCGGGACGGATGAGGGGGAGGTGAAGGTCATCGACTTTGGAATCGCCAAGGCAACGCAGGGGAAACTGACCGAGAAGACCCTGGTCACGAGGGCGGAAGTTTTCGTGGGCACACCCGTCTACATGGCACCGGAGCAGGTGGCCTTGAGCGGCCGGGATGCCGATACCCGATCGGACATCTACAGCCTCGGAGTCCTCCTTTACGAACTGCTGAGCGGGGCTCCCCCTTTCGACGCCAGGACTCTGAACTCATGTGGTCTTGATGAGATGCGCCGTCTCATCATGGAGGAGGAACCTCCGCAACCCAGCACCCGGGCGGATGCCCTGTCCTCTGACCTCAGCGCTCCGGAGTTGGAAATGCGCCGCATCAAGGGTGAGTTGGACTGGATTGTGATGAAAGCTCTCGAGAAGGATCCCGACCGACGCTACGAAACCGTGAGCGCATTCTCGGCAGATCTGGACCGCTACCTTCGGAACGAACCTGTGGATGCCGCCCCTCCGGGCTTCGGTTACAAGCTTGCCAAGTTTTCGCGCAGGCATCGTAAAAGTCTTCTTGCTGGTAGTGCTGCCGTTCTGGTTTTGCTGGCTGCCACCATTGTCAGCACCTGGCTGGCTGTGGTCGCCACCGAGGCGAGAGAACGTGAGAGTGAGGCACGAAGCGAGGCCGAGCAGACGAATGTCGAACTCATCGCCGCGAAGCAAAGAGCGGACGACAGCCGGGTGCGGCGTCAGCACGAGGAGGGGAAATCCTTGCTTTTCAGTGCGGATCTCATGCTCGAGCAAAAACGATTTCTCGCGGCCCGTCTCATGGCGGGGCTCGCTGTTGGGTTCGAGGGGGGTGGCCGGGAGGAGCAGGACATCTCCTTTCGAGAGAATCATCCGGTTTTACTGAGGCAGGGCTCGGAGGCGTGGCTGAGAGCGCGTCGCATCGTGGACGGCGAGTTCGACTACCCCATGCTCTGGTCGAAACATCCGGACACCACCAGTGACCGGGGTCGCAAAGATTCCGGCATCGCGGCGGTGGCATTCAGCTCCGATGGTTCCGTCCTGGTGAGCGCGGGCGCTGATCAGAAAATTCATCTCTGGAATCCACGGTTGGGTCAACTTGAAGGGAAGGCCCTCGTCGGTCATGAGGCTCCCATCCGGGACGTGGCCACCAGTCCGGGGAATTCGCTCCTGGCCTCGGTCGATGAAGCTGGAATGTTGATTGTTTGGGATCTCGCAAACGGGGGGGAGCTCTGGCGTTCGCAGGCCGATGACGGGGCAAGCCTCGCTGTTGCCTTTCATCCCGACGGCGGGTCGGTGATCACGGGTGGCGAAGACGGTCGGATCGATCGATGGGAGGCATCCAGTGGGACCGCTTTAGGGAAACCTTTGTCCGGGCACTCCGGGGCCGTTTACGACCTTTGCCATTCACCGGATGGTGCTGAGATCGCCTCGGTGGGAGCAGACCGGACCTTGCGATTGTGGAGCCTCGAGCCCGGGGCTGGGGAGGAAATCCGGATGGTGTCTGAAACTCTCCGCGCCGTGGAATTTCATCCCGACGGTGCGGAGTTGGCTACGGGCTCAGATGCCGGGCGGATTCAGATCTGGAAGCGCGAGGGGCTCGCGAAGGTTCTCCTGCTCGAAAATCAGGGCGGCAGCATCTCCCGCTTGTGCTTCAGTCCGGACGGATTGTGCCTTGCCTCCGCATCGTCGGCAGACCGTTTGATTCGAATCTGGGAAAGGGAGTCTGCTGCTCTGAGGGTCACACTCCAGGGGCATGGCATGGAGATTGGAGGCATCGCCTTTGCACCGGATGGCGGGCTTCTTGCCTCAGCTGGCGGGGACGGCATGGTACGGCTGTGGCAGGCGGAACGTGCGGCAGGATTGCCTGTCATGGGGAAGGATGGCATGGGCGCCATCCACTATGCCGATGACGGGGAACTGCTTTGCGTCTCCGCTGCCGGGGGTGAGATCGGAGTCTACGAGACGGAACATGGTCGGAAACGGGGCCAACTGAGCCATGGCTCGGCAGTCGTGGCGACCGCGATGAGTCCGGATGGACAACGCCTCGCCGTGACCTGTGAGGACGACCCGCGCCTCTATCTCTGGGATCTCTCGAGCCTCGAGCTGGTGGACCTTGACTTAACGCACCCCGGAGAGAGCCCGGGCTGTCTTGCTTTCAGTGCGCAGGGGCTGCTCGTGAGCGGTGACGGGGGTGGGGGGCTGGCGCTCTGGGATCTCAAGGGATCGAGCCCACTCTGGGCCGGCCGGAACGGCGTGGGATCTCGTGCCCTGAAGTTTGCGCCATCGGGAGAAACCTTGGCCGTGGGGCTGGCTGATGGCTCCATTCAGCTGTGGAAAATGAACGATCCGGTTCCTGAACCTCTGCGGCAGATTGATGAGGTCAGCGACAGCGCGGTCGAGGCAATCGACTTCAGTTCTGACGGGCAATTTTTCGCCGCCGCGACCTCGTCGCGAGGCCGGCATGCGATCGGCGTTTGGGAAACCAGCGATTGGAAGGTGAGGGAGAATTACCCACACCAGCGGCGAATCCGGTCTCTGGCATTTGCGCCCGGGGGATTGGTCTTGGCGATGGGAGATGACCAGAGGCAGATCCACCTCCGGGATGTGGCGACAGGAGTGGAATTGACCACCTTCCGTGAGCATGCCGGTGCGGTAGTTGGAGTGGATTTCCACCCGCGCGCACGCAAGTTCGCCTCCTGCTCCCTGGACGGAACCGTTCGGGTCTGGTCGCATGATCCGGAGCACTGGAACAGCTCGCGGCATCTGCTCGCGGCCTATCAGAATTGGTTTTCTCCGGAGAAGAATGAGGGTGGATCTCCCGGAGACCGGACCGAACTTCCGGTGGAGGATGCCGAAATGGAAGCGTCAGGAACGTATCTCAAGCTGCTCCGTGGCAGCGCCGATGTTGTGCCCGATTTCCCGGGTCTGTTTTGGCGCTACTGCCGGGCGCGGAACTGGGCTGCCGCCCGGACCATTCTCGCCCGGTGGGAGCGATCGGAGCCCGGCGCGGCGCAGATCCAGGACGCGCGCCGCCACTTCGCCGAGTTCCTCGCCTTCGATGCCCTCCGCTTGGCCCGGTTGGGTTCCTCGACCGGGCGACTTGTCAACTTGCGTCTGAGTGAGGCCAATTTGCTGGATGAGGATTCCCCGTGGATCTGGAGTGCCCGCGCCATCCTGCTTGCCCGGGAAGGGGATCCGGTTCCGATCCGGAACGCCTGGCTTCGGGCTTTCCTACCCGGGAAAAAGCGTCCTGCTGCCGAGAGTCGTCGCCTCCTCGGTGCCTTCGGACGATCCTTCTATCAGAGTCTCATCGACTACGGCTATCTTCAGGGAGAGGATGCCCGCATCGGCTCCCAAAGGGGCGGCGCGATGATCGCCCGGCTTGAGGAGGCGAATGACTGTCTGACCATGGTCCTGACTGATGGAAGGCGGCTCGACATCGGCTCCACGACCTCCGACCCCGATGGCAACCCGGCGGTGAATCCGCAGGCGGACATGGTTTGGATCGAGCCAGGGTCCTTCACCATGGGGAGCCCGGAGACTGAAGCAGGTCATGATTCTACGGAGATTCAATTTTCCGTCATCCTGACCCGGGGATACTATCTCGGGATCTATGAGGTGACCCAAGCCCGTTACCAATCCATCATGGGCGTCAACCCGAGCACCTTCCGCGGGGGCGGGGACTTGCCGGTGGATGGGGTCGCCTTCCCGGCGGCGGTGGACTATTGTGCGAAGTTGACACTCGCGGAGCGCAAGGCGGGGAACATCCCGGCCGGCTGGGAGTATCGACTGCCCACCGAGGCGGAGTGGGAATACGCCTGCCGCGCGGGGAGCAAGGGAGTCCGCTACCTCGAGAATGTGAGCGTGGGGGAGCTGGGATGGTATGGTGGAAACAGCGATTCCCGAACCCATCCTGTGGGACAAAAACTTCCCAACGCCTGGGGACTGCACGACATGTATGGGAATATCTGGGAATGGTGCTTCGATTGGGATGGTCTTTACCCCAAGGGGACGATCAAGGATCCACAGGGGCCAGCCGGAGGACGGTTCAGGAGCATCCGCGGAGGAAGTTGGGTCAACGAGGAGACCGAGCTCCGGTCCGCGGCGAGGGCGGGGGGGAGATGGCAGCACGAGGTGCAGTTCGAGGTCACCAAAAGCAAGATGGGCTTCCGGGTGGTCCTGGCGCCCATTCCGGGCAGCGATGCGAAATAATCCGCAGAGCTCGAGCCAGGGCGATCAGCGAGGGATCGGGGTGGGGGATAAGGCCTTGCGAATCGCCGACTGGCTTGTTCTCCGCGTGATCAGAAATCGGCCCGAGAGATCGCCTGAAGACCGTCAGCGGGCGAGCCATCTCCCATGGGCACCGCGGCATCCGCTCGCCTTGCCAAGGTGTCTTTCTCACAACACCAGCCCTTCCCTGACTGGCCGGATTAGGCGCTGAATTCTGAAGCCGTTTCCCTGCCGGGAGGATTTTTCGGAAATTACGCCAATAAAACTGAAGAAATATTTCATCTTAAAACTCTCTCAATAAGCGACTTGTAAAAATACGGGATTTTTTCTGCAAAAAAATGCAAATAGGGTGTCCGGTTTTGCGGCCAAATCCAGCATGGGTAGGTGATGACTTCTTCTTCCCGCATCTACGTATCCAGGCTTCGCCACCTCTTTATGAGGATGTCCGCAGCCACCAATGAGGGGAACGTGGCCGCTGGCCACTCCATCTTCTTTTCCCTCCGGTGTCATCAGGCCGATGCTGCCGCTCAAAGATCCTTCCATAGACTCCACTGATATCCTTTGATGAGAAGCCCCAGTCCCCTCCACTCTTCCCGTAGCGTCGCCAGTATCCTCACCGGACTGCTGCTCTTGATTCTGCTGCCGGTTCCGTCCGCTTTTGGGCAACTGATCGTGACAAACGATAACGGTGACGGGAGCGTGGGTTCGTTGGGGCGAGCATATCAGGAGACACTGGCGGCAGGTGGGACGATTACGTTCCATCCAAATCTCAGCGGTGCAACGATCTCGCTGGTCAGCACCCTGTTTGTAGGGAAAGATTTAGTGATCGACGCCAGCAATCTGGCCGATGGCATTACGATCGATGGGGCCAACGGGGAGAGGCTGTTCGCAGTCTTCCCAGATGTTGAACTCACCCTGCGCGGGCTGACGCTGGCGAACGCGAATGCGGGAAGCTCCTCTGATGGCAGCGCTGTCTACAATTCAGGTAACCTGCTGGCAGAGGAGTGCACTTTTGTGGGAAACTCGGCAAGAAACGGAGGAGCAATCTACAACGAAGGATCTCTGACCCTCCGGAGGTGCACACTAAGCGGTAACAGTGCCACTGGAAGCGGAGGTGCTATCTATCATAAGATTGGCACTGCAAGATTTGAGAATTGTACAGTTGCCACCAACTCAGCTAACACCGGAGGCGGGATCAGGGTGGACGATCAGGCAGAATTGGTGAATACCACGGTCTAGGACAATACCTCGGAATTTGGTGGAGGGATATGGAGGGAAGACCCCGCAGCGTTGACGCTCAATAACTCTGTCGTTGCGGGGAACAGGGCGCCGGCCTACGAAAATCTGAATCTTGGATACATTGAGGTCGGCAATAATTTTATTGATGGTTCAGCACTACTAGCTCCCCTCGGCGACTACGGCGGGCCGACGCAGACCATGCCGCCGCTGTTCGGCAGCCCGGCGATCGATGCTGCCGGGGCAACAACCCTCACCTCGGATCAGCGCGGGTTGCTTCGCAACCGGGACGGCGACGGGGATGGGAACGCCTCGCCTGATATTGGGGCTGTCGAGGCGCAAGCCGACTTCGCGCCGGCCTTGGCGCCGATCGGGTTGAACTTTGTCGGGGGAGTCTATGAGGCCGGTCATCCTGAGTACATACCTGGAGGAATCCTCTCGCCGACGGATCGTGCCGGGGTAGTTGCCCAATCGAACTGGAACAATCTCGCAACCAAATCGGGCGAATCCCAAGGATTGAAGGATTCAAGCGGTGCCTCTTTCAGCCCTGCCGTCGTAGCCTGGTGGAGGGCACCAGCGATTCACGCGATTGCTTACAACGCGCAGACGGCAAATGTTGATTCAGCCGATGGCAAACTGATGAACGGCTATCTGGACAGTGTAGGCACGGCTGTGTCAAATGCGGGGCGCGACCTAACCGTGGAGGCGAATCAACCGGTTGTTGCAGTGTCGCAGATTCCGAGTCAAATCACCGATGCTGGCTACAGGGTCCTTGTGTATTCTGACGGGGGTAGTGACGCAGGAACGAGGAGAGGAGAGTTCTTCCTCACCAGCAATCGCGAGGGAACCTATGTGGACGTTGGGAGAGAGGTTGTTCTCACTCCAACGTATCGCCTGACGGATGGGGATAATTTTTTGACTAGATCGACTGGGGCGACGGTCGGCGAATTCCAGCGTTCCACCGCCCTCCATCCGGACGTTCAGGTAGGCAATTATGTCCAGTTCGACCGAATGGAGGAGTCGGGGTTCATCGTTCGCACTGAACTCGTTGAGGGCAAGCGCCCTCCAATCAATGCGGTGCAGATCGTTCCGAACCCATTCATCGTCGTCACCACCGCCGTTGATGAAGACGACGCGATCCCAGCGGATGGCACTGGCATTTCTTTGCGTGAAGCGCTCCGTCTCGCGCCGGAAGGGGCGACGATTGTTTTCGATCCAGGGCTGAGCGGTCAGCTAGTAGGACTGACCAGCCAGTTGGTGATCGACCGCTCTGTGGCAATCGATGGCACCGATCCCGGCGGGATCACGATAGACGGCGAGGAAACAACGCGGCTGTTCTCTGTGACGAGCAGCGGCGACCTGTCCCTGCGCGGGCTGACGCTCACAGGTGGTAGAGGTGGCGATGATGGGATTTTAGGATATGGTGGCGGAGCGATCTACAATGTAGGCACGGCTCTTCTGGATCGCTGCACCCTTATCGATAATATTGCAGTTGAGGGAAGTTACGGTGGGGCAATCAACAATGGAGGTAGCCTTGTGGCGACAAACTGCACGTTCTCCAACAACAATGGCAATAGTCAGGGTGGAGCGATCAGGGGCGGGACGGTCGACCTGACGCACTGCACGCTGGTGGGGAATAGCGCGACGGACGGTGGCGGGATCTTCAGCTTTGGTGGTCTGACATTGAAGAATACCATCGTCGCTGGGAATTTAGGATCGGGAGATCTGTGGGACTTCAATTCCAACGCAACCGACCCAACCTACTTTGTCGAGGGGACCAATATTATCCCAACCATAATTGGCGGAAAGAAAGGTGGAGTTGGGAGTGTTATCACCGCCGATCCCCTCCTCGCCCCACTGGGCGACTACGGCGGGCCGACACAGACGATGGCGCCGTTGCCGGGGAGCCTGGCGATCGACATGGGTGGGAGCACGACACTCACAACCGACCAGCGCGGGTTGCCGCGCAACACCGACGGGAATGGCGTGAACGGTCCCGGTATCGATATCGGGGCATTCGAAACCGGGGCAGCGATCGTGGTCACGGAGACTGACGACTCTGACGACTCTGACGCCGGCTCGTTGCGCAACGCGCTGGCGCTGGCGGACTATTTCGGTCTGATCCGCTTCGACGACGATTTAGCTGGCCCGATCACGCTGACCAGCGAGCTGACGGTGGCGCGTGGGGTGGTCATCGATGGCACCGATCCCGGCGGGATCGTCATCGACGGTGGGGACACGACGCGGCTGTTCAAAGTAAGCACCGGCGGTGATCTCACCCTGCGTGGACTGACGCTCACGGGCGGCAACGCGAGCACCTCCAACTCAGGAGGTGCAGTCCTCAACTTATTCGGCAAGTTGTGGTTGGATCGGTGCACCCTTGTCGGAAATCATGCGCCCTTTGACGGAGCGGCGGTCCGAAGTCGAACCACCTTCAGTAGTGACACTCAAAAGACAATCCTTACGCAGTGCACCGTGACGGGGAACGATGCGGGTGCGTTCGGTGGCGGGGTGTTTAACGCGTCGGGGACGACCGAACTCCACCACTGCACGGTGGTTGGAAATACATCCGGTGGCGGGGTCTATAGTGAGATGAATGCGATGACGCACACTGAGCTAAAAAACTGCATCGTGGCGGCCAATACGGGTTCTGATGTCGCTGTTGTGAGAGGCGAAACCAACACATTCAATAGTGGTGGGTATAATCTCATCGGGATAGGTGACGCGACCGGCGCATTTAACATTGAGGGCGACCAGATCGGAATCACCGACCCCCTCCTCGCCGATCTTGGCGACTACGGAGGTCCGACGCAGACGATGGCGCTGCTGCCGGGGAGCCCGGCAATCGATGCCGTGCCCGCGGGATCGGAGATCGCCGGCCTCGATGCCGACCAGCGCGGCTTCGATCGCAATACGGATGGCGACGGCAATGGCATTGCCGGTGTCGACATCGGCGCATTTGAAACTGGAGCCCCGATTGTGGTGATGAACACCGGGAATGCCGACGAGGGTACGCTGCGTCAGGCGCTGGTAGATGCGGACTACGGTGGCACCATCCTCTTCGACGAGGGGGTGTCCGGCCCGATCACGTTGAGTAGCGAACTTACGGTGACGCGTGCGGTCTTGATCGACGGTACCGATGCCGGCGGGATCATCATCGATGGTGGGAACGAGACGCGGTTGTTCTTTGTTGCATCGAGTGACAGCGTGACCTTGCGCGGGCTGACGCTGACGAATGGGAATGCTAATATTGGGGGGGCGATATGGAATACCGGAAAGCTAATCGTTGAACGCTGCACGCTGAGCGGCAATTCGGCATCCGATAGGGGAGGGGCGATTCACACTGGTGGTTTTGGGCTAGGAGTCTGTCGGACTGAAATCGCCTGACCATTGGAACGTGATCTGCTTGACT
>OJIS01000386.1_pt1 | contig 14741 bp, 9 predicted proteins | sample 1595671 | NCBI WGS metagenome assembly OJIS01 (sample SAMN05416814, study PRJEB24817) | seawater metagenome | isolation source: Sea water | place: Canada:Atlantic | collected 2013-07 | reverse complement strand
TCTACACAGAGTAGATCGTCGGCAGCGTCAGATGTGTATAAGAGACAGGGCAAGATTTCCAAAGCGATCCGCTTCGTTCGGGGATTTTATCCGGAGACATGGGATGATGACTATTGTGTCCGCTTGCTGAAGGCCTTTCGGCTGAGCGCATCGGACCGGATCGGCACCTTGTCATTCGGTTCCCGGACCAAGCTCTCGCTCATCCTGGCACTTGCGCGGCGACCCGAGCTTCTCATTCTCGATGAACCCACCACCGGGCTTGATGCCCTTGCAAAACATGAACTTTTCAGCGCCTTACTGGAACTAGTCGAAGACCCGAATAAAACGATTTTTATGAGCTCCCACAACCTGACCGATTTGGAACGGTTTGCTGATCATGTCGCAATTATTGATCGTGGGCAAATCCTGGAGGCGGGGCGAATCGATCAAGTGATTGATCGGTTTACAATTGTAGATTTCTCCCTGGCATCCGATGCGGAGCTTGATGACCTCCACGGGGTGACGATTCTTTCTCGCCAAGGCGAACAGGTGCGGGCGGTCGTGAATTTATCAGCAGGGGGGATTGATCGGATCGAGGAAGCCGGTGCCCGGGATCTCCATCGCAGCCCGGTCACACTGGAAGAACTTTTAGTAGCAATCCTGAAAGAATGATGACTGAAATAAAAAGAATAGAGCACATCGTAATCGACTATATCCGACGATACTGGTGGACCTTTTTCGTTGGAGGAACTCTACAAGTTTACGCTGGTTATTTACTGACAAACTATCAATACTTCACCTCCATAGGATTTATTTTTGGCGCGGGCTTTCTACTTGGCTTTGAAATTTTGCGAGGGGATAAGTCGATTACCCGGACTTTGCTCACGCTCCCGGTTTCAGCTTCAGAGCTGAGTTCGATCTGGCGAATTCTTGGTTTACTTTTACCGATCGTTTTCTACTTCACTACCTTTTCGATTGGTCTCCTATGGACAGATGGAGAAGAATCGAATTATCTCATTTTTTCGAATATTTCAATCTACCTTTTTATCCAATTTGGAATACTGGGATTGATCTTCTACTCGCTTACCGGAGTGGTGGAGTATAGAGGATCCAGTAATATGTCTGCGATGACTGTCAAAGGGGTTTTCTTCACGTTTCTGTGGTGTTCCATGCTTGTTGGCTCAGCTCTCTGCGGCCTCCTGATTCGCTGGAAAACTTCCGCAGGAGCTTCGGAAGAACCAGAGGTTTACATCATCACATGGTTGGTTCTTTTTATCGTGACGATCGCAGGGTTCTTTCGGGCCGACATCTTGGTAGCAAACCGCTACCTTCTCCTGAATGTTGAAGAACCAGTTGCTGAAATCGATGAGGACGAGAACGATTCCGAAAAGACCTGGCGGGGGATTGGCGATTTGCGCTATCTGATAGGCGGCACAAGTGCGCTGATGTTTGCGGGGTTTTTTGCGCTCGTTTCGGCATCCTGGGTTTTTGTGAATTTATTGGAGGCTCGAGACAGATTTAACAGCCATATGTCGTTTGGCGACCAGGTTCAGATGAACCTCATTCTGCCATTTATCGGGTTGGCAGTAATCCTACAAGTTCTCCCAATTCTTCGACCACTCAGAACACTTCCGGTAAAGCTTGATAGTTTGTCGAGTCTCCTCATTTTCTGGCCATTCTGCCTTATGGCGGCTCTCGCCGGCTCCTGTATGGCGGTGAATTCAGTCATCAATGGAATTTCTATGAATTGGGAAAACTATCTCTTCAGCATCACCGGGGGGGCCATCACGCTCTTTTTTGTCCCATTTGTTCTTCGATTCGGAGCGAACTTTTTCACTCTCGTAGTTTCGGTATCTTTCACCATCTTTACGAGCTTGTTTGTCAATGTGACATTACGAACCAATCGATGGACCGATCTGGAAGCACACTTCAATCTCAGTTTACTCCTCCTCATAATTTTGATCCTGACCTGGGGCCTGAGTCATCTCGTCCTTCGCTCGTCCCATCCTTGGAAGAGTGGACACTTCTCTTCCGGATTTGGTGGATCAAGAAGTCCGCGTTAGGAGTATGCTGGACTGAAACAACTCCTGATGGAATGTCGTGAAATTCCATCATCCCAAGCCAACCCAGGCCTGGCATATGCCAAGGCGACCGAGCACCATACCCATCGACATGCCGTCGCAAGGGGACGGAAGTAACCTCAGATCCGGTCGCGGCCTCCAAAGCCTCCCCGCCCTCATGTCCGGCGATCGCGCGGAACGTATCCAACACGGTCGCCATTTCATTCTCTCGAAAAAAGACACCTCACTCGCCAACGACGGGCTCACTCTCCTCCAGCAAGCCGGAGTGGGGACCCCAAAGTTCAGCGACAGTGACAGCGAAATTTCCGGGTTGTTGAGTGGACCCCGTTCAACTCAAGCAACACATCCACCCGATCAAACTCTCTATTCTTCAATAAAATCGCAAGACCCATAATTTTAACAACTTTGCGTCTTCACGCGTCGCCCGCCCTCGGCAATGATTCTCCCAGCCTTTCAATCATTGCCTCCCCTCATGAGACTCCAAGACCAAGTTATCCTCATCACCGGCAGCACCACCGGCATCGGTGCCGCCATGGCCCGTCTTTTTGTAAAAGAAGGGGCCAAGGTCATCCTTCACGGTCGCAACCTCGAACGCGCCAATGCCCTCCGGGAGGAAATCGGACGAGACAACACCGCCTTCATCCAAGGCGACCTCCAGGATCCAGACGCCCCGGCACAGATCGCCGCCGATGCCCTCGCCTGCTTCGGCCGCCTCGACTGCCTCGTCAACAACGCCGCCTTCACCACCCGCGCTCATCTGAAAGACACCGACGTCGCCTTCTTTGATCGTATCATTTCGGTGAATCTTCGTGCCCCTCTGCAACTCATTCGCCATCTCTTTCCCGCCCTCGAGCAAAGTCAGGGATGTGTCGTCAACATCGGCAGCGTCCTCGCCCATTGCGGGCAGGCCAACATGCTCGCCTACTCCATCAGCAAAGGAGGGCTCATGACAATGACCCGCAACCTCGCCGATGCTCACGGCCCCAAAAAGGTCCGCTTCAATCAACTTAACGTTGGCTGGACCCTCACCGAGAACGAATACCAGGTCAAACTTGACGACGGCCTTCCCGCCGACTGGCCCGAAACCCTCCCCGAATACGCGGCGCCCTCGGGCCGCCTCGTCGCTCCCGAAGACATCGCCGAGGCCGCCGTCTACTGGGCATCTCGCTCCAGTCGCCCCATCACCGGATCCGTCCTCGAACTCGAGCAATATCCCCTCATCGGCCGCTACACCAACCACGAAAACTCATGACCATCGATCTCCAAAATCGCACCGCCATCATCACCGGCGGAGCCCTCGGCATCGGGCTCGCCATTGCCAAAAGTTTCGCCGCGGCCAACGCCCGCATCGAAATCCTCGACCTCAATGAGGAGGCCATGCTCAAAGCAGCAGAAGCCATCCGCCAAGCCGGCGGCGACGTTCAAACAACCCCCTGCGATGTCTCCGACCACACCCAGGTCGACCAAGTCATCAACGCCATCGCCACCAGACGCGGCGCCATCGACATCCTTGTCAACAACGCCGGCATCGCCCACGTGGGCAACGCGCTCGACACCACACCGGAAGACTTTGAACGAATCCAACGTGTCAACGTCTTCGGCCCCGCCAACTGCACCCGCTCCGCTCTCCGTCACATGGTCAAAAACGAAAAAGGCGGCTGCATCCTCAACCTCGCCTCCATCGCCGCCGTCTCAGCAATCGCCGACCGCTTCGCCTACGCCACCAGCAAGGGCGCCGTCCTCACCATGACCTACGCCATCGCCAAGGATTTCCTCGACCAAAAAATCCGCTGCAACGCCCTCATGCCGGGCCGCGTCCACACTCCCTTCGTTGATGGCTTCATCGCCAAAAACTACCCCGACAACCAAGAGGAGATGTTTGAAAAACTCTCCAAAGCCCAACCCATCGGCCGCATGGCCGACCCCGGCGAAATCGCTTCTGCCGCCCTCTTCCTCTGCTCCGACCAAGCCTCCTTCATCACCGGCACCGCCATGCCGGTCGACGGAGGAACCATGACCCTAAGATAACAAAGCCCCCTCAACCTTCAGCGTTTTCCGAGTATTCCGCGGTTCCAACACCCCTCAACCAAGCCACCAAAACCCTCTGCGACTCCGCGCCTCTGCGCGAGACCTCCCCGCAACCAAGCTTCCTAAATAAATGTCCCGCTCACTCATCTTTGACTCCGGTCTCGAGGAAATCTACACCCTCAAAACCCACGCCCCCGGTCCCGCCGGAGTCCTCCCCTTCACTCCCGAAAAACTCGCCAGCGAACCCTCCGGCCACCTCTTTGGCTGGACCCAAAACGTCGGCATGGGCTGGTCCTCCAAAGACGTCGCAGGCAGCGACTTCCTCATCCTCTCGACCCAGGGCGGCATCCGGCGCGAGGACGGCACCCCCGTCGCCCTCGGCTACCACACCGGCCACTTTGAAGTCGGCCTCCTCATGGAGGAAGCCGCCAAAACCATCACCGCCGCCGGAGGCGTCCCCTTCGCCGGCTTCGTCTCCGACCCCTGCGATGGCCGCACCCAGGGAACCGATGGCATGATGGATTCCCTCCCCTATCGAAACGATGCCTCCACCGTCTTCCGCCGCCTCATCCGCTCCCACCCCACTCGTAAGGGAGTCGTCGGAGTCGCCACCTGCGACAAAGGCCTCCCCGCCATGCTCATGGCTCTCGCCGCCAGCCCCGACCTCCCCACCATTCTCATCCCCGGAGGCGTCTCTCTCCTCAGCGAAGACACCGATGAAGACCTCGGACGAATTCAAACCATCGGAGCTCGATATTCCCAAGGCGATATCTCACTCGACTACGCCGCCCACGCCGCCTGCCGGTCCTGCGGCTCACCCGGTGGCGGCTGCCAATTCCTCGGCACCGCCGCCACCAGCCAGGTCGTCGCCGAAGCACTCGGTCTCGCCCTCCCTCACTCCGCACTCTGCCCCTCCGGAACCGAAATCTGGAAAGACATGGCCCGCCGCTCCGCCGTCGCCATGCTCGATCTTGAGAAAAATGGCCTCACGACCAAGGACATCCTTTCCGACAAATCCGTCGAAAACGCCCTCGCCCTTCACTGCGCCTTCGGCGGCTCAACCAACCTCATCATGCACCTCCCGGCCATCGCCCATCAGGCCGGATTGAAACGTCCCAACGTTGATGATTGGCGCCGCTTCAATGCCGACATCCCCCGTCTCGTCGACGCCCTTCCCAACGGACCGCAACACTTCGCCACCGTGCAAGTCTTCCTCGCCGGTGGTGTCCCCGAGGTCATGCTCCACCTTCGCGACATGGGCAAACTCCACCTCGACGCCATGACCGTCACCGGCCAGACCCTCGGCGAAAACCTCGACTGGTGGGAGCACTCCGAACGCCGCGCCCGCCTCAAGGAAAAGCTCACCGCGCTCGATGGCATTGACCCAGACATCGTTATTCAGTCTCCTGCACAAGCCCGCCAAAACGGACTCACCTCTACCGTCACTTTCCCCAAAGGCAACCTCGCCCCTGAAGGTTCGCTGATCAAGTCCACCGCCATCGACCGCTCTCTCATCGATGAAAATGGCATCTACTTCCACGAAGGCCCCGCCCGCGTCTTCGCCTCCGAACCCGATGCCATCGCCGCCGTCAAATCCACCGGCGAGGACCGCATTCAAAAAGGCGACGTCATTACCCTCATCGGCTACGGACCCGTCGGCTGCGGCATGCCCGAAACCGCTCAACTCACCATCGCTTTAAAACATCTCTCGTGGGGAAAAGAAGTCGCCCTCATCACCGATGGCCGATTCTCCGGCGTCTCCACCGGAGCCTGCATCGGCCACATCTCACCCGAAGCATCATCCGGTGGACCCATCGGAAAACTCCGTGATGGCGACCCCATTCGCATCAAAATCGACTGCCATGAAATGACCGGCTCCGTCGACTACACCGGACCTGATTCGCTCTCCGACCGCGAAACAAACCCCTCGCTTAAACCCAATCCAAATGTCCCGGACGACACCCGACTCTGGGCCGCCCTCCAGGACGTCAGCGGAGGTTCCTGGGGAGGCTGTATCTACGACGTCGAAACCATCATCGCAAAACTCAAAAACCCGTGAAGCTCATCCGCTTTGGCAATCCCGGAGAAGAGAAACACAGCCTGCAACTCCTCGACGGTCGCCATATCGACGTCTTCCGAGCAGAGGTTTTGCGCCACCCTCAGTGAAGCGCTCGAGAGGCACACTGATGAAGACATGGGATTCAGCATTTTCGGTTGCGACATCGAAGAAGATCTCGTTCCGTGCCTGTATCCGGGTGCGGGGCGAACGGAGAATTTCGAAAATAGGTTTCCCGTGATTGTGAGCCCCTTCCCGAACAGCGACAATTGCATCGTGGCAGGCTATTCAGACTTGGACCCCGAGAGCGATCCAGCCGATGAACTTCCACCTGAAATTACAGCCCCATTTGAGTGAATCTTCCGCATGGCCTTGTGTCACCGAAGCGCTTAGAGTCACGACGTGAGCATTTTCCAGGCGACCGGCCGATTGGTCCTGAGCTTTATCAATTACCTCGGGCAACTTGGGTTTTTGATCGGAGAAATTTTCACCTCTCTCACAAAAGGGCAAAGGCGCTACCGGCAGATGTGGGAACAGGTCGCGGAAATTGGAGCCCGCTCGCAAGTCGTGGTGGGAGTGACGGGAGCCTTCACTGGAGCGGTGCTGGCTGCACAGACTTTGTTTCAATTCAAACTCTTCGGCCTCGAAACCGCAGCCGGCGGGCTTGTCTCGGTGGCAATGCTCCGAGAACTTGGCCCTACGATCACCGGGCTGATGTTGGCCGGCCGGGTGGGCTCTGCCATGGCCGCCGAGATCGGCACGATGAAGGTCACGGAGCAAATTGATGCGCTGCGCTCGATGGCGGTGCACCCCATCGATTTCCTCGTGACTCCGAGGTTCCTCGCGATGGTCATCTCAGTCCCCCTCCTCATTGCCGAGTCCGCGGCCCTGGGAATGGTCGCTTCTTATGTCGTTGGGGTGGGCGTCTTTCACGTCGAATCGGCCTACTGGATCGATAATATGAAAAACTATGTCGATCTCACCGATCCCACCATCGCCCTAACCAAGGGACTTTTCTTCGGGATGCTCATCGTCATAATTTCGTGTGACCAAGGATTGAAGGCCAGCAATGGCGCGGTGGGCGTTGGCCGGGGGACGACGAGAGCGATGGTCTACTCCTCTCTGGCCATTCTCGTCGTGAATTTTTTCCTGACTCTGATCATGCAGATCATCTTTCCGGCCTCTCTCTTCTCGAATTAGTCAGCGTCCACCTGCTATTAAGAGCCTTTTAAAGAAAAACCGCGCTCCTGTCGAAACAGAAGCGCGGCCACACAAACACACAAAATCAGAGGGGTTATTTCTGACGCCTTCTTATACGAATCCGTGAGAATCCTCTTTCACATTGTTTCGTAGTTTCTAAATAAATGGGGACAAGCCCTCATTATGCGGCGGCCGACACAGCTGACTGAAAAAGAGTGGCATGATCCGTCCCGGTCATGATCATTTCGTAGGAGCCCTGGGAGGCCAGTGCGATAAAACCGCCCGCCGGGATCTGTGCGGGGGCCGGCGGCGAGGAAAAAGCGGAAGACCGAGGCAATTTTTCACTAATTTACTGCCATTTTAAATGGAAAACGTCTGTCACTTAAAATGGTCATTTATAAAAGGCAACTTTTGGCATCCCGTCTGAAATTGCTACTACCATTGGCCGGTCGTATTTGCTTCACTATTTGTAATATATTTGCCCACCTACCGATTATGAAAGCAGCCGTCGTCCGCGAATTTTCCAAGCCACTTGTTATCGAAGATGTCCCGATCCCCGAGCCGGCACCCGGTCAGGTGCTCGTCAAGATCGAGGCCTGTGGCGTCTGTCACACGGACCTGCACGCGATGGATGGGGATTGGCCGGCCAAGCCGGTGCCCCCTTTTATTCCTGGACACGAGGGAGTTGGTGTCGTCGCCGCGCTCGGTGCAGGTGTGACTGCGGTGAAAGAGGGGGATCGGGTCGGGATCCCGTGGCTGCATACCGCGTGCGGACACTGCAAGCCGTGCATCAGCGGCTGGGAGACCCTATGCGGCTCCCAGCAGAATACAGGCTACTCAGTCAATGGTGCCTTCGCGGAGTATGCCCTTGCGGATCCAGCCTACGTCGGACACCTCCCCGACAACTTGGGGTTTGCGGCGGCAGCGCCGATCCTGTGTGCTGGCGTGACCGTCTACAAGGGGATCAAGGAGACAGAGGTTCGGGCCGGGCAAACGATCGTGGTCATCGGCATCGGGGGCCTCGGACAACTCGCGGTGCAATATGCCAAGGCGATGGGGCTGCATGTGATCGCGGTCGATATCACAGAAAACAAACTGGCGCTGGCCCGCGATTCCGGTGCCGAATTCACCATCAATGCGGCGGAGGTCGACCCAGTTGAGGAGGTCCAGAAGCTGGGAGGAGCAGAGGGCGTGCTGGCGACAGCAGTGTCGCCCAAATCGATTTCTCAAGGAGTGGGCATGCTCTGTCCGGGCGGGACGATGAGCATCTTGGGACTGCCGCCCGGAAACTTTGAACTGCCGATTTTCGAAACTGTGTTGTACCGGAAGACCGTGCGGGGTTCAATCGTAGGCACGAGGCTCGATCTCCAAGAGGCATTGGCGTTCGCCGGTGAAGGTAAGGTCGCCTCCCACTACTCGACGGATTCGCTCGACAACGTCAACGCGATCTTTGACAAGATGCGCGCCGGGAAGATCGAAGGGCGGATCGTGATGGAATACTCCTAGGCTTACCAAATCGACCACCTCCACAAAGGCGATTCAGTTGGGGGCGGGCGCATTTCAGAGCCTCGCCAGGGGACCCACGATTTGCAAATCGCGACCGCAAGGACCAGGTCACCCTTTTACGCCGAGCCCCTTTGTCTAACGCTTAAAATGCTCCCTGACTTTCTGAAGGAGTTCAACCCTCTTGGTGAATCTCTGATCGAGGCCAAGTTTCCCGAAGAGCTCGAGCTGTTCTTCGAGAAGCTTTTGATCAAGAGGAGCCTCCTTGAGGCGCGCTTCCAGCTTCTTCATCGCGAGGCCGAAGAGCTTTCGCTCTTTCAGCATGGCCACCTCGATTTTTTGATACTCTTTTGAGGGCTTCTCTTCCCACCGTCTTGCTTCGCGAAGCGCTCGGCGCGTCGCTTTGATATTCTTGATCTTCAGGAAGTATTCCCCTTCCAGCAGAGCGATCGCCGCAAGCTGGCTTTTACGTTTCTCCATCTCCTTTTGCTTCACCATGGTGTCCTTGCGTTGCTTCAAGGACGGATCACCTTCTTCACTCCTGGCCCCGAAGTAGGCCGCGACTTCAGTCGGTTTGATAAGCGCGCGTGCCTGCTTGAGCATAGCGGGAAGCGGGTTGGGCTTCACTTTCTTTTTCCTGGGGTTCGACTTGGGAGCTTTCGTTTGATGAACGCGAATCGCAGCGCGGGCGATCAAGAGATTAACATCCTTGGGCCGCTCTTCGAGCAACTCTTCGAGGATCTTATTGCGCTTCTCCTTGAGCTCTTCCTTGTCGGTCTTTAGGTGAGCCTTCACGAAGTCGAGCCGACGCTGAAAGAGATCCTCTTCCAATTTTTCCGGAGCTGATTTTTTCTCCTCCAGTGACTCAGGTTTCTTTTTCTGATTCGCGACCTTTTTGAAGTCTTCACCGGGGCGGCACTCAACCCCGACTGTGACGAGGGTCCGTTTATCATCACCAGTCTGTTTCAGTTCGAAGCGGCCACTGAAGTATCCGGCGCCAGGGTGCTTCACGGAAAGGGAGGCGAGATCAGAAGCGCCGACCATGAGAGAGGAATGACGTCCCTTCTTGAGAGAAAGCGAACCTGCAGCCCGGCCCTTCATGACCTCGCGATGAGATTCAAAGAGAACCAATTTGCGCGGCTTCTCCAACTTCACCGAGTAATTCAATGGCCGATCCTGCTCGCGCTCGAGGAGAGCCTTGTCTGTGCTCCGAATGACGCGATGAAAGGTGGTCTTTCCCTTCGGCAACTCAAAGTTCGCGTTTCGACGAACCCCGCCCTGATGGAGGAATTTCCCGGACTCGTGAATCACGGTAACGATACCATCTGAAACTTCCGAACCGACGTTATACCGGCGACCGCCGCCAAGCTGAATCTTGGTGGCCTTTTCAACTGAGACCTGAAAGGTCTGACGCAGATAGGGTGGCGAAGTTCCTTTCTTCTCACGCGGGCCCGCCGGGAAGAAATCGCGCTGATCGGGTGAGAGGAATTCGGTCTTCACGGGCATGTGACTGAAGTGAGCCTTGGTCATTGAGCCCTCTCCGTTCACCGTTTCATCGCTCGCACCAACCACTCGCAAGGGCACGTGCTGCTCGTTCTCATGAAAGACCAGGACCTCCTGCTTTGAAGTCATCCCTGAGAAATCGAGGTCAACAACGACCCTTGTTTTCCCCACCGAAAAGTAGGGCTGGTGAAAGGCGAGCTCGACGGTTTTTCCGGGTGCCACCGGCACGACCACTTCTTCTTCACCAAGAGGGCCCAGATTCAAATACTTCTGGGAATTGTAAGCAGAGTAGCTCGCATCCGCTACCAGGGAGACGGCATGAAGCATGACGAGTTTGGAAAGTGGATCTGTTCCTTCGCGCTTCACGCGGACCCTCATGGAGGTGGCATTTGCAGGAACCTGGAAGAAGCGGCGGTGGGTTTTTCCCGATTCCAAATCCACCGAAAAGTCTGCCCGGTGCTTGGTATGAGGATCGGTCTTCTCGCCTCGCACAATGGTAATGGGGATGCGCACAAGAGGACCAGCCTCGGGGGAACTGGCAAGACGGGCATGGATCTCGGCATACAGCGGCTCACCGGGACGGGACTTGGGAATATCGAGAATGGGACGGATGGTGATACTTCCGTTTCCAAGGCGGGCATAGCCGGGAATCTCGACCCAGGGTTGGGTCGCAGTGAAAACAAGATCATCTTCAAAATCAAACTTCTCCGGAGCACTCACCTTGGCGGTGAACTTCGGCGAAAAGTCGAATCGAACCGCCTGTTTCCCAACGGGAATATCTCCCCGAAGATAGAGCCCGGGACCATCGCGGAAGGTGTTATTTTTTGTCCCGACGGTGTAGAAATATTCCCAGGCCTTCTCCTCCTGGTTTGTCTTCAAATGCGCCCAAGCCGGAAGTGCCTGCACGAGCCCCGCGCCTTGGGCAAAGACATCCACGCCTTTGACAAAGCGAGCACTATTCATCAGGGCATTCCGGAGACGAGCCGGAGAATAATCCACCTTGTCTTGCTTCGCGGCACTCACAAGCAAGGCACCTAAACCGGCGACCGAAGGCGAGGACATTGACGTTCCATTGTAGCGCTCGGACTTACGTAATTCATCGTACGCGAGTGAAGCGTGCGCTCCTCCCGGCCCCATGATATCGACGCCCAGATCCCCGTTTCTGGCCGGGCCACGTGCTGAAAATTGGTAGGCCGTATTTGGCCCCTTTCTGGTCTGACTGTAGAGCACCTCGGACATCTCGGAAGAGACATAAGCACCCACTCCGATGATCGAACTCGCCTCTCCTCCAGGGCTACCGAGAGTCGACAAAGCCGGACCACTATTACCGGAGGAGACAAAGGCGGTCACGCCGTACTTTTCGACCAACAAATTATAAATGCGCGCCCAGGCATGTTGCCCGTCCTGATACTGGCTCGCGCCGCCCCAGCTGGCATTCATGAGATCAGCCTTGTATTGCGCACACGCCGCCACCCCGCGCATTTCACCCAAGCCGGACGAACTCCCACCAAGGCGGGTGTCGCCAATTTTGACCGAAAGGATGCGCGCACCCGGTGCCACCCCATCGCGATGGGATTCCTCGGGGAAATGTGCCGAAGCAATCGAGGCGACGTGGCTCCCGTGCGATCCACTGACCGTCACGATGGAAAGAAGTTTGCCCTCCTCATAAACCTGCACGGCAAAGGTCGCGGCTTCCTCCTGGCCCAAAGTTCCATACTCACCTGCGATGCCAAAGGGCCTGAGAATTTTCTCATCACGCAGATCGCCATCTTCATCGGTATCGATCAAGACGTGGAATTCCTTCCCGTCCGACCAAACCACACAGTCGTAGACCGGACCGGGGTCGGACGAGGAAAAACGATCTTCCAAAGTAGCACGAATCTCCTCACGGGCCATCTGATCCTTCTCCTTCAGCGTGAGATCTGCGGGAGCCTTTTGAAAAGCCTTCCGCCCGCCCTTTTCTTCCGCGGCCTTGTTTTTCTCAGACCGCTTGTCACGAATCACGCCAAGCTCCCGCTTCCAGGCTTCCGAACGGAGACTGGAAACCCTCTTATTCACTCCGCCGGTGAAAAGCTCACGTGCCCGCTTGATCCCCAGATGAAAATTCCCCGAAGGGTTTTTAATTTTTGGAGGCAGCAGCAAGGTGCGCCCGGTCAATCCTTCAAGAGTCCCTTTCTTCCCAGCAACAACCACCTTGGAGGTGTCAACATCCCCCGATCCGGTGGCATCAATGACGTCGACGATCTTGCGCTCACCGGTCGAGGTCACCTTCAGACCTGAAGCCGCAGGATCCACACCGGTATCAAACACCGCGATCACGACGCCGCGCCCATCGAACTCCGGGTGCTTCTTCAAAAACTCCAGCACTCCGGTCTCCCGCTTGGGAATCAGGGACTCCTGCTGTGACTTTACCGGAGAGTTGGTCTGGCCTTGGGACATGCCGAGGCCGAGAACGGAAGGAAGGAGGAATTTGAGCAAACGCATGTGTTTCTTCATAGGAGGATTGAGGAGAAGCGCCGGAACTTGAACAAAGCACGCCGGATTTACCAACGAATATCAAAAATATGGCCATACACGCGGTTTATTCGACCATCATTGCGGTCCACGGGACTCGTCGTAAAAAAGCGGCTAATTTACGGAATTAGGAGAGGACTTGTCCGCCTCATATGGTAGGTTCCCTCCAGTAATCAGAACCTGGCGCACTGCCGGATTTGCTGCTATGCGCTACGCAATCGTCTCAGATATCCATGCGAACATTCGCGCTTGGGATGCGGTACTTGCGGATCTCCGATCACAAGGAGCCGAGGTCATCGTCTGCCTTGGTGACGTTGTCGGCTATGGGCCCAAACCCGCCGAAGTTCTCGAGGCCGTGCGCTCGGTGACCGGGCACTTCGTGATGGGAAACCACGATGCCGCTGCAGTCGGAGTGATGGATTACTCCATTTTCAACGACCACGCCCGCCAAGCTATCGAGTGGACCATGACAGAGCTCAGCCCGGAGGCGAAGCAGTTCCTGGCCTCGGTGCCTCTCGCGATCGAAGCCGGGGAAATTTTCTTCGTTCACGCGGAAATCTCCGAACCCGGGCGCTTCGACTACATCGACAGCATCGAGATGGCCGAGCAAAACTTCGCCGGGAACGAACACTTCGTGAGCTTCGTCGGCCACACCCACCTTCCCAAGATTTTTGAGAGGGCGAACGATGGTTCGGTCCGTGAGCTTCTTGACGAGTCCTGTTCGCTCGACGCGGAAAAACGCTACATCGTGAATGTGGGCTCGGTGGGCGAGCCCCGAAATCCCGATGACTTGCGCGCCCGCTACGTCATCTATGACTCGGAGACACGCTTGCTCGATTTTCGGCGCGTTGAGTTCGATATCGTGGCCTATCGCGGGGACCTGGAAGCCACCTCCCTTGCCCTACGCCCCTACTTCCTAAGAGTCTATGAGCAAGTGATCGAAGGAAGTGAAGTCGTCGTGTCAAGTGGCGGAAGCCTTGTCGACATGCAAGTGGCCCACGACTCCGCGGCACTGGTGGACCTCGGGCACGGCTCCAATGTCGTGCAGTTCAACCACTCCGCTCTCTTGCCGGACAGCGACAAGGGTTCCCGGACACCCACGATGATCCTGGGAGCAGTGGCCGTATTCGCCTTGGCAGCCTTTGCCTATTATGTCTTTGGGGCGAACAGCCCGCCCCCATCAAATCAACAGCCGGTCGCCGTTGTTGAGGAGAAGGAAACACCACCTTCCGTCAAGAAGGAGCAAGCTGAAGGAGAAAAGCCCGAAGATCGTATCGCGAAAGTTTCTGAGCCTGAGCCCGAGGTGATCATGCCGGAACCCACTCAGTCGACGAAGAAGCCAAAACCCGAACCAGAGCCGGAACCTCCCGCTCCCAAACAAATTCCCGAGCCTCCCAAGAAGGAGATCCAGAGTGTCTGGTGGCGGATGGATAAGGACGCGGAAAAAGGCCCTCTTATCGGCGAAGCCGGCCTGGTCAAACTCATCTCGATTGCAAAGGGAAGATCCATTGGACCCATCGCTCCGGACCCGGTTCCTCTTAACCAATTCGAAAATAAATCGGCCCTCTTCAATGGCATTTGGAAAGAGGAAAAAATGAGTGATCTTTTCGCACTGAGTTCGAAGCACTCATTCACCTTTGAAGGCTGGTTTGCCACCAAGCCGACTCGTGGCGAGGGCATCTTCCTGCTTGGAACGCGCACCGACGAGGGAGAAGATAAGCGGGGATGGCGCATTGACCTCCTCCCGCCCAGACGCGGACAGAGCGAAGGCCAGATGAGCTTCTTTTACGACTCGGGCGACAAAAAGATCCAGGCTCTGGCCGAAGCGGTCACCGTCGCTGATTCCAAGCCCCACCACCTGTCTCTTATACACATCT
>OJIS01000380.1_pt1 | contig 14939 bp, 8 predicted proteins | sample 1595671 | NCBI WGS metagenome assembly OJIS01 (sample SAMN05416814, study PRJEB24817) | seawater metagenome | isolation source: Sea water | place: Canada:Atlantic | collected 2013-07 | reverse complement strand
TCCGATGCGGCCTTGGGGGAGGTTGAGGCGAGTGCGGAAGGCGTCCTGAAGGGTGTCGATGGCGGTGTGGAAGAGAATGGTGAGGAGCTTGCGGCGTTTGCGGAAGATGCCGCGCAGGACGCGGGGGATGGTGAAGACGAATTGACGGTGGGGAACTTCGTGGCAGACGGAGGTGGCGATCCATTCGCTGGTGGAGCGGACGCGGCGCTGGTGGCAGGAGGGGCAGAAGTGGCGGCCTTTGCAGGTGAAGGCGAGGAGTCGTTCGTGACCGCAGTCTGGACATTGGAGGCGGGTGAAGCCGGAGGCGAGGTCACCACAGCGGAGGAAGGACTGGACGGTGGAGACGGCAGACGATGGGAGCTGGCCGAGAGATTTACGGTGGTGTTTTCCGTAGTCGGCGAGTAAGTCGTCCCAGCCGTAGTGGACGAGTTGCCAGAGGGGGGAGGCACGGGGGCGTCGTGGTTGGTAGACGGAAGACACAATAAGTGTTCATAAGAACATTTCTTGTTTGAGGCAAGAATGGGAGAGGTTGTTTGGTAGCTGGGACAGTCAGGAAGGGTGAGGGATTGCCGTGACTGAATTCAAATCGGTCGGTTGGTACGGTCCGAAAAAGAAAGCTTTCGGCTAGGCCAGGCCGCTGGCTTCATCTCGGTGATGGGCGTGCATGGTCTCTGCCAAAATCTGGGCAAGGGTGGTTTCGGCGCGGTTGGCCACGATCTTGAGGGTGTTTACGAAGTGCTTGCTCCGGTTGTTGAGCACTTGAAAGCGCTCTTCTTCGAGTAGCTCGCCTACTACGATTTTACGCGATTCTTCACGGCGCTGGTTCTTGAGGTTTTCGAGGTCTTGTTGCTTGCTCTCAAGCTCGGTTTTGAGGGCGTTCCTTTGAGTATTCGTCTTTTTTCGAACCCAGGAGGATGCCGAATTCCCTGGCTGTTTCTGAAACACTCGTTCCGGTGTCGAGAAGGAGCTGGGCTTTGGTGCGAACTCCTCTTTTTTGGTCCACGCTCCGACTCGCCAGCACGTTCGGATTTTTGGTGCTGCGTCTTCGGTCTCTTCAGCTGTGGGCGATCCGCTCCAAGAATATCCATAGCTTTTACCTCACGCACTGCCTGCGTATGCCTTCTTGGATAAGATGATCCCTTCGGGAGCAAGCGGGACGCTTGCGCTAGGCGAGGATGGGCTTCACGACTTGGCCGTGGACGTCGGTGAGACGGAAATGGCGACCCTGGTATTTGTAGGTGAGGGCGGTGTGATCGATGCCGAGGAGGTGTAAAATGGTGGCTTGCAGATCGTGGACGTGGACCGCGTTTTCATCGTATTTGTGCTTGTCCGGTGAGAGCGGAGTGCCTGCTTGGTCAACGATGTTGTAACCATAGTCATCGGTTTTGCCGAAGGAGGTGCCGGGCTTGATTCCGCCGCCAGCCATCCAGAGTGAGAAGCAACGCGGGTGGTGATCGCGGCCAAAGTTGGTCGGGCTGATCTTTCCCTGGGAGTAGTTGGTGCGTCCGAATTCGCCACCCCAGACGACGAGGGTGTCGTCGAGCATGCCGCGTTGCTTGAGATCGGTGACAAGGGCCGCCGAGGCCTGATCGGTTTCTTGACACTGTTTGCTGATGCCACCTTTGAGGCTGCCGTGTTGGTCCCATCCTTGGTGGTAAAGTTGGATGAATTTTACGCCGCGTTCGGCAAGGCGTCGGGCCATGAGGCAGTTCGCGGCGAAGGAGCCGGGGTTCTTGGCTTCTTTTCCGTAGAGGTCGTAGACGGACTCCGGTTCGTCCTTCATGTCGGCGACCTCGGGAACGCTGGACTGCATATTGAAGGCCATCTCGTATTGCTGGATGCGATCCTGAATGGAGGCATCAGGGCTGAGGGAGTGTTGGTGCGAATGAAGCTCGGCGAGTCGGTCGAGGAGCATGCGGCGTGACTTTTCGGAAACGCCTTCGGGATTGTTGAGATAAAGAACGGGATCCTTTCCTGATCGAAAGCGCACGCCCTGATACTCGGAGGGAAGGAAACCCGATCCCCAAAAGCGTGAAAGTAGGGGTTGGCCGCCTTTGTTTTTTGTGACCAGGACGACGAACGAAGGGAGGTCATTATTCGAAGTGCCGAGACCGTATTGCAGCCAGGCTCCCATCGAGGGGCGCCCGGCGAGTTGGGAGCCGGTTTGAAGGTAGGTCACGCCGGGGCCATGGTTAATGGCCTCGGTATACATGTTTTTGACCACGCAAATGTCGTCGGCAATCTTGGCGGTATGAGGGAGGATTTCCGATAACCACTGACCTGATTGCCCGTGTTGGGCGAACTTGAAAGGTGATCCGGCGAGAGGGATGGAGGATTGATTCCCGGACATCGAGGAAAGCCGCTGACCGCCACGGACTTCGTCGGGAAGTTGCTCACCATGCCTCTTGTTGAGGAGTGGCTTCGGGTCGTAAAGATCCAGTTGGGACGGGCCGCCCGATTGGAAGAGGAAGATGACGCGCTTGGCTTTTACTGGTGGAGATTTCCCGACGAGTGAGGATCCATTTCCGGCTTGAAGGAGGTCGGCAAGAGCAAGAGATCCGAACCCGAGTGCGGAGCGGCGGAGGATGTCACGACGGTTTGGGAGATGGGGAAGTTGCATGGCAGGTTATTGCTTAATGTTGACCTCGTAGAGATTGAGAATGGCTTGGGCCAGCGTGGTGAGCGCCGCGAGCTCGGGGCCGGGTGTTTTCGCTTTGGTATGCCCCTGATCCAGGAAGGCTTTGGCCTCCCCGGGATGGGTTTGGAAATGAAGGAATTGCTCGTCGTAGATTTGCGTGAGAATTTTAAGTTCGTCCTCATCGGGCTGGCGCGAGGCGAGACGGAGATACATTTCCTTGATTGTTTCGGTCAGGTTCTCCGGATGCTTCAGCGTGGCTTGCTCGGCGAGGTGACGGGCGGCTTCAACGAATTGCAGTCCATTGAGGAGCACGAAAGCTTGCAGGGGAGTTGAGGTGATCTCGCGCTTCGCCGAGCAGACATCGCGCTTGACCGCGCCGAAGGCTACCATGGCGGGTGAGGGCCCGGTGCGTTTCCAGTAGGTGTAAAGTGAGCGACGATAGAGACCTTCTCCGTAGGTTGGCTTGGAAGGTTTGAAGGACTCGGCGAGATCGTAAGGATGGACCGACGGACCGCCAATTTTTGAGACAAGCAGTCCGGAAGCCGCTAGGGCCTGATCGCGGATTTGCTCGGCGGAGAGGCGGTGGCGGGGGCCCCGGGCGAGCAGGCGGTTTTCGGGGTCTTTTTCCAGTTCGAGGGAGTTGGCAAAAGAGTCCTGTTGGTAGACTTTCGATGTCACAATTTCCTTAAGCAGGGCTTTGGTGTCCCAGCCGGAAGCGATGTAGCGGGCCGAGAGCTCGTCTAAAAGGGCGCGGTGCAGAGGGCGCTCCCCCTGAATGCCAAAGTCTTCCGAGGTTCCCACAAGTCCGCGACCAAAAAGAGCCTGCCAGAAGCGGTTGACGATGACACGGGAGGTGAGGGGATGATTGGGATGGGTGAGCCACTTTGCGAGATCAAGGCGGTTCCCGGAGGGCATGTCGAAGTCGGGAAGAAATGCCGGGAAGGCGGGGTCGACCGGCTTTCCCCGGCTTTCGTAGGATCCTCGCTTGAGGATGTAAGCTTGCTTCGGTGTCGCCATTTCCTTCATGACCATGATTTGGGTGACGGATTCTTCGAGTCGGTTGTATGCGGCGCGAGCGCTTTGGAGTTCCTTGAGTGAAGTTTGGTAAGAGGGGCTTCGTACAACTCCAGTAGCGGGGTCGATCCCGGTATTCGCATCGGGGGAGAAAAGGTGTTGGATTTCCGTAGGAGAGAGTTCGCGATCAATGACCCGGAATTCGTCAACGAGTCCGTTTTTGAAGCCACGGTCGCGCATGCGCTCGCCAAGAGTGATGTGGGGATTGCCGCCGCCTTTAATCGTGCGGGTGAGTTGGTCGCGGACGATCTTGGTGGGTGCAAGTTTACCATCAACGTGGATCTTGAGCCCCGCGGCTTTCGAGGATCCATCATTGCTGACGGTGACATGGACCCACTCACCAGGCTTGACGGGTTCGGCGGTCTTAATCGAGATGGCATTGCCGGGCCAGAAGTGGACCAGCGACCACTGGAGATGGTTGTCAATAAGGAGGAGTTCATACCCTCGGGAGGCGGCATCATGCCAGGCCTTGGAACGTGAGAAGACAACGGCCCGGTCCTTGACGTCCGGCGTCTGCATCCAGAGAGAAACGGTGAAGGGCTGTTCGCGGGGAAAGTCGCCCACCTTGGTTTTGACGGCATCATCGCCGGTGAGTTTGAGGGCGTGGCCGACTTTGCCGGGAACGGGTTGGTTGGGGCCTTTCGCTTTCGAGTCGTCGAAGGGCAAATGAAGGAGCTGGTTTACAATCGGGGCGAGCTTGGCATCCGGAGCGGCAGGAGTGTTCTCCTGTGGCGTCGACTTCAATTTGGCCAAAGAGGCGACGATCCTGGCTTGTTTGGTCGCGAGTTGTTTTTCCTGATCCCCGGTAGGCAGGGAAAGAGCCGGAGTTGGGACGGCGTCGGCATTGAAGAAGGAATAAAGACCGGATTCATCAATGTCATCGAAAAGGGCGAAAAGAGAGTAGTAGTCCTTCGCGGTGGTGGGATCGTATTTGTGATCGTGACAACGGCAGCATTCCATCGTCAGGCCGAGGAAGGTCGTGCCGAAAGTGTGGACGCGGTCAGCGACGTATTCGACGCGGAACTCCTCGGGGACAGATCCGCCTTCGACTTTCTGTTGATGGAGTCTTGAAAAGGTGGTGGCGATCTTGGTCTCGCGAGTGGCATCGGGGAGAAGATCACCGGCGACTTGTTCATGAATGAAGTGATCGAAGGGTTTGTTGGAATTGAATGAGTTGATGACGTAGTCCCGGTATGGCCAGACATTGCGATGTCTATCTTGCTGAAAGCCGTAGCTGTCGGCGTAGCGGGCGACATCGAGCCAAGGTGTCGCCATGTGTTCTCCGTAAGCCGGGGAGGCGAGCAGTTCGTCGATGAATGAGGCGGGATCGTTTGGATTGAACTTCGCGACTTGTTCCGGAGTAGGCGGAAGGCCGGTGAGGTCAAAGGTGAGGCGACGTAGAAGCTGATGGGGCTTGGCTTTTGGCTTTAGCTTGAGGTCGTGCTCCTTGAGTTGGACCGTGACCAGTTCATCGATGGATTTTCCGACGGGAGCAGGAAGAGGGGTGAAAGCCCAATGTGCCGTATATTCCGCACCTTCCTTGATCCAGCGAGCGAGAAGGTCTTTTTGCGCTTTGGTGAGTTTGCGATTTGAATCCGGCGGCGGCATCAGGTCATCCGGATCATGCGAATGAATGCGGGCGATGATTTCGGACTTCTCAGGCTTGCCGGAAACGATCGCTCCGGCATCGAGGGCGTCCTCACGAAGGTCCAGTCGCAGGTCTCCTTCACGGTGGGCAGGGTCGGTGCCGTGGCAGTAGTAGCAATTTTCCGAGAGAATGGGCTGAATATCCCGGTCAAATGAGATTTTTTTTTCCCCCTGCGACAGCTGGGTCAGAAGGCCAAAAAAGGCGAGGGCGATGAATGGTTTCAACATGGTTTTCGCTGGGATGGAGAGCTTTGCGATGCGAAGTTGTATGACACGGCTTTGGTCGTTTCTTTTACTGATCGTATAAAGCCGCATTGTCAAAAAAGTTAGCGGTCGTTTTCCATCGCGGAGGTTCCATAGGCCGTTTCGTGCTCTTTCTCGCGAATTTCGGTCTGATGACGGGGAGCTTGCCCGGTGAGGCGGTTTTCGAAACGCTCGATGATTTCGACGTTTTGGAGTCTTTCTTCCAGTTCGTTAATTTTCGTTTTGAGCGCTGCTAATTCCAGGTTTTCGGAGCGGGAGGTTCGTTTCCAACCTCCAAAAATCCAAATAATGCCGGTGGTGAGCATGCCGAGTCCCACAACGGAGAGCATCGCAGCAAATGAGAACGATGCTAAAGCCATGATGCCGGCAAGGGCAATGGTGGTCGCACAAATGATACCGGTGGCTAGAAGTTTCACCAAGGTTGTGGCCACCGGGCCTTCCAGAAGACCAAAAATGCGGTCAAGAAAGGAGGGTTTGATGTCGTGTTCGTGCTGCATACGATCTGTGGGTTTTTGGCGGTATTTGTCGCACATCCGGGAGAACCTTTGCAGACATGCGGGTGAGTGCAATGCGGCGGGGCATCAAATTCTCACTTTATACTCGAAAGTCGGGGTGGTCTCACGGCGTAATCGACCTATGTCCAGCAATCTCCCACCTGAGATCAAGTCCGGTTTGATCTCGCTTCGTCGGCGCATCCGGCGAATCCAGCTCTTTCGCGGTCTTTTAAAGACCGCAAGTGTGGTTCTCGGGGGACTGCTTGCGATTGTTGCTCTCGACTACTTTTTGGCCCCATTGCCATCCTGGGCCCGGGCGGGACTCTTTTTTCTTTGGCTGGGATTGATTGGAATTGCCGCGATTGCCTTCATTTTAAAACCCTTGGTGAGCAAGCTGCCATTGGTTCGACTTGCCCGTTGGCTCGAAGATCGGCATCCGGAGGTTCAGGAGCGGATCAGTACAGCCTTGGAGCTCTCGGATCGCCCGGACGGAATCTCCCCGGATCTGCTCGCCGAGCTTTCCTCCGAAGCGGCCAGTGACATGAGCACCGTCGATCCCCGGCAGGAAGTGCAGGGACGCAGGGTTCGTCGCTCGATGTGGCCGGTGGCTGCGAGCTTGGTCGCAATCGTGGTTTTGGTGGCCGTTTGGCCTCGTGAAATGGGACGCTTGCTGACCCGCGCCGTTTCACCATTTTCCGAACTCGGGAATGCCGGTGCGTTCAAGTTTGAGATGAAGCCGGGTGATGTCGAGATTCTCGAGGGGGATGAGCTGCAAATTGACCTTACTTACACCGGGACACTCGATAAATCGCTTGAGCTGGTGATCGAGAAGGATGGCAACATTGTCACGGAGGCCCTTGAGCCATCTTCCTCTGACGGAGATACCCACACCTATTCCTACACGGTGCGATCTGCCGAAGCTGGTTTTAAGTATTCGGCCCGGGTGGCTCGAAGCGAGAGTGACCGGTTTGAAGTGAAGGTTTATCCTCTTCCCCGGCTTCTGGAACCAGTAGTAACCCTGCAATTTCCGCCTTACACCGCTTGGCCTGATCGCGAGGTTTCGCTGGGTGGCGGCATCCAGGCACTGGCTGGGACCGAAGTGACCTTGAAGGGGCGCTTTGACACTCCGTTGGATAAAGGCGAAGTGATTTTCGATTCGGAGGAATTTGGTGAGGTTGAACTCGAGCCGACGGCCAGGGGGACGATGGCAAAGTGGACCCGGACTCTGACACCGGGGCTTGATGGTTCTGCCTTGATGAAGGTGAAGCACCGTCTTGGCCGCGAACTGGATGCCGCGCAATTCCAGCTTTTGGCAACTGAAGATCCCGCACCGGTGGTTGAAATTCTCACTCCGATCCAGCGTGAGTTTCGGGTGAAGCCAGACGAGCAGGTCATTATCACCTACAGTGTCCTTGAAGGGATTGGGATCGCCAAGACCGAGATTGAACTCGAGGTGAATGGCAAGCCGGTGTCTCCACTGGCCGAGCTTCTACCGGAGCGAATCGATGGTGTGGAAGGGAAACGTTGGGAGGGTGAAGCGATGGTCTTCCTCGGGAGTTTGGTCGCCAAGCATAAGGATGCCCGGCAATTCCGGATGCGCCTTGCGATCAGCGATAATTGTCCGGAGAGTCTTGAGGGCCCTGGAGTGGGTCACTCGGAGTGGTTGGAATTTAAACTCGATCGGAATGCGGAATCATTGGTCCGTCAGGAGTTGAAAAACCAAGACAGTGACTTGAAGAAGACGATCGAGGAAGCGATTAAAAAAATTCACGAGGCTCGTAACAAAATGCAAGAAGCCAAGGGTGACCTTAACAAGGAAGAGGTGACTGAACGGGCCGAGAAGGCTCTTGCGAAGGCTCGTGAGAATTTAGAGGAAGCAAAAGACGAACTTGCTGAACTCAGTGAGCGCATGAAGCAGGGAGTTCAGGAACATCGCCGTGATGATGTCGAGGAAGCTTTAGCCAAGTTGGAAGAAGCCCAGAAGTCGGTTGAAAGTGCTCCGCTGCAAGATACTGCGGAAGCGCGGAAGTCCGAAGTGGACAATGCGCTCCGCGAGAGCGAGGAAGCCATCAGCGATCTGCAGGAACTTCATCAGGAAGTCGGGAAGGATCAGCCCCAGATCGATGATCTCGCAAAACTTCAGGAAATGGCCCAACGCCAGGAGGAGTTGGCCCGCAAAGCTGCCGAAGAAAAGCCGAATGAGGATTGGCAAAATGAGCAGCACAAGATGCAAGAGGAAATTCGCCAGAAGGTGCAGGAGTCACCGGAGGCCAAGGCCGCTGCCATGAAGTCACAGGCGGAGCAGGCCCTCGACCTCTCAAAGGAAGCCGAGGCTCTCAAGGAATCGCAGGAGAAGCTTTCAGAACTTAATGAGCAAGCGGATCCGGGGACGCCGCAGATGAATGCCGACCAGCTTAAGAATGCTCTCGCCAAGGAACAGCAGGATGCTTTGACCGAAGCTCGCGAGGAACTGGCGGAGGCTCGTCGCGATCAGGAGGATGAGCGAGCGAAAGATCTCACCAAAGCAATCGATGAAGCGAATCAGGCGAACAATGAGGTGCGTCAGTCCAAACCCGAGGAGGCCGCAGAGTCTGCCAAGAAAGCGGCCGAGGAACTCGCGAAAAACGCGGAGGACAGTCCCTCCCAGGAATCTCTCCAGAAAAAGCAGGAGAAGCTTGCCGAGGCTTTTGAAGCACTTGCGGAAGGCAAGAACGAGGACGCTCAAGAGGCTCTCGAAGAGATTCAGGAAATGTTGAGTCCCCGTGAGGTTGGGAAAGCTTTGGCGGAAGAACAGCGAAAGGCCCTAGATGAGGCCAAGAGTGAGCTTGCCGATGCAAAAAAGGACAACGAGAGCCGGGCTGAAGATCTTCCCAAGGCGGTCGAGGAAGCCAAGCAGGCTCTTGATGAGGCTCAAAAAAATCATCCGGAAATGGCAGCCGAAGCTGCCAAGCAAGCTGCCGAGGAACTCGCAAAAGGTGCCGAGGAATCTCCTTCCCAGAAGTCTCTCCAGGCGAAGCAAGAGAAGCTTGCCGAAGCATTTGAAGCTCTCGCTGAAGGTAAAACCGAAGAAGCGCAGGCCGCACTTGAAGACGCGCAGAATGTGCCCCATCCCGATGATGTCGCAAAGGCCCTCGCTGAAGCCCAGAAGGAAGTATTGGAGGGAGCCAAGGAAGAATTGCGTGATGCCCAAAAAGGCGAAGAACCTCGTGCGGCCGACCTCCCCAAGGCCGTTGAAGAAGCTCAGGCTGCCTTGAATGAAGCCATGCAAGCAGATGTCGAAGGTGCGGCCGAGGCTGCCCAAAAAGCGGCCCAAGAGCTGGCCAAAGGTGCCGAGGAATCTCCCGCGCAGGAATCACTTCAAAAGCAACAAGAAGCTCTTGCGGAAGCTTTCGAAGCGCTCGCCGAAGGCAACACTGATGAGGCCTTTGAAGCACTCGAGAAGATGCAATCAGAGCGTTTGTCCGATGCCCTGGAACAAGCTCTTGCCCGCGAACAGGAGGCGATCGTTGAAGGGACCCAGGAAGAACTGAGTGAAGCGCGTGAAGGACAGGAGCCGCGCGCCAATGATTTGCCGGAAGCACTTGCGCAAGCGCAAGATGCTCTCGAAGAAGCGATGCAAGGAGATACCCAGGCTGCTGCCGAAGCTGCGCAGGCCGCTGCCTCGGAGCTTTCCAAGGGGGCTGAAGAGTCCGCTTCCCAACAAGACCTGCAGGAACGTCAGGAAGACATCGCCGAGGCCTTGCAAGATCTCGCGGAAGGGCGCTCCGAGGAAGCCCTCGCCGCTCTTCAGGAAATGCAAAGCGATCGCGCCGCTGATTTGGCGCAAGCGATTCAGGACGTTGCGGCAGTCGAAGGGAACCCACTCGGCCAGGCCAGTCAAATGGCCAACGACGGTGCTCAAAAAGCATCCCAAGCGCAGCAATCAGGTCAGTCCGAGCAAGCAGCGCAGCAGCACCAGCAAGCCTCCGATAAGTTCGAGCAGGCCAGGCAATCACTGGAGAATGCTTCCCAACAGCTCGCCAAACAAGCGGCTCAAGCTGCCGAGCAGGGAGAAAATCCAAGCAAGGCACCGGCACCGGGTGATGCCATGGCCGAGGCTCTGCAGAAAAGCGCAGAGGCTGCGAGTGCCGCCAAATCAGGGCAGCAACAGCAAGCGGCTTCAGATGCCCAGGCTGCTGCCGAGTCTCTGCGACAAGCTGCCAACGAAGCGAAGTCCAACATGAAGCAGGGTGGTAAGCCCGGCGAAGCGATGGCTCAGGGCAACGAGGCCGGAGAGCCGGGTGATGCCGCCCCACCCAGTGACGAAACCAAGGAAGGAATGCGTCAGGCCCAAGGTGATCAGGGCGTGCCTCCCGAACTCGCCAAGCTCGGCATCAATGCCGCCGATTGGGAAAAGATTCAAGCGACCCTGCAGACCGATGTCAGTGGCTCCCGCCGCGCGGTCATCCCTGAAGACTACCGGGGCTTGGTTCAAAAATACTTCGAGCAAGTCTCTAAAAAACAATGAAGCAAATTTCTCTCTTACTCATCGGTTTTCTCCTCATTGCGATAGCGCCCGGCCAGCAAATTGCGCCGACTGTTTTCGCAAAATGGAAGAAGCAGGTTGATCCCTCCGTCGACCGTGGCTTGAACTATCTCGCCCGGGTTCAGGAAAAGGATGGCAGTTATCCGGGGAGCTATGGAAACTCTTGCGGGATTCCGGCGTTGGCTGGCATGGCTTTTCTTTCCCGCGGGCACATGGCGACCGAAGGTCCGTATGCCGATTCTTTGAACAAGATCATCGATTTTTTGATCGGGCGACAGAACCGTGAGGGTCTTTACACCGGTGGCCAATATGGGAGCGGCCCGATGTATGGGCACAATATTGCCACTCTTTTCCTCAGTGAAGTTTCAGGAATGGTCGAGCCCGATCGCCAAAAGAAGATTAACGAAAGCCTGCCCCGTGCCTTGGCGTTGATTTTGCGAGCCCAAGCGGTTAAGAAGACCTCCCGTCATCAGGGTGGTTGGCGCTACCATCCCAACTCCCGGGATTCCGATACCTCCTGCAGCGGATGGGCGCTCATGGCTCTTCGTTCGTCCAAGCTCAACGGGGCCGACGTTCCGGACAAGGCGATCGCGGACGCCGTAAAGTATCTCTATGGAAATTTTTCCGAGAAGAACGGTCACTTTGGCTATTCCAGTCCTCACAATCAAAAGAACTCGCTGACGGGCATGGGGCTTCTTTGCCTCGAACTATGTGGAGAACACGGCAAGCCGTCGACGATCAAAGCCGCGGATTTTATTCTGCAAAATTTCCGGGCCCTCGAAGGGGCCCAGTTTGAATTCTACGGGAACTACTACAACGCGCAGGCCATGTTCCAGATTGGGGGGAAATATTGGGAGACCTATGCCGACTGGATGTATAAAAGTTATCTAAAACTCCAGAAGGACGATGGTTCCTGGCAGAGTCGGGAAGCCGGACAGGTTTACGGAACAGCCATGATGACGCTCGCGTTCACGGTGCCGTATCGCCAGCTCCCGATCTACCAGCGTGACGAAACAGTGGACGAAGAGTAGATCGCAGCGGTATCCGGCTCGTCCCAGTTTTAGACCGGCCAAGGTGGCCATGACGACTATCAGAAATTCCAAAGACTGCGGTGGAGTCGCCACTCCAGGAAAATGATGTTTGGGCGCTTTTCTTCAGCGCCCGCGAATCTTGGTGCGACGAGAGGCTCCCAGAAGGAAGATTCGATTTGCGAGCGTAATCAGCGGTCTGTTTGGAATACAAGGAAGGTGAGACCGGCGAATAGACACGCAGAAACGAAGCCGTCTTTCGAATTTCTCCTGCCCTTGTTCCTCTGAAAAGGAATCTCAATACCGAGCCATGCGGGCAAGGCCGCATCATTTCTTTTGCTTTCTCTTGCCCTTGGCCTTTTTCGGCTGCGGTTTGACCGATTTCTGTGGGCCGTAAGTTGCCGTGATGACTCCATCGACGATGCTTCGATCAGTGCGATTCTCGAAGGCTTTCAACATCGGGTCATCGGTTTTTTTCATCTGGGTCACCAACTTTTTTTGGAACGACTGGATTGTCCCCTGATGCTCGGGGGCGTCGATCAGATTGATGAGGCAATCGGGATCTGTTTCCAGGTTGTAAAACTCTTCGGGAACTCGATAACGAAACAGATCGACCCGAGCGGCAATCCCGGGATCGGTCTTGGCGGCTTCATTCATCGCAGCCATTGTTTTCCCCTCGTTGTTGTTGCGATACCAGTATGCTCCGTTGCTGAAGGGATTGTAAATGTAGCCGAACTTCGCATTCTGAACCGCCCGCATTGGGACGGCTGCGCCTCCGGCCTTCGAATCGATTTGGGTAAAGACGAAATCCCGATTCTTCTGTGCCGTCCCCTTCAGCAAGGGAAGGAAGGACCGTCCATCAAGGCCTTCGGGCCCCCCGACTCCGGTGGCCTCGAGGAAAGTCGGAAAGAGGTCGACAACGGAAACGAAATGAGTGTCGTCACGAGTGCCCGGCTGAATCCGGCCCGGCCATCGGGCCAGCAACGGGCTTCGGGTGCTGTGAAACCAGGCGTTGCACTTGGCGAAGGGGACCGCGATACCGTTGTCGGTGATGAATAACACGAGCGTGTTGTCGGCGAAGCCCGATTCCTCAAGCGCTTTCATGACACTGCCGAAGGTGTCGTCGAGACGGCGTGTGGAGTTCAGGTAATGGGCCAACTCTTCCCGGACGCCGGGAAGGTCGGGAAGAAATCCCGGCACGTCGACCTCGGCAGGATCGTAGGTCCGCGACGGCATCGCGGCGCCCCGGGTCAGCTTCTCCGGGTTGCAGTAGGGGCGATGCGGATCATGGGAATTCACCATGAAGTAGAAGGGCTTGCCGGCGTCTTTGCATTTCTGGAAGAAAACCTTGCTTCGCTCCTGGTAGATTGCCGGATTGCGACCGTTACCGAGATCTTTTTGGTCAAAGTGATAATCCCACTGCATCGATTTCTTGGGCGTGGAATGTGCGACCTTGCCGAGGATGCCGGTGTGGTAGCCGCCCGCCTTCAGCGTGGTCACAATGTCAGGAACATCTTCCCGTGCCGGCATGAAGCCCATTGCACCGGAGCGGTGACTGTAGCGGCCCGTTGCGATGATGGCGCGACAGGGAGCGCAGATCGCGGTGTTCACGTGCGCCCGATTGAAGAGTAGGCTCTCTGCGGCGAAGGCGTCGAGATGGGGTGTCAGGTCGGCCGGTTTTCCGCCATACACGCCAAGCGATTCGGCATGGAGATCGTCTGCGGTGAAGAGGAGAACGTTGAGGCGTTCATCGGCCGTGGCAGCCGAAACGAATACGGGGATCAACCCGGTGAAGAAGAGGGATTTTAGATTCATGAATGAGTGCGAGGTGCGTTTCAAAAGAGGAGAGGCGTGCTTTCGCCCACTGTAGCGGTTGCTGTGAGTGTCCCACCAGTCGTTAATTCGTATCCACTTTTCCGAGCGAGTTCCAAACGAAGCCCGTGATCGTTTCGAGTGAGATTAATGGGATTCCTCATCCCCCCGTCCGCCGCCTTCGCGCAGCACGCGACGCCTTTGTCGGCCGGATCAAGGAGGGAGGCATGAGTAAGGGAAACCGGTCATACCAAAGAGTTTGATTCGGTGATCGTCAGTCAAATTCTGGAGCCGTTAACCTTCAGTCTGCTTACGTCAAAGGGTACGCAAAAAAATTTGGCAGACGAATCTGCCAAATCTGTGCCAGTCAAAATCGTTTCTCCTGTGGTTCGACTGACTTTTTGAGATGAACTCAACCTAGGTATTCTCAGGCGCGGCGGCGGCGGATGACCGAGCCGGCGAGACCAAGGCCGAGAAGAGCAAGACTGCTTGGCTCTGGGATGGTGGAAGTAAGAACCATGTTATCGATATTGAACGACGAAAGGGCTTCGCCCCCTGTGGTCCAAGCATTCATGCCCTGAAATCCCTGAGGGGAGGTTCCGCCATTGAGCCAGGCGCCGTTGAAAATCTCAGTGCCTCCGTAGGTTGCGACAGCAGTATCCGCATCGAGGTCGATATTCACAACGACGGAGACCCACTGATCAAGGAGGAGGGGAGTGTCTGTTCCTCCGGCACCGAAGAGGCCGGTAGTTCCGTTACCAACAAGGTCCAAACCTGCGTCAAAGTTTCCGGTCAGGGTTGCGCCACGGCTCAGGTAGACGTGTGCTTGGCCATCGTAACCGGTCGGTTGGAAGATGTCGTAAGAGAGAGTGAGTTGCCCCGACGTGATGGGTGATCCCAGATCCAGTGTGGTGTCTGATCCGTATCCTGGGTTGGTGAGGAACTCGAGCGATTGAGTGCCTCCGCTGGAGATTGTATTGACAACGTTTGTCAATCGGGTTCCGCCAAAATCGACCCACCCACCCTGACCGTTTGAGTCGCCCAGGCTGTAGGTTTCGAAAGATTCCTCATAAATCGTAGCTGCGTTTGCGGTTGAAGCAAATGCAGCCGTTCCAACGATAGCGAGGACGGAAGCAATAGAGTTAATAGAGTTTGATTTCATTACTGGATTCAATTTTTTGGTCTTTTGGTTGCTGCCGACGTCCGAAATGGAGTAGCCCGACATAAGTTAACAAGGTCGCAGGAACCCTTTTAGGCCACCTTTCAATCTCACTACGTTCCGTGGATATATACGGCCTTGGGGTAAAGGAGAAGGAATCTTTTTGAAGAACGGACGATTGTTCAGCATGAGCGCTTTTACTGTTAGGGGTTTTCTTTTAGGATGGGGTGCTTGGGGACGCCGTTGAGACTGTCTCTTATACACATCTGACGCTGCCGACGATCTACTCTGTGTAGAT
>OJIS01000379.1_pt1 | contig 14954 bp, 14 predicted proteins | sample 1595671 | NCBI WGS metagenome assembly OJIS01 (sample SAMN05416814, study PRJEB24817) | seawater metagenome | isolation source: Sea water | place: Canada:Atlantic | collected 2013-07 | reverse complement strand
GTACATCTGTCCCCAGCCGCTGGTCAAAGACGGAGTGGTTTATGTCGTCGGCGGACGCAGCGGAATCGGAGGAGTGGCGGTGAAGCTGGGTGGGACCGGAGACGTGACGAGCACTCACCGGTTGTGGACTTTGAAACAAGGGACCAATGTTCCTTCGGGCGTGATTCATGGAGATCACCTTCATTACATTCATCAGGACAAAGGCGAGGCCTACGCGGTCAATCTCAAGAGCGGGGACTTTGTTTATGAAGAGTCCGTGCAGCCCGGTCCGGGACAAGTTTATGCCTCCTCCTTGTTGGTGGGTGACGAGATCCTGTATCTGGGTCGCGGTGGCAAAGCCGTGATTGTCAAAGCAGGTCCGAAATTTGAAGTGCTCGGCAATGCCAAACTTGAGAACGGCAGGGGAGTCTTCAACGCGAGCCCCGCCATGGTGGGGGGACGGCTTTTGATTCGTTCCAATAAGTTCCTCTACTATATCGGGGAGAAGTGATTACGGTTTGGGCCAATGGAGTCTCGGGCCGTTTGCTTCTTGCGGGAGGCTCTCCGGGGCAACAATCTTGAGTCGCCCTCGACCTGTTGGAGACCTTCTACGAAACGGTCAGTTTCGGTATGCCCGGCGTATTTTTGTTTCTTTTCCCCCTCTCAGAATCATATAATTTCTCTCGTATTCCGATTTTCCTAATAAAGCTCTCAAGCATTTTACCCCAAAAAGTAATCCTGCAGTCGAACGATCTTGTTGTGTCAGCCTGAAGAGGGAAAGAGCTCTTACAAGGCAGCATTCCCCGAATACGCCACCCCTCATAATTCCTAAAGCCATGAAGAATAATCTCCACCGATTTGTCCTCCTTCTTCTTTTTGGACTCACTTCCTTTGTGTCGGGTGAGCCTGTGGCTGGACCGCTTAAGGCATATCGACTCAAAATCGATGACGAATTGCAGCTCTCTGTCTTTCTGCAGCCCGATCTGGCAAAACGATTGACGATTGACAGGCAAGGGAAAGTTTCCGTCCCGATGATTGAAAAGGCGATTCCATTGGTCGGTTTGACGCGGGCAGAAGCGGTGGAGAAGATTCGGCAGGCTTATGCCGACGGCTTTCTCAAGTTTCCTGTTGTGGATCTCAAAATCACCCAATTCGCTCAGGATTTTGTCAAGATCAGCGGGCGGGTAATGAGGCCCGGGGATATTCCGATTCACCTCCCAGGGAAACTTGATCTATTGACAGCCTTGACCATTGCCGGAGGGGTGAGTCCTTTTGCGGATACCGAGGCGATTAAGCTGATAACCGCAGGTGGGGATAATGCGACCTTTACCTTGAAAGAGGTGCGGGGAAAGAAGGGGAAGCGCCTGCTGAACCCGGGAGATCAGATCATTGTCCCGGGAAACCGCTTTGCGAACATGGCAGTGAGCATGGAGGGCAAGATCGTAAAACCAGGGCCTATCCCTATTCCCAAAGGCGGGAAGCTCGATTTGGCAAGCGCGATGGTTCTCGCGGGAGGGATCAGTGACCATGCTGATCTATCTAAAATCGAGCTTATTCCCGCGAATGGAGGTAAATCCTCCATTTTTTCCTATGACGAGGTTCTGCAGGGAGTGGCTGGCAAGACTCTGCTCAAAGCCGGTGATCGCGTGGTGGTGGGGAAGAGCCCATTTGTCAACGGTATCGTCATCATGGAGGGGGCTGTTCTCAGAAGGGGACCCCTGGTTTATTCCATGGGTGGAAAGTTCACTCTTAAGTCTGCCCTTAGCAGAGCAGGCTTGAGCGATCTCGCTAACAGGGAAAAAGTGGAAGTATCTCGTAAGGGTTCAAAAACCGTGAGATACAACATGGTTGAACTTAACAAGATCGCAATGGAGATCTACCTCCATCCAGGTGACACGATCAAAGTTTTCACGAGATAACGTTTCTCCCCACTTAGACGCCCTACTGCTAGGAGTTTACTGCTAGGACTGCAGGAGTTTGCTTTTTGCGGGAGGAACTTGAAGCCGCCTTTGGCCCGGAGCGAATGGGGGGTTATCAGCAAGGGGACGGAGAAACTCAGTGTGGTTTCGCCGCCGCCTTCTCTAAAATCAGGTCTGCCTTTTTCTTCTGGTCCTCGGTCAGGTGGGCTTTCAGTTCTTCATGAAACTCGGTCAGCACGAGCCAACGGGCTTGCGACTGCTTCGGCAGAACGAGCATCCGTCGACTTACTGCTTCAAACTCCGGTTGCAGTGCCTTGACCTCTTCGCGGGTCAGCCCCAGTGCTTCCTGGTATTTCTGAATCTGCCGAAGGGTGACATTCCGCACCTGTTTTTCCGAGACGCTCTCCCCGGCCAGCGGTGCCAGGACAAATTCGCCCCCTTTTTGCGTTACGGTAGTCCTCCCGACCCAGACGCCGAACGCGAAGATTGCGAACAGTGCTAGAACGATTTGGACGATGATCCCACTGGTTTTCATAGTCATGTTTTTAAAAGTTTTCTGACATCGGCATCTCCATCCAGAGATTGGTAGTCACGTTCTCCGGGACCGTATCATTGCCCGAGCGGAGCGTCACCAAGATGGCTACCGCCGCAGCCACAGCCACCCCGGCACAGGAGGTCCATTGCAGGATGATCAGAGGCTTCGGCAGGCGGGCAGCCAAGACCCGCCCGGCGAAGCCAACCGGAATCTCCGGGGCGTATTCCTCCCGGCGGTAAACCCTCCGGGTCCTTTCCAACAGCTCTTCAGTATTCTCAATTTTCATCACTTGTTCCATTTTTGAAATTCTGTCTTCAACATTTTTCGGGCACGGAAAAGCCGAAGCCTCGCTGCGGTGTTGGTCCAGCCCATTTCGCGGGCGATCTCGCTGATACTTCGCTCTTCCAGTTCGACTTCACGCAAAAGCCACGCGACTTCGTCAGGCAGTCTTCGAAAAAGCTGCCCCAGGATTTCGCCGGCATCGATGTTACCGACCACATCTGGAGCTGCCGATTCACGGACCTCGTCCCCGACATCGGTAAAGGTCCACTCCGGCCGGATCCGCTGTTTACGTAAGGCGTCGTAGCAAATTCGTCGGGTCAGCTGATCGACCCAAGCCTCAAAGACTCCGCCACGATATTGCCAGAGCTTGGTAAAGATCTTCGCAAAGACTTCCTGGGCCAGATCCTCCACCGTGTCTCTCCGGGGGCAGAGGCCATGAATTCTCCCAGCGACCTGCGGCCAGAGTTTTTCGACGAGCTCTCGCTGGGCTGCCGGGTCCTCATCTCGCACCCGCTTGAGAAGTGGCTGCCAGTCTTTTCCTTCAGTCTTCACTCGTGGGCCACACACATCCGGCGTGATGAAGGAAAAGTTAATCGATGTTGCGACGTGGGCAAGCCTCATGCTTCGGGAGACGCACTCCGCTCCGCAGTGTTTCACGATTTTTTTCCGATTCTGCGAAACGCTCTCGTGAGCGATGCGTCTCCCGCATTGATGAAAGCACTTTTATTCTTCCTCCTGGCTCCACTGGCATACGGCGTCATCGTTCCCGGCACCGGGTCTGCCAAGGTCGAGCACAGTTGGGTGGCCGGTGCGGGTGGCCTTGCCAGGACCGGTTCGTCTGAAGATGTGGGCGTGAGCTCGGCAGCGCTCGGTGCCTTCCACGACTCTCAGTCTGCCCCGAAGGGAGACTACAATGTCAGTTTCCTGATAGATGTCTGTAATACCCGCAGCATTCTCATCGATCATCCGACTTTTCTTCATGTCACCGGCAGTGCCCACAGTGGCGGCAGGCTCTTGTGTGAAGGGGGATGGATCTCCGGCGTCGAAATTCTGGGAACAATTGCGAACTTCTACAATGTCGGATCAGGAAATGAAAATATCCAACTCTTCGAGGTCCGTGATACGCCCGAGAACTGTGTTCTCACCGTCAATTTTTTCGGTGAAGCGGCCAATGGAAGGGTCATCCTGGAGAAGGACCTCGGCGGTGACCTCTGGGTCCCCGTCGCCACTGCCGTCAATTCCGACGGGGATACCGCGTATGAGACGGTGGTCCCTCTTCCCCCCGCTTCCTACCGCATTCGTGCGATCACCTCCTGCGCGATTGCATGCGGAGAAGAGGTGAACAACGGCTACGATTACGATCTGAAAGTAGGGACGGATCTCAATATTGAGGTCCCACCGCCTGGCGAGTTTTCTAATCCGGGCCTCTTCACCGAGTTTACCGATCCCTCTGGCCTCGAGGTGATCAATCCCGTCATCGTCTCGGAGGTCGCTGAAGCCGGCGGCCTTACTCGCTTCCTCGTGCGTGCAGATGTTCTTAACAAGACCCGCTGCCCATGGAGCGCGGTGGTGCTCACCCTGCGTGAAACGGTCGAAGGTGGCCCGTCTCTCACCACGATCCACTCCCCGCCAGAAATCGAGTTCGAGGCCAACACCCTGGCATCCCTTCCTGAGGGCGAACACATTGAGGTGACGGTGGCGTCCGGCGATGCCGCTGCCCTGCGGGCCTCCATCCTGGATCGTTCTCGTTTCACCATCGCAGGTCATGAACTTTTAGTGTTTACCCATCCACTCTCCTTCTTTGACAAGGGCGATATCTCGAATTGGAGGGGTACCGGTCTGCAATTCTTTCAATACCCGTCGGCTCAAGTCGGAACAATCTGGATGCAGGATCCGAGCGCTGAGCCCGTTTTTTTTGAACTCCCAGGATCGGTCGGCCCGGTCCGCAGCCAGGAACCCGCCGACTTACTTCCAGTCATTGTCAGCAGCATCACCGCCGATCCGCCTTCGAACACATACACTGTGAATGGCAGGCAGGTCACACTCTTCGATGTCCTTCTCCATGGCACTCTGCGACTCACTACTCCTGCTCCTCGCCTGACGAATGGTCAAAAAGTGACTCAGGATGTTTTCAGCCGCTATGCGTTAAGTCTTGGCGACCTTCTCCCGGCACCCCAACCCGTCCACTTCAATCGTGTCCGCATTGCCGATCTGATCTCGGTCTCCGGGACCTTCATTTTCGATCCCAAGAGCCTGGACTTCGACATTCGCATGGGGTCAGGGAAGCTGAAAAGCTTCGTTGTCAGTGCGAGTTACGGGGCTGATGTTCATATTCTGTTAGAGACTGATGATGTTGCTGATAATAGCAGCGACTCGAAGCAAGCGCAGACCAAAACCTTTTTTGACGTGCCACTCTGCTCGGTCCAGCTTCCCGGAGGCATCCGGTTCCAGCCCAGGCTCAGTCTTGCCGCCGGAGCCTCGGTCTCAGCTCCCTCCAGCCTGACTCTGCCACTCGCCACCGGGATGGATGTCACCGTGAGGGCAGGCTTTGATGAAGATGGTCGAGTGCTCGAAAGTACGATGGAGGCTCGACCTGTGAAAATTTCCGACCCGCACTTTTTTGAAAACCTCGGATCCACCGCCAAAGCCTGGATCGATTGTGAAATCGCCTTCCTTTTCAGCTACCTGGATGCCATTGAGACAGGTCCGACTTTAGGAGTGCGGGCCGTGAGTGAGTTTGGACTCGCTCCCCTGGCAGACACTTGGTGGAATATTGAGAATCACCTGGATGCCTACGTGGGGGGTGAGATGAGCGTGTTCGAAGTCGTGACGATTTTTGATGAAGATGTCGTCATTGCGACCAGGGAGCTTCCCTCGTTCAGCTCAGGCGGTCCTCTTGTTGATGCTGGCATGGAGGACGCAGTTTCTCAAAATCCGGGCATTCGTTCGACCGCAGATCCCACGACTCGTTGGGCTCGATTTCTCCTGAGCCAGAAGGATGGCAGCTCTTCCTATTCCAAGCCCTTCCTCGCCCCTGTCTCCGGAAGTGATGATGTCTTCACAGGCTACACTTCGGGCAATCAAAGTGTCCTCGCCCGCATCTCTCCCGAGGGGGCGCTCCTGTGGCAACGCGATACGGACGCTTTACGTTTCAAGCATGTCGATGGGGTTTCGCATGATGATGGTGGCATTGTCCTCCTCGGCGACAAGATGAACCAACTCCAGCTCATGAAAATCAACGGCGCGGGTGAGAAGGAATGGGAGACCGCCTTCACCGTCTCCGGAGTTCCAATCTGGCAGGCGATTTCCCTTGCGAGCGATTCCTCGGGATCCTTTGTCTTTGGAAAGGTGGCTCTTGCCGGTCCGACCCGCTTTTACCCGACGCTTAGCAAGCTCGATGCTGCGGGCAATCTCCTCTGGCATAAGCTCTGCGAGCCGATTCCTATCGGGGATGAGCGGAACTCGTGCTTCTTTGGCGACCTCATCATCGCATCCGATGGTCATCCCGTATTCGTCGGATCGACCGGAGTGAATTCCATTCCCGTGACCAATGAGATGCCGGATGTTGTAGAAACGCTGGCAGACTTCACACCCAATGGGATGGTGACCAAGCTCGACGCTACCGATGGCTCACTCTTGTGGGCCAAGCTCATTTTCCTCAAGAATTTGCCGACTTATAACACCCTTGCAGAAGGTCCGGACGGGAGCCTCTACCTCGGAGGGAATTATCAGAGCGATGCCTCTCAGGAATTTCCTTCCATGCTCGTGACCAAGCTGACCTCAACGGGCGGTCTCGTCGATAGCACCCTGATTGGTCATCCCGGAGGCGCGCTGGAACAGTTTGCTTCACTCACCGGCCTTCCACACGGTGGTGAGACCCCATACGATGAGGTGAATGCCATGGCCTGGATCGATGATCGCCTCTGGATTGGCGGACAGATCGGGATCTTTAATTCAGCCGCAGGCTCCTTGGCAGATGGGGGCTCGGCTTTTACCGCCTCGTTGGATGAAAATCTCAATGCGTCCCGTTTCGCCATTCACGCCGGACCCGGCACGGAGAACATCACTGATCTCATTGATGGGAAAAACGGAATTCTCACTGCCGGCATGAGTGAATCCTTCGCTCCCTGGCCCGCAGGCACGGAAAATGAATCCACCCTCGACCCCTACTCGCTCATGCTCATGAAGCTCCCGTGGGAAGGAGCCTTCCGCTTCCACTCCCTCAGCGCCGGAGCTCAACCCGACGATGACGCGCCAGATCCAGCGCGCGGCACCTACTTTATCTACCCACGTCAGCGCTCGATGGCTGCCTTTGCAAACCTCGATCCGCGCTATCAAAATCTTGCCCAAACAAATGCGACGGTCACTGGGATCGGGGACCTCGGCCTGAGTATCACAGATCTCGGTTTTGAAGAAATGACGATCGATTCCATTGTCACGCCGGCGGAGCCCATCGACTTCAAGGCGCTCGAGTATCTTCCCAAAAGTCTCATCAAGGACCAAGCGTCCTACCTTGCCTGGCACCAGTTCGCAGGAGATTCCGATCTCGATGGCGATGGCATCGACGCCGCGCGCGAGTTCTTCTTCGGCACCGATCCTTTCTCGAACGAGCCCTCCCCAATCACCTTCGAGTATCTCCCGGAAGGTCCCGGGATCCGCTACACCTTTCCTCGTTCCAAGCTAGCCGGAAACGCGATGCCCGTGATTCAGGATTCTCCTTTTCTGCAAGCGGGTGATTGGCTCGACCGCGCGGATACTTCCATGTTCTCCAGTCCGCTTGACCCCGACCGGGATCTTCTTGAGCTGACCTTGCCAGCGCCAGAGGGCTCGGGTTTCTATCGACTGAAGTTCCGTTGAATATCCGAGTGCCGGCAAAAAACAAGAAGGGCATATTTTTACTGCTAGATGACATGAATTGTCAGGTGGGGGTGGAAACCGCCAAACTGACAACCGCCATGAAAAATACGACTGAGACAACTACCAAATCCTACGACACGATCAAACTCGGCATCGACGCCCATTCGAAGTGGTATTACGTGGCCCGGCAACTCGACGGTGCCACGCCGCAACCGGTGCAGAAGATGGAGCTTGATGGCCTCCTGCACTTTGTGGCCAAACAGCAGAAGCTCGCTGGCGAGGTTCATGCCTGTTACGAGGCCGGGGCCTTCGGCTACTACCTGCACCGCAAACTTGAGTCGATGGGAGTAAACAACCTCGTGGTGCAGCCGCAGGACTGGGACGAACGGGGCAAGGGTGTGAAGACGGACCGGATCGACGCACTGGCATTGTGCCAGCGACTGGACCGTTACGTGCGGGGCAACCGGAAGGCCTTCAGCGTGGTGCGGGTGCCCAGTGAGGAAGAGGAACGGGAGCGTGCCATCAGTCGGCAGCGCGGGCAACTGGTGCGTGAACGGCAACGACTTCAGGCGATGGGCCGCAGCTTGCTGGCGATGCACGGGATCCATGTCACCGGGAAGTGGTGGACAGGCAAGACCTGGGCCATGATTGGAAGTGATGCGCCCGCGTGGGTGGTGGAGCGACTAAAAATCTATATCAAGTTGATCGAACCGGTGGAGGCCGAGGAGCGCAAGCTGACCGAACAGGTCCAGGAAGCAGCGCGGGACCGGAAGGTTCCGAAGGGAGTCGGGGCGCTGAGTTTCGAGGTCTTGCGCCGGGAGGTTGGAGACTGGTCGCGCTTCAACAATCGTCGCGAAGTGTCGAGCTACACGGGCCTTTGCCCGCGGGAGCACAGCAGCGGGGGCAAGCGACGGGGCGGAAGCGTCAACAAGAGCGGCAACCCGCGGGTGCGTGCGATGCTCGTGGAGATGGTGTGGCGCATGATCCGTTAGCAGCCGGAATATCATGCCCTGCGCAAGTGGATACCGGTGCTGGGCGATGCGAAGGGAAGTGCGGCGGCGCGGCAGTTGGCGGTGGTATGATCCAGTTCTCGCCTACGGTTTCGTCTACGAGGCGATCGGTGACACGCTCTTTACCGAGGTCATCAACCTTCCTCCGGGATTTGCCGGCAAGTTTTCGGTCTGGGCCGAAGGCGTTTTACTGGGCCACTACGGCGAGGGAGACTTTCTTCATTTCGAGGACCTGCTTGGGCACGGGGTTTCTTCTTTTGCTGTTCTCGGAATCACTCCCAAGAACGAAGGGGAACCAGTTGTAGCCTTCCCGATCCAACTGGGCTTTGACGCGGATACGGTCTCATTCCGGCAGCACGCCCTCGAACCGATCATCGTGCCGACGCTTACCATGGGACGGATGCCCACCGGGGTAGTCGAGCTGAAGTGGGGTAATTCAATCCCTTCGGTGCTCGAACAATCATCTTCCCTCGATCCCGACTCTTGGACGGCGGCTCCGGATCAGGGCGCGATGATCGGCGAGAGCGAGTTCCGCCTCATTGTCGAACCGGAAAGTTCGCCCTTTTTCTTTCGCCTGAATTTTGATTTACAGGCCTTGAAGTAGGGTCATAAATGTTCATTTCCCCGAACCAGGCAACGGCCCTCCTTGAACAAATTGCGCACCGCCCGCCTGCTTCGGACGGTGAACAAATGGGATCAGGGGGAAACACCAGCGGGGGTAGAGCCGAACGACTTCGATCCGGTAGCTGTATTTCTCAAAGGGATCAATCTGTCCGTCAAAGTCTTCGCTGGCCTGGGTATCCCCGAACGGGTTTCCTTTGATGAGGTGTGCCGAACCGATGAGGGGTCTTTTGGGGGCCACAAGAGTAACCTTCATCAGGCCTTCCTCACCGACTTCCAGGAGGCTTGCGTGGACGGCGGCCACTCCGAGGGGGGAGCGGTCCCGATAAACAAAATCCCTGGTCTCCCCATCAGTTGCCGTTCCCCCGAAAAGAGTTCCCGCATTCTGGATCGAGGAGCCCACCACTCTGAAAAATAGAACCCGGTCAGGCACGAGTTTGTAAGTGATATTTTCGAATGTCGTCCAGGTATCGTAGCGATAGAGATTGCCGCTGCGCTGTAGCAATTTGTCCGTGAAGGTATCGGGAATTAGGCCATTTTCAAAATTATCCGGATAAAAGGACAGCTGGATCCGGTAGAATAATTGGGAATCCTCGGCGAGGCCCACTGACTCGAGAACCACTCGCTCGAGTCCGGTTCCCGGTTCGGCTGTGATACTGTTGATGACCGTGGGAGCCCGGGACCATTCAATGAGGTCCGAGCTCACGTATGGGGTATAGCTTGCATCGATCCCGATTGGACGGAGAAAGCTCAAGGTGTTGTCAATTCTTCCCCCGGCATCTTTAACTGCATTGAGTGCGACATACGGTTCGGATCGGTCAATGCCATTGATCCCGTAAAAATACTTGAGGAGATTTAAAATGGCTCTCCGCGAGGTAGGCATGACGGATTTTGCGGAATTTAGGTGACATACCCCTGGCTGAGAGGCTCGAAACGGGTGTTGAAAATCCGAAATTTCCAAGCTTTGTGTCAGTTCGAGGGGTATGTCGTGGAAGAGTTTATTTGTCAGGAGGTAGGGGGGCACGGAGCTTTGGGGGCGATGGGCGTTCTAATACAATCACCCAGTAAAGTCCGGTCGTATATGGGGGCATACCCCGGCGACCTTCTTCCAAATCCAAAAAACTGGTGAAGATGGGCTTATTGTGCCTTCCGTGTGATCGACCCTATTTCAACGGTTGTTAAACCGCTTTGCGAGTGACTCGCCAAACGACGAACCAGATCGAATCTTACCTGTCTGCCAGAAGCCATTTTCTTTTCAAGAGAAAACCCTGTAACCGATTGGGTTACAGGGTTTTTAAAATTATGGCGGAGGGGGAGAGATTCGAACTCTCGGTAGCTTGCGCTACGTCGGTTTTCAAGACCGGTGCATTAGACCACTCTGCCACCCCTCCGCGTTGAAGGGACTCTCGATAAAGTGACTGATTTTGGCAAGCAACAATCTTTGAAAAATGAAGCGATTCCAAATCGATGTCACGAATGAATGTCTCGATCACTTCCCATCGTTATTTGCCCTGCGATTGGACCCACTCATATTCGGCGCTGATTTGGTCGGTGAGGGGCTTTTGGAGGTGATAGGGAAGGACGCCCCAGGTGTAGGTTTCGATTTCGAGGTGGGGGCAGGTTTCCGGGTGATCCCTGAGATAAGAGAGCGCGGCTTCGGCGTGGTCGAGGGTGGAGGAGAGGGGCGCGAGGGGCTCGGAATAGAGCGGGACGTGGAAATGGATGCGGCCTTCGGTCTGAGTTTGAAGTGCGAAATTTTCAGTTTGAAGGGCGGTGAAAAACTCAGGGAGGTCTCTGAAGCGGGAGATATTTGCTCCGTCGTTGAGGAGGACCTGGTGGAGGTAGGTGGGTTCGTCGAATTGACGGATCGCTTCCCGGGCTTCGGGGTTTTGGGGGTCGAAGGAGAGGGCGTTGGAGAGGTGAATTTTTGAGATGCGGAGGCCGGCGTCGGTGAGGGCTTTGAGTGACTCGTGGCAGTCTTCGAATTCGAGGGCGAAGTGGCAGGTGTCGTAGTTGATGCCGAGGTGCTTTTTGATGGGTGCTGGATCGAGATCCTTTCCGGTGCACCAGGCGGAGAAGCGTTCGAAGAAGGCAAGAGTTTCTTCGGTATTTTCGAAGTGTCCCAGGGGTTCGGGTTCGAGGCCGAGGTGGAGGTCCTTGCCGGTTTCCTTTGAGAGGGATGCGATGGTCAGGGCGCAGGAGTAGAGGTTCTCGAAGATGAGTTTTTCATCGGCTTCGAATTCCTTGAAGGAACCTGGCAGGGTGGAGACGGAGCCGCCGGAATCGGTTGGGCAGAGTCGCGCGATGATGGTGAAAAGTTGCTCGGTGTATCTGAGGCGGGCTTGCTGGGTCCAGTCAGGTTTGTAGACGTTTTCCTTCACACGGGTGCCGTGGAAAGCTCCGTAAGGAAAGCCGTTGATGGTGAAGACGTAGCAGTTTTCGGAGGTCAGCCAGTCTTCAAAGACGTCGAGGTTGTTGGTCTCAAGAAGTTCGAGGGCAGCTTGGGCCGAGAGCCGGAGGCCGATGGCAAAGGGTTGATCTCCGGCGACCCGGTCGCGCACTGCGAGGACATCGGTTTTCAGGACCTCGAAAGTCTCCCCCCAGCTCTCGGCGGGGTGGATATTGGTGCAGTAGGCGAGGTGGTGGCAGTTGAACTTCACGCCCGTTTCATAGCGGGACTATGAGGAGTCGCAAGGGGGAAAGGCTTCCCTCAATTGAGGAGAGGTCGTTCGAGGGCGACGACGCGGTAAAAGAGCGCGGAACTGGTGAGGGGGTAGATGCGGGTGATGATGGCGTCGGTGCCGAAGCGGGTTTCGACTTCATCCCAGGTGTCGGAGGAGAGATCGGAGGTGGATTCGACACGGTAGCGGAAGCGGAAATCGCTCTGCCATGTGAGGATAAAATTTTCCGAGTTGTTGGAAGTCGTGAGAACCGGGGCGATAGGAGTGATGGTTTCGTCGGCTTCAAAGAGGACCTCTAGAGAAGTTGGCTCGATGGTGAAGGTGAGGTTGTTTCCGACACCGGTGGAAATTTTTCCGGTGGCTGAGGAGAGTTCTGCCGGGTGGATGTCACCAGCACTAATGCCGGAGTCGAGGAAGTCTCTGCTATTTGCCCGGAAGTTAAGAAACAAGGAGGAGTCGCTCTCGCCAAGGCGGAAGGGGAAGCTGGGAAAGGTGCCGTTGTCGGCGGAGCTGATATCGAGTTGAACCCGTTCCAAGGATTGGAAGGTATTGGTAATGGTCAGGAAAGTCGTCGGGATGGTGGTGGCTGCGGATTCGACAAACCCTTCCCAAGTGTAGCTGCCCGAAGTTAGGATGACTCTGAGATTGATGCTGGTTCGGTAGTCGCTATCGAGTTGGCCGAGGGCACTTCCTCTGAGCTGCGGAATCGCTTGGTCATCGTAGGTGATCCGGATGGTGACGGGATCATCGGGTGAGAGGTCCTGGCGCAAGAAAACTCCGGTACCCGTGGTGAGGTTGCCCGTGGCTTTCCAGAGGACGGTTTCAGCCTGGATCGAGGTGCAGAGCGCAACGCCGCCGATTACAGCGAGAAATTTGGACATTGGCTGAGAAAGGCCTTGGGATTGTCGTAGATGACCTTCTCGATGATTTCGGGGGGATGCTGACGCTTCTTCATCTCGAGAGCGGTCTTGATGACAGCGAGGGGATCTGAGATGCCCCAGTCGCAGGCGGAGTTCATCCAGATTTTTTCCATGCCGAAGGTTTCGAGGATGTCGATGGCGCGCGCGGGGGAGCATTTGGACTCGGGATAGAGCGTCATGCCGGCCCAGAAGCCTTGGTCGAGGACGAGGGGCGCGGTGTGCTCCTCGACGTGGTCGATGATGACACGGCTGCGGTCGACGTTGGCATTGTTGAGCGCGTCGATGATGAGGCGGGTTCCCTTCAGCTTGTCCTCGAGATGAGGAGTGTGGATGAGGATGGCCTGATCGTATTTCTTGGCGATTTCAAGATGTTCCTCGAAGATGGCGAGTTCGTTTTTAGTGTTCTTGTTAAGACCAATCTCGCCAATGCCGAGGACGGTGGGCTTGTTGATAAACTCGGGGATGAGGGCCATGACCTCGCGGGCGAAGACGGGGTCTTCCGCTTCCTTGGGATTGATGCAGAGCCAGCAGAAGTGCTTGATGCCAAACTTGGCCGCGCGGGCGGGTTCGTATTCGGTGAGCTGGCGGTAGTAGTCAAAAAACCCTTGTGGGGAGGCTCGGTCAAAGCCGGCCCAGAACGCGGGTTCGCAGAGGGCTTCGCAACCCACCTGGGCGATGGCCTGGTAGTCGGCAGTCGTGCGACTGACCATGTGGGCGTGGGGCTCGATGTATTTCATGAGCTCACCTCCTCGTTGTAAGCTCCGAAAGCGAATTGGATTCCGGCGCTTTCGGCGGGTTTGGTGGAGTGGTCGGAGAAGGCGAGGTGGACGGCTTGCGCGCGGGTGGTGCCTTCCGGGGGATTTTGCATTGCAGCGAGGGCTTTGGCGAAGGCCGGATGACGGAAGTCGGCCTCGCCATCGTGGCGATCGACGCGGTCGAGAAAGGATGCAATTTCAAGGAGCTTGAAGCGCGCATCCATGAAATAGAGATCCTGGATTTCCTTTTTCGTGGGCATATTGAAACCTAGTGTGGGTTGGTCTACTTCGCAACGCCGGTGACGTGTTCGAAGAAATCGGGATTGAGTTCGGCGAGGGGTTCGCGGAGTTTTGCGATTTCCTCGGCAGGGCCGTGGATCTCGATTCGGAAGAGCTCGGAGAAGGTGAGGGCTTCCTCGATGCAGGACCCGACATTTTCAAGGTGACGGAGGACTCCGGCTGCTCCGATGTAGGCTTCACGGCAGAAGACGACGTCGTCGCAGACGGAGAAGTCGTAGTAAAGGCAAGTGTCTTCGGTGCTGGTGCGGGCCACGAATTCCTTCATCGTTTCCTTGAAGGCATCAAGTTTACCAGGCTGGACTTTGAAATACGGGTTGATGCTGACGGCTTGAGAGAGTTGGCTCATGTGTTGAATTGTGAATGGTGAGAGGTGAATAGTGAAGGGTAGAGATGAGATTTATGCGAGCTTGGTTGAGGGTTTCACCACAGAAAAATCGGAAGGAGCGGATAGCGAGAAGGGTGAACGCTTTTTTGGCGATGTGTTGACCGAAGGCAAAAATTTGGGGCTACTTTGAGAGAGGTGGGGTGTGGATGATGGCGATGGGGACCCGGGTTTTTGCAGTGGTGGGATCGCCGAGGAGGATGGTGTTTTTGGACGGGACGGCTTCTTTCTTGAGAACGGTGGTGAGGGTGAGAGCTCGATTTGGGGAGAGTTTGAGGCGGAGATTGTGGGCGAGGCGGCCCATGGACCAGCGGGCGTTGATCTCGCTGATACGGTGCCAGGCTTGGCCGTCGGGAGTTTGGTGGAGGAAGGAATCGATACAGACGGGGCCTTGGTAGTTGAAGTCGGCGAGGAGAGTGGAGAGCGCGGTGAGGATTTCTTTTTTGGCGGAGGGGTGGACTTGGTTCGCGATGAGGCGGGCTTGCCCGGTGGGGAGCCCGGTGGCGGGTTTGGGGGCTGAAGTGGAGGAGATCCACTGCCCGGATTTGGTGGTTTCCTGATAGCTGATGCCGAGGAAGCGGAGGCCGCCTTGCTCGGGTGGGCTGGCTTGGTAGAGGAGTGAGAATTCGAGGGAGACATCGAGAAGGGGCTCGATGAGATGGGGGGATGAGATGGAGGGGATTTGGGCTGTCTCTTATACACATCTCCGAGCC
>OJIS01000378.1_pt1 | contig 15001 bp, 9 predicted proteins | sample 1595671 | NCBI WGS metagenome assembly OJIS01 (sample SAMN05416814, study PRJEB24817) | seawater metagenome | isolation source: Sea water | place: Canada:Atlantic | collected 2013-07 | reverse complement strand
CTACACAGAGTAGATCGTCGGCAGCGTCAGATGTGTATAAGAGACAGGCGCCGAGCTATTGGGAAGACTCATGCCGAGGGCTTCGATCGCGCTCGCCATGGTGTTGGCGGTATACATGCCACCGCAGGACCCGGGTCCCGGGATTGCCTGCTCTTCGACGGTCTGGAGTTCTTCGTCGGAAAACTCTCCGTTGGCGTGCTTGCCCACGGCCTCGAAAACAGAAACGATATCGAGTTCCTCTTCCGTCCCTTTCAAAATGGCGCATCCAGGAAGAATGGTGCCGCCATAGACAAAAACGGCCGGACGATTCATGCGCGCCATCGCCATGATGCAAGCCGGCATGTTTTTGTCGCAACCACCAATCGCGACATAACCGTCCATCCCTTCACAGCCGACCACCGTCTCAATCGAATCAGCGATGACCTCGCGGCTCACGAGAGAGTATTTCATCCCTTCCGTTCCCATGGAAATTCCATCTGAAATCGTGATGGTATTGAAGATCACCGACTTCCCGCCTGCGGCATCGACCCCCTTGGCGGATTCCCTGGCCAGACCATCGATATGGAAGTTACACGGAGTGACCTGACTCCAGGTCGAAGCCACCCCGATCTTGGGCTTCTTAAAATCATCTTTATTAAAACCCACCGGGTAAAGCATCGCCCGACTGGGGGCACGATCGGGACCATCGAGCACCTTGGAGGAAAACTCGCGCATATTCGGATTGTCGCACATGAGACGCGGACTTTTCCTTTCCTAATCCAAAACTGCAAGCTTGATCAACGAATCCTCGCGGCCTTTTGTCAAAAAAGGATCACACCCCCCTTTCCCATCACTTCCGATGGAATCAGGTTTTCCGTGGTCTCACCCTTGCTTTGCATCAAATCCTGGGCTACCGCCTCCCCTGCTATGCCAAGCCGCGTTCTGGTTTCCGACCCAATCTCTGAAAAGGGTGTTGAGCTTCTCAATGCCCACCCCGATATCACCGCCGACTTTAAAGTGGGCTTATCCCCGGAAGAACTCCTCGAGATTATCGGGGAATACGATGCTCTGATCGTAAGATCTCAAACCAAGGTCACGCCCGAGGTTCTCGCCGCCGCACCCAATCTCAAAGCAGTGGGCCGCGCCGGAGTGGGTGTCGACAACATCGATCGCGATGCCGCAAATGCCCACGGCGTGATCGTCATGAACACGCCCACCGGCAATACCATCTCCACTGCCGAGCACGCTTTCACCCTCATGTGTGCCACGGCCCGCAATATCGCCCTCGGACACGCCGGAGTGGTTGCCGGTGATTTCAAAGCAGCCCGCAAAGCCTTTCAGGGAATCGAGCTCAACGGCAAGACTCTCGCCGTCATTGGCATGGGCCGCATCGGCACGGAATTCGCCAAGCGTGCCCAGGCCTTCAACATGAAGATTGTCGCCTATGACCCCTTTCTCACCCAGGCCCGCGCCGACGAGATGAAGGTCCGTCTTGCCAGCACCCCGGATGAAGCCCTTACGGGAGCAGATGTCGTGACCCTTCACGTCCCTATGACCGAGGACACCAAGCATATTTTGAATGCCGAACGCCTCGCGCTTATGAACTCCGGTGCCCTTGTCATCAACTGCGCTCGTGGCGGCCTGATCGATGAAGTCGCCTTGAAGGCCGCCATTGATCAAGGTCACATTGCAGGGTGTGGACTCGATGTTTTCGAAGAAGAGCCACCCTCCGCCGACCACCCGCTCTTCTCTCTCGGAAAGCACATCACCTTCACCCCGCACCTCGGAGCCTCCACCAACGAAGCCCAGGAAAACGTGGGCATTCAAGTCGCCGAACAGATTCGCGATTTCTGCGCAACCGGAGAGATTCGCAATGCCATCAACATGCCCTCGATGGATGCCGCCGCCCTCAGCGAACTCGGGAGTTATATCGATATCGCAAAAGCTCTCGGCAAGCTCCTCGCCAAACTTGGTCCCGACAATCCCGACTCACTTCGCGTTTCTTACCACGGCCCGATTTCCGACAAGGACACCGCCTTGGTCTCACGCAGCGTCCTCACAAACTTCCTCGAGGCCGCCCGCTCTGACGGACAAGTCAACATCGTCAACGCTCCGGGAATCGCCAAGGAGATGGGGCTCGATATCATCGAGTCCACCATCAACGCTACGACCGAATACAGCGAACTCGTTGTTGCCGAGCTCAAGAAAGGCGAGACGCGCTACCGGGTTTCCGGCACCGTGATTGGGAAAACCCCGCGGATCGTCGAAATCGACAGACTCTACGTCGACATCAACATCAACGGCCATTTCCTCATCGTGAAGAACGACGATAGTCCCGGCATGGTGGGAGTCATTGGCACTGCACTTGGAAATGCTCAGGCCAACATCGCCAATCTCTCTCTGGCACGCAATAGCTCCGAAGGAAGCGCCCTGACTGTCATTGAGTTGGATGCCCCGCTGGGGAGTGAAATCATGCAAGAGATTCGGGAAACCGGCGGTGTCATTTACGCGACCGGGGTCACGCTCTAATCCATTTTACAGGATTATGGCTGGAGGTGAAACGTGCTTTCCTGTTAATGGTAAGAACCACGCTCCACCAACATGCAACGCAAACATCCAAAGAATACTTTCCTCCGGACGACTCTGGCAGGACTCATCCTGGCCAGTCCCGTCGTCGAGGCTGAGCTGATCATCAGCGAATTTCTCGCAGAGAACACCGCGACAGGGATTAAGGACGAGGAGAACTTCCCCGCTGACTGGATCGAAATCCATAACCCCGACGCAAGTGCGGTTCAGCTTGAAGGTTATGCCCTGACGGACGATCCCGCCACCCCGGCCAAATGGACTTTTCCGAGTATCACGCTTCAGGCGGGAGGTTATCTCCGGGTTTTTGCGAGTGGAAAAGACCGCAAAACGAACCTGAGTTTTCTGCACACCAACTTTAGTCTCAATCTCGGAGGGGAATACCTCGCCCTGGTCAAACCGGACGGCACCACTGTTGCAGATGAATACGCTCCGGAATTCCCGCCTCAAATTGCAGGCATCTCCTATGGCCTTGGCAATGGAGGTCCTGTCCTCGAGACCAACATCCTCCCCCTTGGAGCACCCCTCACCTACTTTGTTCCTTTGGAGGAAATTGGAAACAACTGGAAGATGCCGGGATACGATGACTCAGCCTGGACACAATCGGCATCTGCCGTCGGCTATGGATACACCGGAGAGGTTGGCAGCCTGATCTCAGCCAATGGCAACACCGAAGCCATCATGCGCAGGATCAATGCCAGTATCTACCTTCGCTTCCCCTTTCAACTGATCGACCCCGCGGAAGTGAAGGGGCTGACTCTAAAAGTTAAAATTGATGATGGCTTTGTCGCCTATTTGAATGGTGTGGAAGTGGCATCGAGAAACAAGCCGCCCGGGGCCATTGCCTTCGATTCCGATGCCGACGGCAGTGAAGAAGTTGCGCCAGGTGACGAATACGATCCCACAATCCTCAACATCGCCGACAAGCTCGTGGCCGGGGAAAATATCCTCGCGGTTCAGGCCATGAATGGAACCGTCGGCAGTAATGATTTTATTTTCATCTCTGAACTTGATGCAAATGTCCAAAATCTCACGCCTCCATTTCCCCGGGGATATTTTCAGATCCCAACTCCCGGAAATGCAAACGGAGCTCCGGAACTCACTCCACCGTCCGAAATTCAATTCGATGTCACCAGCCGTGCCTTTTCCGAGGATTTCGAGCTCACGCTGAATGTGGCCGAGGCCGATACGAGCATCCGATATACCACCAATGGCGACGATGTCAGCGAGGCTTCCCCTGAATACAGTGAGCCCATCGCCATCAGTGGCTCGACCCTCGTTCGCGCAAGAGCCTACATTAAAGGCTCACTACCAGGTCCCGGTCGAACCGAAGGCTTCATGAAGCTCGCCACAACCGAGGCCGACTTCTCCTCCGACATTCCGGTTGTGCTTCTTTCCTCCTTCGGCAAAGGAGGTCCTCCGGGAAGTTCGGCAACGACACGCAAGGATACCTTCATGCTCATTTACGAGCCGGATCCCATAACAGGGAGAACCACCCTTGAGGGCACCCCTGCAATCGCCACCCGCGGCGGGTATCGGAAGCGTGGCTCGAGTTCGGCGAACTTCCCCAAATATGCCATGTCTTTGGAAAGCTGGGACGAAAATGATGAGGACAAGGATATCGAGCCTCTGGGACTGGCACCGGAAGCCGACTGGATCCTGAACTCACGTTATCAATTCGACATTGCGCTGATCAGGAATCCTTTTCTCTACGAACTCAGCAACCAGGTCGGACAATGGGCCGTAAAGACCCGCTTCGTAGAGCTCTATAACGACATCAGTGGAACAGAGGTCGGCGGCAACGACTACTTTGGAGTCTACACCTTTATGGAAAAAATCGAACCGGACGACAACCGCGTCGACATTGCCGGACTTGATCCATGGGAAAATTCTCTCGAAGAGCGAACGGGAGGATATATCTTCAAGAACGACCGCCCCGACCCCGGTGAACCCACCTTCCGCGTGAGTGGCTTTCCGCGTGCATTGGTGCATGTCGATCCAGATGGCAACGACATCACCTCGACACAGAAATCCTACCTCACCGTCTACGCCAATGGGGTGACGACAGCGCTTCGGGATCCAAACGGGGTCAATCCAGCGACTGGTCTTCACTTTTCGAACTATCTCGATGTGAATTCATTTGTAGACCACTTTTGGCTCAATATTCTCGCAATGGATCCGGACTGGGGACGCTTGAGCCAGTTCTTCCACAAGGATCGCGGAGGTAAGATCATCGGCGGACCGATTTGGGACTATGACCGGACGATGGGATCGAGAGATAGCCGGGATGACAACCCGCGCCGTTGGGAAGCCAACACCTCGGACACCAGCTTCACTTGGTTCGATCGTGAGTATGAATGGTTTGGCCTCCTTTTCGGATTCACGACAGCCGATGATCAGGTCAGAAACATGGATAATCCCCAGCTGCGGACGTCCCGACCCGATGTTTTTCAGAGAGTGATTGACCGTTGGTATGACCTCAGAAAGCTAGCATTTAGCCCGGCAAATATCGAAGCCATCATTGAGATTATGGCTGATCAGATTCAAGAATCCCAGGCGCGAAACTTCGTACGCTGGCCCCAAATGAACCCAGGTGCGATTCAAGGGCCGAGCTTCGCCGCCCCGGGAACCTCAGGATGGGACAGGGAGATTTCTCATATGAAAGGTTGGCTTGAAGCCCGGGCCGGATGGATTGATGAACAGTTTTTTGCTCCGCCGGCCTTCAACCAGGATGGAGGAGAGGTTGCTGAAGATTTCCAGCTGACCATCACTTCAGCCGATGGCGATGGCGACAGCTATTACACTCTGGATGGATCAGACCCCAGAGCCAGTGGTGGAGCGCCCTCACCCACTGCCGTTATGGGGACCAATACCATTCTCACCGAGACCACCACCGTGATGGCCAGGTCTTACGATGGAGAGCAATGGGGCGCTCCGACGATCGCAACCTTCGTGATTGGTGGTTCCATTGCCGATCCGAATAACCTCATCATCTCGGAAATCATGTATGATCCCGCCGGTCCAAGCGAGGAAGAGATTCTTGCGGGCTTCGATGACGACAGCTTCTTTGAGTATCTCGAAATTTACAATCCCACCGAAATTACCGTCGACCTGAACGAGGTGACCTTCACCGACGGGATTGAATTCGACTTTGCGGGTTCCTCGATCACTTCACTTGCTCCCGGAGCACGAGCTCTGGTTGTTCGAAATACCGCCGGATCTTTGATGCGATACGGGAACGACCTTTCCGCCTTGATTGCGGGAGAGTTTGCCAATGACTCCGGTTTGTCCGGCAGTGGCGAGCGGATTATCATGGAAGGCATGACGGGAGTTATCGCAGACATCACCTACGATAACAAATACCCGTGGCCCAAGTCTTCCAACGGTGACGGCCCCAGCCTCGTTTATATATCGGGTCAAAGCGACCCCGGCCTTGCCACCAACTGGCGCCCCAGTGTTGCAACAAATGGAAACCCCGGTTCGGGAGATGCCACGATATTTGTCGGCGATCCAAACGAGGACCTCGACGGGGACGGACTCAACGCTTTTGCCGAATATGCTCTGGGAACCGACGACAACGTTCAAAATTTCGACCCGCTCATCGGTAGCGTTGATGATCAGGGACGCTATGCCTTCACCTACCCTAGAAATCTGGCAGCTGATGACGCTGAAATCATCCAACAAGTCTCCAGTGACCTAAAAACTTGGGGCCTCGCCAGCGAAGTCCTGGAAGATGGCAAGGAAACCCATAACGGAGATGGAACGGTCACTTATACTTTCCGCACCTCGGATCCAGCCGCTGGAACCGCCCAGATCTACGGACGCCTCCTGTTCATGCAGAGATAGGAGATTCAGCGACCGTTCAGAATCGGAGCGAGTTTCTCCTCCGTTTCTGGCGGCCACGCGCCTCGGGGCGTAAAAATGGCCGCATCCAATGACTGGTGTTCGGGCCAGTTTGCCTCTTCCGGAATCAGCCCAATTGCCCGCTTGATAATTCGCGCACTCATCTCGGCATTGGCCGCAAGGTGCTCGACAACCGAACTCGCCTCAACCGAGGCCTCGTCCTCCCGCCAGCAATCATAGTCCGTCACCATCCCAAGCGTCGCCAATGCGATCTCAGCTTCCCGGGCTAGCTTGGCCTCGGGCAGATTGGTCATCCCGATGATGTCGAAGCCAAAATGACGGTAGTAATGTGATTCAGACCTCGTCGAAAAAGCAGGTCCATCCATACAAACGTATGTTCCACCATCGTGAATCTCGGCCCCTTCTTCTTGCCCGGCTCGCGATAAAATCTCCCGCAATCCGCCACTGATAGGATCGGCAAACCCGACATGGGCCACGATGCCATCTCCAAAAAACGTATTGGCGGCCCGCTGGCTCGTCCGGTCAAAATATTGATCAGGAAGAACCACCGAGCGAGGCGCATACTCCTCCTTTAAACTGCCTACCGCCGTTGCACAGATCACCCATCGAACGCCAAGCGAACGCAGTGCCCAGAAGTTGGCACGATGATTCACCTCGGTCGGAAGGATGGTGTGGTTCTGACCATGACGCGACAGGAACCAAATCTGCCGCCCTTGATACTGCCCGCCGATCAAGATATCGGATGGATTCCCAAACGGAGTTTCGACCTTTCGTTCCTCAACATTCTCAAGCCCATCAAAGCCCGAGACTCCACTTCCTCCGATAATTCCAATGGCAGGTTTCATGATTTTTGATTCTTACGGGCGAATACTTCCACGATGACAATCAGCAAAACCCCTACGGCAACCGCCCCCAATTCCATCCAGGTGGAGCGCGCCGAGAAGTCAGGAAGATGCCAATTTTGGAAACTCACAATTTTTTCCTTCATCTCACCGTTCCTCTCAAATTGCTCCATCACCGTGTCCTTCCATGGCCAAATGATGACCAACGATCCCGCGACAAAACCAGTAATAGCACCAACGGCTTTGTCATGGTGAGTCTTAAAGAGCCAACTCAGGAAACGGGAAAGCACCAGCAATCCCAAGACAGCTCCGATCCCAACCGGGATAATAATGGGCAAGGCTTCAGAAAGATTTCCCTGGCGAAGATTGTTCACCGCGTCCAATGCGACCAATTCGTAGTTCCCCATCAGGAGGAGCACGAAGGAGCCACTCAATCCCGGGATAATCATACTGCACATCGCCGAGACGCCGCAAAGGAGAAGATAGATGATGTTCTCATTCTCGGATGCTGGATTGAGAAAGGCCATCGAGACCGCAATCGCAAGTCCAATCACAAACAGCAAGATCACGCTGGAAGTCCACTTTTGAACCATCTTACCTACCGAGGGAATGGAGGCCGCGATCAACCCAAAGAAAAGAGACCAGATCAGAAACGGATGTTCGCTAAACCCCCACTTCAGAACCTTGGCAAGGGTGAGAATGCTCGTCACGACCCCCAGACCCAAGGCTACCAAAAATCGGCCGTCAATTTTCTTCCAGAGGTCTCCAAACCTAAGCTGTGAGGCAAACTTTAACGCCTCCAGATCGAAGGACTTGAGAGCATTAATCAGCCGCTCGTAGATTCCGGTGATAAAGGCGATCGTGCCACCGGAAACACCAGGGACGACATTAGCTGCCCCCATGGCAAATCCCTTGAGGAAGGTGGCGAGATCATCTTTCATTTGAATTGGGTGTGGGCGCGGAGCTAAATTCCATCGATGATGGCATTGAAGGTCGCGCTGGGACGCATCGCCGCCGTGAGCTTGCCAAGATCGGGCGCGTAGTAGCCACCCATATCAAGAGGCGCTCCCTGAACTCCGTTCAGCTCTGCAACAATCTCATCTTCCTTGGCTCCAAGAGCCTCTGCAATCGGCCCGAACTGCGCCGCCAAGGATGGCGAATCAGTTTGCTCCGCCAACATTTGAGCCCAGTAAAGTGCGAGGTAGAAATGACTCCCCCGGTTGTCGAGTTGGCCACACTTTCGCTGAGGGCTCTTGTTTTGTAAAAGCACCTTGGTCGTGGCGTCATCGAGAGTGGCACCCAGTACCTTGGCCGCATCCGAGCCGATGTGTTCAAGCGAAACCGCGAGCGCGAGGAACTCGCCAAGCGAATCCCACCGCAAGTGATTTTCCTGCACGAATTGTTGCACATGCTTTGGAGCAGAACCACCGGCTCCGGTTTCAAAGAGTCCGCCACCGTTCATCAACGGCACGATCGAAAGCATCTTGGCACTGGTGCCTACTTCCAGGATCGGGAACAGGTCAGTCAGGTAATCGCGAAGAACATTTCCAGTCACTGAGATCGTTTCTTCTCCCGCTTTGAGACGCTCCAGAGAAAGTTCAGTCGCTTCCACCGGGCTCAATATCCTAAGGTCCAGGCCCTCGATATCGTATTCCCCCAGATAGGTCCCGACTTTGTCGATCAGCTGTGCATCGTGGGCCCGATTCTCGTCGAGCCAGAAAATCGCCGGTGATCCGGTCGCGCGAGCGCGATTCACAGCGAGCTTAACCCAATCCTGCACGGGAGCATCTTTCGTCTGGCAGGCTCTCCAGATGTCGCCTTCGCCGACTTCATGCTCCATCAAGGTTTCTCCCGAGGCATCAATCACGCGGACCGTTCCGGCGGCTGGCATTTCAAAAGTCTTATCGTGCGAGCCATATTCCTCGGCCTTCTGCGCCATGAGACCAACATTGGGAACCGTCCCCATCGTGGTCGGGTCAAAGGCGCCGTGCTTCTTGCAAAACTCAATCGTGGCCTGATAAACGCCGGCATAAGAACTGTCCGGGATGATCGCTATGGTGTCTTGCACCTTACCTTCCTTATCCCACATCTGTCCGGAATTACGAATCATTGCCGGAATTGAGGCATCGATGATAATATCGCTGGGAACGTGAAGATTGGTAATTCCACGATCGGAATCCACCATCGCCAGATCAGGACCAGCTAAGTAGGCCGCCGCTATGTCGGCCTCGATTTCGGCCTTTTGGTCAGCGGGAAGAGTCTCGATTTTAGCGACCAGGTCTCCAAAGCCGTTTTTAAAGTCGATCTCCAATCCGCTCAAAACTGCAGCGTGCTTCTCGAGGACATCCTTGAAGTAAACCTCAACGGCATGCCCGAAAATGATGGGATCTGAGACCTTCATCATGGTCGCCTTCATGTGAAGCGAGTAGAGAATCCCTTCCTCCTTGGCCGCCGCGGTCTGCGCCTCCAGAAAGCTGACCAGCGCACTCTTACTCATGCAGGTGCCATCGATGATCTCGCCTTCCAACAATGCGATCCCGTCTTTAAGAACGGTTACCGAACCGTCGGCCGCAGTGTGTTCGATCTTCACCGTGGTTGCTTCTTCAACCGTCACGGACTTCTCATTGGAAGCAAAATCATTGTCACCCATGGTTGCCACCCGCGTCTTCGAATCAGCACTCCAGGCTCCCATGGAGTGAGGATGGGCACGGGCGTATTCCTTAACCGCCTTCGGAGCCCTGCGATCGGAGTTCCCCTCGCGGAGAACTGGATTCACGGCGCTCCCTTTCACCTTGTCGTAGCGGGATTGAACGTCTTCCTCCTCCGCATTAGCGGGATTCTCAGGATAGTCAGGAAGCGCGTATCCCTGGCTCTGCAGTTCAGCGATGACAGCCTTCAGCTGTGGGACAGAAGCACTGATATTTGGAAGCTTGATAATATTGGCTTCCGGGGTCTTGGCGAGATCGCCCAACTCGGCGAGATGATCACCAATCTGCTGTTCCGCAGTGAGCCGGTCCGGAAAACTAGCGATGATCCGGCCCGCCAGGGAAATATCGCGGGTCTCAACTTCGATTCCCGAGGACTTTGTAAAAGCCTTGATAATGGGAAGGAGGGACTGGGTCGCGAGAAACGGTGCCTCGTCGGTTTGGGTGTAAATGATAGTTGGCTGGGACATGATCGCGGGCAGGGTTTAGGCGAAACCGCGCTTCCGGTCAATGCCCTGTCCACATTGAAAAAAATCACTTATGGTCCCCCTCATGCCTCTCTTTGGAGCCTCTCATGCTCTCACCGTCGCAACAATTGCCCTCATCGCGTTCATCTGTATTTACGCAGGAAGGAAGGGCTGTCTCTGGCCGAGAGCGCTCCTCGCATTCATTTGCCTGATGGTTTTTCCGATCAACCAACTGGTCCTTGCCACCCTCGACTTCACAATCCCCCTCAACAACCAACTCCCCTTTCACCTCTGTGACATTGCCGTCCTAACCGCCGGCTTCGGCATTTTGACCCAAAAACCCCTCCTCTGCGAACTCACCTATTGCTGGGGCCTCGCGGGCACGATTCAGGGGCTCATCACCCCCAATCTCGGCTGGGACTACCCTCACCCCATGTTTTGGAGCTTCTTTATTCATCATGGCGTTGTCGTCATCGTTGCCCTCTATCTCCCACTCGCCATGAAATGGAGGCCAAGGCCCGGAGTGGTGCCCAGAATCATCCTCTGGAACCAAGTCTACTTCATCGCAGCTCTCACGATCAATCTGACTCTCGGGACCAATTTCGGCTTTTTGTTGGAGAAACCTGAAGTCAGCTCACCTCTCGACCACATGGGAGATTGGCCGGTTTACCTGTTTTGGCTCCAATTCCTGGCGATCGCCGTCATGATCCTTCTCCTTTTGCCCTTCCAAAAAACAATAAATATTTGGCGGTCAGGCGGAATCGGAGTAAGTCCCCCTCATGAGTGACGCAGCCAAGCCCAAGAAAAAGAAACGAGTCAACGTCAGGCGACCCGACGTCATGACTCTCGTTCAGGCCGAGGTCGAGAAGCATTATCACTCGCCGATCGTCGAAAAACTCCGCGATCGCGGAGGCTCCCTGACCATTGGCAAGACCACCATCCGCCTCGCCGAGCAGTTCGGCTTCTGCTACGGAGTCGAGCGCGCCATTGATCTCGCCTACGCCTCACGCCGTGTCTTTCCAAATCAGCGGATCTTTCTGATTGGTGAAATTATTCATAATCCCGAGGTCAACCGGCAACTCGCCGACATGGATATCACTTCTCTTCCCTGGAAGGAAGTGACCGGGGACTACGACCTTCTGACTGAGGATGATGTCGTCATCGTCCCCGCCTTCGGTGCCCCCACCACCTTCACCGAGAAGATCGAACAACAAGGGTGTCACATCATCGACACGACCTGCGGCGATGTCATGAAAGTTTGGCGCCGCGTCCGCACTTACGCCAAGAGTGGAGTCACTTCATTCATTCATGGAAAACGCGGTCACGAGGAGACGCGTGCCACCGCCTCCCGCGCTACCGGAGAGGATGGCAAGGGCCACTACCTCATCGTTCTCACTCTGGAAGAGACGGAATACGTCTGTGATTTCATCCGCAACGGCGGAGATTCCCAAGCCTTCCTTACCAAGTTTGACAAAGCCGTCTCCGAAGACTTTGACCCGCATGTCCACCTCAAGGAAATTGGCGTTGCCAACCAAACGACCATGCTAAAAAGCGAGACCGAGGAAATCCAACGCCGCATTCGCAAGGCGATCGTTGATCGGGACGGTGAAGACACCAATTTTCAGATGTTCGACACGATTTGTGGAGCAACCCAGGAAAGACAAGACGCTCTTTTTGATATGCTCAACAAGCATATGGATCTCCTTCTCGTTGTTGGTGGCTACAATAGCTCGAATACCGCCCACCTTGTTGAGATTGGAAACGAAAACCTTCCCACCTACTTCATCCGCGATTCCTCTTGTCTTGAATCCCTCGAAACCGTGGTTCACTTCGATCTTGAGCAGAACTCGGAAGTCTCAGCTCCCAACGTCCTCGCCGGTTTCGATAACGTCGATGCCACCATCGGCATCACCGCCGGCGCATCATGCCCCGCGAACCTCATCGAAGAAGCGATCGTCCGCGTCCTCGCCCTCCGGGGAATCTCCCGTGATGTCATTGAAAAAGCGTAGCGGAACGGTCTCCAGGTTCTTTTCATAGAGAGCAATCGGCAAAGTGAAATTCGGGGCCTATTCACCACTCGTTTCAGCATTTCCATCTGCCCCTTGGTGTTCTCAAAGGAAGTATTTTCGCCCGACAGCGCAGTTATGCGGTGTTATGAGTTCGGCTTTCGTTGATGAGAAGAAACCCGGGAGCCGAGAGAACAGATCTCTCGCCGCCTCGAATATCGAATCAAAATCTCTCTTGCGAATGGCCCGGATCAGTAACTTCGATCGAAATTGGGTCAGCTCGATGAATAGATATAGGTCCTCACTTGGTTGCGAGAAAACGGATTTGAATTGGTCTGAACTTGCGAGCCAGAAAAAGTGCTTTGGCTCTCTCATGATCACGACCTCTGGGCCGCCGCCCTTGTAATCCTTGTTCATGGACGAGACCGAGGCACGGCATCGCGAGAGTTCACCGCTGTTGAGTTATCGCGACATCACCAAACTTTTGGACTACTACCTTCCCCGAAGAAGCCGGGACAAAGCCGAAGTGCATGCGCAAATCCGCAAACGCCATGCCGCCCGCCAATGAGACCTTGATCGAAGACGGGACAAGCTTACCGGAATCCCGCTATGACTAAGCAAGCAGCCTTAGCACCTGATACACAGGGTGACTATCCGTTTACTTGTCACCGAGCAATTTGATCCGGATGTTCCTGAAGCGAACTTCAAAGCCTCCCGGAGCGTGATACTGCAACGCGATCATCCCCTCTCTGGCTGCCTTGGCAGGGTCCTTGTCTTCAAATTCGATCGTCACCGCCCCATTGATTTCCTGCTTCAGCTTCGTCCCGCTGGCCGTAATGCGGTAGGTGTTCCAACCATCGTCCTCCTTGATCCCGGGGGCTTTGTCCTTGTATCCCCAAACCAGAGCGCCGCGTCCCCCTTCTTCATAGAGCTTCCCCCAACAGCCATTCCCGAGATCAGCCTGGTAGCCCTTCACGACCCACTTGTTGGCACCGTTCTCGGATTGCTTGGAACGATATTGGATCCCGCTGTTCCCCTTCTTGCCGACCAGGATGAAGTCCGCCTCGAGCACGTAATTTGAAAAAGGCTTCTTGAAAACAAGGAACGTGTTCCCGCCCACCAGCTTTTCGATCTCCCCGGAGATGTAGCCGTCCTTCACTCGCCACACCTTCGGATCTCCATTCCACCCGGTCAGATCTTTGCCATTGAAGAGCGTGATCCAGCCCCCGGCATCCGGTTTCGGGAGCGTGGCGATGCCCTCGGATGACAACGAGGCTGAGGTAAATGCCAGGGAGAGAATCGTAGCGAGGAACTTCATGGTTTCAGGTAGCTTTGGTTCTAAAGCCTACCCGTAGTATACCGGTGCCACCCGTCAAATCTTAGCACTCAATTGTAATTAGAATCACCAAGAGCCAAACGGGGGTGGCTCTCCCCATCAGCCATTGGTTCAGATCGACCACGTTACGGCACAAAAGGACTTCGTCGCCTTCATGGACTCCCTCGCGGTGTCTTTAGTCTGATCGATCGCCAAGTGTCGCTTCTGACTCAGGTGTTAAGTCAGTGTCATAAATTATCCCCGCGACAATCCTTCCGATCTTTGCAGAATGGACAGCCATGAGACGGTATATCTTCCTGCTTTTTCTATTCACCTCGCTCGCGGCTCCGGCAAACGCCGCCGAAAGGCCGAACATCCTCATCATTTTCACTGATGACCAGGGCTACGGTGACCTCGCTTGCTACGGCAACAAGGAGACCAAAACACCTCGACTCGACCAGCTGGCGAAAGAGGGTACGCGCTTCACCTCGTTCTACGCCCAGACCGTTTGCGGCCCCTCGCGTTCAGCCTTGCTGACCGGGCGACAACCTATCCGAAGTAAAGGCTGGGGAATGCCTGCCAGCGAAATCACCTTTGCGGAACTCATCCGTGACTCCGGCTATCAGACCGCCTGCATTGGCAAGTGGGATGTTTCGAACCGCAAGCCGATCATCGACCGCATGCCCAACGCGCAGGGGTTCGATTATTACTTTGGAGCTCTCGGGGCGAACGACAACGGGACCGTTCACTTCCATGAGAACAACGACAAGGCCGGAACTACCAAAGACATGGGAAGTCTGACAACTCTATACACCAACAAGGCGATCAGCTTCCTCAAAGAAAAACGCGACCCAAAAAAGCCGTTCGTGCTCTACCTCGCCCATACGATGATGCACACGATCATCGATGCTTCGGACCGCTTCCGTGGAAAATCTGACGGCGGACTCTATGGCGATGTGGTCGAGGAGTTCGACTTCGAAACCGGCCGACTCCTCGATACGCTCGACGAACTCAAACTCCGCAAAAACACCTTGGTCATCTACACCTCAGACAACGGTCCGTGGAATCAGAAAAAATACACCGCAAACAAAAAAGGTCACCCGGCAGGCTCCATCTTCTGGGGGAATTCCGGCCCGCTGCGCAACGGCAAAGGCTCACCATACGAAGGAGGATACCGGCTCCCCTGCATCGCTGTCTCTTATACACATCTCCGAGCCCACGAGACCGAGGCTGATCTCGT
>OJIS01000377.1_pt1 | contig 15008 bp, 11 predicted proteins | sample 1595671 | NCBI WGS metagenome assembly OJIS01 (sample SAMN05416814, study PRJEB24817) | seawater metagenome | isolation source: Sea water | place: Canada:Atlantic | collected 2013-07 | reverse complement strand
TACACAGAGTAGATCGTCGGCAGCGTCAGATGTGTATAAGAGACAGGTGCCGGGCGATGATCTCGATGATCTATCCGAAGCGGGGAAAATATTTTCAAAGACGATGGTGGGTTTCTCTAAAACGGACGATCACAAGGCCATCACCAGCGTCGAGGGCGCGTGGCAGAAATTGGTCAGGGCCTATCTCGCCACCAGTTCATTTGCCGATGCCAATGTCGGTCGCCTCTTGGACGCGCCCGAAAAGAGTCCCCACCTGGAGAACACGATTGTCGTGCTGTGGGGCGACCACGGTTGGCACCTGGGTGAAAAGAGCCACTGGCGCAAGATGACGCTCTGGGAACGGGGAACCAGGACGCCTTTCATCATCAAGATGCCCGGAGCGAAGGCCAACGGAAAAAGAATTGAAGCTCCGGTGAGCTTGCAGGATATCTTTCCGACCTTGGTGGATCTCTGCGGCCTTGAGGTCGGGCAGGAGCTGGACGGCAACAGCCTGAAGCCCTTATTGACTAATCCTAATACCCCTTGGGACAAGCCGGTGTTGATCTCGCACGGCCCGGGGAACTTCGCGGTGCGGAAGGGGAGGTGGCGGTTGATTCACTATGCGGACGGAAGCGAGGAGCTTTACGATATGAAGTCGGACCCCGGCGAGTTTGCAAATCTGGCCCGGGTTCCTGAATACAAGGAACGTTGTGCCGAGTTGCGGAAACATTTGCCGAAGTCATGGCGTTATATCGTGGGGCCCCGGTTTAAGAATTTTTCTAATTCCATTGCTGAGCCCGTGCCGCCGGAATAGTCCGCTTCAAATTCTTCTCATGACTCGATTTCTCCCCTTCATCCTGTTAGCAGGTACGACCTTTGCCCAAGCCCAGACGAATCGATACAACGTGCTCTTCATTGCGGTGGATGATCTGCGGCCGGAACTGGGCTGCTACGGTGCGAACTATGCGCAGACGCCTAACATGGACAAGTTCGCCAGCACCGGGATGCTCTTCGACAGGCACTATGTCCAGGTGGCGACCTGTCACAGTTCCCGCCAATCGATGTTGACCGGCCGCAGTCCTGGTGCCGCCAAACAAGGACCGCAGCCGGGTGCGCGATTCCTGCCGGAGCTCTTTCGGCGCAGTGATTACCACACCACCTGCATTGGCAAGATCTCGCATTCACCCGACGGTCGCAGCTTCCAATACAGCGGAAAAGGGGACGGCCATATGGAACTTCCCAATGCCTGGGATGCCCTGCCAACCCCGTTCGGGCCATGGAAACGCGGTTGGGGCACCTTCTTCGCCTACGCCGGAGGTCAGCACCGTGAAGACGGACAGAAGCATAAGGACCTGATGCAGTTCACGGTGGAAAAGGACAACGATTTGCCCGATGGAATGATGGCGCAAACCGCGATCGAAACCTTGCGTGATTACAAGAAATCAGGGCAGCGCTTTTTCCTTGGTCTCGGTTTCTTCAAACCACACCTGCCTTTTGTCGCGCCCAAACAGGATTGGGAGGCATTTGCAAATACGGACATCCCACTGCCGCCAGAAGACAAGATCGACTCGACGTTTTGGCACGGGAGCGGTGAGTTCTACAAATACAAGGCGCCGTTCGAGAAGACGCGCCCCTTGTCGCGGGATGCCATCTTGAAATCACGAAGGGCCTACCTGGCCTGTGTCCGTTATACTGATCGTCAGGTCGGCAAGGTGCTGGACGCGCTCAAGGAGTTGGAACTCGATCAAGATACCGTCGTGGTGCTGTGGGGGGATCATGGCTGGCACCTCGGCGAGCAGGAGATCTGGGGCAAGCACAGCCCGTTTGAGAGAGCCAACCGCAGTGTCTTGATCATGCGCGTGCCCGGCATGTCGACCGCCGGGGTCAAGAGCGATGCCCTTGTCGAGTCGCTGGATCTCTATCCGACTTTGATCGAGCTCTGCCAACCGTCCTTTCGCAAGACCGCACATCCACTCGATGGTGACAGTCTCGTGCCCTTGCTAAAAGGGGGCTCCGGGAGCAAGCGTGACGTCGCCATCAGTTATTGGCATGATGCCATCTCCGTCCGTGACCGGACTCATCGTTTGATTTTCAACAAGAAGAGCAAAGCGTCTGCGCTCTATGACCTCTCCGTGAATCCCGACAACAATACGGATGTCGCGGCGCAGCTGCCCGAGATCGTCAAACGGCTGAAAGATGCGATTCCAGAATAGAGCAATCTCGACCAAGAAACTTTCCCAACAGAACAATCATAATTTTAATCTCAACATACCATGAAAAAACGCACTCTCCTCCTCCTCGCCTGCAGCCTGTCAACCGGACTCAGCGCAGAAACCAAGAAGCTCAAAATCTTCATCCTGGCCGGGCAATCCAATATGCAGGGCCACTGCACGACCTCTGTGATTGAGAACCGCTTAAAGGATCCAAAACTCAAAGTGGGTTTCGAAAAATACCACCAGGGTGGCTCATTCGTCAAAAGAGAGGATGTCTTTATCAATCACATCGAAAAGAAAATGCATGGTCCCCTGAGCGTGGGTTATGGTGCCACCAACGAAAAGATTGGCCCCGAACTTTCCTTCGGGTGGACCATCGGCGACAAGCTGGATGAAGACGTGCTCATCATCAAAGCCGCCTGGGGAGGGAAGTCACTTTTCCGGGATTTCCTATCACCCAGTGGCAGGAAGCCAAGCGATGCCTTTATTCAAGAGCTGGAAGATAAGGCGAAAAAGAAAAAGAAGCCTTTTTCAAAAGAAGAATATCTGCAGGGATTCGGACACTATTATCGACTGATGATGGGAAGCGTTGATGAAACGCTCGGCAACCTCAAAACCTACGCTCCCAACTACAAAGGTCAGGGTTATGAGATTGTCGGCTTCGTGTGGTTCCAAGGCTACAACGATAAGTTCTCAGATCATTCCACAAGCACCTATCAGGAGAACATGGCGCATTTCATTAGAGATGTCCGCAAAGACTTAAAATCACCCAAGCTCCCCTTTGTGATTGGAGCGATGGGGCACAATGGTACCGCTCAAAAAGGAACCACCAAAATCCTCGCTGACGCGCAAATTGCCACCTCTCAAATGCCTGAATTCAAAGGTAACGTCATCACCGTGAAGACCGCTGATTTTTGGGATTACGATGCGGGAAAGGCCTTCGAGAACAAAAAAGAGGATCCCGACACCTGGGCAAAACTTGGCAGTAACAGAGCGTATCATTATTTCGGCAGCGCCGCCTTCTTCGAAAAAACAGGAACCGCATTCGCCGAAGCGGTGATCGAATTGGGAGAATAGGGGACTCGCCTTGCTTGCACCTCGTTAATCGGTTGCTCTGCCCAAAAGGCTCTGAGTCGTGCCAAGCTGGAAGAGCTTAGGGTCGCCGATAACACCATGGTTTGGTTTTGCAGTGGTAACGGCCGTGAAGAGCCACTCCTGAAGGGGGCGGGCGGTGACGAGTCGGCCGTCCTCAAGGCTGGCCAGCACCTCGACATCCTTAATAGTGGTCCGTCGGATGAGTTCGAGAGTCAACAAAAGAGGACCCCCCGCACACCACATCGTGTTGGGCTTCCTGATCCTCGATCAGCTCGGCAAGCCAATATCATACCGCAAGCCTAAGAGTCGTCTTTTGGGAAAAACAGCAGAGATAATAGCCAAACAAGCTCGCGACTAGAGCAGAACAAAGGGCTTCAAACGACGCTGCTGCGCATCGTGAATGAGCCCTGCCGTTGAGCTAAGTGTCTAAGGATTTGCAGTAACAGCATAGGAGAGGTGAATGACAATGAAGATGAGAATAAGGATGTACTTGACCGTGTTTCTAACCTTGGTGGCCGCCCCTTTGTCGGCCGCCCCGGCCTCAGCGATCAAAGCCAAATATCCCAAAGCCCCTGCTGCTATCCCCTTGCTGATCGAATTCCCTGTTTTGGCAAAACTCTTGGGAAACGATGATTCCTGGACGCTGCACCCCGCCCGGCTCAAAGAGCAGCTGTTCCCTGAAAGCCTCACACTTGATCAGGGCTCCGAGGATTACCCGCTTATCTATGCCGGGCGTCGGCCAGCCGCAGCCACTGGCCAACAAGACCTTAAGGTCTGGGATCAATTCGCCTACGAAGCTGAATATCGGGCTTTCGATCCGTCGCGTCCGGTAATCCTCTTCTACATCGGTAGACCCCTGGATGTAAGGTGTTCAAGGGCCAGCCACAAAGAGTTATACGCTGATTACCCCCCGATTGCCCGCATGGCACCCGCCGATCTCCACACCAAGATCAAAGCTCTCGTCAAAGCTCTCGAGCCATACGGTGCCCGAGATCTAGGATTGAAACACCAGCACATAGACGAGTATCTACTGCCTGGCGGCACACTCCTGGAGTACGCCGATTTCTCTTTTTCTTACGGGAATCGCACGCCTTATGTGAGGATTACACTTCGCCCCGCCGACACCGTTTCCAAGCGACGGCTTCCCGCCTTCCCGGGAGCCGAAGGCGCCGGGATGTACTCAGTTGGCGGGCGCGGCGGCAAAGTATACGTTGTCACGACACTCAAAGACTACATGCCGAAAGGCAGGCCCGGCCAAAAGCGCCGTCTAGGTCAAGGGACAGATCTTGCCCGCCTGAAAAATGGCAAGGATCAATGGATTCCCATGCGTAAGAATTTGAAAGCGGGGATGCCGCATCCTTTGCCAAAACCGGAAAACGACTACGGACCAATCGTCGAGAATCGCGGGATGATCATCAAGCCCGCCACGCCGGCACTGCCGCCGGAGCCCGTCATCCGCGGCTCTCTGCGTGAGGCCATCGAGGCTAAAGGGCCGCGCATCATCCTCTTCGGCGTTTCAGGCACTATCAAACTCACCTCACCGCTTGCCATCCGCAACCCTTACGTCACCTTGGTCGGCCATACCGCGCCCGGTCAAGGCATCCAGATACGCAACTGGAGTCTTTCCGCCTATACCCACGACGTCATCATCCGATACATGCGCATCCGTGTGGGCGACATCAAAGGCCCCAACGGAATGCCCCGCATTGTGGGCGACCAAACCCAGGCATGCGAACTGAGAGCGATGAATATTATTGCTGATCATTGCGATTTTGCCCACGCAGACGACCAGATTTTCAATGTGCGAGGACATTACGATCGACCCGCTATCACCTTGCAATGGAGCTATATCTACGGCGGCCTCTCGCAGTCAACGCATGAGAAAGGGTCTCACTCCATGAGCTATGGCATGAGTGGTTGGGGAGAGGTCTCGATGCACCACAACCTGACCGCTCACAGCGCCGCAAGAAACCCCCGTGTCTGGGGGCTCAACCTGGATTGGCGCAACAACATCCTTTACGACTACAGTGGCTCAGGCTACGGCAGCGAGGCGATGCTCGTTGCCTTCAACTACGTGGGCAACACCCAAAAACGTGGTAAATCGAAAGCCGCCTTCGTATTAACCGGTTCGTTCGGCCGCCTCTATGCGCACGACAACCAATTGCCCGCTGGCAGCGCGCCCTTCACGGCAGCTTCCGAAACGATTCTCGAAGTGCCTTATCGCTCAACTCCCGTCCGCACCGAACCAAGGGCCGAGGCTTATGAGAAAGTACTTAACCTGGGTGGTGCCGACCTCCCCGCACGTGACGTTATCACGACATGGATTGCAGAGTCGGTTCGTAAAAATACAGGTAGGATTCCGCGCACTACCAAAGACTTTCCGCATGACGGATTTGCCTCCTATCGGCTCGCCCGCCCGCCTGCCGACACCGATCGCGACGGCATGCCTGACGCATGGGAGAGAAAGTGCCGCCTCAATCCCAACGATGCCTCGGACAGTGCCGGTGACAAAGACCGAGACGGCTACACCAACGTCGAGGAATACATCAACGACACCGACCCGACAAAGTTCGTAGACTACAGCAAACCGGAAAACAACATCCATTCGCTACACAGAACAGACATGATCCACCGGCGAAAATAGTTTTCTTTAAAAGCCTGAGTGTTGCAACTGCTGGCAGGAATTTCCTTTTGGTGGGAGGGTCTTGAAGCCGCCTTTGGACCGGGCCGGAGCGGATGGGGAAAGAAGGGGTTGGTCGCTGAGAGGATCGCAGAGGTGAAATGAGAGTTTGTGGGGGAGACGTGTGGGCCTCAGCGCTTTGCTTAGGCCAAAATCTCGTTTACCACCCGCGATTTCTCCACACCAGTCAGCCGGAAATCTAATCCTTGGAACCGGTAAGTGAAGGTCTCGTGATTGATCCCGAGTTGGTTCATCACCGTCGCGTGTAAGTCTCGCACGTGGACTGGATTCTCGGCGACATTGTAACTGAAATCGTCGGTCGCGCCGTAGCTGAAGCCCGGTTTGATTCCGGCACCTGCCATCCAGATGGTGAAGCAGCGCGGGTGGTGATCACGACCACCTTCCGGGCTATCCCACTTGCCCTGACCGGCGACGCCCCGACCGAATTCGCCTCCCCAAATGACGAGTGTATCGTCCAACATACCGCGTTGTTTCAAGTCTTTGATCAGCGCCGCACTCGGCTGGTCGGTATCGCGACAGCGCGCGGTGCACCAGCTTTTCAGGCGGCTGTGGTGATCCCAGTCCGGGTGGAACAGCTGGATGAAGCGCACCCCGCGCTCGGCGAGGCGACGCGCGAGTATGCAATTGGCTGCATAGCTTCCAGGACGGCGTGAATCGGGCCCGTAAAGATCGAACACGGACTCCGGCTCGTCGCTGATGTCAGTCAGATCCGGCACGCTCGCCTGCATGCGAAATGCCATCTCGTACTGCTGGATGCGCGTCTCGATTTCCGGATCACCAGTCTGTTCGAAGCGCAGCTGGTTGAGTTCGCCGAGCCTGTCGAGCATCTCGCGACGCAGGTGGCGTGGCAGGCCGTCGGGATCTCTCAGATACAGGACCGGCTCCTTACCGCTGCGCAGTTTTACGCCTTGGTAGACTGACGGCAGGAAGCCGCTGCCCCAGTAGTGATCGTAGAGCGGCTGGTCGCTGCCGCGCTTCATCTTGGAAAGAAGCACCAGGTAGTCCGGCATGTCACGGTTCACGCTACCGAGCCCGTAGCTCACCCAGCTGCCCATGCTCGGGCGTCCGGTGAGGTGGTGGCCGGTGAGGAATTTTGTCATCGCCGGCGCGTGGTTGATCTGGTCGGTCACCATCGATTTCACGAAGCACAGATCGTCGGCGACCGAGGCGGTGTGCGGCAGCCACTCGCCAATCGTCGCACCGGACTTGCCGTAGCGCGCGAACTCGGTGTGCGAGGGCATGATCAGCTGCGGTTTCCCTTGGGTCATGCCACTGAGGCGCTGTCCACCACGCACCGAGTCAGGCAACTTCTGACCGGCGAGTTTCGCCAGCCCGGGCTTGTGATCAAAGAGCTCGATCTGCGACGGCCCGCCAGACTGTGTGAGGAAGATCACCCGCTTGGCCTTGGCCGCGATATCGGTAGGCACCTTGGCAAGCAAGGAATCAAGCGCCATCGCCCCGAGCGAAAGCCCGGAGCACTGGCCGAGGAAGTAGCGGCGGCTGGTGGAATTCATAATTCAATAGCGGGGTTGGGGAGTATCTGGCTCTGCTTACTCATGGGTCAGTGCCTCGTCGAGGTTCAGGATCAGGTTCGCCACCAGGGTCATCGCGGCCTTCTCTGCGTTGCCTCCGGCGGAGAAATCTTCTGTGGCCTGCGCGTCTGTTTTGTAGAACGCGAGCGCCTTTTGCCGCTGCAGCTCGCACACCTGCAGCTCGCGCTCCGACGGTTCACGGCTCAGCACCCGGCGGTAGATCTCTTTCACATCGAAGGCTGCGAGTCGCCGTGCTGCCTCCAGCGAAGTCTTGTCATTGAGCAATGTGAGGGCGTGCAGTGGCGTGTTGGTCCGCCGCGGCGTCACCTCGCAAGTACGGCGCATGGCGTTGTCGAACAGGAATGTCGGCGCGCTGCTCCTGCGCCAGAAAGCATACAGTGTACGACGGTAGGCGGCCGGCCCGAGCGATGGCCGGTAGGTGAAACGCCCCATGAACTGGTCGCTCCAGATCCCGGGTGGTTGGTAGGGGAACACCGGCGGGCCGCCCTTCGCCCGGTTTAGCAGGCCACTGGCCGCCAGGAGCGAGTCGCGCAACATCCACGCCGGGAGGCGGTAGCGGGCACCGCGCGCGAGCAGGCGGTTTAGCGGGTCTCTGTCTAACAACTCCTTGGACACAACCCCACTCTGACGATAGGTGTCGCTGGTGACGATGAGCTTGATCAGATGCTTCACATCCCAACCGCTGTCGACGAACTCGACCGCGAGCCAATCAAGCAGCTGCGAGTGCGTCGGCATCTCGCCCTGAAGTCCGAAATCGTTCGGAGTTCGCACCAGTCCCGCTCCGAAGAATAACTGCCAGATCTGGTTGGTGATGACGCGTGCCGTCAACGGGTTCCGCTTCGACACGATCCATTTGGCCAGCGCAATCCGATCGCGAACCGATTTATCCTCAAGCACCACAGGCAGAACCGCTGGCTTCACCTCGTCGCCATGAGCGTCCCACACACCGCGGATCAGGACGTGCGACTTGCGCGGAACCTTGCGTTCACCGAGCACCATCACCTTCAGCTTGCCGTTCGCCTTGTTAATCTCGTTGAACTGCCGCTTCACCTCAGCGTGATGCTTCGCTGCAGCGCGGTATTCCGCGTCGTCCTCGAGGAACTGAGCGAGCAACTTGTTGCGCAGCTCGCCTTCAGGTTTCTCGCCGTCTGCGAGCTGCTCCATCGGCATCTTGCCGAGGGATCGGACAGCGCCACCGCGCTGGTCGGTGAGTGCCAGGCGGAATCTTCCAATCAGCGCACGCTCTTCCAGCGAGCGATGCATCAATACGATATCGAGAGTCTCATCCCCACCTAGGATCAGCGGCTCGGATAACTCGAATACCGCCCGGTGCGGTTTGTCTGCCGGCTGGCTACGCGTCGTCCATCCGGTGCGCGGGTCGTCGTCGAGCGTGCCGCTGATGCTGGAGTATTTGCTGTCACGCCCCTTGCCATTGACGTCCGCGACCGCCTTCGCCAGCTCGAGATCCCGCACCTGCGTCGAGCCCTTCTTGCTCACGCGCAATTTGACGTTTGTTAGGATGAACTCGCCGTCATTGGTGAACGACAATTTGCCGTCCTTGTGGGAGGCGTGCGGGAAGACCTCAAGGCGCACTCCAGTGATACGATCTAGCTCGGTCTTGCCCGCCGAAATACTGAAATCGTCCTGCACCGGAACGCCTTTTTCGACCTGCACGATGCCGTCAGCCTCCGCTCGAAGCCGGGAACCCTCCTTCGATGCAACTCTTACAGGATGAACGATTTCCCATGGATCAAATCCGTTTTTTACTGCTGCTTGCTGTGCCGTAAGCCAGCGCTCGAAGGCAGGAAAACGCGACTCGCGTAGCTCGCTGAACGACGCGCCTGATTGGTCGAGAAATTTCTTCGCCTCGGCGAGAGCGCGCGCGGAGTACGGCGATTTGTAATCCATGTAGGGCTTTGCCCCTCCGCCCGCCTTGCCGTCCTCATCGATGCTGTCGAAGAACGCGGTCAGACTGTAGTAATCGACCTGCGAGATGGGATCGAATTTGTGATCATGACACTGCGTACAAGCGAGGGTCAATCCGAGAAATAGCGTGCCGGTCGTGTTGGTGCGGTCGAGCACGTAGTCGACGCGCGACTCTGCGGGATCCCGACCGCCCTCGCCATTGGTCATGTGGTTGCGGTGGAAACAGGTGGCGAGAATTTGCTCCGGCTTCGCGTCCGGGAGCAAGTCACCGGCGAACTGCTCGATGGTGAACTGGTCGAAGGGCATGTTCGCGTTGAAGGCATCGATCACCCAGTCGCGCCACGGCCAGTTGTTGCGAGTTGCGTCGGCCTGGAAGCCATCAGTATCGCTGTAGCGCGCGCCGTCGAGCCACCACATCGCCATGCGTTCGCCGAAGTGCGGCGAGGCGAGCAGCTCGTTGATCAGTTCATCGAAGCCTGTGTCGATTTGATCCATGGTCGGTGGCAATCCGGTCAGGTCGAACGCAAGTCGGCGCCTCAGGGTGTGATCCGGAGCCAGCGGTGACATTTTGAGGCCATCCAATTTAAGTCGCTGCGAGACAAAGTGATCGATCGGGTGCGCGTCCGGTCCTTTGATGATCTCTCCTTTTACGGGTGGCACGAACGACCAGTGTTTTCCCCATTCGACACCTTCACGGATCCATTGCTCCAGGACCGCAATTGCCTCCGGTTTGAGTGGCTTTTTGTGGGAATCATCCGGTGGCATGAACTCATCGGGATCGTCTGATTTCACCCGCTTGATCAGCTCGCTCTCCTCTGGCTTGCCTGGAACGATCACCTCGGCGATGGCACCTTCGCGCGTATCGAGGCGCAACTTCGCCTTGCGTGCAGCGGCGTCGAATCCGTGGCAGGCAAAACAGTTGTCAGAAAGGATGGGGCGGACGTCCCGATTGAAGTCGACGGGTTCCTCAGCAAGGGCTGTGGACCATGCTGCGAGAAGGATAGTGGAGAACTGTGTGGGGCGAAGGAACCTCATGAGGATGTTTGGAACTACGGAATTACTGGCGCAGTCTTCCATATTGAGACAGGAAATGTCTGACCGGTCTCAAATTTGTATCCGCAATTGAGAAATCGATGACGGGATTTGGGGATCCTCAACTCTCAGGGACCGATCCGTTTCAAGCGGGTACTCCGCCATACTGTCCCGGTCCGTTTATTCCCCGGACGGGGGATATTTTCCCCATCTGATCACCATGCCATCACGGCTGGCCCGCCGTCGGGATCAGGCCAAGCTTGTATCCCCGCGCCACCGCCACCGCCCGATCGGAGACCTCCAACTTCAAAAACACTGTCTCTAAGTGGCTTTTGATGGTCTTCCCACTCACGCCCAGGGCAAGGGGATGAGCCGGCGTTAGGCCGACCGGATGAGCCAGAGAAAGGAGGTTGACTGAATTTGACGTTACGATATTTCCTAGCTCCTCCCATAAGAGGTTAATCTATGAGTCAACATTTTTGTCCCTGCCCCAAATTAACGTCCGTTTCAAAAATCTTAACCTGTTTCGTTACGTCACTATGTATTTTTAGTCCAAACCAAATCGTGGCGGAAGCGGCTCAGGTCGATACACGGGTGGTTAAAACCTCGATCGAACAAGGGGGAGTTGATTTATCAGTTCGCCTCCCTCCTCCATTGGATTGGAAGAACGAGGCTTACTTCTCAAAAAAAACGTTTCAAGTCAATGGTCCACCTGGATTCCCGAATCCTGGGACAACAAGACATCGATTAACATGGAATGATGACGGTGTTTTCGAATGGTTTCAGTCTGATTTCATCCAGATTGGAGCCTACAAATACACAGGAGATTTTACGATCGAAGTACAGTTCTTTGATGGGCAGCTAAGATCTGGCGTTTTTGATCCGGTCTCCAAGGTGCTGCTATTTGATGGTCTGGAATATGTTGCGGAGTTTCCTGTTCCAGATGTGATTGTCGAAGTGTCTGACAATCTAAACGACTGGACTGAAGTCGGACAGTTGGAGGAAGTCTCTCAAGATTTCACTGAGGGGTATGCGCTCTCAGTGAGATTTAAACGTGAAAAAGTAGGCTCCGAATATTACAGGGTCAGAATCAACGCTTCGGCTTCGGCTCCAGTCATGATCACCAACGAGTTGCCGGAAACTTTTCAACTTGATCCGTTTACGCTTCAAAACGTCTCGCTGGAGGGGTGCTTGCTCACCGTTGATGTCAATTACGGCGGAGGCTGCAAAGAGCATGAATTTGAGCTTTTCATGAGTCCGTCCGTCTTCGGTGAATCGTTCCCAGCACAGGCAAATCTGTGGCTTAAGCACAATGGCAATGGAGATATTTGCCGTGGGCTGGTATCGGACAAACTCGAGTTTGATATCACTTCCGTGATTGAGCAGTATCGCGCACAGCATGGAAAGGATGATGAAATTATTCTGAATGTGTATGGTTATTTCTCTGATGAGCCGGGAGCGATGAGGGCGGTGAGATATTCTCCTTAATACTGCTACTGCCAGGAATTTTCTTTTGGCGGTAGGGCCTTGAAGCCGCTTTTGGAGCGGAGCGGATGGGGAGCTTCTATCTCCTATTGCGCTTTCGGCTTCTCGAGTTTCCGAGGAAATACTATTTCTGCCCACACGGGTTTGTGATCAGACAAAGGTTTTGCGAGTTCAATGATGGCACCGTCGGTAGCCTTGGCGCCAGAAGCAGTGTTGTACAGAATATGATCGATGACCCCATGGTTGCGCTTCGGGTCCAAGACGTTCCATGTGAAGTGCTTGGAGACATCGATCTTGAGATCCTTCCAGGTCGGCCTCATTCCCGCTTGCTCAATGCTGTTCATGGCAGCAGTGCCGATCTTGTTGTTGAAATCCCCGACAACAAGAATCCTCGTCGTTGTTTCTTTTGGAAGCACCTTGGATGCAAGCATATAGGCATGCCCGTCATTCTTTCCTGAAGCACAGATATGCAGGGAGTAGAGCGCGAAGGAAACGTCGTCAATCCTCGTGACGGCCCTGACAGTGGTGGCGGGGTTCCATCCGCGCCCCTTGAGTGTGAACTCTTCCGTTTGCTCCAAAGGCGTCTTACTGAGAATGGACTTATATTTATTCTTGTGATTTGCCGACGAGATCTTTCCAACGTAACTGTGTTTCATTCCCAAGACCTTTCCGACTCGGGTCGTCCAGTCTCCATCTGGGACTTCATTAAACCCGATGATGTCGAGATTGTATTTCTTGAACATTTCCCCTACTTCTTCAGGGGTTGTGCTTCTGCCGAACTCAACATTGTAGCTCGCGACACGCACAGTGATGGGCTTTTTTCCCGAGGGGTTAGCGCAACAGAATTCTAACGGAACTGCTAGGAGAATGAATAATATGATTTTTTTCATCACTCGATTCATCTTCTTAATTTTAGTTAGAAATGTCCAATGTCAAAAAGATTTGCCTGACACCCATTCTCCAGAATATCGTCCTGCAGGAAATGATCCAAGAGGCACTTGATACAGATCTCGGGGACTTTCTCACCTTTCTGGTAGTAGCAGCGATGCTTGACCTCAATGCAGCGATCTACGGCGGCGCAAGGTTTCCAATCACATCCTCGATGGCAGGGAAGCCGTTTGTGAAATCCCACCTCGATCCCGGCGTCGGTGATGCGGCCGACGAACCCTTTGAAACCTTCAACGGGACTGATTGGCTTGCCTTCGCAGGCATTCCCCAGGGCGGATTCCGTGGCCTTTGAAGAGAAGGGCAGTTTGCTGGGAAGCTGCACGCCTACACCCGGCCACGCGAGGGCAGGCAAAACTCCAGGGTCAAAGATCTCGTCGACATGATCCTGCTCATTGACCTTGGGCTTGATCTCTTCCGCGGGGAATTTGCTTTTTGCGGGGTGTCTCTGAGGACGTTGTTGAGGAGGTCGGAAGGAAGGGAAAGCGGGTTGGTGAATGAGCAGGAGTGATCAATCAGGCGCTGATGCTTCAAGTCGTGACTCAAAGATGCGGCGTTCCTCTTCGGCCAGTCATTTCGTGTATTCCAGGTTCTTGCCCCTGGCCTTCCCTTCGGCAGGGTTTTCTATTCGACGGGGACACTTCTTGGCCCGGTCTTGATTTTTTTCAACAAGGCCTCCAAATGCGCGACCTCTTCTGGATTCTCAGCCTGAAGGTTTTTTGTTTCGGACGGGTCGTCCTTCAGGTTGTAGAGTTCGTAACTCACCTTTGGAGGGGCAGGCGCACCCTGTGGTTTCTTCCCACGTCTTTTGGCCGTGCCCGTGTTGACGATCAGTTTCCAGTCTCCTTCACGGATCGCGAATTGCCCGTTTGAGGCATGGTGGATCATGGCACCGCGTTCGATGTTCTTTCCGGTCAGCGCGGGATAGAAGCTGGCGCTGTCCTCGCCGGCGTCGGACGGAAGTTCGGCGCCGAGCATCTCGGCAAAGGTCGCCAGGACATCCGTCTGGCACACGGCGTCGCGGGAGGTGGAACCGCCCTTGATTACGGCCGGCCAGCGAATCAGGAAGGGGACGCGATGCCCTCCTTCGTAGCGACTTCTCTTGCCGTCCCTATAGATACCATTGGACCGGTGGCCGTGAGCCTCGATGCGGGCTTTCCAGGTATTTTCAGCACCGTTGTCAGAACTAAAAATCACCATCGAGTCCTCTGCGATTTTCAGGTCATCGAGCGTCTTCAAGATTTGACCGACCCGGTGATCGGTCTCGATCATGAAGTCGCCATACGCACCACACTGACTCTTGCCCTTGAATTCGTCCATGGGGATGACGGGCTTGTGGGGGGAGGTATACGGCAAATACAGGAAGAAGGGCTTTTCTTTGGCTGACGCCTGACGAATCCATTCCATCGATTTTTCGGTAAACACCTTGAGCACTTTCTGGTCCACAAAATCAGGGGCAACCTCAAGGTTGTTACCTCCCTTCTCTTTGTCGTAGGGCGGAGCGATTCGATACGAGACCTTGTCGTACTTCACGACTCCGGGTTTCTTCTTGGTCCAAAGGGTGGGGGGCGTGGTGATGCGATCCTGATCGAGATAGGTCAGGACGCCGTAGTTCATGGAAGCGGGAATGCCGAAGAAGTGATCGAAGCCTTTTTCGATCGGGCCATCCGTGAATGGCTTCGACCAGTCTCTCCCTTTTCCCGCTGATCCGACAAACTGCATCCCCAGATGCCACTTGCCGATCATGGCTGTCTGGTAGCCATGGTCCCGCAAGAGCGAAGCGAGGGTCATCCGGCCGTTTTCAATCAAGCAGGGAAGGTCTGCCCCCACGACGCCTCGTTTCAGCTTCGTTCTCCAGGAGTATCGACCGGTCAGCAGTCCGTAGCGTGAGGGAGTGCACACGGTGTCCGAGCTGTGCCCATCGGTGAAGGTCAGGCCCTCCTTGACGAGACGATCGAGGTTGGGGGTTTGGAACTTTGATTCCGGATTGAGGGCACTGACGTCCCCGTATCCCTGGTCATCGGTATAGATCCTGTCTCTTATACACATCTGACGCTGCCGACGATCTACTCTGTGTAG
>OJIS01000372.1_pt1 | contig 15117 bp, 8 predicted proteins | sample 1595671 | NCBI WGS metagenome assembly OJIS01 (sample SAMN05416814, study PRJEB24817) | seawater metagenome | isolation source: Sea water | place: Canada:Atlantic | collected 2013-07 | reverse complement strand
GAGATCAGCCTCGGTCTCGTGGGCTCGGAGATGTGTATAAGAGACAGCCGTTACCGTTGCAGATGGAATCGCAGACGGGTTGACCGCCGGTCAAACTTATATCTTCGAAGTGACTTCGGGTGATGCCATCGGCGCAACTGTCATGGTTGCAGAATTTGATGCCGATGCTGACACTCTCACCCTTTCGGATGATCTCTCCGACAACCTCGAGGCTGAGTCCGAATTCATCATTCGCCCTTCCGCGACGATTGCTTCAGTTTTTGGAGCAAATAATGAGGCCGGTCTTGACTCGGGTTTCTTCGCACCTGGTGGTGATCAAATCTGGTCTGCTGACGCAGGCGGTTTCACCAAGTATTACTACGATGCGGGTAACTCTTCATGGGCAAATTTCGACACGGGTGCCACCGTGGATGGTGCCACGATCGATCTTCCCTACACGGACGGTCTCATCGTAGTCGATAGCGGTGAGCCTGAGAGCCTCGTGATTAGCGGTTCTGTTAAGATTGGACCAACGACCTTCGCTCTCGAAGGCACCGGTAGCTTTAATTACCTTAGCTCGATTTACCCAGTCGGTGCAACTCTGGCTTCCTTCTTTGGAGCAGCCAACGAAGCCGGCCTCGATGGCGGTTTCTTCGCTCCAGGTGGTGATCAGGTATGGACTCCAACTGAAGCAGGATTCGATAAGTATTTCTACGACGGTGGTGCGGCAACATGGGCCAACTTTGAAACAGGTGCTGCTGTGGAAGACCCAAGTTTGGTTGACCTTCCAAGCGGGTTCATCATTGTGAATGATGCCAACGATAACAACGCTGCTGCGACAGCGCCATCATTCTACGCAGATCTCTAAGATCTCTATTGTGTAGAATTAAAAACTCTCAGAAAACCCAGATTAAATGAAAAAAATATTACTAACATCAGTAATCTTCGCCTCTAGTGTGATAGCTTCGAGTGCTGTAACGACAGCTACCGTAGTGAACTTTAAGAGTCTTACTAACGGTCTTCCTATCCTCGACAATTCAGGAACTCCGATCGCCGCACCAAGCTACGCTGTTGGATTCTTCGCCGATGATTTTGACTTCACTCAGGACGGCGCTGCTATCCGTAGCGGCCTTACCCAGTTTGGAGACGAACTCAACAGCTTCAATTTCACAGGCCTGATCGCTGCTCCGAACTCGACTAACGACAATATCCCTAAAGAAGGTGGTTCTCCATTCTCAGGCAAGAACGTCTATGTTCTTTTCGGAGACGAAAACTCACTTGCTGGTTCAAACAACTTCGGAGTATTTAAGACCAATACTGTCTTTGAAGACGAGAACCAAGCTGACCTTGGTGTTGCTCTTCCTGAAGTAGTTCCTGGTAGCGGTGAAGTCGTCTACGGCATCTTGAGAGCTCCAACTTCTCAGCCTACTGGCGGTCCTGCTTTCGACTTTGCTCAAGGAATTGAGCTTGTTGGAACTGCAGTTCCTGAGCCTTCAACAGGTCTCCTTACTGCTCTCGCCGGTCTTGCTCTCGTAGCACGCCGTCGTCGCTAGTCTCTCGCAGACCAGCAACAACAACCGTTTTATTTTTTGTTTTCACGACTGCTTTCTTCGGAAAGCAGTCGTTTTTTGTCTGCTGATCTCTTGGCAGGCACGCTGGCACCGCGCCTTCTCATAAGACACACCGAAAGACCAAGCTCCCTCCAATGGATCAATCGAAGTGTTGCTTGAGACGACCTTTCCGAACTATTCTATCGCCATGAAGATCCAAACGACGCGATTTGCCGGAAGTGCGGTGAAGCTAGCCAATTGCCCGGATCTTGACCTGCCTGAATTTGCTTTCATTGGTCGCTCAAATGTTGGGAAATCATCGTTGATCAATCTTCTGACAAACAAAGGTGGACTCGCAAGGGTCTCAAAGACCCCGGGGAGAACTCGTGAAATGAACTACTTCACGATCAATGAATCATGGAATCTGGTGGATCTTCCGGGCTACGGATATGCCAAGGTCTCTAAATCCCAGCGTGATCAGTTTAATGAATTCGTCTCGGAATATCTTCTGGAACGTGAAAATTTGTGCGGAACCTTCGTTCTTATCGATTCCCGCCACTCTCCTCAGAAAATTGACCTATCCTTCGTCTCATGGCTCGTAGAAGCAGGACTTCCGTTTGCCCTGATTTTCACCAAGACAGATAAGGTCAAACCGAAGATGGTCCGGGAAAACATTGCTCTGTTTACGGAAGCAATGAAGGAATTTAGCGACGGAGAACCGGTCTATTTCGAAAGTTCCACAACCACGAGGGATGGCCGGAAACAAATTCTGGGCCACATCGAAACTGCCATTCGACAACGCTAGCCGAGCCTTGGGAGCCTCCTATTTTTTCCAGGTGTAGGAATCTTCTTTGACTATAAATATCGCTGCTGGAATCCTGCCATTCAGGGTTGGCTTGGAGAATTCAGTCATGGTTTCGCTTCCGTCGCGTTGGACCCACCCGATACGTTCCATAAACGATGTTTCAAGATTCACCTGCATGAGTAGGGACTTAATGACTTTTTTAAGAGCACGAGGTTTCGGAGCAAAAGTTGCGACATATCGCCCTTTGGCTTGGTTGGTGCTCGTGATTGTAAACATTTCGGAGAGACCTTCAAAAGACGCTTCCTTTCCCATTCCGAGGGTGAGAAAGAGGGGTTTCACGGTCTTATGATCCTTCGATAGCCGTTCTCCCGTCTTCTTGACCTCGTCCAGGACCAGCACGTCTCCACCATTGTAAATAATCGTCTGTTTCCTCGGATCTCCAAGTTCCCAGCGAAAGGCCTTCCCCGGAATCAACCAAAGCTTCCCCATTGTCTTAATCTTGTCAGTGAGCGCGGGAACCTCCTTGATCTGCCGGAACACCACGACCACTGATTCATGATTGGACTGTTTCTTGAGTGCTTCCTCAAGTGGAGCGGTCACGTCCGCGAAAAGTCCAATTGGGAGCAGGGAGATAAAGAGGAAAAGGCGAAACATTAAAGAAGGTTCAACTTTTTTGGAATTATTTCAATCTCGGAAGTCGATATTTCCGAAAGATGAGGCACTCTCCCGCCGTGCGCCAATCGCTTCAGTTTTTTATCATCATCGGGGCTCTCCTCGTCGTTTCAATCATCGGTTTGCGCCGACTCAGTTTTGCGACTGACATTTTAGAAATTCTTCCCACCGGAATTCCCGAGGTTGAAGCCTTGCAGGTGTTTCGTGAATACTTCGACGACGACCACCGGGTTATTCTCCTCCTTCGGCATGATGACGAGGTTTTCGAGGAGGATGCCGCCGAACTGGCAGATTTTCTAAAAGAGAAACTTCCAGAGGCACGGATTCAATACCACCGGCCTGGTTTCGAAGATAATCCCGAAAGCTTTGCAAGGAGCCTGGCGACAATGTGGGCGGATGCAGATCCCAAGGAGGTTTCACAGTTTACCAAGAGACTGGCCGATCAGGAAGAACTGGCTTCGCTTCTTGCTGAAACCAAAGACAAAGTCGCGCTCTCACTGGATCAGGGGGAGGCAACCATGGCGGCGTATGACCCTCTCGGTTTTTTAAATCACCCGGCTGTCACCCAGCTGCAGGGGAGCGAATTCAATTATCAAAGTGAGGATGGTAAGCTTTGGTTGGTCATGATCGCCAACTCGGAACTTGGATTGGAATATCGGGATCATGCGAAGTGGGTGGATCGGATTCGTGAGGCCACGAGTGAATGGGAAGAGGAGGGCTTTTCCCATGCGCTTACGGGAGGACCTGTTTTTAGTTCGGAAATTGGTGCCGGAATGGAAAAAGACATGTCCGGCACAATTACAATTACTTCAATTATTGTGGGGCTGTTATTCCTGCTCACCCAAAGAAGCCCGATCCAGTTGTTGGTTTTAGGGGGAATCCTGGGACTGGTTTTCTTAGTCACCCTTGGGCTTGCTGGTTGGATTTTTGGAACCCTGAACCTCGTGAGTGTCGGCTTCGCGGCCATTCTCCTTGGTCTTGTGATCGACTATGGCGTTGTCATCGCCCGTGAATCATCGCCGGGGCAATCCGCAGCTTCCTTGCGGCGTGAAATGGCTCCCGGGATCTTATGGGCAGCTCTAACAACTGCGGTTGTATTTGGGATTTTAATGCTGAGTACCTTTACGGGGGTTCAGCAATTGGGTGGTCTGATCCTGATCGGGCTGGTTGTCGGCGCGATTGTCTGTTTATGGATCATGCCGCTTGCTCTGCAGCGGTATCCTCAAAAGCCGGCACGCCGTCTCTTGAAGCCCCCATTTCCCAAGGCCAAAACCGCCTTGCTTCTACTTTGCTCAATGATGATCGGTGCAGTCGGGGTTTTTGTGGTCAATGGTCCCCCCGAGGTTGAGTTTGATGTTGGTCTGGTTGAGCCCGAAGTGAGTGAGGCAGCGCAAACCTTCGAAACCATTCAGGAGCTCTTTCCAGCTTGGTCAAAAAAGAATCTATCTTTGATTGCTCGAGGTGACTCTCTTGATGAAGTCCGAGAGTCACTTAAATTTGCAAAAGAACGGATTGCGGAGCTGACGGAAGCCGGTGTGATTACGCGGTCGGAATGGCCGGTTGAGGTTTTGCCGGATCCTGAGGCCCGAATTGAAAATGCCCCTCTCTGGAAAGCTGTCGCGGGAAAATCAGATGAGATACTCTCCACGATGGAAGCCGCCGGTTTTAGTGAGAAGGGCAGAGCCCTTGATTCGTTGGTCCTGGAATACTTGAGTGATCAGACTGATGAGCTGGATCCCTTTGCACGGATGTTTTATCATGAAGATGGTTTTTTCTCGGGCCGTATCCAGCTGAAGGAGATGGTCACTGAAGAAAGTGCAAAGCAGGTGCAGGTCCTCAACGACCATGGAGTCACTGTCGCGGGTTGGCCGCTTCTCCGCTTGATTCTTTTGAAGCGTGTGAAGCAGGATCTCTATTTTCTTTTTATTCCCGCGACGATCGTCCTGCTGGGAGCGCTTATTATCGTGTTTCGGTCCTGGAAAGATGCCTTACTCACCGCCGGTGTTCTTGTGATGGTGCTATTTCTGGTGAATGCCTTGGCCGTCATAACGGGAAAGCCGTGGAATTTCCTGAGCAGCATGGCGATCCCGCTTATTGTGGGAACTGGAATTGATTACAGTATTCACCTGATCTTTGCCCTTCGTCGTAGCGATGGGGATTTGGCCAAGGTTTGGAATGGGGTTGGAAAGGGGATTTTCTTTTGTGGCCTTTCGACGGTCGTGGGATTTGGTTCCCTTGCCTTTGCTTCCAACGAGATGCTGCAGTCGATGGGAATGTTTTGCGGGGTTGGAGTATTTTTGACAATGACCCTCAGTGTCCTCATCGTTCCGGCATTGTGGTGTCGGAGCCATCGGGACTGATCGTGGATCCCTTCCTGCAATCGTCGTTCCAAAGAAAATGGAATCCCCTCGGGGATTCCATTTGAGTCGTATCAGATTACGATGAATTCGAGAAGTATCTTTGATTTACGGGACCCGCACGAGGAGGCGATAGAAGACTTCGTTGCGGTTTGAGGCCGGAAGATCACTCAGGAGGTTCACCGTAAAGGTACCATCTGGATTCTCTTGAGGAGCTCCATCCGGGGTGAGGTCGGCCGCGATTTCCCAGTCGACGAGGTTGGTCGAGGTCTCGACTTGGTAAACAAGTTGTCCTCCTACGATCCGTTGACGATGGGTGAATCCAATCATGTTTCCTTCTTTGGTAATGGCTGGGGAAACGCTAGGGCTTAAGTCCCGGCCCAAGGCGTAGGCGAGGATGTTCGTCAGTCCGGTATCTTGATATTCGGCGTTTGGATCTGCAAATCCGTTTGCGATCATCCACGAGGAGAAGTCGGCGCTTGATTCGATCAGCATGGCATAGTCAAAGCTGGCCTCCAGAGACTGTTCGATTTCGGTGGAGGCAAAAACCCCGCCTACGCGAAAGGTGGTGCCTTCAGGTAGGTTGACTTGGTGGACCCGGGTGAAGATTCCATTCTCTCTCAAAAAGAAGTTGAGGAGGTTGCCCATTTTCTCGAGACGGATGACGGCTTCATGAAGCTCAGGGGTCGGAACACTGGTCATAGTCTCAGATGAGCCCGATGGATTGACACGAATCGCAGCAATGCTGTCACCGTCTTTGAATCCAATGCCGTATCGGAAAGAGTTTCCATCCTGGTCGGCTTCAACAAGGAGTCCGGTGTAGAACCGGCCATACTGAACCTTTTCGAGTTTCACTTCAGTTTCAAGTGTCCAATCACCCGCAGGGAGTGACCGCCTCACCCAAGGGTGCAGGGCGTCGTCAAGGTTGGGTGGTCCGGTCACCACAGTATTTGCCGCAATATCAACCCTGGCTCCAAAGACCAGATCAGAACTGCCTGCGCTGACGTTGTGAACCTCTGCTGAAAAGACATTGGTCCCGTTCAAGATGGCTCCTGAAACATCGAGCACCAGAACATCTTCTTCAATGATGTCTTCCTGACTACTCGGGAGACTGGTGGCGGGAGTATTCGAATCGATGGTGCCAGATGGCAACCTGATCGATCCCAGGATTTGACCATTGAGATAATACCGCACGCCATCATCGACAATGTGATCGATGTAGAGCTTCGCTCCGATGGGGTCACCGGTAAATTCGAATTCAGTTCGGAAATAGTAAGTCACCAGGCCGGCGTCCTTGTCCCGTTTGAGGGTGCCTGTCTGCAGGCCGGGAGCGGGAAGACCCGCTTCGTTGAATCCAAGATATCCCGGCCCCGTGCTCCAACTTGAATCATCAAAAGCGGGTTGGGCAAATGTCCCGGTGAGTTCCTGGTTTGAGTCGTCGTACTTCCAGGTCGATCCGAAGTCGATGTAGTTGGTCGGCGGTGGGAGGACCCGTTCCGGTAGTCCGAGCGGAACCTGGCTCATTGGAATGTTAATGGTGAGGCGGCCTTCATGGTCCTGCAATGAGTAGTGCGCCCCACTGGATGAATTTCCGTGCTTTCCTGATTTGAAGCTTGTCCAGAAATTCTCGAGAGTCGGGTCACCAAACGTCGAGAAATGTTGGTCAAGGTGAACTGAAACTCCCACTGATTGAGTGGTGGTATTGGCGTTTCCATCACTGGCTTGGACGGTGAAAACGTAGAATCCGGGGTTCGAGAATGACGCGGTCACAGAATCCTCATCGACCGTGAAGTTGACTCCTGAGGTTGGTAAAACCTCCCAGTTGTAGATCACGTCATCTCCATCAGGATCGGAACTCCCGGCAACATCGAGGGTCAAGGTTTCTCCCAGTGGAACGTGGAGTGATTTGGGCGAGGCATTTACGATCACGACCGGTGGAGCATTGTTGGTCTTGTTGATCGTGAATTGAGCCTGCTCGACAACGTTTCCGTCGTGATCAAGACCTTCCACCATAAGGACGTTTACTCCTTCCTTTAGGACGATTCCGTTAAGTTCCCATTCGGTTCGAGATGGCCAGGTCAGGGTGGTTCCGGATTGTCCGACGACACGGATTTCAAAGGCGGTCGGAGGCGAGGTGCCGGCGAGGGTGATGATGTCATCCGTAGTCGCGGTGTTTGGTGTGGTGACTGCGAAAGTGGTATTTGCCACCGTGGAAGTGATGAAGTTCCGGGCAAGTGTTTCCCGGCTATTAAACCAATTCGTGTAGAAGCTGATCGGCATGTTGACTCCTGATCCCGCGACTGAATCAGCTTCTGCTTGCATCCATGCCTGCGTGCGAGCGGAGCCTTTGGTGTGCTCGTCGAGCAGTTTCGTCATGTAGTAGTTCATCTGTCGTCTGACGAAGGGACGTCCGAAATACTTGCTTACACCGGTTCGGCCTCCAAGGATTGCCTGAGTGGTGCGTTCAAAAACCCGGTCCCCGTCCCAGTGGATCAGCATCCAGCCGTTGCCATTCTTGGGTCGGAATAAATAGGCATTCTTGCCGCGGTTCACGGTGATGGTGTCCCAGTCGGCATCGTATCCGCGGACCACGGCATTGAGAGCCAGCATGTTGCTGTCAGCAACACGATTGAGCGTGACTTCATCGGTCTTGTTCTCATCAAGAAGACGGGTGAGTTCAATGAAGCTTCCGAAGTCGTGGTCCGACTCACGGGTGCGCATGATCCATTCGCTCTGATAGGCGGTGGGGTTGTCGGTATCCTTGTAGGACCAGTCGGCATTTCGACTGCTGCGGGCATTCCCGTCGTCGCTGGTGAAGCGCCATTCGTCATCGATTCGAAGCAGGGTGCCTTGGTTTCCGTCAGTGAAGTTCCGATTCAGGAAGTCATTGGAAATGGGTTCGTGATTCTCGCGGACTTTGAAGGCATCGGCATTGATCACCGTGTGAGTGAATTCCATTTCGTTAATGGGATGACCCAGTTGATAGAGGAAGTAGCGAGCGATACGGTCATCATAAAATCGAGGTGTGCCGCTGCCTTCCGGGGTGCCGGAGGCATCAATGACACTACGGCGACGGCCCCGGAACAGACGGTCTCCGGGAAGCTTCCACTTACCGTGGGCAATATTGGAATCAGTTGCTCTTGTGAAGGGACTGCCGCTCTTTCGAATCTCGGCATTGTAGTAGATCTCGCTCTCATTGGCGATGAAGGTGGCATTGAAGAAGTTGTTCGACATGCGGGGGAAGTTGTAGTCGAAGGTGGCACCGGATCCCACGTTGGTATTCAAGGCCTGGCGATCGTAGAGTGAGACGACGAAGCGTTCGCGGAGGAGCTGGCTTGGCATCGTGCGACTATCGACGATCCACATCGCCGGACGACTTGCTCCATAGCGTGGTTGGGCTGTTGAAGACGAACCGGATGTCGCTTCGACAAAGAATTGCGTGACGTTTGCCTGAGCGGTGTTTTGACTGATGGTCGCACTGTAGAGACCGGTTCCGTCATTGGTCATGGGAGTGCGGATCCAAGTTCCACTACCGGTGTTATTGTCGAGACGATGAACGAGGTCGACCGAGGTGAGAGCGTTCGCTGAATCAACCTGAGCGGTGACGGTCACTGGCTCCGAGGTGCTTGGCACTGCCGGACTGTGGATGACTCCGGTGACTGTGGGGGCGGCGGAAGGAAGGATTGCCGAGTTGGAAGCTCCCGGAGTTCCCAGATCTTCCGGGATGGGAAGAAGAAAGCTTGTCCCAAAGCCATGGTCGAGGGTTTGGAGAATGACTCTGGACTTGCCGCTGACCCAGCGCCCTTCGAAGGAAAGTGTGTAGCTTTGTCCGACGACCGGCGGGGTGGCAAAGTCAACTTCGGCCCGGTTGGCTTTGTTATCGCCGTGGCCGGTGGATACCAGATTAAGCTTTCCTCCATCCATGAAGCTTTGCCAATGGGTTCCCTGACAGACCCAGCCGAGGCTGCTCGAAGCAGTGGATGACATGACGGCAGGATTCCTTAAGAGGTTCGCACCGGAGTTGTTCAGCGTCACGGAAATATTCTCAAGGACAACATGGGCGTCTCCTACGAGGTGGGCGTGGAGTTCCTGCCCGGAGGATACCGGCAGCCACTTAGAGCGTTCGAAATCGGCAGTGTAGGTGAAAGTCTGCATGGTGGCTTTTTGGCTCTCATCACTATCAGCCCAGGCAGTGCCGACATTATTGTCCATATCAGGATGGCGAAGCTCCATACTGCTTCCGTCACCATCGGCGAGATTAGGCCAATCGCCCCCGGGCAGGTAGTCCACCTCGTCGACAAGGTTGCCATTTTGATCCTCAATTCGGAGCAATTCACCACCGTCACGCAAGCCGCCGCGCCAGTTCCCAATGGCCGCAAGGCCTCCGTGTGCTGCCGTCAGGCAATCTGCATCTGCGGCTACGACGAGGTATCCACCTGGCGCGATGCTTGTCCCAGCAGGGAAGTCAAATCTGACGCCATCCGAAATTTTCCAGCCAGAGAGATCGACAGCCTCCGTTCCTCGATTGTAGAGCTCAATGTATTCGGCGGTCCCATGATCGGATGGCGCGTCGTACATGATTTCGTTGATCACGATATTGGTTTGTCGTGCGGCAGGATTGTTGGCGGCGTCGCGGGTGTGCCCCATTCCTCCAAACCATTCCTGGCCCACTGGATAAGACTGGAAGCCCTCCTCGCCCCGGTCGCGGTCCAGTCGAGCGGCATCAATGACACCGCTGCCTTTGATGAGGAAGAGGTCGACGTCTCCATTTTCATCAGTGGGCAAAGTGACAGGGAAGCTGACATAGCCTCCGGCGGGAATACTCCCGGTGAGGTCAACGGTGTTCGTGAGAGAACGGGTGGGCGAAAGTTCTAAGTCTGCGACAGACACAGAAGAGTTCCCGGGCGCATGGAGTTCGACCCAATCGATATTTCCATCCACTCCGAAGTGGATTTCACTGATGACGAGATTTGGCAGGGCACCGGCAGGAGGCTCGGTCGCGGTGATGCTGATATCCGCGGTGAAAGCGATGTCCGAGCTGCCGGCGGTCCGGTTATGGACCTCGACGGCGAGGACGTTCATCCCTGTCTGGAGGGCGCCACTGATGTCGGCACCGGAAGCGATTTCGACCAAATCGCCCCATTCGCGGCCGCCGGCTGCCGGGGTTTCGAAGTTGACCTCACCGGACGGCATGTTGAAGCGGGTGATCTCCTGGCCGTTGAGGTAGACGACGATGCCGTCGTCCACGTTGGCATCCATGTTGATGGTGGCGCTGGAAAAGGAACTGTTGAATTGGAATTCCTGGCGCAAGTAGTAGGTGAGCCGCCCACCGGTCGTCCATGGCGTCCCAAATGAGTCACCCGTATTTTTACCGAAAGGACCCGGACCTTCAGGCCAGCTACTGTCGTCGAAATCAGGCTCACGCCATGTGGTGCCGCGGTCGGTATTGGCTGCGTTCTGATCGTATTTCCACACCGACGTGGTCTCTGAAACTTGTGTCGTGGTGGTTGGAAGATCATCTTCACTTGTTCTGCCTGGCGTGCCACCAGGAGTTGCGCTGCTCATCCAGTTTCGCCATTCACCGTTCGTGAGGTTTGGATTGATGCGGGTCAGCGTGTGGCCCGTGCCGTCCGCGGCGGCGGGCCATTTCCCACCATCGTTGTAATCGACGGTGGTCATCACGATGCCATTCTTATCACTGAGGGTGAGAGTTTCACCCGAGTTGGAAAGAGCTCCGGTGTAGGGGCCAAAAACCCTCGTGGAAGCAGGGATATTCGTATAAGCGGCCCGTAGGGTGGCTTCATCGACCGGTGAGATCAGGATGGTCTCGAACTGCTTCAAGATATGGGCACCTGTGTCAGCCGGATTGAAGTCAGGGAAGGTGTATTCAATGCCATTGGAGAAATACCACTTTCCCATATCCAGCGGAGTGCCGGTGTTGTTGGTCACCTCTACGAAGTCGGGCTCTTCCGCTTTGGCGTTATACTGGATTTCAGTAAAAATAACCTGTTCAGCAGTTGCCGGGGCGACAGAGAGAACTGCCCCCATTGTGGATATTAGAAGGGATTTTGCGAGGTGAGAGTGTTTGTTTCTCATGATTGGTGTGTGGGGATTGATTTAGGTTCAGGGGCAAATGAATCAGAATAAGAACCTAGCACGAAAATTTGTCTGTCAGAAACAATAAATCTCCTAGACTGGCCTCAGTGAGGAATGCTACGGATTTCAGCCGAATTTTGGGATTCCAGCCTCTTTCGACACATTGATTATCAGTGAAGCCTAATTTAAAATTCGACTTAAGTTCGCGGTGTTCATTCCATTGATACTAAAATGACGACATTGTAATTTGGTGCAATTATAATTTTAAATTGCGTTTGTAAGGAGCCTTGCTTGTGAAAGTTCTCTCACGAAGGAGGGGCAGACTGGGGCGAAATTTAAGACCCTTATATTCAGGGCTCAAGACGCCGTTTTGCCCTCTTCTGTGATGATCTCCAAGTCATCTTTAGGGAGACAAGACGGCTCAGTTTGTCGCTTTGAATGTTTTCGAGATCGCCCAGCCTGGATTGCCCTTGGGCGAGTGTTTGTAGGCTCCGGCATCTCTTGAGCTTTGTCTCTTCGACTGGTTGAAGTCGATCTTGGTGAGGTAAGCGGGATCGGCGGTATTGAGGCAGGGAGAGCCGGGAGACGGGAAGGCTTCTTTGATGCCAAGGATATTGCCGCTTTGGATGATGGCGGGATTGGCTGGGATTCGTGGTTTCACCGAGAGGGCATTGTTGGCTACGATGACCGTCCCGCTGAATTTTTCCGGAGCCACGATGCGGATGGATTTCCCGGAAAGGATGGTGTTGTGAATGATGGTGAGATTGCCCACGATGGCACTCTGATGATTGCGGCAGTAAATGCCCTCTCCCTTGGTGTCGAAGATGATGTTATTGCGGATGATGGCATCGGCGGCGGCCTGAATACCGTGGTCGCCGGAGTTCCAGATGACATTGCGCTCAATGATGTTGGGGGCTTTTCCGTCGGTGTCATAGACGATGATACCGGGATAGTTGGTGTCGTGAATGACGTTGTCGCGGATGATGTTTCCGTAACTCCCGTCCTTGAGTTCGATGCCATCTCCCTGGCTGACCGTGCCGCCTTTTAAGTCGTGGATGTAATTGTTCTCGATGATTGAGTTGAAAATGTAGCCGTTCGTGGAGCCATCGGGTTTGCTGTTCGAGCCAAGGTAAAAAGCTTCGCCGTGTCCGCCGGTGTCGTGGATGTGGTTGTGGCGGAAGGTGAGTGATTCGTAGATTTCCCCGGGGTAGTTGGCCGTGACCGCCACTCCTCCGATATGGTGAATGTGGAGGTTTTCCAAAGTGATGAACTTGGCCGGGTGAGTGTCCTTTTCCCCGATCCGAATCGCGGAGTCTCCGCCCGTGATTTCGAGATCGCGGATGACGAGGTGTTGGCATCCCGCAAGGTTGAGGGTGTTCTGTTTTGCGTCAGGTCGTTTGATGATGACCTTGGCTCCCTCGGCAGCGCGGATCGTGATCGGTTTTTGGGGGGTTCCACGATGTGAAATTTCAAGCCGCCGTGGATCGGAGTACGTCCCGGCCTTGAGGATGATTTCGTCTCCCGGTGCAATCGACGAGCCACTGATGATGCCAAACCATTCCTTGCTGTCCGGAGAGAGGGTGATGGTCTTTCCCACAGCGGGGAAGGTAATGCATGCGAGGAAGAAAAGAGCTTTCACGGTCTGGCAGCATAGTGCGAAGTTCCAGAAATAGGAATCCTATTTGGCAAATAGGATCTGCCTCGCAACCGATCGTTCAAGGGGGCATGGGCTCGTGATGGGCGCCCGGTTTCTTGGAACAGAAACCAGAGAGAGTTGATTTCCTGTTCACTCTTGATTGAACCAAGTCATCGAATATAAATCGGAATGTTCAAGATTGGAAGCGTTCCCGAGCAGCTCGAATCCTATGCCCAAGGTGCCATTGGAATGAAGGAAGTGCAGGGGGGGCTGCGATCGACCACCGGTGGATTGCCTCCCGAGGGTTTGAAGTTTGAGTGGCCCCAGTGTGACGGCCGGTCTTTGAGTCTGATCGCGACCTTCTATTTGGACGAGCTGCCGACTCTCCATGGTTGGCTCCCCTCGGACGGAGTTTTGCTCTTCTTTTACGATCTTGAGGAGCAACCATGGGGTGATGATTCTGCTGAGTCGGATGGGTGGAAAGTCTTGTGGGTCGCCGATACCTCGAAGGGCAATCCGGCGGTGTGTGAAAGGCCGCAGAATCTAAAAGATGGCTTTGTTTTTCGATCCCGCCCTCTCAGTTTTGGTCTCGTAGAGACCCTTCCTTTCATTGATCACCCCTTGTTTGAAGAAGTGGAATCATCCGATTCTCTGATGGATGAATTGGAAGAGCGAATTGAAGATGGAGAAGGAGGGCCCTCGTGCGGGCATATCGGTGGTTATTCCGGAGCTGCCGATGGGGCCTTGTATGCCTTCAGATGCCGCCAACAGCTCAGAGGAGAAAATCCGATGCTGGCCTACGAGGCGAATCTGGAAGAAATCCAGGCCGCAGAGAGCGAGATGTGTTTGCTCTTCGAGTACGAGATGGATGAGAGGGAATCTGAAGAAGCCCCCGAAATTTTCGGCAGCCGCAACCTCTCCTTTTGGGCGTTCAAGGCGGATGTGCGGCAACAGGATTTTTCAAAAGTGTGGCTGCGCTTGGAGACCGACTAAGAAACAAAGCTGGGTTACTTGAGGCGTCTCTCTCGATGTTGTCTGAAAATAGCAGACGGTTAGCCCATGCGCTTGTTACATGAGCGGACTTACCTTTTAGGCAGCTTCCTTTGATAACCCCCTATGGAGGCGATCAGTGAGAGTTTTCGGTGGTGAGGAGGGGCCGGTCCCGGCGATTCCTTTCCCTTAATCCCCTGACTTCAGCACCTTGATGAAGGCGTCCTGGGGGATGTTGACTTTGCCGAAGGCTTTCATTTTGGCCTTACCCTTTTTCTGCTTCTCGAGGAGTTTGCGCTTTCGGGAGATGTCGCCGCCGTAGCATTTGGCGGTGACGTTTTTGCGCATGGCGGAGATCGTTTCTCTCGCGATGATGTTGCCTCCAATGGCAGCCTGGATGGCGACGACGAACATCTGGGTGGGGATGACTTCCTTGAGCTTGGCGGCGAGTTCGCGGCCCCGGCCGACGGCTTTGTCGCGGTGGACGATGGTGGAGAAGGCTTCGACGGGCTCGGCGGCGATGAGCATGTCCATTTTGACCATGTTGGCGGCGCGGTAGCCGGCGTGTTCGTAGTCCATGGAGCCGTAGCCCTTGGTCATGGATTTGAGGCGGTCGTTGAAATCGACGAGGATGTCGGCGAGAGGAACGGTGGCGGTGAGGAGGACGCGGAATTCATCGATGGTCTCGGTGTTTTCAAGGTCGCCGCGCTTTTCCATGATGAGCTTCATGGCGTCACCAATGTATTCGCCGGGGAGCATGATGAAGATGCGGACGATGGGCTCGCGGATTTCTTCGATAATCTGGGCTTCGGGAAGGTAGGTGGGGTTGTCGATGATGAGTTCCTCACCGTCGGTTTTGGTGACCTCGTAGATCACGCTGGGGTAGGTGGAGATGACATCCATGTCGAACTCACGGCGGAGGCGTTCCTGGATGATTTCCATGTGAAGGAGGCCGAGGAAGCCGCAGCGAAATCCGAAGCCGCTGTCTCTTATACACATCTGACGCTGCCGACGATCTACTCTGTGTAGATC
>OJIS01000371.1_pt1 | contig 15127 bp, 11 predicted proteins | sample 1595671 | NCBI WGS metagenome assembly OJIS01 (sample SAMN05416814, study PRJEB24817) | seawater metagenome | isolation source: Sea water | place: Canada:Atlantic | collected 2013-07 | reverse complement strand
CTCGTGGGCTCGGAGATGTGTATAAGAGACAGCCTGGGAAGTGTCCAACGGAAGCACCGTTGAGATCGATAACGGGGTTGGTGTGGTTGATGCTCTGGCTGGATCCACAACGGTCACGGTGACCGAGCCAACAACCTACACTCTGACCGCGAACAATTCCCAAGGCCCGGTGACTTCCGAAGTCTTCGTTGATGTCGCTGCGGGAGATTTTGGGCTGATTGCTCATTGGAAAGTTGGGGAAGCTGCTGGCGAACTTGCGGGCAGGACGCTCATTGCGGAGACTGGAGTCGATTTTAACGGGGCCTTTGTAGGGAATCCGACCTTCGACACGGTGGACACTGCACCCGTTCCTGGTGGCTCGTCTGCGTCGATTGTTTTCGATGGTGCGGGGAGCTGGGTGGAAGTGACTAACTTCACTGGAATTGGCGGAAACGCAGCCCGGACCGTGGCCTTTTGGTTTAAGGGAGATGTGGCCCAAACCAATAGGAACGCAAACCTCGTTGGTTGGGGGACGGGAGGAACCACCAACCGCTTCGACACTCGTATCCATACTGCCGGAGTTGGGCAAATTCGGACGGAAGTCGCAGGTTCGGGAAGCGATGGCACGGTGACGATTGTCGATAATGTCTGGCATCATTGCGCCGTGGTGGTTGATCCAACGGTCGGGACGACAATCGGAGACATCCAGTTCTATATTGATGGTATTTTGGATCCTCTGACTTCTGCCGGAGGAACTGAAATCAACTCTACGACGACGAATCCCGTTCTCATTGGTTCCTCGCCGGGAATCGCCGGTCGCGCGTTGACTGGAAAGATGGATGATATTCGGATCTACAACCGGGCGCTTTCTTCCGAGGAGGTGGTGAAGCTGATCACGCAAATTGATGTCACTCTCGAAGTCACTGACATCCGTCGACTGGAAAACGGAAGTGTTGAGCTTACCTGGAGCGGGGCTCCGGGAGAATATCTTTTTGAGTATTCGTTTGATCTCACTGAAGGAAGCTGGATCGAACTCAGTGATAGCGAATCGATCGCGGAAGGCGAGACGATGTCAACTACCGTGGATAATGTCATTGCTCCCGTTGCCGCGAACAAGAAGGTCTTTTACCGTCTTCGGTCTCTCGAGTAATCGACCAGGTGAGTGATTTTAAGAAACCTCGATGATCGTTGATTGCCGGGGTTTTTTTGTGTCGATCGGGTTATGATTAGATCCGTTGCATTTCATCCGCAATGCGAGTATTTTGGTAATCTAATATGAGTAAGAAGGTGATCATCCACTGTTGCGTTCTCGGGGCGTTGATTCTGTATACTATCTTTGCCTGGAATAGTCTTCAGTGGGAGAAGGCGAAAGCAAAGGAAGATGCCAAGGAAGCAATCGAGAATGGTCAAACCGATCATTGGGCGGATGTGAAGCTGAGTGAAAATCGGCTCGATGAGGCTGCCGGGATGGTGAAGGTGGGGATTCCACTTTTGATTTCGGTGATCTACGCCGGTATTCTCGCGGTGATCTATGTCCTCCCGGTTCTTGTGGATAAGGTGGGTGAGGAAATGATGGGATCAACGGCTGAGGTTGATGACGATCCCTTGGATGAAGCGCGTGCGGCAGTAGCGGACGAAGAATACCCGGAAGCGATCGCGGTGTATCGTAAGTTTTGGTTGGAGAACCCGGATAATCGTCATCCCTTGGTAGAGATCGCAAAAATTCAGCGGGTTCATTTGAAGAATCCGGCGGTAGCAGTAAGCACCCTTGAGGAGGGACTTGATGATCATGAATGGCCGGAGGATGACGCGGCGTTTCTGCTTTTCCGCATCATCGAAATCTATGAGGACGATCTCGAAGACCGTGACAAGGTGGTTGCGACCTTGAAGCGTGCCGTCGAGGAACTCAAGGGATCCCGTCATGCGGGGAATGCTGCTCATAAGTTGGGTGAGATGGGCGTAAATTAGAAGAGGTGGAAAAGGTCCGGTCAGTCTGGGGTCATTTGGTGACAGTTGCTCCGTTGCTCTCTGTCGCTTTTGCGTGCTTGGGAGGTGCCGTTTGGTCCTTCTCCCAGGGGTGGGCTCTTCTTTTGATGATGCTTGCGATGGTTACGGCAAGGCCTCGCTGGCAATGGTGGGTGGCGCTTTGTCTCGTGGCTGCCTTCGTGGCGTGGCGGGCGAATGATTTGGAAGCGCCGGTGAAGGAGAGCCTTGCCAAACCGGGGTCGGAATTTGTGGAGGGAGTTTTGACGGTGGGAAGGCAGGCGGGGCGGACGGCAAGGGAGCGCTACGGAGTTCTTGAAGAAGATGAGCGGGAGCGACGGGTGATTGTCTTCCGTGCCGAGCGATATCAGCCGGGCGAGGTTCTTCAGATCAAAGGGAAGTTTTTTGTCCCTGAGCGTGAACGGAATCCCGGAATTTTTCCAAAATTGGAATATTGGGAGCGAAGTGGGGTCTATGGCGGCTTGGTGGTGGATAAGGAGGAATTGCTGCGGGTGAATTGGTATGCCGCGCCATTTCGGTGGACCGAGAGATTGCGGGAGGGATTGCAAGTCGGGATCACGCGGGGGTTGCCGGAATCCTCGAATGGAGGGGACGTGATCCAAGCAATGGTTTTAGGGGACAAGCCGCCGCGTGATTCAGAAGTGAGTCGGGCGTTTCTGGAGAGTGGCGCGATGCATGTCTTTGCGGTGAGTGGATTGCACGTGACTTTGGTGGGCGCAATTTTTTGGATGGCTTTTATGTATGTTCCCATGCCAAGGCGGGTGGGAATCTTTCTCGTGATTTTGGCGATGGTGTCCTATGCCATGGTGACCGGGATGCGCCCGCCGGCAATTCGGGCGACCTTGATGGCGATCTGTTTTTTGGGAGCGTTTTTCTTCAGGCGGCGTCCTTCACTCTTCAATGCTCTCTCGCTCAGTCTGATTCTTGCGATTTTGTGGAAGCCCTCACAGGTCTTTGACGCGGGTTTCCAGCTGTCATATGGAGTGCTGCTTGCAATTGGTCTCGGCGTGGGTTTGGCGTTGAGATTTACCGGGAAGATCGCGGAATTGGATCCGTTTTTCCCGAGGCGATTGTTAACAGATGGTCAGCGCAAGGTTCTGACCGTGCGGACTTATTTTGCGAATCTTGGGGCAAGTTCATTGGCGGCGTGGTTGGGATCGATGCCCATTATGATTTGGCATTTTGGGGTCGTGACTCCGATCGCCGTGATCACGAGTCTGTTGTTGATCCCTGCAACGATGGTGATTCTGGCTTTGGCCATGTTGGCAGCCTTGGTCGGGTTGGTCTTACCAAGACTTGGAGGACATGTTAATCAGGTGAATTCGGTGGTGGCGAGTGGCGCCTTCTTCACCGCAAAGGGATTTTCGAAAGTGCCACTGGGTCACTGGCAGTCACGGCGATTGACGCCGGGGGACTGGGTCGTCTTTGATTGTCACGATGGTGGGGCGGCTTCGTTTCTGGATGTGGAAGGAGGTGCGATGATCGACGTGGGTGGGAGTTGGTTTTACGATACCCAACTGCGGTCGATTCTGAATCGCTGGAATGTGGAGTTGGAGAAGGTCTTTGTGACTCATCCGGATGGTGATCATGTCGGAGCCTTGCCCTTGATTTTGGATCGTGGCGATCTGAATCAGGCGGTCTTGCCGATGGCTCAGGCATTGAGTCCGAGTTATCGGGAGTTCGTTGGTAAAGCGGAAGACCGGGGATGTGTGAAGGTCGTGGCCAAAGCGGGTGAACGATATGATCTGGATGACGAGGTGTGGGTGGAGATTTTAAGAGAGGGACAGTCGTCCGCCCGGGGGGTGGCGGACAATCGCATCATGGTGATGAAGGTGCATTGGAAGGGGTGGAAGGTTCTGGTGACCGGCGATTTGGGAATCGATGATGAGTTGGCATTGATCGAGGATGGAACAGACCTGAGTGCGGATGTTGTCCTGATGGGGCGGCATGAATGGGGAGTGTCGGGGCAGTATCAATTTCTGAAAGCAACCGGAGCGAAGGTGGTGATTACGAGCGCGTCCCGATTTCCTTCGTACGAGATGCCTACGAGTCGCTGGGTGGAGAGGGTAAAGTCAAATGGCTATCATCTCTTCAATCAATGGGAGACCGGTGCGGTCATCATGGACTTTGAAGAGGACGGGATGAGCCTCCGCTCGTTTCTTGATCCGGAGAATCAGATCACACTTCAACGATAGATCCGGGTCACTCGCGGAGTGATTTGGGTGAGGACTTCCCAGGGGATTGTGCCGGCCTTTGTTGCAAGATCTGAGACGAGGAGATGCGGCCCAAAGAGCTCGGCTTCATCGCCGGGATGGCAGCTTGGGAGGTCGGTGACATCGACAATGATTTGATCCATCGTGACACGGCCGAGGAGAGGGCAAAGGGTGCCGTTAATGAGCACTTGGGTGCCCTTTCCGGAGAGTGAACGGGGATAACCATCACCATAACCGAGGCCGAGGATGGCCGTCTTGGTATCGCGGGTGAGAATCGTGCGTCCATAGGAAACGCCGTGTCCTTGCGGGAGGTGGTTGACGACCGAGATCCGTGATTTGAGGGTCATCACAGGCTGGAGGCGTTCCTGATAACTTGCCATGGGAGAGATTCCGTAGAGGAGAAGGCCGGGGCGGACGAGATTTGTGGTGCGGCTTTGAAAACCGAGAAGGCCGGCGGAGTTGCTAAGATGGATATGAAAAGTGCCGGGTGGTTTTGGAATGCTTTCCACCAGCGAGTCGAAGAGTTCGAATTGGGAGCGGGTGAAGGCGGAATCTTCATCGGCAACCGGGAGGTGGGAGCCGACGCCGGTGAGTTTGATTCCGGGTGAGGTGGTCAGCTTTTCCAGAGCCTGGCCGAGTTGCTCCGGCAGGAATCCGCCGCGGCCCATCCCGGTATCGAGAGCGAGGTGGGCTTCGGTCGGTGTCGTTTTACCAAGTTGGTTAAAGTGCTCCATCTCTTCGAAGGAACACAGACACGGAGTCCAGCCGCGGGCGGCGATTTCCTCCCGCTCGGCCGGAAGGGTGGCCCCAAGAATGTAGGGGCGGGTTTTGATGCCTGCTTCAAAAAGGCGGCGGGCCTCACCGGCATTGGCGACGCCGAGAAAAGGGAGGTTTTCACGATCAAGAACCTGCGCCACTTTCTTGAGGCCGTGGCCATAGGCACCCCCCTTGATCACGGCCATCACGTTTTGACCGGATTGGTCTTTGGCAACCTGCAGGTTGTGTTGAAGGGCCGAAAGATCGATTTCGGCCCAAGCTCTTGGGGGAGACTCGGTCACGGGAGAACATTAAGTGGAATTTAGCATTTAGAGAAACCCAAATTCTCCGCTATGAAATGAACATGTCCGAGACTGTGAGCGACTACGAAAAACTGGGATCCTTTTATCTCGGCAAGGAGTATGACATCGATAAGCGCGAGATCACCGATGACTTGCTGCTCTACGATTCCAAAGATCTCGTGACGCACGGGGTGGTTCTGGGCATGACAGGTTCGGGTAAGACCGGTCTCTGTATCGGGCTACTGGAGGAGGCAATCATGGATAACATTCCGGCGATTGTCATCGATCCCAAGGGAGATATTTCCAACCTGCTTTTGACTTTTCCCGAGTTTCGCGGGGAAGATTTTCGTCCTTGGATCAATGAGGATGATGCCCGCAAGAAGGGCATGGATCCTGACGCCTACGCGGAAAAGACGGCTAAAATGTGGGAGAGTGGCATTGAAGGTTGGCACCAGTCGCCGGAGCGGGTGCGGCAGCTGCAGGCCAAGACTGAAATCAATATTTTCACACCCGGGAGCAAGGCCGGAATTCCGGTGTCGATTCTGAGCTCACTCGAAGTTCCTCCTTTTGAGGTGCTGGATGATGGCGAACTTCTTGGGGATCGCATCGAGTCCACCGTTTCCTCTTTGCTTTCTTTGGTGGGGGTCGATGCGGACCCGATCCAATCGCCCGAAGCGATCCTGTTGGGGTCGATTTTCAATCACTGCTGGGCCGCCGGGCAAACTCTCACGTTGGAGTCACTGATTCGGAATATTCAAAAACCGCCCTTCGATAAGGTGGGCGTGATTGATGTGGAGTCATTCCTCGATACCAAGGTGCGCCAGAAGCTGGCTCTGAAATTCAATGCGCTTCTCGCCAGTCCCGGATTTTCGTCTTGGTTGGAAGGGCCACCACTTGATATCCAGCGGATGATGTATACCGAGGACGGCAAGCCGCGGGTCTCGATTTTTTCCATCGCGCATCTCAGCGACACCGAGCGCATGTTCTTCGTTTCGCTCCTCTTTAATCAGATGCTTTCGTGGATGCGGATGCAATCGGGCACGACCAGTTTGCGGGCGCTTCTCTACATGGATGAGATTTACGGGTACCTGCCTCCGACCGCGAACCCTCCCAGTAAGAAGCCGTTGATGACGATGCTCAAACAGGCCAGGGCGTTTGGTCTCGGGATCTTGGTGGCGACGCAGAACCCGGTTGATCTCGACTACAAGGCACTCTCAAATATGGGGACGTGGTTCTTGGGGCGTATGCAGACCGAGCGCGATAAGGCGCGGGTGCTCGATGGTCTTGCCGGGGCGGCAGATGCCCAGGGAGGTGGCTTTAACCGGAAGCAGATGGAGTTGCTACTTTCGGGGCTCGATAGCCGGGTTTTCCTGATGAACAACGTGCACGAAGACGGCCCCGCTGTTTTTCACGTCCGCTGGGTCATGAGCTATCTTCGCGGTCCGCTGACACGACGTCAGATTAAGGTGCTCATGGACCCCAAGCGGGATCAATTTGAGACTCGAGCCGCAGCTCAATCATCGCCGGCGAATCCCATGGCGATGAGTCAGGCTACGATCAAGATTCCGAAGAACGAGAGACCTGTTTTGGGGCAGGGGGTCGAGGAGCATTTCGTGCCCTTTGCCGGAGAAGTCGATGGTGTGACATACCAACCCGCACTTTTACGTGAGGCTCAAGTGCACTTCACCTCCCGCAAGGCCGGGTTGGAAGGATCCCGATTGGTGCGCTTTGTGAATCCAATGGGAGGGAAGGGGATCGATTGGTCCACTGATTGTGTCTGCACCGTTCCCATCAAGTCACTGCTCGATGATCCGCGTGAAGGAGCTGATTTTGCGGAGTTGCCGGGCTATGCGATGAACAAGAATAATTATAAGCCGGTGGAGGAGGAGTTTGAGGATTGGGTCTACCGCAAGGAGCGGGTCCAACTTCTCTTCTCACCACTTTATGACATGTATTCGCAACTCGGTGAGTCCGAAGGTGATTTCCGGGCACGGCTCAGCGTGAAAGGTCGGGAGGCCAGAGATGAAGCGGTCGATAAAATGCGTGGCCGCTATGCCTCGAAGCTTAGGACGAAGGGCTCTCAGCTTGACCGGGCTGAGTTGGCTCTGAGCAAAGAAGAGGCAGAAGCCAGTAGCTCGACCTGGCAGGCTGGAACCTCAATTCTGGGAGGTCTGCTCGGTGGGCTATTTTGTCGTCGCAAATCACGAAGCAGCGGGGTGGCCAGTGCGACGCGCGCGATGAAGCAGCGCCGGGACGTCGGGATCGCGAAGGATAAGATCGAGATGATTTCCAATGATCTCGCTGAACTTGAAGCCGAGCTTGCAGATGAAATTCGCGAGCTCGAGGAGAAGTTTGACGCCTTCACCACGGACCTCGAGCCGGAGCCGATCAAGCCTTATAAAAAGGACATCGATGTTCGCTCGGTCTCCCTTTTGTGGCTGCCTTACGATGCCGATCAAAATCCAGTCTGGTAAATCATGAAACTCGAAGATTTAAAATTTACGACCGAGGAAGAAGTGATGTTCTTCGACACCGACTGTGGTGGCGTCGTTCACAATATTGCCTACCTCCGCATGATCGAAACCTGCCGGACCAAGCTGGCAGGTGAGATGGGGATGGACCTGATCACGATGTCAAAGACCCGGCTCTTCCCCGTGGTGGTGCGTACCGAAATTGATTATAAATTACCCGCGCGGCTCGGCGACCATCTTGAGATCCACGGCCATGTCAGTGAGATCGCAAAAGTGAAATTTTGGTGTGAGTTTACCTTGGTGAGGAAAGGTGAGACCCGCCCGCTCATCAAATGCCGCCAAGCCCTCGCGCTGGTTCAAATGCCGGAGGGGAAGCCACAGCGACTTCCTGATGAATGGAAAGAGTTCATTGTAGATTGATTGGGTTCGCGATGAGTGTGGAAGACATGAAATGGTCGCCAATCTTGTGGCGTCATCCTCGAAGCGAAGGGATTTCAGACGTGTTTTCTGCTCAAATTTCTGACTTTTACGGTGATCTTTACTTGCCGCGATCCCAGCCCCTCGCGGGGAATTTCTTCTGAAAACATCATGAATGCTGTAACGTTGGGGTGTTCCGATTGGTATCCAGCAGCCACTCCCTCCCGAGACCCGGACGATGCCATTTAGAAAGAAAGAAGACCCGGCCGAGCTGCAGGTCTATGTCTCCCTGATGACGAAAAATCAGGGCAACCTGCGTGCCTTCATCATCTCGTTGATGCCAGGCAGCCCGGACGTTGCCGATGTGCTGCAGGAGACGAATGCCGTGCTCTGGCAGAAACGCCACAAGTTTGAGATTGGCACGAATTTCCTCGCCTGGGCATTCAAGATTGCGCGCTATGAGGTCATGCATCAGCGCGATCGCACCATTCGCGATCACCGGCTTGTGTTTTCTGCGGAAATGGTCGAGATGTTAGCTGAGATGGATCCTTTGGAGGAATCAGATGAGGAAGTTATGGTGGCACTTGATGCTTGCCTTGCCAAACTGACGGAAGAGCAACGCCAACTGGTCGAGGCGCGCTACACGCCAGGCAGATCGCTGGAGCAACAGGCGGAACAGATCGGCAGCTCACCCGGTAGCCTGCGCGTCGCGCTGCACCGTATCCGCACGGGCCTCAAACACTGCATTGAACTCAACATTTCCAGTCGATCCGCATGAACCCGTCAGATCTGGAGTCGAAAATTTTGCAGATGCTCGACGGCGAGCTTCCCGCCGGGGAGGTCGCCGCACTCGAGGTGGAGTTGCTGGCGAATGCCGGGTCGCGCGGGAGCTATCAAGAACTCGTGCGCCTGCACTCGACTCTGGAGGTTCGGCACGAATCACGCGCGACCATCGCGAATACGAAGATCGTTCCGATCGAGCGGATCATGGCCCGCCAGCGCAAACGCATCGTAAAAGTCGTCCTCGGTGCAACCGCCGCGATCGTGCTCGTCTCGGTGATTGTCTTGTCGCTGATGAAGGTTCCGGATGCTCCGATCGCTAGCTTTCGCACCTCCCCGGGCTCGCTCTTCACCATAACGCACGAGGTCGCGGATGGCGAAGAGGCCCCCGTGGGGCAGGAGCTGGCTGTCGGTTCAAGGCTGTTCTTGCAGAGAGGGACGTTGGAAGGGGGGTTCCAATCCGGAGTGCGGGTGGTGGTCGAGGCACCCTGCGATCTACGGGTATTGGCCGGGGATCGGGTCGCGCTCGGTGAGGGCGTCGCCTGGTTTGAGGTTCCGGCGAAAGCGATCGGATTTTCGGTCGAAACCGAACAGCTCATGGTCATCGACCTCGGGACGGCTTTCGGTATCAGGGCTTTAGCGGGGGAGGGCCACGAGGTTCATGTCACCCGGGGCGCGGTCGAGGTGACCTCCCGCGTCGAGGGCGGCGAAGCGCAGACCCTACAGGAAGGCGAGGCGCGGCGGGTGGACGCTTTGGGCGGACTGCACGAGATTACATTTAATGTCGATGGGTTCACGGTCGCTCTCTCAGAGAGCGACGGTCTGGTAGGTTATTGGGAATTCGAGACCGATTCGGTTGGCCTCACCCCTGACTCATCGGGGAACGGGCACTCGGGACGCCTCCAGGGAAGTGCTGAAATTGTCACCGATAAAGAGCGGGGGAATGTAATCTCGCTTTCCGGCTTGAGATCAAGGGGGGATGCGGTCGATATCGATTTAATTAGGGAAATCCCGACTCTCCTCGCGCATCGCGGTGCAACACTCACCGCTTGGATTAAGCGGAATTCGGACGACTCCGCCGGGCACTGGTTCGGCTATATCGTTGGCCTTGGCGCCAGTGGTGATATTCCGGTGGTGTCGCTCGGGATCAGCGACGCGTCCGGATTTGTGACCGGTTTTATTGAGGGTGAAACTGAGGATTCGGATCAGGTTATGGTGGTTGGAGACACCGCAGTGGTAGACGGAGAATGGACACACGTCGCCATCACCTATGACCGTGTGAGCAACGAGGCGATCACCTATGTCAACGGGGTCGCGCAGGGTTCGCCGACCGACATTTCAATCGTGGGCGACGGTTCCTTGGATTGGCGTTTTGGAAGGATCGGTAGGAATCTTGATATCACCAAGACCAATGACCATTACTTCGGGGGTCTTCTCGATGATGTGCGCATCTATGATCGGCCGCTGAGGTTGGACGAGATCCGCGCGCTCTCTCGCTAGCTGGCTTTTGCCCTCTTGGGGGTGGAACTCGCGACGAAGTTTCTTGGAGCAAGGTTGTAACGTTTCGACCCTCTGTTTGGTTTCTTAATGAAATCGCCAGACCTACCCGGTTCGGTCTCTCAACCTTAATAGAAAACATCAGAAAAATGAAATTCAGCACGCAATCCACGCTAAAAACACCATGGAAGGATCTCAAGTTGACCGGTTCACGCTCCGCCTCCGCAATCGCGGCCGGGATCGTGTGCCTCTCCATGAATCCAGCTTCTGCCGCCACGACCGCCTACCGTAATCTGGTCCTCGGCGACAATCCCATCGTCTATTACGAATTTGATGAGGCCAGCGGAACCACTGCGGCCAACTCCGCCACGACGGGCGCGACCTATGACGGAACATTCAACACGGCGGGTGGAGCGGTGACGGTCGGGCAGACAAGCTTCGTCGGGGGCGGGACAGCCTACGACTTTGGCGGCGGCTTTGTTGGATCGGCGTCTGCTTTGACGGGTTCGCTGACCGAGTGGACCGTGGAGGCGTGGGTGAACTATGACTCGGCGAAAACAAGCGCGTCCAATATTCTCTCCAACGACCAGGGTGGCTGGAACAACGATGTCCTTTTCGGCATCGGTGCCGAAGGAGGGAGCCAGGGCGTCTCCGCCGGCAGTGTTGGCCTGATCCACCAGGGCAACCCGGGATCGGTCCGCGACTTTGTGGGATCTGCCCTTGCCGCCAATGAGTGGCACCATGTTGTGATGACCGGTAGCACCACAGCAGGTGCCCTCTCGCTATACATCGATGGGGTGTTGGCAGACTCGAACACCTCGCTCACCAACGGGATCACCTTCAATGGTGCGGGTGGCTTCGGTGCATCCCCCAACCTGACGGTCGGTGCGGCGCGCCCAAATAGCAGTGACGCAGGCTACCGCCCTTACGACGGGCTTCTCGATGAGGTAGCAATCTACGATTCGGTGCTCACGCCAACTCAAATTAGTGCACACGCGAACATTTCGATTCCGGAGCCGGGAAGCGCATTGCTCCTGTCATTGGGTGGACTGGTGTTATTGCGCCGTAATCGCCGGTAAATTCGGTTCAAAGGACATTCCTAATTCACTTGTATTCCTATCATGAAACACCACGTCATTCTTTGGCTTGCCGGAGGGCTTTGTCTCACTGCGGTGACACAAGCCGCCGCGCCCGCCTATCGAGCCGCCGTTTTGGCGGACAGCCCCATCGTTTACTACGAATTCGATGAAACCAACGGTACAACCGCGGCCAATTCCGGTTCCACGGGCGCGGCGAACGACGGCACCATCGGAACGGATGGCGGAGCAGTGACAATCAACCAAGCGAGTTTCGCGGGGGGCGGAACCTCCTATGATTTTGGGGGCGGTCATGTCCTGGCGGCGGCGCTGCCGTCCTCGTTGACCGAATGGTCTATCGAAGCGTGGGTGAATTGGGATCCGGCGAAAACCTCCGCGTCCAATCTCTTTGGAAACGACCAGGGAGGCTGGAATGACGATGTCCTCTTCGGCATCGGAGCCGAGGGCGGGACAATGGGGGTTCCCGATAGCAGTATCGGCCTCATTCAACAAGGTTCTCCGGGCACCACTCGTGACTTTGTCGAGAGTCCCATGACCGATAGCGAGTGGCACCACGTCGTCGTCACCGCCAGCACCACGAACAGCGAACTCATCCTCTATGTCGATGGGGTGGAGGTGGCAAAGAATGAGATTCCCAACAACGGCCTCACCATAAATGGCGGCGAGAACGGCGATCCCGATACCATCGGCACCCCCTTTATCTCCGTGGGTGCGGCAAGAAGTGTTGTCGATGGGGGTTATCGTTCTTTCGACGGATTGATCGATGAGTTCGCAATCTACGGAACGGTCCTGGATGCGGATGCCATTTTGATCCACTACACGGCTGGTGTTTCAGCCCCTCTCATCAACATCACCAATATCGACTTCGATAGCGGGAGCGACACCGTGAGCATCACCTGGACATCGGAGCCGGGCCGGACTTACGGCCTGTTCTATTCGCAGGATTTGATCGATTGGGGAGCCGATATCGAGGACAGTATTCCGTCGCAGGGGGATACCACCGTTTTCGAATTTCCCAACCCCGTTCCCGAAGCCACCAGGATATTCTTCCGCGTCGAGCCCGCGGAGTAGTTGGCGCGGCGTGTTGAGCAAGTTTGGGGGATTCGATCGATAATGAATAAACAACGCAGAATGAATAATCTTAGATGGCCACTGTGGACCTATGCCGCCGGGGTCCTATCTCTTGCAAGCGCTTCTGATGGAGGTACGGCCTCCTATCGGGATGCGGTGTTGGGGGACAACCCGATCATTTACTACCAGTTCGATGAAACCAACGGAACAATCGCGGCTAACTCCGGTTCCACGGGCGCGACGAATGACGGCACCATCGGGACGGCTGGCGGAGCGGTGACAATCAAGCAAGCGAGTTTCGCACAAGGCGGAACCTCCTATGATTTTGGGGGCGGTCATGTCCTGGCGGCGGCGCTGCCGTCCTCGTTGACCGAATGGAGCATCGAAGCGTGGGTGAATTGGGACCCGTCGAAAGCCTCCGCGTCCAATCTCTTTGGAAACGACCAGGGAGGCTGGAACGACGATGTCCTCTTCGGCATCGGAGCCGAGGGCGGGACAATGGGGGTTCCCGGTAGCAGTGTCGGCCTCATTCAACAAGGTTCTCCGGGCACCACTCGTGATTTTGTCGAGAGTCCCATGACCGACAGCGTGTGGCACCACGTCGTCGTTACCGCCAGCACCACGAATAGCGAACTCATCCTCTATGTCGATGGGGCGGAGGTGGCTAGGAACGAGATTCTCAACAACGGGCTCACCATAAATGGCGGCGAGAACGGTGATCCCGGCACCATCGGCACCCCCTTCATCTCCGTGGGTGCGGCAAGAAGTGTTGTCGATGGGGGGTATCGTTCTTTCGACGGGTTGATCGACGAATTTGCGATCTATGGAACGGTCCTGGATGCGGCTGCCATCCTCAGCCATTATGCCGCTTCCGGTGAAACACCACCGGAACCTCCAGATCCACCGGACCCGCCGACTTCATCGGGATTTGGATTGGAAGTGAGTGAATACGCCCCCGGCGGCAGTGACCCGGCAACCTTTAACTGGGCGACACACATTGCCTTTGGACCGGAAGGCCAGGAGATCGTCACCGACCTGAAAAACAACCGCTTCTTGTATCGCGACGGTCCCGGCGCCGCGCTCCAAGTATCGCCAATCCCGGTCAGAGGCCAACACTCGGTCGTCTACAATCCCGCAGATCGTCTCTATTATGCCAACGACACCGACAATAATCGGCTGATCGCCTTCGCCGATCTCTCGAGCGCAACGATTGCGGCTCAGACCAACAACATTTTGGGCGTTCCCTTAAATCGTCCGCACGACATTGTCATCGATCCCGCAACCGGCTGGATTTATGCGCTCAATCCCAACTCGGGACACGTCTTTCGCTTTTCGGCAATCGGCCAAAACGAGAGCGTTCTCCCGCTTGGCGGATCCCTGAGCGGTTACGCGCGGAGTTTGACCTTCGCCAACGGCCGCTTGTATGTCATCGGCTCTGCGGCAGGTCGCATTGTTGAGGTGGTCGACTGGGATACCGGGGAGGTCAATGTCTACAATAGCTTTGGCAAGATTCGCAATGCCTCTGCCGGATCATGGAGCACGACCGGATTGGTTCTCAATGACGCCGAGTTTTTCAATGGGTTCTGGTATGCCACCAGTTATTTTTCAGCAACCCACGCCGGAGGCAGCGATCCCAACGAGAACAAATTCATTCGCTTCGCGACACTCGCAGACTTCGTCTCCGGGAATTGGGAAGATCTCAGCAACCTCGTTCCCGATGGATTCACGCCCTACTTTCTCACGGTCCAGGGAAACAGCCTCTACCTCGCCGTCTTCGCTCACGGGAATATTGCGGGAGACGATGTCATCCTTCGTCTGACCCCGACCGGCCCGATCTCAATCACTGACATCAAGCATAGTGCCGTTGCCGACACGACCACCCTGACTTGGGGATCGAATGAAGGTGAAGTGTTCGAGGTTAGCAAGAGCCTTGATCTCGACTCCTGGGTCGTTGTTCAGCCCCAGATCGCTGCCGCTGCCGGCCCTGCCAAGACGACCACCGCCATTGTGGATACCGAGGCCTCCGAGTCACAGGTATTCTACCGGGTCGGTCGTGTCTCCGAGTAAAAATAATCGCTCTCTCAACAGCCTCTTTCGGCCCCCTCAGCTCTTGTGAAACTCGAGCGCTGGGTCCCGTTTCATCGATGTCTTTCCCTGGGCGCGTCGGGGAGGGACTGGCTGCCGGAATTTGCTTTTGGCTTGAGTGAAGACGATTGGATGGGGGGCGCGGGCGTCCCGCCCCTTTTTGCAAGGATTCTATTGAAGCCTGACCGAGAGTCTATCGACGCCTGCTGCCCATGAGTCCAAATCCAAGAAGGGCCGCCAAGGGCAGGACACTGGAAGGCTCCGGAATTGATGTCAGGCCCACCGAAAATGTTAGTACATCGTCTGGATGATCCCCAGACATAACGAGGGATGACCCGGGCGTGAGTCCCAACCCGGCTAAATCACCGGCGACCACGATTTCAAAATCATCAGGATGCCATGAAGTGGCCTCCTTCTCGTAGCCAGATATTTCTGAGTTTTGTTGATGATCGGCA
>OJIS01000369.1_pt1 | contig 15161 bp, 9 predicted proteins | sample 1595671 | NCBI WGS metagenome assembly OJIS01 (sample SAMN05416814, study PRJEB24817) | seawater metagenome | isolation source: Sea water | place: Canada:Atlantic | collected 2013-07 | reverse complement strand
CCTGCGGCTGCACCACGAGGTTGCTCACTCCCATCGCCTCAAGTTTGCGGTGCAGGTAGTAGCCGAAGGCCCCGGCCTCGTAACAGGTACGAACCTCGCCAGCGAGCTTCTGCTGTTTGGCCACGAAGTGCAGGAGGCCATCAAGCTCCATCTTCTGCACCGGTTGCGGCGTGGCCCCGTCCAGTTGACGAGCCACGTAATACCACTTCGAGTGGGCATCGATACCGAGTTTGATCGTATCGTAGGATTTGGTTGTTTCTGTTTTTTTGTCTTTCATAACGGTTGTCAGTTTGGAGGATTCCACCCCCACCTGACAACCCATGTCATCTAGCAACCCAGCGATGAAACGGAACGCGGGACGCCAGCTTCATAAGAGTCAGTCGAGTCATCGTTAGTCGTTAGTCGTTTTGACTTCTTCCCTCTCCATGAGATTAACATCTCAACTTGTCCGAGCATCTTTATGTGGTGTTGCTATGATGCTGACGTCGTTATTTGTTATGGCAGATGCCATTCCGGAATACCGCAAATCAGAGGGGCCTGTTTCAGCAAACTTGAAGGGCCACCCTACCGCCACGGATGGCATTGGTACGGTTCCTGATAGTTTGCTTCATCAATATGATCCGTTTGCGGTATTGCCCAGAAAGTGGTTACCTGGATTACGGGAAAAATACATTCCGAAAACGGACCAGCCCTTTATCGATGAAATGAATTTTTCGATCCGTCCCCGATTTTACTATTTTTACCGGGATATTCAAGATGGTGGCGTTCGGGAGTCTGCGGCATTTGGGGGGGAATTAGGGTTCGAGAGTGGTTGGTATAACGATTGGTTTCGTATTGGTCTGACTGCGTATACCTCACAGAAACTCTACGGGCCCAGTGATCGGGATGGTGCCGGGTTGTTGGCTCCGGGGCAGCAGAACTATACTGTGTTAGGGGAAGCCTACGCGGATATCAAATTTAGTAATTCCTTGTTTCGTGCTGGTCGCACGCGCATCGATATCCCGTATATCAATGGCAACGATTTTCGAATGACTCCCAATACGTTTGAAGCGGTTGGTTTCCGAATCGGTGAGATTGAAAACCTTCAGTTAGGTTTAGGGCATGTTTTTACGATTAAAACCGGGACCTCAACTGATTTCGAAAGTATGTCAGATGTAGCGGGTGCTAAAGGGGAGGATCAAGGGGTGACTGCTGTTTCTCTGCGGTATAATTTTTCAGAGGATAACTATATCGCGTTATCCGAGCAGTATGGCTGGGACATGTTCAATACACTTTATCTGGAGGGGGAAAAACTGATCGAGCTATCAGATCGTTGTCGAGTCCGGTTTGGGGCGCAGTTTACTGATCAGCGTAGTGTCGGGGACGAACTATTAGGTTCCTTTAGCACACAGTCGGCAGCGGTAAAGGCCGCAGTGCAGTACTGTAATCTAACCAGTTCCATTTCGTATCAATGGACCGCAGGAAGCCATGGTTTTCTGAAACCTTGGGGCGGAACTCCGGCTTATCATTCCTCAATCATCCGGGATTTTGATCGGGCCGGTGAAGAGTCGTTTCGCCTGGGTTTCACTTACGATCTGGAGCCTCACGGGCTTGAGGGGATTTCGATCGATACAAGCTGGGTCATCGGTAACACTCCTGATCGCGGTCGTCATGCTTCTCCCGATCAGCAGGAGTTTGGTTTCACCATCGATTATCGACCATCGGTTGATCTCTTGGAAGGTGTGTGGTTTCGCGCGCGTTATGCCAATAACCCGATTGATGGCGGCGCAGACCTTGAGGATATTCGCTTCATTCTCAATTACTCCTACGATTTTTAGATTGAGTAGGTCTCATACCATTCTCCCAATTATATTGTCGGAATGATGGCTTTAATGAGAGCTTCCTGAAAAAGCCCCCGGAGCCTGATTTTCAGTTTTTTCCAAATAACCCCCTAATTGTTTCCTCAGGCCAAACTGGCCCGATTTCGCCTGTGATGAGGTCGTAATTTCGTGGAAAATAATTTTCACGAAAAGCGGAAATGCTTTGGCCCGAAACGCGAATCAGGAGCACGCGGGTTGCCGGTCGATGGAGCGGACTTGTTCTCCTTACGTGATTTGAAATCACAGGTCTTGGAGCAGGTGTCATTTTTCTGACAGGCATAAAATGGATCCTAAAAGGAATTCCATCTTTCGACACGGCCTGTGCCGTAGAAGATAATTTACCGGTGCCGGATTTCGTGATCGATCCTCGCCTGGGTCCCTAATTTCTTGTTAGAGTGGCAAAATGAAAATCATGAAACTGCTTCTTCCCGCCTCTGTCGTGGTGGCCGTTCTGCTTGCGAGGGCAGCTGACGATGGTCAGGCGGTCACTCTTAACGCCAAGCGAGTGGTTCAGGCACTCGAGGTGTTGGGCAATCCCCTTTCGAAAGAGGAGGTGGTAAAACTTCAAGGCGGCGAAGTGGAGCAGGTGGAGGCCGTTCTTGATCCCTATTGTCTGGCGGTGGTGACCATCAACCCGGAGTCGCGGGTCAAGGCAGTGGCCGGCGAAGCCAAGCCTGTTTTGGTTGAGGCCGGTTGGAGTATTTTTTTGATCAAAGTCATCAATGAAGCCGGGGTGACCGCACCATTGCGGGTGGGAAGTGCCCAGGCTGCTCCTTTGGCGGGCTCCCAAAAATCGGAGCTGAAGGATCGCTGGCTGGATCTGGCGATGTTCCGCAGACGGCCTCTTTCTCCCACTTTGAGTGGTGCCAGTATCGATTACCGGGTGATTCAATTGTATTCCCGCGATGCCGGAAAAAGGGCGGCGGTCATGACTTTTGACGTGGGACAGGGAACCCAGGACTTGGGTTTCCGAAGCGATTTGCTTGTCAATTTTGACTGCCGGCCGTCTCTCGATCTCACGCTCGGAGTTCTCGACGAAGATGGCAAGCCAACGACGGCGGCCTTTGAAATTCGGGACAAGCAAGGGCGCGTTTATCCTTCGCAAGCGAAACGATTGGCCCCTGATTTTCACTTTCACCCCCAGATTTATCGGGCCCATGGAGAGACGGTAAGACTGCCGGAAGGAGAATATCACCTCAGGAGCACGCGGGGCCCGGAATATCTGGCCAGTCAGCAAACGTTCACAATGGCAGACCGGGCGCGTGATTTGAAGGTGGAGTTAAAACGCTGGGTCGATCCGGCGGCGCGCGGATGGTGGAGCGGCGATCATCATATTCATGCTGCTGGTTGTGCCCATTACAACAAGCCGACCGAAGGAGTCCATGCACCGGACATGATGCGGCATATCCTTGGCGAGGATCTCAAGGTGGGGGCGAACCTCACCTGGGGACCGTGCTTCGATTATCAGAAGCAATTTTTCACCGGGAGCGAGGACAAGGTTTCCACCTATCCCTATCTGCTGCGCTACGACATCGAAGTCTCCGGCTTTGGCTCCCACCAAAGCGGCCACCTGTGTCTTCTGCAATTGAAAGATCAGATGTATCCGGGCGGGGATTCCAAAGACCATTGGCCCACGCTTTGTCTCAACACCCTTCGCTGGGCCAAGAAGCAGGGTGCGGTGGTCGGCCCCGCGCATTCGGGCTGGGGACTGGCATGCAAGAGTAACGAGCTCCCGAATTACGAGATCCCACCCTTCGATGGGATTGGCGCGAACGAGTATATCGTGGACGTGACGCATCAGGTTGAGGGACCGAAAGGCAACCTTGTCCCCGCGGTCGATTTTCTCTCAACCGTCGATACCCCGATGGTTTGGGAACTGAACATCTGGTATCACACCCTGAACGTGGGATACCGCACGCGGATCAGCGGAGAGACTGATTTCCCGTGCATCTACGGGGAGCGGGTTGGCCTGGGGAGAAGCTATGTGAAAGTGGATGGGAAACTGACTTATCAAAAGTGGTGCGAAGGCATCCGGGCGGGTCGGAATTACGTCGGCGACGGACGCAGTCATCTCATGGATTTTTCAGTTGGTGGTGTAGCAGTCGGGGTGGAGGGAAGTGAGTTGCAGTTGGCGAAGCCTGGCAAAGTCGTTGCGAGGGTCGATTTTGCGGCGTGGCTGGATGAGAAGGTCAATCCGATTGTTCAAGGCAAAGGCCAGCAGGAAAAACCCTATTGGCATATCGAGCGTGCACGTGTGAAAGATTCACGGATGGTTCCGGTGAAATTGCTCGTCAATGGCCGGCCGGTTGCGCAGAAGAATGTCGCGGCCGATGGCGAAATACGCGAGGTAAGTTTCGAGGTCCCGATTGAGCGCAGCAGTTGGGTGGCGATGCGGGTGCTCGGGAGTTCGCATACCAATCCGGTGTGGGTCGTGGTGGACGGCGAACCAGTCCGGACTTCGAAGCGGAGCGCACAATGGTGTCTCGATTCAGTTGATCAATGTTGGAGCCAAAAAGAGCGATTTATTGCCAAGGCCGAATTGGCCGACGCAAAGGCCGCATACGCCCATGCCAGAAAAGAGTATCGCAAGCGACTTGCGGAATCCACGGTGGATTAGGTTGCTACGACTTGCTCACCGGAGATTGGCAAGCCCTGTGTATCCTGAAGGTGGGGTTTCGCGCCAAAGGCGGACGAATGCGTCGTAGAATTCCTTTCTTTCTCATTCGTCTCTTTTCAAATGCGGAGAGGTAATCCTCGTCCGACCCGGCCATTTCGGTCGGCAAAGGGTTCAGCGATTCAAAGTAGGCGCTGCGGAGGGAGATCTGTCATGATTCCGTCATGTAAATCAGGTAGAGTTTTCCAAGAATGACCAAGCGACTACCCATGATTAAAATCATCTTAAAACTTATGATCGTGGCGTGTTGCCCCCTGCTTTGGGGACAACACCAAACCACCACCTTCACCGAGCCTTATATTGACGGGAAAATCCCGTATGTCGTCGAGATTCGGGAAGTCTCTCTCGCTCCTGCGGCTTTGCCGGCCATTCATTCCTTCGCGACGGGTGAGTGGGACGGCCAGTGGGTCGTTCTTTCCGGGCGAACCAGTGGTCTGCACGGGATGACCGGGCGGGATGGCTTCGATCCGGTCTTCGAGAATCGGGATGTCTGGGTGATCAATCCCACAACCAAGCAGTCCTGGAAAAAATCTTTGGAAAGCTCTCCTGCCAGCGGATTGACTCAGGACGAAGTGGACAGTCTCTCGGGCACCAACACTGAATTCTATCAGGATGGTGAGACGCTGATTCTAGTGGGAGGCTATGGCTACAAGCGTTCGGTGTCGGACCATGTCACGTATGACCGGATCTCGGCAATCGACCTCCCGGGTCTCATTTCCTGGGTCAAGGCTCCGGCCGGAACTGAAGTGACCCGGGCGACGGATCACATTCAACAGGTGATCGATTCCTACTTTCAGGTCACGGGTGGGGCTCTTGAGAAGATCGGTGATGAGTATCAGTTGATCTTCGGGCAAAACTACCGGGGACGTTACCGACCACACTTTAATGGAATCTACACCCGCCAGGTCCGACGTTTCAAAACGACGAATGCGAACGGTATCTTTGCGGTGCCTTCTGCTTCCAAGATCGCGACCACTCCTTCCGATAACTATCGCCGTCGCGATCTGAATGTGGTGACTGTTCTTGAGCGAAACGGGTTGAACAACTTCCTCGAAAAGGCCCTGGTTCTTTCCGGTGTCTTTACTCCCGACGATGGCGCTTGGACGACACCGGTCGTGGTTGGTCCCGGAGGAAATGTCACCATGAGCAATCCTGCTTCGCCAACGACCTTGAAGCAGGGATTCCAAGTTTACCACAACGCCAAGTGCACGCTTTTTGACCGTGGTTCGAGCGAGTCCCATACTTTGCTTTTCGGCGGACTCACGGTCCTTGAGCTGGATCCTGTTTCGAACACTTTTGTAAGAGATGACCAGGTTCCCTTCACCAATCAATGCAGTCTTGTCGTGCGGGATTCGAGCAGTCAGCTCTCCCAATACTGGCTGCCGACCCGATTCCCCGAGATCAAAACGGATGGAAAGGAAATACGCTTTGGCACCAATGCTGAGTTCTACCCTGCTCCCGGCATTCCCAAGCTGCACCACCGGGTGATTGACCTCACGGCAATCGCTGCGCCGACCGTCATCGGGCATATCTTTGGTGGATTGATCGCCGATGCTGGCAACCGGGGCAACACAGGGGCGAGCGGCCGCGTGTTCGAAGTCGTCCTCACTCCCGATGTCGGTGAGCCCGATTTGGGGATTAGTCAAAATCCTTCGCCCCAATTGACTTGGTCCGCCGAAACCGGGCGAAAGGATTTGATCGAGACCTCGTCCGATTTTGAGATATGGAGCGAGTTCGCGCTTCCTTCCGACGGCACCTCGTTTTGGCCAATCCCTCTCGATGCTGAAAAGGCGTTCTTTCGACGTCATTCCTCGGCGGTGACGAGTCCGTGAGCTTATTTCCCCGTCTTTCGACGAACGCAAATCACAAACTGCTCTCCGTCCTCGTGCTTCTTCAGTGAGGCCGTGGCATGAAAGCCCATGTCATGGGCGCAGGCTTGAACAAGCGAGAGGCCGAGCCCACTATGATTGCTGTCGCTCCGTGAGCCATCGGCCCGCCAGAAGCGCTCAAACATTTGCCCGACGTCCCCGGTGGAGAGCCCGTCAACCGTGTTGCAAAGTGCGATGCCATCTTCGCAGAGGTCAAAATGAATGGAACCTCCGACAGAGGTGTAGTCGACGGCATTTGAGAAAAGGTTGGCAAGGATGTGCTTCCAGAGTTCGAATTTTCCCCGGACGGTGGCATCATCGGGACAGTGGATTTCCGTCTTCAGTTGCCGGGCTTCCGCCCGTTCTCTGAGGAGCGCCCAGGTCTCGGCGACAAGAGGAGCGAGGAGGACGGATTCCACCGGAGAACTGCCGTCCGAATTCTCCAGGTGAGCAAGCTCAAGCATGGTGTCGACCACGCGGTGCATCCGCATGTTAATCTCACGAGTCGCGATGAAAAACTCTTCGTTTCGCTCCTCCGGCCATTTCGCGGCGAGGTCCAGCTTGGTGCGCATTTCTGCGATGGGCGTCCGCAGTTCGTGGGCGAGGTCGGCACCAAAGCGACGCTCTCGCAAAAACCCTTTTTCCACCCGTTCCATGAGGCTGTCCAAGTGGAAGACGACGGGCGTTAACTCCAGCGGTTCCTTGCCGGTGGAAAATCTCGCGTCAAGGGAAGAGGGATCAACATTCGAAACTGCCGCCGCCAAGTCATCGAGTGGCCGCAGGCTATTGCGAAGTGCCATCCTCAGCAGGAACGCCATTCCGGCAATTATCACCAGGCCAGTTCCGGTGATCCCGAATAGGGTGGTCTTTAAGCGGGCATCCGCGTCCGAGAGATCGCGGGCGACGACAATGATCACGGCCATGGGACCACCACCACTACCACCGGCATGGGCCGGCCGGCCGGATTCCGGATCGGCGTCATTGAAGTGACCCGCGCCGAAAGTCATGCCCACCGTGCGCAGGCGAAGCTGTGAGGGGAGCACGAGAGTCTGACGGTCGATGGCTTCGCCCTTGGCTTCCGGCAAAGGGAGATCGAATTCGGCAAGGTGTTTGGATTTCGCAAGAAGCTTGCCGTCGAGGTCCCAAACTTGATAGAACACGCCTTCTTCGGACAACAAGGAAGCAGGCGCGCGCTCACGATTTCCTCTTCCCCGGCCGGGGCCGGGGCCACGTGACTGCGAACGCTGGTTCATGCGGATCATACGTATGAAGACCATGTTTTCGGAATCGATCGCGGCAAAGGTTGCGCTCCGGTGGGTCCGATAAACGACGACTCCGCCGACCAGCCAGACTGCGGCGAGTCCGGGCAGCATCCAAGCTGAGATTCTGCGGCGAATGGAAATCATAGCGCGGGGATCTGAAAGAAGTAACCCTGGCCTCGGCGCGTGCAGATGATCTCACTCCCGTCCGGTCCAAGTTTATTGCGAAGGTGGTAGACAGTGGAGTCGATGACATTGCTCATCCGTGAGCCACTCTCGTCATAGAGGCGCTCCTCGATTTGCATGCGGGAAAGAACCTTGCCAGGTTCGAGCATCAAAAGGGACAGCAGCGCGTATTCTCTCGCGGTGAGGTCCAGCGGCTTTCCGGATCGGCTGGCCTCTTTCGAATTGGTGTTTAATTCCAAGTCCCCCGCGGTGATGACAGGAGAATGTTGACCGTGGCCACGGCGGCAGAGGGCGTCCACCCGGGCGAGGAATTCGGCGAGATCGAAGGGTTTCCCCAGATAGTCGTCCGCGCCTTTGCGTAAGCCCTGAACCCGATCGTCCACCGTATTTCTCGCGGTGAGAAGAAGGACGGGACTTTGGATGCCGGCCCGGCGCATTTCGGACAGGACGGTGAGGCCATCCATCTTCGGCATCATGATATCGAGGACGACGGTGTCGTAGGGACTCTCCTTCGCCATCCACAGGCCTTCCTCACCATCTTCCGCAACGTCGACCACATGTCCCGAGTGCCTCAGCGCTTTCGCAAGATCTTCCCGCAGGTGTTTGGAATCCTCAACGATGAGCAGTTTCACGATGCGAAGAGACTACGACAAATTGGGCCGAACGAAAATCCAGAAGGTTACGGTGCAGAGGCTTTCGTTGATTTTTCTACGGGTGCAGGAGCATCGCCTTTGGGGTTGCAACTTTTGCAGGCGGGTGCCTTGACCTTGGGGGCACCGGTTTTCTGACAGGCCTCGCAGGCCGGAGCCTTGGCTTTGACCGCGGGGGCTTTGGCTTTTTGGCAGGCCTCGCAGGCTGGTGCTTCAGTATTGGCGGCAGGGACCTTACATGAATTGCAACACCCGCCGCCTTGGCCCATTCCTTTTCCGCCCTGTCCCGGCATTTTAAAATCCGTTTCGTAAACGTATTTGGCGATGGCCGCGACCTGGGCCTCGGGAAGTGGTAAGGCGGGCATCACTCCGAAGCGGCGGACTGCTCCCGGCATCTTTGATTTGTGCGCGTCAGGCGTCTTGATCCAGGAGGAGACGGTCTTGATGAAGGCGTCTTGATCGAGAGATTGGTAGTGCATCTTTACCATCAGGAAGGGTGGTGCGAGGCGCGGTTGCCCGGCAACCCCATCTCCATGACAGGCGAGACAGTGGGTGGCGGTGAGTTCGGCAGGCGTGGCCGACTTTCCAAGCTGGATTTCGGCAGTTTGATCTTTCTTGCCAGGTTCGGCGGTGGCGAGGCCTGTTGCGGAAATCGCACTCAGGATTGAGATGATGATTGATTTGGTTCTCATAGCTTGTTGGGGGTGCGCCTTTCTGGCGTTCGCTGACAGATTGGAGAGTCCAAGATGACAGAAAGATGACGTGGGGAAAAAAGATCATGGCGTAACCCTTGGATCATGAGAAAACCTCTCAAAGGGTTCGCCTTAAAATCATCCTGTTCCTCTGTGCTAGCTGTGCGCCATAGCCCTCTTCGCCAACCTTTGCGGCGTTTCCTTCGCGACTGCTGACGAAGCGGCACCTCCGACCGCCGGGGAACTTGAGTTCTTCGAGAACAAAGTCCGACCTTTGCTGGTCGACAAGTGCTATCGCTTTCGTCGGGAGCATAGGTCGTTCAAACCGGTGATGAAAGCCGAACCACCGGGCGGGGATTCCAAAGACCATTGGCCCACGCTTTGCCTCAACACCCTTCGCCGGGCCAAAAAGCAGGGTGCGGAGGTCGGCCGGTTACGCAGAAGAATATCGCGGCCGATGGCGAAATACGCGAGGTAAGTTTTGAAGTGCCGATTGAGCGCAGCAGTTGGGTGGCGATACGGGTGCTCGGGAGTTCGCATACCAATCCAGTGTGGGTCCTGGTGGACGGCGGACCAGTCCGGACTTCGAAACGGAGCACACAATGGTGTCTCGATTCAGTTGATCAATGTTGGAGCCAAAAAGAGCGCTTTATTGCCAAGGCCGAACTGGCCGACGCAAAGGCCGCATACGCCCACGCCAGAAAAGAGTATCGCAAGCGACTTGCGGAATCCCCGGTGAACTAGGTTCTCACTGCTTGATTCCTGAAGTGCTTCGCTTCCCCAAATCCTTTCCCATAGGTATTGACGAAAGCTAAGTACGAATAAAGCCGGAATTTCACTAAGGAGGAGAACTTTATCCTTTCTTGAGAAGCAAATCCTTGAACTCCACAACCATCCCCTTGTCATGCAGTTGGAGTCCGATGAATCCCCTGCCAAGTTGTTGACCGTTCAGCTTGTCGGTGAACTCAGATGAGAGTTTGCCATTGATGAAAAACTGGAAATGATTCCCCCTCGCCACAATCCGGCATGCGTTCCAACCGCCCTTTTTGATCTCCTTCACCTGCACCGCGTTTTCGATCTTCGCATGGTGACCTTCCCCCTTTTCATCGATCACCAGCCTGGTCCCTCTCTGACACGGAAACTCTTTTCGCGTGTCCTTTCCAAAGTGAAAATCCCAGGCACCCAACACCCCGTCCCCAATTCCCACATGCCCGAGATCAGCGTGATACCCTTCGAAGGCACGCTTCCCAGTCGTATCCACCCTCGCACGCATTTCCACCCCCGTATTCCCCTTGGTCACCATGCGGTAACTGAACTTCAATTCGAAATCCGCCAAGGCCTCATCCCCGGTATAGATTAAGTAAACCTGGCGATTCTCCTTTCCTTCTCCCCGGATCACTCCGTCCTTCACCGACCACGCCGCGACCTTACCCTTCGGAGCCTCGCGCCAGCCAGCCAACGATTTTCCGTCGAACACCGAAACGAAGCCATCATTTGATTCTTCTGCGCTCACCAATTCGCAAAGGTAGAGGATTGCCAAAAAGATCCCTGAAAATTTCCGAGCCATCATTAACCTCACTAAGAACCGCCCCGACTACAAATACCAGCCGATTTGTAAAAAGTGATCCGTGGCTTAAGCAAAACCTACGGCACCACACATACAACCTCATGCCCTGGCCAACCCACCGACAAGCCCTCGCACCGATGGAGTTCTACCCGAAAAAGCAATTCCCAAAGTCTCATCCCCTTGGATCAAGGAAAATCCTTTAAAGCTGCTCACAATCGACTCATCATGTCGCGCGATGAAGAAGTCGTTCGCCATCTTCCTATTCGCAAACCTTTGCGAAGCTTCGTTCGTGGCTGCCGACGAGCCTACACCGCCGACCGCCGGGCAACTTGAGTTCTTCGAGAACAAAGTACGGCCCTTACTGGCCGACAAGTGCTATCGATGCCACTCGGCCGAAGCAAAAGAGAAAGGAAAGCTCAAAGCGGGCCTCTATCTCGATTCACTTTCCGGCCACCTAAAGGGAGGAGATTCCGGATCCGCGCTGACACCCGGTGATCCTGAAAAAAGCTTCCTCGTCGAAGCGGTCAACTACCGCAACGAAGACATGGAAATGCCTCCGAAGGGTAAACTGAACGACGAGCAAATCAAAATCATCACCGATTGGGTGCAAATGGGAGCCCCCTGGCCCGGAGCTGAAACCGCTGCTGCGATCGCCCCGACCAAACCCGAGGAAGCCTACGATTGGGATCGCTTCCGACGGGAGCATTGGTCCTTCAAACCGATGATTAAAATCGAACCACCGGGCGTAACGGACACGTCATGGCCCCGCTCCCCCATCGATCACTTCACTCTCGCAAAACTCGAAGCCGCGGGGCTCCAGCCAAACAACTCCGCAGAGAAACTCACTCTCATCCGACGGGCCTATCTCGATCTCATCGGTCTGCCCCCCACGTCAGAACAAGTTGAAACCTTTCTGAATGACTCCGGATCCGATGCCTTCGCGAAGATCGTCGACGAGCTGCTGGCCTCCGGGCATTACGGCGAACGCTGGGCGCGCCACTGGCTCGACGTCGCCCGCTACAGCGATGGCCTTGGCGGATTCGGCGACAACAAGGCGCTGCCCGATGCCTGGCGATATCGCGACTGGGTGGTCAATGCCCTGAATACCGACATGCCCTACGACGAGTTCGTGGCCCGCCAGATCGCGGGCGATGTCCTCGAGAATAATCCGGACCCGATCGCGACCGGATTCTTTGTCGTCGGTCCGAGCTACACTTCCGACGGCGGCGATCCGGAAGCACGGGCACAAGCAGAAGCCGAAACGCTTTCCGATCGGGTCGATACATTTTCCCGGGCCTTCCTTGGCCTAACGGCAGCGTGTGCCAGGTGTCACGATCACAAATTCGATCCCATCACGACGCAAGACTACTACGCCATCGCAGGCATTTTTAAAAACACCCGAAACGGCGAACACCCGCTTGTTCCCCAGGCTGTCGTCGATGAGTTCAAGAAGGGACAGGAGTCGATTAAAAATCAAAATAACGCGATCAATCACTATCTGAATGAGGAAGCGAAGCGACGCAAGATCGAGCGCAAGGACATCGAGAAATTATTGGAGGAAGGGCCTAAAAAGAAGGTCGCCGAAATGCGCGCCGAATTGGAGCGACTGAAAAAGACGGCTCCGAAGAAATACGAAATTGCTCACGTCCTTCAAGATTCCGGAAATAATGATATGCACGTCGCCCTGCGCGGTGACCTTCGCAAAAAGGGCGAGAAAGTCCCGCGTCGCTTCATCCAAATCCTCGCCGGAGAAACTCCGCCGCTCTACACTCACGGGAGCGGTCGGCGTGAGTTGGCTCAATCAGTCACCGCGCCTGATAATCCACTCACGGCACGCGTCATCGTGAACCGGGTCTGGCATTGGCACTTCGGCAAGGCCCTGGTGCGCACCCCGAGCAACTTCGGAATTCTCGGAGAGAAGCCCACACACCCACAACTGCTCGACTGGCTCGCCAGTGATTTCATCGAACACGGCTGGTCGCTCAAACGCCTGCATCGCCAGATCATGCTGACGTCCACCTGGCAGATGAGCAGCCGTTTTGACAAAGAGAAATTTGCCACCGACGGTGACAATACATTGCTCTGGCGGATGAACCCGCGGCGGCTTGAAGCCGAGGTCTGGCGCGACTCTCTACTCGCGGTCACCGGTGAACTTGATGACACCATTGGCGGCAAGCCCGATCGGGAGATCTTACGCAGCAAGCGTCGCACCCTCTACGCCACCATCAGCCGCACTGGCGACAAGTTTGAATCCGATGCCTTTCTGCGCTTGTTTGATTTTCCCGCAGCAGTCTCGACCAGCGCCTCACGCCCGACCAGCACCGTCCCCCAACAGTATCTCTTCATGCTGAACAGCCCCTTCATGACCGAACGCGCGAAGACGCTTGGCAACCATCTCCATGGCCTGAAAGAGCCACAACAAGACCGAATCAAAAAGGTCTACCATCAACTCTACTCCCGCTCACCGGATCCTGCCGAAACCGAACTGGGCACGCAATGGCTCGGCGACAACCCGACTCCCGAGACCTGGCATCAGTATGCCCAGGTTTTACTGAGCGCCCACGAACTCATCCAAATCCAGTAGTCCTTATGAAATTTCTCGAACACGAACTCGCCTACCGCCGGGCGATGCAGGCGCAAATGACCCGCCGCGAGGCACTTGCAAAAATGGGTGCTGGAATCGGGAGCATCGGATTGGCCGGCATGTTCGGTGGCAATGCCCTCGCAACCGACATCAATCCGGCGAACCCGCTCGCGCCAAAAGCCCCGCACTTTGCGCCAAAGGCGAAACGGCTCATCCAGTTGTTCATGCCCGGCGGACCATCGCAGGTGGACACCTTTGACTACAAACCGATGATCGCAAAGCACGCTGGCAAACGTCCGGAAAGCGTCGATCGAAAATCGCTCCGCAACACCAAGATGGGGCTCATGCCCTCGCCCTTCGGTTTCAAACAGTACGGCGAATGCGGCAAGTGGGTCAGCGACATTTTCCCCGAGGTCGCCAAGTGCGTCGACGACATCACCTTCGTGCACTCGATGCACACCGACATCCCCGAACACGCCGGTGGCATCCTTATGACAAACCTTGGAGCGCTACAACCCAATCGCCCCAGCATGGGTTCATGGCTGACCTATGGACTCGGTGCGGAGACTGAAAATCTGCCGGGCTTTGTCGCGATGTCCCCGCGCGCCCAGCCACGAGGCAAGCTCGCCAACTGGGGGAACGCCTTCCTCCCCGGCGCCTATGCCGGATCCTACGTCAACATCCAGAACATGAAAGCGGATGCGGTCATCCGCGATTTGAAGAACTCCAACCTCTCGCGCGAGGAGCAGCGCAAGCAGGCCGACCTCTTGACAAAAATCAACAAACTCCACCTGGAACGCCTTGAACAGGATCAGAATCTCGAGGCTGGCATTCAGGCGATGGAGATGGCCTTCCGCATGCAATTTTCAGTGCCGGAGGTCTTCGACGTTTCAAAGGAAAGCGCGGAAACCCGAAAGCTTTACGGCGAGAGCGAATTCGCCAAAGGCTGCCTAATCGCCCGGCGCTTGGTCGAGGAGGGCGTGCGCGTTGTGCAGCTGTCACATTCCATCGATGGCTATGACATTGCCTGGGACACCGGACACGGCGACATTGAGGGCGGCCACGCAAAATTAGCCAAGGCCTGCGACCAGGGAATTGCCGCGCTCTTGAAAGATCTCGAAGGACGCGGCCTGCTCGAAGAAACACTCGTCGTCTGGGGCGGCGAGTTCGGCCGCGCGCCCACTTCCGAGGGAAAGAAGGGTCGCGATCACGATCACTACGGCTACACTACCTGGATGGCCGGCGGCGGGGTGAAGAAAGGTTTCAGCTACGGCGCCACCGACGAGTTCGGACTCTCAGCGGTCGAGAACCGCGTCCACGTCCACGACATGAACGCCACCATTCTCCACTTGATGGGCCTCGATCACAAGAAGCTCACCTATCGCTACTCCGGCCGGGACTACCGACTCACCGACGTCCACGGCAACGTCGTCCATGATCTCATCGCTTAGCAAGAGGATCTATCGAACCCCCTAAAAGGACGCCATTCCTGCTCCTTGTTCTCAGGCTCGAAACCACCAAAACTCTTCGTGAATAAAGAGAAAGTAGTATCAGAGTGAATCAAGAGGGATTTTGATTTTTCTTTGTGGGTTGATTTTGGGCACGGTGGGACGTGCCAGATCGAGGTGTCGATTTGGCCGGCGATGTTTGGGACCTCGACGGGATGTTTGTTTCGGGGACCGAACGGTGGAGACGGGAGCGGGTGGTGGCAGCCACCGGTTACCCGGAGTGAAAGTCCGGGCCTCGCCCCCTTTGCCTGGCGACCTGGTATGACGCTGTCTCTTATACACATCTCCGAGCCCACGAGACCGAGGCTGATCTC
>OJIS01000368.1_pt1 | contig 15249 bp, 13 predicted proteins | sample 1595671 | NCBI WGS metagenome assembly OJIS01 (sample SAMN05416814, study PRJEB24817) | seawater metagenome | isolation source: Sea water | place: Canada:Atlantic | collected 2013-07 | reverse complement strand
ACACAGAGTAGATCGTCGGCAGCGTCAGATGTGTATAAGAGACAGCTCTGATACCAAGTCGAGCGGTGGCGGTGGTAGTAAAGCAGGTCAATCCATCCCCATCGTTGCTCCGGCTGGCGAAGCCATCATCTATCGGAACTTCATTGCGGGAACCGACCCGCGCGGAATTGGAGTGGGATACTCAGAGGGCGTAAATCTTGCCTTTAGCGCCGATGCCATGAGCCTCGACATGCTTTGGAAAGGCGATTTCATCGATGGTGGACGTCACTGGATCAACCGTGGACAAGGCTTCCAGCCTCCCGCCGGCGACCAGACCATGACCATCAATCGCGGCATCCCATTCGCCATCCTCGAAAGTCAGACCTCCAACTGGCCCGCCAGCGCTGATGAGAAGCTCAATCCCCTCTTCAAAGGCTACAGCTTGAACAAAAATCAGCAGCCGACTTTCAAATACCAGTTCGGTCCGGTGCAAGTCTCCGACACCCCGACCCCGGCCACTGACGGCTCCGGCTTCTCCCGGACCATCTCCATCAACGTCCCCTCACCCGGGTCCGCCGGCGAACAGCTCTACTTCCGCGCTCTGAGTGGTGGTCGCGTGCAAAGCGGAGGCGAGCGCAGCTTCACCTTCAATGACGACTTACTCGTCAATGTTACCGCGTCCAGCCTTCCTCCCTTTACCCGAAACGACGAGCTCCTCATTCCAGTCGCGCTCACGCCCGGAATTCACACCATCACAATCAACTACACTTGGAAGTAACGAAACACTTCACATTTCAATCATTATGAAAAATTTCATTCTCTCGACCGTTCTCGTTTCATCCGCGTTCGCCGATCCCCGTCAACCCGATTTTTACCTCCGCGAGGAAATCCCCACCCCGGAAGGTGAGGTCCTCGAGCTCGGCGGCATCGCCATCATGCCCGGCAAAAAAGTCGCCGTCTCCTCACGTCGCGGTGACGTCTGGATTTGCGAAGGTGCCTACGAAAAAGACCTCTCCAAGGTCAAATGGACCCTCTTTGCTCGCGGCCTCCACGAGCCTCTCGGCATGTTTTACAAGGACGGCTCCCTCTTTGTGACCCAACGTCCGGAAATCACCAAGCTCACCGACACCGATGGTGACGGTCGGGCCGACCAATTCGAAACGATCACCCAACACTGGGGGATCGATGGCGACTACCACGAATACAACTTCGGCTCGGATCCTGACAAAGAAGGCAACATCTGGGTCGTTCATTGCCTCACCGGCTCCGGCGGAGCCAGCGCCAAGTCCCCGTGGCGCGGTTGGTGCTATCGTTACAACCTTGATGGCACCGCCACCGCCACTTGCCCCGGCATCCGCTCTCCGGGAGGCATCGGCTTCAATCAGGCGGGCGACGCCTTCTACACCGACAACCAAGGCCTTTGGAATGGCTCCTCCGCGCTCAAGTGGCTCAAGCCCGGCGGCTTCATGGGAAACCCCACCGGCAACACCTATGTCAAACTGGTCGATGGAATGGAAGAGCCTCCCAATCCCAAAACAGGTTCCCGCATGGTCATCGAACACGATAAGGACAAGCGCATCATCCCTCCCGCGATCATTCTTCCCCACGGAAAAGTCGGACAATCTCCCACTGCCGTCATTTACGATGACACCAGCGGAAAGTTCGGCCCCTTCGCAGGTCAGGTCCTCGTCGGTGAGCAAACCCACTCGCAAGTTCAGCGTGTCTATCTTGAGAAGGTCAAAGGCCTCTACCAGGGTGCCGTTTGGAAATACCTCGAGGACTTCCGCTCGGGAATCGTCCCAGCCCGCATGGGGAATGACGCCACTCTCTTCGTCGGTGGCACCAACCGCGGTTGGGGAGCACGTGGCGGCAAGACCTTCACCTTCGAACGTGTTCGCTGGACCGGCAAGACGCCTTTCGAGATGCACGAAATGCACGCCAAGCCTGATGGTTTCACCATCTCCTTCACCGAGCCCATCGATGCCGCTTCAGCAAAGAAGCTCGCGTCCTACCAGACCGGCGCGTGGACTTACATCTATCAAAAAGGATACGGCAGCCCGGAAGTCGACAAAGCCACGCCTAAGATCGACTCCATCACCGTCGCTCCTGACAAGAAGTCCATCCACCTCAAGGTCTCCGGTCGCGTTCGTGGTCACGTTCATCACTTCAACCTCGCTGGCGTGAAGTCAGCCAGCGGCGACAGTCTCTGGCACCCCGACGTCTACTACACCCTCAACGAGATCCCCGACTAAGCGGTCTCTACTTTTTCTCAAAGCCACGTCCCTCACCGGGCCGTGGCTTTCTTATGAGATCGTCAATCACCTTCAGGAGAGCGACCAGGAAAGCCCGATCGCCTGGCAAAGAGAACCGGACGATTAACCACAGCCTCGGTTCGTCGCAACTAAGCCAGGATCCTGGACAGAACCTTGCCATGAACATCGGTCAGGCGGCGCTCGATGCCATTGTGGTAAAACGAGAGGCTCTCGTGATCGAGCCCGAGAAGATGCAGCAGCGTCGCGTGAAAATCATGCATCGTGACCACGTTCTCCACCGCGCGATGCCCAAACTCATCGGTCTTCCCAAAACTAAAAGGAGCCTTGATTCCCGCCCCCGTCAGGAAAACCGTAAACCCGTCAGGATTGTGATCCCTCCCGCTCGCTCCTTTTTGAAAGGTGGGCATCCGGCCAAACTCGGTCACGAATGCCAGCACAGTATCTTCAAAAAGCCCACGCGCCTTGAGATCACGAATCAAGGCCGCCACCGGTTGATCTAAAATTTGGCCATGAATGCCATATTGTTTTTTGAGATGTCGATGACCGTCCCAATTCCCACCCCCCTCACCCATCGCGTAGGCCCCGTTGAAGAGTTGCACAAAGCGCACGCCGTTCTCCACCAACTTCCGCGCCAACATACAGTTCCTGGCAAAACCAGCCTTTACCGGATCAGCACTATCCGCTCCATAAAGTTTCCTGAGCGAAGCCGGCTCCGATGATAAATCGGTCACCTCCGGAACACTGAGCTGCATTCGCGCTGCCAATTCATAACTCGCGATTCGTGCCGCCAATTCGGTATCTCCCGAGAAGGCCTCCTGATGCCTTTGATTGAGATACTTCAGATAATGTTGCGCCGCCCGATCGGTTTCTTTCGAAACCCCGCCGGGAGTCTTGAGATTGCCAATCGGCTTCTGCATATTAAAAGGTGTCCCCTGAAAAACAGCTGGCAAGAAACCCGGCCCCCAATTGTTCACGCTCGACTGCGGAACGCCACGTGGATCCGGCAATGCCACAAAGCTTGGGAGGTTTTCGGACTCACTTCCCAGCGCATAAGTCGCCCACGCCCCCATGCTCGGAAAGCCATCCAAGGTGAACCCGGTCGACATGAAATTCTCCCCGGGGCCGTGCGTGTTCGTCTTACTGGTGAGCGAATGGATGAAGCAAAAATCATCGACCAGCTCCCCAATCTTCGGAAGCAGGTCAGAGGTCATTTTACCCACCTCACCGCGCGCTCGAAACTGAAACTGCGGAGCTACCAAATTACCGTTCTCACTCTGAAAACTCTTAAACCCCTCCGCCATGGATGGCAGAGGCTGCCCTGCACGCTTCACCAATTCCGGTTTGTAATCAAAAGTCTCCAATTGGCTCAAAGCACCCGAATAAAAAAACACGATGACCCGCTTCGCCTTGGGCCTGAAATGCGGTTCACGCGGAGCATTGGGACTCAGGGGATCAATCCCCGGGCGCCGGGGATCGGAAGCCAACAATCCATGTGATGCCAAAAGCTGGCTCAGAGCAATTCCACTCAATCCAGATCCGGCTCGCCCCAGGAAATCGCGACGATTCAACATGGCTGCGCGATAGGCTTCAATCATGGCATGAAGAGAAACTCGTTCGTGTTAAAAAGAACCCGGCAAAACTGAGGTAAGCCATGTTGTCGAACCAACTCGCTTCCATTCTTAAGTTCATCCGCCCGGGGAAGCCGTCCAAAGCAATATCGAAACGCCAAACGGAGCTGTTCATCGTGCTCCCTCCCCGCCTCGGTCTCAAGCTTCTTCGCAAGGATCTCCGACTGATCACTGACAAACTTGCTGTTGAATAAATTAAGCGCCTGAAGAGGAGTCGTCGATTGGGTGCGGCGGGAACAAATCAACCCCGCATCCGGACGATCGAAGACACCAAAGACCCCGTCCTGCTCCATCCTCACCCGCTGCGAGTATATCATGCGCCGCCACTCCGCAGCCCCAAAACTCACCTTCGGTTCATAGAACTCTCACGTAGTTTGTATTCGGCTTGAACAAACTGAAACCCGGACCTCCCATGGTTAGCGCCCCTCACAAATTGCGCCTCAGTCGCCGAAAAGAACTCCGTATTCAGACGAGCATTCACAGGCAAGCGAACGCCCCTATCAATCAGCGCTTTTTCCATCCTGTCAATACGGTTGTCCAGCTCGCTCATTCTTTCCTGCCTCTCTTTCACCGCGCCTTGATCCGGTCGCTCACCATAATGAACCCCACCAAAAATCGCTTGTAGCCGAAAGTAATCCTTCTGCGAAATCGCATCAAATTTGTGATCATGACATCGTGCACAGTGAACCGTCAGCCCCATAAATGCGGAGGCTGAATTGATGACAATCTCGTTCAGCTCATCCTGTCGAGCCCGCTTGATCGACTCATCATCCTTCCCAATCTGCCCTGGCATCAAAGCCGCCGCCGTCACCAAAAAACCCGTCGCGGCATCCTTCCCCAAGGAGTCTCCCGTAAGTTGTTCAAGAATGAATTGATCATAAGGAAGATCATCGTTGAAAGCCTTGATGACATAATCCCGGTAAGGCCATGCATTGGGCCGCGGGGTGTTCACCTCAAATCCATGCGTATCCGCATATCGAACAACATCCAGCCAGTGCTGCCCCCAACGTTCGCCATATCGCGGCGAGGAAAGGAGTCGCTCAAGCGCTTTCCGGTAAGCCACCTCAGGATCGCTCTCCCAAGCAAATCTAAAATCATCGAGCTCCGTAAGTTTTGGGGGAAGCCCGGTCAGGTCCATCGACAAGCGGCGAAGCAGGGTCACAGGATCAGCCGGTCCAGAAAAACCAAGCCCTTTCTCCTTAAGCCGACTGAGAAGAAAGGCATCAATCGGATTCTCCTCTCCCAACTCAGGCACAACCTGCGCCTCGCGCTCCTGAAGCGACCAATGATCAGGATCAGGCTTCGCGACCGATGAGCACACAGTTCCACAGAGAAACAGGGCGCTCAATTTCAGCAAGGATTGTGACCGTAAATCGACATAATAAGAGCAGCCAAACGACTCACTTTAAGCACATGGTTACGCCCCCGGAATATTCCCCCTTTCATCACTCAAAACCTCCACCCTACGGATCGCGGCACGGAAGATTCTCACTTTCCAACCCAGCCTCGGTCACTTCCGCCCCCCACTGTGCTGTGACTCCGATGATCATAGCTCCCATTTGCGCTCTGATCATCCGGTCAACGTTCTCTATTTCTTAAACCCGGCTTCCCGTTTTTCATCCACTCGTGCTGGCTTCAATTTCTTCCAGTCCGCTGGATCAGGCAACTTGAGATGCCGCTTCCCCTTTCCATATTCATCGAGGTTCGCATTGAGGTCTTCTTCGGTCAGAGAGTTCGATTTCACTCCGCCTTCCGGGACTTCAAGACCAGCTGTCCACACAATCGCATTCAGCACCACCGTGCGGAATCCATCGAGAGCCCATCCATGATGATAGTGTCCACCGGTGAAACCAACCCCACGACCACCGTTCGGGCGCTCGTAACCCCACATGAGGGTTTGCTCTTTATTCAACCCCTCCACTCCGTGCTGATTCCAGAGGTTGATATACTTGTGCATGTTCTCCCGGGTCGGAGTCGCAGTCACAAGATCGAGGACCTCTTTACGGTCATCCAAGAAACGCATGTTGTAGTAAAACTCATCCAGACAAGTAATCGTCTCAGGCACCCCGTTGCCAACTTCGTGATCCTTCATCACCTTCATGTCAGCAACCCAGTGCGGGTTGACCGACCAGCCTGACTCCATCGCGCCACCGATCCATGGCTGGTAATATTTTTTCCCCTGCGCCGGATTGGGATGCACCGCGTAGTGCATGAAAGTCATGCCCACGCCCTTCTTTGCCAGCCCATCCAGATATTCCCACTCACCACCAATTCCACTCGTTCCATCGGCAAAAATGAAAATGGCATCAGCGTTATCGAGAACCGACTTATCCTTCTTCCAATCTTTCCCGACGACCACCGCTTCGACGTTCAATCCGCTCTGCTCATTGAGGGCCTTGGCCAGCAACATGCAACCCGCCCGAAATTCATGTTCACCGGAGGCGTGACTCCGACTTCCGGCAATCAGGACGATCTTCTTTTTCTGAACTTCCTCCTTCTTCGCAGAAAGAAACAAGGGGCTCAAAAGAGCGAGAACAAGAGGCAGAAGTAGGGCGAGACGTTTCATAACTGGTGATAGGAATACGCTATAAATGGCGATCCCTTCCACCTCAAAAGCGGATTCATTCCGATTTCAACATCGACTCCAGCTGCTCCTATAAAAGTGGAAAGTCTACTTCAATCCGGGATACTCGCCGAAGTCGAGTTCATCACCATGATTCAGCGCTTCGGATTTGAGGACGGCGAGCAGCTTTCGAGCGATCTTTTTTCCTTTTCCACTCTCAAGCAAGTCCGTCTTCTCAAACGGATCTTCGGTGAGATGATAGAGACGGGCGATCTTGCCGCCGGGGTAGAGGATTAACTTATATCCATCCTTGGTCATGGCTCGCTGGGCATCCTTCAGGTAGGCCGAGTAAATCAACTGACGGCCTTCCGACTCGCCTTTGAGCACGGGAACGTAGCTCTGATATTGGATGTGATCCGGCACTTTCGCTCCTGCGACCTCAAGTGCGGTCGGGACCGAGTCCTGAATATAAATCGGGGTCGAGATTTTTTTCCCTGCTTTAATCTCGGGACCGACGACGACGTAGGGAACACGAATACTATGATCATACATGTTCTGCTTTCCAAGCAAGCCATGATGCCCGCAACCCAGACCGTGATCTGCCGTGAAAACAATGTAGGTATTCTCCCGCTGGCCGTTCGCCTCGAGAGCGTCCAGGACCCGGCCAATCTGCGCGTCCATATGGGTAATCAGAGCAAAATACTCACGCCGGGCCACCTTCACCGAATACTCGGTGCGAGGCATCGGAGCCAGCTTCTCGTCCCGCAGGCTGTGAGGGGCCTTCATGACCTTCCGATACGGATAGGCCTCTAGAAAATTCTCAGGCGTCTTGATCTGATCGACGGGATACATATCGAGATACTTCTGCGGTGACTGCCGGGGATCGTGCGGAGCATTAAAGGCCAGGTAGAAGAAAAACGGCTTGGAGTCCTTCTTCGCCATATTGAGAAATTTGATTGCGGTGTCGCCCTCGACCTCGGACCAGTGTTTCCCCCCCTTCCAGAATCCATTGTTCGCCTTATCGGTGGGATCCCATGGATCTTCTTTTCCTTCAACAGGCCGGTCATATCCCTTCTTCACCTGATTGGGCATCCCCGGACGAACATCACCGACATGGTCAAAGAGATCCTGGGCCTTCAAGCGAACATGCCACTTTCCCGTCATGTAGGTCGTGTAACCCGCGTCACTCATAAGCTGGGGCCACATTTTACGCTCACCCATCGTCTTTTCCTCGCGCTGGGCATTCCAAAGATAACGACCGGTCATCATCATATTACGGCTGGCCACACAGATCGCACCATTCCACCCCCCGGAATTGTAGGCATGGGTAAATTGCGTCCCCGACTCAAACAGTCGATCGAGGTTCGGAGTCTTCACCTCTGTCATCCCCAGCGAACCGATTGCCTCGTAGGTCATATCATCAGCGAAGATAAACAAAATATTGGGTTTCTCGGCAGCAGAGATTGCCGAGATCAGAGCCAGAAAAGGGGCGATTATGCGCATGAAAGATATTTACGCGAAGATCCGACGAATTTTGACACTTAACATTCACTTTTTTCACTGCTAACACCCACCCGCTCGCACCCGCGAGCTTCCAATGAATCGCACCAAGTCCCCCACCATCAGCCACTGGTTAGAATATCTGGCCTACCGGGGCTTCGAGCGAACACTCCGATTGATGTCTCTCGAGACAACCTTCAAGGCAGGTGAATTTATCGGGCGAATTTTTCACCGCTTGAGCTCCAGTCGCCGACGCCAGGTCGTTCGAAACCTGCGATTCGCCTTTGGCAGCGAGCTCTCCGGGAGGGAAATCAGCGAACTCACCGCCGAGGTTTTCGAGCGATCCGGAGCAAATTTTCTGAGTTCGCTCCGAGTCCCTTTCTTGGATAATGATCAGATTCTCAAGCATCTTACCTTTGAGGGGGTGGAGCACCTCCTCGACACAAATCAGGAAAGTGGAATCGTCCTCGTATCACCACACATGGGAAACTGGGAACTCCTCGCCCAAGCTGTCTTTCTCACCAAAGGCAAAATTGGGGTCGGAACTCACTACCGACCTCTCAACAACTCCCTCATTAATGCCGTCGTCGAGCGACGAAGGAAGAAGCGGGGGCTGAAGCTATTCGCCAAACGAACCTCAACCCATCAGCTGACGGCCTATGTCCGGGACGGCAACGCATTGGGAATCCTGGCCGACCAACGCGTTGGGAGCCGTGGAGCAGCATGCGCCTTCTTCGGCAGACCTACGACCTGCTCCGCCCTACCCCACCTTATTGCCAAACGGGGAAAAGCAAAACTCTTCAGTCTCAGTTGCGAAACCGTCGGATCCTGCCAATGGAAAATCAGCTTCCGTGCCATCCCGGAAGCCAGTGCCCAAGCCTGTGCCGATAGTCTGGAGGCGAATTGGAGACACTCCCCTGCCGACGTCTTTTGGTTTGAGGACCGCTGGCGCATCCGGGGAAAAGATTCCCTTGAATTCCTCAAAAAATATAAGGACCCAAATCCAGTCACCAGACCACTCAGGGCCGTCTTTTTGGCGGATTCCACGAATGATCTTCCCTATCCGGACTCCTTAATCACCAAGGAGTTTTTTCCGATCGACTTTCTTGAAAGCGATAAGTCTCTTCAGGAACAGCTCCGAAAAATCGGAGAATCCGGAATTTCTCCCGTGGACGTTTTTTTCTGTCCGGATTCGCAGTTAAAAAGAATGAAAAAACTCACCGGGAAAATCCTCGTTCTTTCATCAGAAGAAAGCTAGGAGTCCCCTCAACAACTTATCAAGTAATAACCCAATGAAAATTTGCTGCATCGGAGCTGGATATGTCGGAGGCCCCACCATGGCCATGATCTCCCACAAGTGTCCGGATATTCAAGTCACCGTTGTCGATATCAACGAGGAACGCATCGCGGCGTGGAACAGTGACGAGCTTCCCATCTACGAGAAAGGGCTCGACGAACTGGTCAGCCAATCTCGGGATAAGAATCTCTTCTTTACCACCGACGTCGAAAAAGGGATTTCTGAAGCCGACATCGTTTTCATATCGGTCAACACCCCGACCAAGACCTACGGAACCGGGGCCGGAAAAGCATCCGACCTCAAATTCATTGAGCTTTGTGCCCGGAAAATCGCGGAGGTCTCCACCTCCGATAAGATCATCGTGGAGAAATCCACCCTTCCCGTTCGGACGGCCGAAACAATCCGCACGATTCTCAACAATTGCCATTCCGATGTGAAATTCGAGGTTCTTTCAAATCCCGAATTCCTAGCGGAAGGCACTGCGATCGAAGATCTCCTCGAACCTGACCGGGTTCTCATCGGAGGTGCCGAAACCCCCGAAGGACAAGCGGCCATCCAGACTCTCGTCGATGTCTATGCCCGCTGGGTTCCCCGGGATAGGATTCTCACCACCAACGTCTGGTCATCCGAGCTTTCCAAGCTCACTGCCAATGCCTTTCTTGCGCAGCGGATCTCCTCCATCAATGCCATCTCCGCCCTTTGCGAAGCTACCGAAGCCAACGTCGACGAAGTTGCCACGGCCATCGGAACAGACTCGCGGATCGGCCCTAAATTCCTCAAATCATCCATCGGTTTCGGAGGATCCTGCTTCCAAAAAGACGTCCTCAATCTCGTCTACCTCTGCGAACACTACGGCCTCCCCGAAGTGGCGGAGTACTGGGAGCAGGTCATTAAAATGAACGATCATCAGCGCCACCGTTTTGTGAAACGCATCGTCCAGACCCTCTTCAATACCGTCTCAGGCAAAAAAATCGCCATCCTTGGATTCGCCTTCAAAAAGGACACCAACGACACCCGGGAATCATCCGCTATTTACATCTGCCGGGATCTCCTCGAGGAGCAGGCCGAAGTTCATATCTACGATCCCAAGGTTTCCAAAGAAAAAATCTGTCACGACCTGGGCGTCGCTGAAGACCACCCTCTTGTTCACGTTTCCGGCTCGGCTGCCGAAGCTTGCGAAAGTGCACACGCCCTCGCCGTCCTCACCGAGTGGGATGAATTCAAAGACCTCGATTTCCAAAGCATCTTCGAAAAAATGCTGAAGCCAGCCTTCGTCTTCGACGGTCGCAATATCCTCGATCTCGACGCCCTCCGCCAAATCGGCTTCCGCACCCACGGAGTCGGCAAGGTCTAGTCCAGAAGATAAACCGGGGCATCACCCACTTCAGAGAGCTCGATTTCCTTACCCTGGGAATCGAGCACTTTTTTGAAGTCTGTCGGCCATGGCCCGGCAAAGGTCCTCCCGTTGCACCAAATCATCGTGACCAAATCACGCTCGCGCTCGAATCGTAGCGCATAAACATCATCTTCGGTCTCCAGTTTCTCGACAAAAGTCGCCGTTCCCAGCTCAGCCAGGAAAACCTTGAGCATCTGGAAACCAATGCGCTCCCGCCATCCTCCTTCCGCCCGTTCGTCGATCAGCCCAAACCCATGAGCCACTAGCCGCCACCAATAAACCTGGTCCACAAACCCCGAACAAAGCGTCAGAACCAAGTAGCGGATCATGAAGCATCCGTATTTCTCCTCCGACACACTGACCTTGCTCGCCTTGGCGCCCGGGCTCAGGTAAGAGGCGGCTACCGGAGACCAAACTCCGGTCCCGACGAGAGGCCAATTCACCTCGGAGATAATCACCCGGTCATAACAGCGATTGGACTGCCCCGCGATCGTCCTCAGCAGTGCCGCCTTTTCGACCGTGCCAAACTTCCCCTGTTTGTTCTCCGGGGCACCCCGGCGATCCACATAGAGGTGATGCGAAAGGGCATCGTAGTGAAGCCCCTTCGGCGTCGCTCCCAGCGCCGCGACCAAATAGTGATACTCGAAATCAATGCATGCCGGACCTGAGAACTGGATCTCGGGATACTTCTTCTTCAACGCCACCGCCGGCTCGAGGAGAGCCGCGTGTTCATCGAGATTGTGAAGCCCCCATTTCACGCGATTCACGACGTGGCACAGTTCAACCATCGCAACCTTCCCTTCAATTCGCTGAAGCACAAACTCGAGGAACTCCCTCCAGGAATCCGGCTCCAGAACAGCCCTGCGATCTTGCAAAATCGCCACCATAATCTCGTGGCCCTTCTCATGTAGCTCCTCAAGAAAACCCAGCGTCTTCTCCCACTGCACCTTCCCTTCATGATGGCCAAAACGCAGTAAAACAGGAATATTCCCCAAGTCCTCCAAATAATTTAATTGGGGTTGAAACTCCAAATCAGCAGGCTCCAAAGCCATCCCGACTCGTCCACTCAATTCCACTTTTTTTTGAAATGCTCCCTCCAGTTGTCGACGATACTCCTTCCAAATTGCCGGAGCAGCTCGCAGCGCCGATCCTCCGACCCTAAGGTGATTCCACTTTGACTGGCATCGCCTCCGATCCGGCCCATCCAACGTGATCGACGCTTGTGCCGATCTTTGATCCCAGATCCAAACATCCTCCAATCTCAGGAACCCTTTCCGACGGGCTCTCCTCTCTTTTTTTCGGCTCTTGATCGGATGCCGCCAGCGACGGGTCTTCACCCAAAAATCAAAACGGCGACGAGCCTTCGCCATTTCTTTTTTAAATTCCGACGGGGCCTTCGCCTGCCAATAAATCCGAACCAAGATCCCCAAAAACCCCGAGGGCAAACGCAAGCGGGCAAAGTCGAGAGCCCTTTCCGTCATCGTCAATTCCGCTCTGATCTTCCCCCGATTCAAGTCGATAAAATTCACCTCGGTCCACCCACCATCCTCACCCGAACTCAACTCCATGTTCTGGCTCCCAAGATCACGATGATAGAAACCGGCATCATGCATCTTCTTCATCGCAGCTCCCACTTTTTCCAAAAGCGAAACCAGAACATCACAAGTATCACCCTCCCGATAAATCCGTGAGAGCTCGGACTTCAAGCTCGTCAGCCCCTCAAGGTAGTCCGACAAAAAATAGCTCTCCACCAACCGATCTCCCTCCCAGCGTTCCAGTGAAGCCAGAGGAGTGGGCGTTGACACTCCATGAGCCTCCAGGAATTGAGCCGCCTGAAACGATCGCGCCGCCTTCGAACCACGCTTTAAATCAAAACGATCCTTCCACGCTTGCTGCCCCCCAAAGGCCTTCACCGCCACCTGCCGGATTTCACCACCAATCTCGAAAGAAAGAACCACAACGCGATGCCTGCCCTTGGCCAGAACTCCTTCTTTGGCCGACTCAATCTCCTCACGCAAGCCGTCCAGCCTCTCTTCTCCCAAGGACTTCGCCAGATCGTCGCGAACTTCTCCAACAAAGCGACCTTGCTGTAACTTCTCGAAATTCACCTGTCTCATTGATCCGCATCTCTATGGCTTCATCCATTGGAAGGCAATGACATTTCAAACCACTTGATCAACACCTCTCTTCACTCGTCAAAACCTCAACACCCAGCTCGATTCCCACTCGACGAAGCCCCCTTCCTCCCATTAGCCTTTTCCATGCACTATTTTGTCACGGGAGGAGCTGGATTCATCGGTTCCCATCTTGTCGAGGCTCTTCTCACACAAGGACATGAGGTCACCATCATCGACGACTTTAACCACTACTACAGCCCCAAGATCAAGAGGCTTAATATTGCCGGCTTTAAGGATCAGGTCACCATTATCGAGGGAGATATTCGTGACGCCATCCTCGTTGAGCGCACCTTTGCAAAAGGTAACTTTGACACAGTCATCCACCTCGCAGCCCGCGCCGGGGTGCGGCCCTCGATCCAGTCGCCCAAACTCTACTTCACCACCAACATCGATGGCACCTTTAACCTCCTCGATGCCTGCCGTCATCACGAGGTGAAAGACTTCATTTTCGCCTCATCCTCCTCGATATACGGCGTAAATGAAAAGGTTCCCTTCGCTGAAACCGATGCCCTCACCCGGACAATTTCACCCTACGCCGCCACCAAGCTAGCGGGCGAGCAAATCTGTTCAAACTACGCCCACCTCTTCGGCGTCCGTTGCATGTGTCTGCGCTTTTTCACGGTCTACGGACCACGCCAGCGCCCTGACCTCGCTATTTCCAAATTCACCGAGCGCATCCTCGCTGGCGAAACCATCCAGCAATACGGAGACGGCACCACCGCCCGCGACTACACCTACGTCGAGGACATCGTGGATGGCATTCTGGCCACTACCGACTATCACGAGTCGGACTTCGAAATTTTCAACCTCGGTGGGTCTGCCACCACCACCCTCTCCGAACTGATCAAGATGGTCGAAAAAGCCTGCGGAATGGCTGCTCAAATTGAAGTCGTCGGCAACCAGCCCGGAGACGTCCCACGCACCTACGCCGATATCAACAAGGCGCACGACCTGCTCGGTTACTCGCCCAAGACACCCATCGCGGACGGTATCAAAAAATATGTCGAGTGGTTCAAAAAACATTCATCCTAAATGAAGTTCATTGCCATTGCCCCAGACCTCTCCTCTGATTCAGTCGCCGCGATTCAGGCTGCCGTATCTACCCTCCCTGAAGGGGGAACCAAAATCTACGATCGTAAAAACCAACAGATCTACCGTCTGCAAATCGGAGATCAACACATAATCGCAAAGACCTATAGAATCAGTTCATTCGCTCGCATCTTGGCGGCACTCTTGGGATTCTCCCGCGCCCGCCGCTCCTTCCGGGCCAGCGTCCTCCTGCGCCAAGCCGGGATCCCAACACCAAAGTCCCTCTTCTTAATCGAGGAAGGCAGCCCCTTCTACTCGGCATCAACTCTCGTCACCAACTTCTGTGAAGGCCCTTCACTCCGGAAGTTCCTGACTGACACTAACCCGATCCCGCCCACTCTCGCTGACGATATTAAAAACATCCTCATCGGCCTCAAATCCACCAAAATCCGGCACGGCGACTTTCACGATCGCAATCTCCTCATCTCTCCGGATGGCCGGCCCAATCTCATCGACCTCGATAGCGCCCGCAAACGATTCTCGAAGAAAACCGTCGCCCATAACATTCAAGAAGACCGCGACCGACTCCTCCACTCCATCGACTACGACCCTGATTTCCAAGCGACACTCATTGAGAAACTTGGAGCTCCGGGAACCCCGCTTTTGGCCCCATGAAAATCCTTTTTGCCAGACGGGGATACTCCTCCTCCGGTGGTGCCGAGCGCTACCTCGCCCGCTTGGTCAGGGGCCTGCATGCCAAGACAATCGAGACCACCCTCCTCACCGACGGAGCCTGGCCAAACGATCAATGGCCCGGCGATCACCGCATCTCGCTCGAGGCCCACTCTCCGGCCGCCTTTGCCAGCGCCGTCGAAAAGGAACGCTCGAAGCACCCCGACGCCCTCCTCTTCAGCTTCGAGCGCATCCCTTGTGCCGACGTCTTCCGGGCCGGCGACGGCGTCCACACCGCCTACCTCAATCGACAAGCCGGTGAAGGAAATCCCCTCGCCACCCTGTTCCGGGGAATCCGCCGACACCACCGGGAAACGTGCGCTCTCGAAAATCAACTCTTCACCAAAAACAACCACCTTCACGTCATCTGCAATTCAAAGATGGTCGCCAGTGAACTCCGTTCATTTTTCAATTTTCCCGAAAAACGAATCACCACCATCTACAATGGCTTCACCCCAAAACCATGGGACGCCCGCGAACGAACTGAAGCCCGCAAAACAGTCCGCAGCCAGCTTGGCATTCCTCCCGACGCTCCCCTCATCCTCTTCGTCGGCAGCGGCTGGAAACGTAAAGGCGCCGAAACTCTCGCCAGTGCTTTCCGACAAATCACCTCTCAAGACGCACACCTCCTGTCTCTTATACACATCTGACGCTGCCGACGAACTACTCTGTGTA
>OJIS01000367.1_pt1 | contig 15339 bp, 14 predicted proteins | sample 1595671 | NCBI WGS metagenome assembly OJIS01 (sample SAMN05416814, study PRJEB24817) | seawater metagenome | isolation source: Sea water | place: Canada:Atlantic | collected 2013-07 | reverse complement strand
TCTACACAGAGTAGATCGTCGGCAGCGTCAGATGTGTATAAGAGACAGCTCTCATCACATGATCGAAAGGAACTCCTCTCCGCAGTGAGAAGCACTCCAGAAAATAGGAACGCAATTATCAACGACCTCATCAGCCGCCAAGCAAGTCCAGAAGACAAGGCCTCCATCGCCGCCTCCTTCTTCGGTTCGGTTCAGGGTCACCGAAGCCCGGCAACCACGGAATTCCGGCATGAGGTCCTCAAAGCCTTCCCCGATCCAGAAAGCCGCATCAACTATCTCGTCTCCAAAGCCCGTGAGAATCGCTCAAACAGCAGCGAAGTTGTCAAAAGCCTCCAAAACCTTGGCCATAATGAAGAAGACATCTCCCGCTTCCTCAACGCGTCCCAAAAATAGACCTAATCCGAGCGACACCGCGGCTCTGTAGCCCGCAAGCCAACTCTCCGATGTTGCCTAAGGTTACTCGCGGACCGGGAATTCTATCTTCGGCTTAGGTGGCACCTGCAGATCCACTATTTGCGGCAGCAGCCTCCTGCTTTGCTTTATGGTCCAGGATATTGACGGTACTTTGTGACCCGGTAGCAAAGATCAAAGAGCCGTAACCGAGTCCGGTGAGAGGGTTTTTCCAGAGGATTCCCCCTGTATCCTTTCTGAGACCAAAGAGTTCACCCTTGGTGTGGGCGATTACCAAAATGTCGTGAACGACCAAGTTGGTGATCGAGCTCCCCTTCAGGTGAGTCTGCCATTTTTCAATTCCGCTTGCCGGGTCGATACAGATAACCCGTCCTTTCACTCCGAAATAAAAATCTTCATTCATGGGAGGAACTATGCAGAGGGCTCAGTTCCCGGGCCACTACAAAGATGGCTATGGTTTCCACTCAGGCAAGGGAGAGAGGGTGTGGGTGAGCTTGCGCAATCGGCCGTTGGTCAGATCAGTCACGCTCCATTTCTTTGCGAAGTCCAACCAGATGTAAAAGCCAAGGTTCTCTTCGAAGCCGGAATGGGAGTCGATGAGCCAAGCGGTTCCCGACGAATCCATCGGTTGGATGGCTTCCGGGCTGGTAAGCTCCGCAAAGGAATCCCGGGGCTTGGGGAAAAGACATTGATCACGATCTCAAAGCACTTCCAGCGACCCGGATCGAGTTGCGGCCCCCCTTGGAGAGGCTTTCTTCCCTGTTGGAGATTGCGTTCCATCCCAGCAATTGGTATTCTATAGATTAACTCTTTATTTTATCTTGTTATGCTTTCCAAACGCTCCTCCGGACTCCTCGGATCTTTCTCCCAATGGCAACTCAGCACCATTCCGGTCGCGGCCGCCCTGATTCTCGTTCACGCCATTGGCATCCCTGCCCTCCAAGCCCAGGAGCGGAGCAAGGCGACATTCCAGATCGTCACTCCAAACCTCCCGGCACTCCCCTCCCTCGGCACGCCGGGATTGGAGGAAGAACCCGCAGGGGCAATAACTCCCTTACAAGCAGGCATGCCTCAAGTTCGCCACAGCGCTCCCCTTCCCACCAACCTTGCCGTGAGCCCCGAACGCCAAGCAGAGGTTATGGCCAAAGCACGGGCTCAGCAACACGACTTCCACCTCCAAAAGGGGGAAGCGCGCGCGATTCACCCGAGCCTCGGACTCGACCTCCATTACTCGGCGGATGGGATGACCCTCGGGCCCCGTGAATACAACAATCTCACCTCCCCAACGAACAATTGGACGATCCGGCTTTCGCCCGCGGCAGTCATCATCGACACCCAAACCCTGGAAGCACCCGAAGAAGCTTCTCCCATCACCATAGAGAGCAACCGCAGTAGCCGCCTCATTGCACAAGGAAGCAAGGAATGGTGGATCAATGCCGAAGACGGCCCGGAGCACGGCTTCACGATCGGCGAAAGTCCACACCCCGACCCTCGGACTTTGAGCATCGATCTCTCCCTCCGCAGTGAACTCCAAATCAGCCAGGAAGAAGGCTCTCTCTTGTTTAGGGATCAAAACGAGCGTATCCTCCTGACCTACAGCAAACTCCTTGTCCACGATGCTGACGATCGAATTCTGGCTTCAGAAATGCATCTTCAGAAACACGAGAACTCCTGGACCGTGACTCTCAAGGCCGATCTCACCGATGCCGTCTTCCCCATCACCGTGGATCCAGTCATCGGCACCCAAGTGAAGGAAACACTCGCCAGCGACGGTGTCTCGGGAGATGAATTTGGCTTTGCCTCCGATGGGATCGGAGAGGTTATGGCGGTCAGCTCTCCCGGGAAGGGCAGCGGGAAGGTCTACCTCTTCCACGAAAATCATGGCGGTGCAGGAGCGTGGAATGAGAAAACCTCAGTGGTCGTCCCGGTCTCCGAAAACCCGGTCAACGGTGATCGTTTTGGCCAGTCCATCGCCCTCTTTGCAGACGAGAGCAGTGGCAAAACTTACCTCGCGGTGGGGGCTCCCGAACACGATGATACCGGCAGTGTCTTCATTTACGAACGTCATCAGGGAGGCACGGACAACTGGGGATTCATTGAAATTTTACAAGATGTTGATCTCAACAGCAGCGATCTATTTGGCACCGCCGTCGACGGCTTGGGCAACACCCTCGCGATTGGGGCTCCCAACCACGGTGCCGGAGCGGTCTTTCTTTTCGAAGTCACAGGAGGGAGCTTCTCTCGAAACCAAAAGGTCACCACTCCCCCCGGGCAAACGCTCACCAATACGAATGAATTCGGGGCTGCTGTTGCGCTTGGAGGCGATCATATGATCATTGGGGCTCCGGGAGAAAACTCAGAGAATGGGGGTGCCTATCTCTTCAAACGCAGCTCTCCCTACGCCGCCCTCTTCCGTCTCTTCTCTGACAAATCTGAAGCCGGCGCCCGCTTTGGCGCGGTTGTTGCCATCGCGTTCACCGGTCTCCTCCTTGCCATCGGAATGCCCTACGATGATGTCACCTCCGGCCCCACTTTGGTCGATGCCGGATCTGTCTTTATCTATGCATTCCTCGCCACCACCCTCGCCTGGGGATTCCTCACCGCCATGTTTGGTTCCGAGGCCGGAGCCTTGTTCGGGTCGGCCCTGGCCCTCAATTTCTTCTTCGACCTCGCGGTTGGTGCACGCGGTGCGACCTCCACTACCGACCCGCTCAAGGTCGGTGGTGCCGTCTTCATCTTCCTCTTTAACCTCTTCCTTTTTTCCTACGGGTCCGCGAGCAAAATTGTCCCCTCGACGTTCATTGACGCTGGTATGGCTTTGGGAACCAGCCTCGTTCTCCTCGGAACCGCCCTCTTCATCCTTGGCGCGGCTTACAGTGCCTCCATGGGCGCGATGTTCCTCATCACTTTGGCGGCCACCGTCCTCACCTTCCTCCTCTGGCAACAACTCTTCTGGAATCAAGATCAAATCGAAAACCACCCGGAGGTGACGGGCCCGATGGCCGATCCAGATGGCGATGGCTTGGTCAACAAGGTGGAATTCGCGATGTTTCTGATTCCTGTTCTCTTCAGCCCCCTCGCGTCCCTCGCGCCTCTGGTCTCAGATGGAAAATATCATTTTATCGTCCAGCAAAGCCTCGTCGCCGCCGGGGTCCTCCTGCTCATCCAGTATGCTCTTCTTCTGAGTGTTTGGTTCAACCTCAGCGCGGGGCCCCTCTCGAACCAGTTCTCGGTGAAGGTCCTGCAAGATGGCATTCAAGCGCAACAACTTCAGATCACAATCTCGACCCTCCTCGCGCCAACCCTCTTCAACCGCGTGTCCGCGGAAGCGAATTAGAGATTCACTCCCACTTCCCCACCAATTGCACTGTCATCCATCTCTCCATAGAAAATCCCGACTGCCTTTCCAGGTTCCAGTTTACCACCCTTGGTATTGAGCCCCGCGTTGCCCGCGATGATGTCCATTCGTCCATCTCGATCAAGATCGGCGGTCGCGACGGAATTCCACCAACCCAATCGATCTCCCAACCCACCAAACTCTTTCAACTGACCTTCCTCATTTAAGAACACCCGCACCGCACCGTAGTCGATGCCAGAACGAGATCCGGCCAGTGGTCGTTGTTCAAATCTTCCAGACCACATTACATTAAATACCCCGGCCAAATCCTATCATGGGCAGATCACGGTCACGGCAAATCAGATCGGCCCCAAAAAACAAAAAGCCCAACAAGAAAAACGATGAAATCAATTCCAAGAACCTCACTTCTATTTCTCCTTATGATTTCGCGAATTACAGTCGCGGCTCAAGAGAAGGCCTTGGTCATCGGATTGATTGGCGACTCCACCGTCGCCAGCACTTACGGGTGGGGCCCGGCTTTGGCGGAGCTCGTGAGTGACGAGGTGACCGTATTGAATTTTGCCAAGAACGGAGCAACCCTTGCTTCTCTCTCCAAAAAGCTGGATGAGCTCCTGGAAAAAAGGCCCGATTATGTTCTCATTCAATTTGGACATAATGACATGAAGCGATACGACGCCCAAACCTACAGCGCGAAGCTCAAAAATTATTTGGAGAGGATCAAACGGGGAGGATGCAAACCCATCGTGTTGAGCTCGGTCACCCGTCGTAACTTTGATCGTGACGACAAGATCTCACCTCGAATCATGAATGGTGATCGATCATTGCCTGCTTTTTCTCGGTCAGCCAAAGCCATAGCCAAGGAGGAACAGGTGCCCTTCGTCGATCTTAACTCCATCAGCATCGCACACCATAACGCGATCGGCCCGGAGGCGAGTTCGGTTTATAATTATGACGAAAAGGACACTACTCACTTCAGCAAAAAAGGAGCCAAGGCCATTGCTGCGCTCATCATCAAGGAGCTGAAGATTGTTGCTCCAAAGCTGTCGACCTATTTCAAATAGCGGCCAATATTGCGCCACGTTTTCCCGGACTGCCTGACCGGGGAGCGGGTAAGGCTAGAGTGCCCCACCCAACCACAGAATCCCCCCTCCGGTCCAGCCCAACGGCGGTTTCAGGGGCCTTCCCACCACGCGCAAATCTCTGCCGAATTAGCTCGCAGACTTCCCGCGCATGAAGAGGAGAGCTCCTCCAAACAGACCGAGCCTGGTGAAGGTCGTCGGTTCGGGGACCGCAACCCATTGTAGCCGCTCAGGGTCGATGTTGATCGATGCGAATTGGGCCTGACCTGGCAATGTCGCCAGCGGCTTGGTTCGCCAAAAATTCACTTTGGCGCGGAATAATTCACCCCGGGTGGGAGGAGATCCGCCCGAAGCTCATCGTTGTCAAAGGTCACCAACTTGCCCGCGCGGAGGTGATCGGCGTGTTCATCGATCATCTTCTTCCAGGCATCGCGAAGAGCGCGCGCCCGTTTCCTCCCATCGGGCTCCTTTAGGAAATGCCAGGAGCCGGACATGTTTCCACCGGTCAATGATCAGTCGCTTAACCCTGGAGTTCATCGCTTCCTGCAGAAATGCCGTGGAGTCCTTCGCATCGAAGCCCCTCCTTAAAGCTTCTCTAAGCCCAACCAGATCAAGACGCCCAAAACCCACAAAATTTAGAGAGCAAAGGAAGTTTCTCTTTTTGTATAATGGCATCTTTTACTTAATGCAGAAAATCTGGCACCGAAGCTGGTCGTTCAATCTGATGTGATGCCCGATTTTATGAGAGCAGGAAAACAGTCAAGGGGTGACCTTAATCCGATAGAACCGAAGAATGGTTGAGGAACTGGATTGTCGGACTGTTCAGGACCTACTTGGTGGTGTGGTAGGGCTTTGGTTTACCAAAATTGGGATCCTTGAAACCGAGCGATTTATTCCAACCCCACTGCTGCGGCATTAGGGTGGACTCCCACTCGCTCTGGCGCTTGATGAGCGCCTTGAGCTTGCCCGGTTTTTCAGTGGCGAGATCGCTCTGCTCTCCGATGTCGCTTGCGAGGTCGTAGAGCTGGAAAGTTTTGCCGCCGTCTTGGCTGATCGCTTTCATATCGCCGTGGCGGATGGCTTTGCGGGCGCCCCAAGTCCAATAGAGCGTCTGGTGCGGGCGCCCCGGCTCATCGCCTTTGGCAAAGGGTAGTAGATCGACGCCGACGAGTTTCCACCCAGGGTCGATCTTGCCTCCAGCTGCGGCGATGAAGGTGGGCATGAGGTCGAGCGAAATGACGGGGTGCTTGTAGATTTGTCCGGGCGGAAGGGTCCCCTTCCAGCTCATACAAAACGGAACGCGCAAACCGCCTTCCCAATAGGTGCCCTTTTTGCCGCGCAGCGGTTTGTTTGGCGAGGCTTCATGACCACCGTTGTCGCTGAGGAAGACAATCAGCGTATTCTCTTCCAAACTGTTGCGCCTTAGCGCGGTGAGTACTTTGCCGATGTTTTGATCCATCGAGTCGAGCATCGCCATGACGACGCGGCGCTTCTTGTCGGGCTCGTCGGCGTATTTGTCGACCAATTCCTTAGGAGCCTGAAAAGGGCCATGAATCGCATTGAAGGGCATGTAGCAGAGGAAGGGTTTTTCCTTGTTAGCCTCGATGAACTTTACGGCCATGTCGCCGAGTTGATCGGTGAGATGGTTGTCGGTGTCGCGGACGAGGACGCCGTTTCTGTTCACGTCGTTGTTGTTGATTCCGCGCTTCGCATACGGGCGGCTGACGATGGTCTTGTTGTGAAAGATCGGATTGTGCGGGCGGTTCATGTCGCCGAGGTAGTTCGACGCGCCGTTATTGAATCCGTAGAACTCGTCCCAGCGGTTGAAGGCCTGCATCGCTTCCGCATCACCGTCGTGGGTCTTTCCAAATAAACCGGAGGTGTAACCGAGAGATTTGAGCCGCTCGGAGAGAATCGGCAGATTGGTCGGGATGCCGGGTTCGACGTTCTTGTTGCGACGGTATGGGCCAATGTTGTCCCAGAAGCCGAAGGATTGCTGATAGCGGCCGCTGAGCATTCCGGCGCGTGAGGGAGCGCAGACCGGGCAGGTAACATAGCCGTCGGTAAAGATCGTGCCGCCTTTTGCGATGGAGTCGATGTGTGGTGTCGGAACGTCACCACCTTGGTAGCCGACATCGCCATAGCCGAGGTCATCGGCGAAGATGAGGACGAAATTCGGCTTCGCCGCCGCACCGGCCGAGAACAGTAGTAGGAAGGATATGACGTGATTCATCGGATTTTAGCGGGGCTACGTTTTGGCGGAGTAGTGTTGTATTTCTCGACGTCCATACGATTTCCATTGGCGAAAGCACGGTTGCGATTGCCGGGGCCACCCCAGGGTTTGCTGTTGGGCATGGCGTGATCCCAAGTGTCAAATTTGTCCTGCAGGTCTTGTGCGATTTTGGAATAATTTTGGGCGACGTCGTGGTGCTCGCCGGGATCATTGGCGAGGTTGAAGAGCTTGATGCTCATCGTGCCGCTGGTGTCGTTCCAGGTGAGTTTCCAATCACCTTCGCGGACCGCGTAGTCGTTGTCACGGCGCCAGTAGAGCACCTCATGAGGGCGGGCGTCTCCTTTTTCGCCGTTGAGGAAGGGGAGCAGATCGACGCCGTCGAAGGGGTGGCCTTTTATGGGAGCCTTGATACCCATGCGCGCCGCGAGGGTAGGCGCGAGATCAAGTGCGCTGACGGGTAATTCATACTTGGATCCGGCTTTGATCTTCCCAGGCCAGCGGATCGTGAATGGGACTTTGGTGCCTCCTTCATAGGTATCACCCTTGAAGCCGCGGTGTGGTCCGGGGTTCGACATCGGAGTGCCGCCGCGCACGAGACTGGTGTCTTTTTTTTGAGGTTTCAAACCTTGCCCACGCGGGGAGCCGTTATCGGATAAAAAGATGACAATCGTGTCATTGGCGATTCCCGCCTCGTCGAGCGTCTTAAGAATGCGCCCGATCCCATCGTCCATGGCGAGGATCATGCCGGCAAAGAAATTACGCTCTTTGTTGTCGCTGAGGTGTTTGGTTCGCTTGAGGTAATTGTCGGGCACCTGCCACGGGTGGTGCACGGCGTTGTAGGCAAGATAGAGGAAGAAGGGCTTCTCGGTGTTGTGCTTGATGAAGCCCACCGCGCGATCGCTGAACAGGTCGGTGAGGTAGATGTTCTCCTGGGCGGGCAGCATCTCATTGTTGCGGAAGATCGGCCACTTGCCTTTCTTCTTGGCAAACTTGGGTTCCCACGCGGTGTATTCGTGTGAGCCATTGAGAAATCCCCAGAAGAAATTGAAGCCGCGAGCGTTGGGGCGCAGCGGTTCCTCGACGCCGAGGTGCCACTTGCCAATCATACCGCAACGGTAGCCCTGCGGGCGGAGGATCTCGGCGATCGTCGACTGGCTTGTCGGCAATCCCGACAGGCGCGTGCGCTCAGGCATCTTGTCCGGAAATCCGGTGGCGCTGGCATTCTCTCCGGCACCCATGCGTTGCTGGTAGACACCTGTGAGCAGACCCGCGCGCGACGGACCGCAAACCGAGGCGGAGACATAACCCTGGCTGAACTGCACACCCTCCTTGGCAATGCGGTCGATGTTCGGCGTGAGGACATCTTTGTAACCGTGGTAGCCAACATCGCCCCAGCCCATGTCGTCGGCCATGATGAGAACAACGTTGGGTTTTTCCGCTGCGGAGATTGCAGGGAAGCTGACAAGTAGGGTTGCGAGAATTAGGGATCGTGAAGAGATATGGTTCATTGGAATCAGGGAGACGGTTACTTGAAGGTAAACTTGGTTTTTTCCTGGAAGAACTTCATGCCGAGTTCGGGATGAATCGCGGCGAGCCCAAACAGCATGGACGCAAAATCAATCGACTCGATGCGGCGCGGTCGCCAGTCGGGTTTTTCGACACTGAATCGCGGGAGCAAATCGCCAACCCGTGTCTTCAGGCGGCGATTTGGGTCGCGGTAGAGTTGGAGCAGGTGCTCGCGGGCAGCTGGATAAGCGGGCATAAAGCCGGCGATGATACGCGGCGCGACGAGGCTGTCGGGGTTGTTGTCATACTTCGAGGCGACGTATCCATTGCTCGGGGTGCCGCCTGCGCCGCAGCCCCAGAACTCCGCGACGCCGGTGCGCTTCAAGCAGGCGCGCTGGTCAGCCTTTGCCTGATTGAGCACGAAGCGCCGATACACCGGATCAATCGTGCATGGGTGACACATGTATAAGGGAAACTGGATGAGGAAGGAGCACTGCGCCTTCTTGCGACCATCGTCGAGTAAAGTCAGGTCACGGTGGTTCCAGGTCGGCAGCTCTTTCAGGGAAATGATGTCGCTATTTCCCGTCTTCTTGATTTGTGATTCCTTAATTAGCCAGGCAAGCAGATAGTATTCGTTGAAGAGCTTCGTTCTCGCTTTAGCCCTCGGCACACCGTCCTCAATCACCATGTGCAAGCGGTCGCCGCGCGGACTCGCGAGTGCGACGCCCCAGTTGATCGATGCCCACAGCATGTCAGCTTCCGCCTTGATCCGAGGATCGTCGAAGGTGTTGCGACAAAACAGCGCGCCGACGGCCATGATGGCGGTATCAATGGTTGAAAACTCAGAGCGCCCTTTTCCAGTTTTTGCGGAAAAGAAGTGCCGAAAGAATCCCGCTTTTTCACGATCGATCTTAAACTCCCCGGCCTTGCCGTTGAGTGCTCGGAGCGTCTGCATCGCTTTGCCCCGGGCTTTGGAATCGCGGCCGAGTTCGTGCTCCATGCAAAGCGCCATCAAACCCACTCCGACAGCGGCGATGGAGCAATGGTCGTTTGGTTGCCCCGGACGATCGGTGAGATAGGCATCGCGATAGAGTCCGTTGGGCGTGCGCACGAGCTCGCCATAGAAATCAAGCGATGCGAGGAAGAGCGGTTCAAGTTCCCCGGTCGCAGCTGGGGATGGTGGCACCTCCTGCGAAAATACGCTTGATGAAATGAGCAAGGCGGAGAGTAAGATCCAGAGTGAGGGGGCTCTCATTGTCTATCGTGTGTGGGCCTTCCCGGTTGAACCACCGCGAACGATGAAGGTGGGGAGGATGGATTGAGGCACGGTTTTCAATGTGTCGCCCATCCCCTTATGATGCGCAGTGATCACGGTGATGAGATCGAGTTCTGGAAACATGAGGATGAATTGACCACCGGCACCACGGCCGGAGCGGCAATCATAGGTCTTCTCTCCGACCTTCATGTCATGGCGCCACCAGAAGTAGCCGTAGGAATTGCCTTGCGCATTGGTGTTGATTTTACCTGTGGCCTTTTCGACGAACGCCGTGGGCACCAGTTGCCCGCCCTTCCACTTGCCGCCGCCCATGGTGAGCATGCCCCACTTGAGCATGTCGCGGGAGCGCATGCTGCAACCGGCGGCCGCTTTAGGCAGGCCACTGAGATCGTTTTGCCAGGCGTAGTCGGTGATCCCGAGCTTGCCGAGGAGTTCGGTTTTGATGAAATCCCGGGCAGATCCGGGAACAACCGCTTCGAGGACCTGCATCACGATCGTAGGGTCGGAACCCTGGTACTTGAATTCGCGGGGGCTGGGCGGAATGGGGTCGCTCATCTCCAGGTAGGCTTGAACCTGACCTTGGCCCTTGAGTTTGCGCGCGGTCTTCCGAAGCTCGACAACTTTTGCTTTGTTGACACGAATGCCTGACTTCATGTTCATCGCTTCGGCGAGAGTCATCGCGCTCGCACCGGCGACGTGCTTGGTCGGATCAAGGTCTTTGAGAAAGCCTACCACCGGCTTGTTGAGATCGGCCATGCTGAGGTGGCCGAGCTGGATTGCGCGCCCGATTGCCATCGCGGTGTAGGACTTGGTAATCGACATTTGGTAGTGCGGGAAGTTGACACGGCCGCGACGGTAGTAGGATTCGAAGATGAGCTTGCCCTTGTGCATGAGCAGCAGGCTGTCGATCTCGCCGTGGTCGCCGGCTGCGATTTTTTTCGAGAGAGCCAGGATGGCATCCTTTTGTGCGTCGCCGAGAGTGCCGACCGGGATCCCGTCTTCGAGATCGCCAGGCGAGCTGCTGATGAAGGGCTCCTCAAGATCGGGAATCTTTGCTTCGGCAGCAAAGGAGACGTCGGCCGCGTTAAGATCGGTGATCTCGGGGGCGAGGCCGTCTTGGGCGTAAGAGGAGCTGAGACTGAGCAATAGGAGTAGTAAGTGTTTCATGGCTGGCGGCGCTTTTTCTTAGGCTTTGGTTTGAGGGCTGGCGGATTGGTAACACCGAACTGAGTCTTAAGCTCGGTGTAGCGGGTTTTCAGGCGTGCGATCTCGCCTTCGCTCTGGGTGGGGTCGTAGATATTGCTAAGTTCTTTCGGGTCCTTCTCGAGGTCGTAGAATTCCCAGGCGTTGTGATCGAAGTAGTGGATGAGCTTGTAGCGGCCGTCGCGCACGCCCATATGGCGCGGCATGTTGTAGGCCCCGCGCGCGCCGGGGATGCCGCCGTCGTAGTAGGTGTAGAGAATGTCTTTGCGCCAATTGCCCGGGGTCGTGCCGCCGAGGATTGGCTGCAAGGCTCTGCCGTGAACTTCGTCAGGAACGGCAAGGCCGGCAGCAGTGAGAAGCGTCGGGGCGAGGTCGATATTTTGCACGAGGGCATCGATCTTGCTCCCGGGTTTGATGGTGCCGGGCCAGCGAACGAGCAGGGGCGATTTGAAGCTTTCTTCATACATCCAGCGCTTCTCCGCCCAGCCGTGTTCGCCGGTGAGGAAGCCTTGATCCGAGCTGTAGATGACGATGGTGTTTTTGCTGAGCCCGTTCTTGTCGAGGTAGGCAAGGATGCGGCCGACGTTCTCGTCAAGGCCGTCGATGCAGCGCACGTAGTCCTTGATGAAACGCTGGTAGGTGTAGCGGACGGCGTCCTCGCCTTCGAGCTTGAGGGCGCGAAACTTTTTGTTACGCGGGTCGTAGGCGGTGTGCCAGGCGTCCCGCTGGGCGGCAGTCATCTCCTGTAGAAACTTCGGTGTCTTGCTTGGATCAACAGCGAGCACCTCCTTGCTTGGTGCGATGTTCAAGACGTCACCCTTCATGCCTTTCAGGGCCATCCAGGTGTCAGCGACGAAGGGTTGGCGGGTTTTGAAGTCGTCGAACAGAGTATCGGGAATGGGAAATTCGACATCATCGTAGGCTCCCATGTGTTTCGGAGAAGGAATGCGATGGATGTGCGGAACTTTGTATTGGGCGCAAAGAAGAAATGGCTTCGTCTTGTCGCGTCCGTCGAGCCAGTCGATTGCCTTATCGGTGATGATATCGGTGGAATAGCCTTCGACTCTTGACGGTCCGGCTGCGCTGAGGAACTGAGGGTTGTAGTAGGAACCCTGACCGCCTTTGCCGGCGAGAATTTCCCAATGCTGGAATTCGTCGGTGGGGTTTCCCTTAAGGTGCCATTTGCCGATCAGCGAAGTCTGGTAACCGGCCTTCCCGAGTTCGCGCGGATAGACCCATTGCTTGCCGTTCCAGGGAGAGCCGTTTCCGGTGATGCCATTGGCGTGGCTGTGTTTACCGGTCATGATGGCGGCTCGGCTCGGGCAACAGATGGAGTTGACGTTAAAGGAACTGTTGAAAATCGCGCCCTCTCCGGCAATGCGGTCGAGATTGGGCGTCTTGTTAATCGAACCCTCGTAGCAACCGATTGTGCGCAGCGCATGGTCGTCACTGAACAGGAATAGAATATTAGGTTGCTCGGCCGCCGGCGCGGGGAACGCGAGCGCGAGGAGAACTAGTGAGGGTGGAAAAATTTTCATAGGTAAATTTTAGCGCTGATTGCTGGGGAAATTCCAGACTCTAACAGCGTCGAGTGAAAAGCGCAGGTCTATGGATTGTTGATGGGTGGAAACGTCGAGCTGAAGGCTGGCGTGGCCCGGCAAGGTGACGTTGTCGAGAGTCCCATCAAAGCGGTGCTCTGACTCGCGTCCCGACTGCGGTTCAGTCATGATTGCCCGCCAGGTTCTCTGCTGCGGATGCACGGCGATTGCGAAGCGATAGGCGACTCCTGGTTTCAATGACAAATCTGAAGTATCGATCTCCCACCCGGGTGATCCACTGACGACAAGACGCCCGGGGGTCGCGAGTCGAACGAAAAATTCGGTAGAATATGGTTTGTCGATTCTTACGGTTGACGTGCTCTCGAACTCGCGAGCGAGCGATACCGTGAGAGGCCCACGGGCGCGGGATTTAGCGGCGACACGCAGGAAACTTTCCGAACCCTCTACTAGCTCCTTCCCCTCCCTGACCCCGGTGATTTCTTTATCTAGATTTCCGCCAACCGTCTTGAGGTGCCACGGGCCAGACCAGCCTCCGCTGCGGTAGCCGGGAAATGGTTCGCCCATTCGGAAGGCGTCCCAGATCAGTCTGTGATTGCGGAGATCAACGCGAGCACGATCGAACGCGCCACTAGAGAAGTTCGCCCGTTCTGCGTTCCCAGCGCCATCGATGGTGAAGGCATTGCCAGCTTCGATCCGCCGGGAGGTAGAGCCGCTGACGAGGTCGACCTCGCCGTCGAAAACGAAAAGCTGCGTCTCGCCGTCGGAGCTTGCATCAACCGCGAATTCGGTACCGAGATCGGTTATTTCTGCACTGTTGGTAACGACGCGGAACCCCTCCGCACCCTCAGGGACGTAGGCGGCGATCTTGCCGCGATGGAGAAACACAACTTCTTCGTCGGTAAGCTCGAACTTTGCCGGCCCTTCGAGACTCGCTATTACTCCACTTGCAAAGTTGAGTTGGAGCAGCCCTCCGCTGAATTCGACACGACTACCGACAGTGAGCGCCTCTCCCTCGGCTAGCCCAGATGAACCGTCTGGCCACACCACGTCAGTCAGCGCGGTAACTGACGCCACATCGCCAATTGATTGCGATTGCTCTACCCGGAGCATCCACCAGCCGAATCCAGTGGCTAGGATAGTGATCGCGGCGGCAACAGAGATCAGGCGCCTGAAGTTCAGATGGACGACATTGCCCTCTCTTGTTTCTTCGGGAACAAGCCCGGCTTCCAGGTCACGATGAATCCCCATTTGCATGTGGTAGAATTTCCGTGCTTCGCTGCTCTTAACCAACATCACTTCGAGGGTGGCCATTTGCACCTCAGTGATGGTCTCATCGCTGAGCGCGTCAATCAGGGCGATGAGTGCATCGCGATCGATATTTTCGAGTTTGGCCATCGGGTGATTTTAGATCAAATCATCGCTCAGCCTGCGTTCCACACAGGTGGCGAGGACAGCGCGGATGCGTTGCATGGTTTTGTAGAGCGCGTTGGGGCTGCGCTGCAGTTTCTTCGCCAACGCGTCAAGCGTTGCCCCTTTGTCATAACGCTGCCTTACCAGCTGACGGTGCTCAACCGAAAGCGAGCCAAGGCAGTTCTTGAGTGCCCTTCGTCGATGATTCTCCCAGTCCGGTGTTTCCGAGTAATCGGCAGCGATCTTGGCGATCAGATCCTCGTCGGTGAAGCGGATTCGCCGCGCCTTCTCGCTACGTCGGTGCATCAGCACCTGACGATAAGCGAAGCGAAATGCCCAGGGCAGGAATGGGCGATCGAAGTCATACTTTTCGAAATTCTCCCATAGCTGGATCAGGGTCCGCTGAACGATATCGTCGGTGTCCGCGTGATTCGCAACTAGCGAGAACACGTAACCATACAGCGATCGCTCGTTCTCGACGAAGAGATCGGTAAAAGTATCGCTGGGGCCTCGGCTGGTCGGTGACATGAAATTGATCGCTGATCTGGTGGTTCAGCTGTTGCTGTTCTCAAGGGTTATGCCACCCAACTTAAAATCTGCCAAAGAAAGATCAGTTTTTGAAAAAGCAAGCAAGGCATACGGTGAGGCACATGAACCTTAACCCCTTGAAACTCGATGAATTTGGGATGGTCTGGGCCGATGCGAGTTAAGGCAGATCGAAATCGGTGATTACACGACGTGGCAATTTTGGCTTTGCCGAGGCGCTCGTTTCGCGGAGATAGGGGGCGACCTCCCCGGGATCGATCCCCGTGAGGAGGGCGGGCATCGACATGGGCTGGCAGAAGCAATCGGTCCCGGTGCCAACTTAAAACCGGCATCCGGCCTGCGCCGCGAGATCACCGTCGCCGGTGCCATCTACGAAGCGGGCGGCGGCCCAGGCCTGCCGCCCGGACTTCAATTTGGTGATAATGGCCCTGGGCCTGTTCGCCTTGTCAGTGACCACGGCATCGACGAGCAATTTTTCGAGGCCTACTTCAAGGGGTAAATTGGGAGCGATGGAAGGCATGGTCACCTATGGAACCTTTGCTTCGATTCAACCGCCTATTGCAATTCGACCCGAAGGAACCGGCTCGGAGCGCTACCCAAAGGAAAGATGACGGTTGCGACACCGTTTGGCGCGGTCGTGATTTTAAATTCATCAACCGAGCCTGCCAAAGCAGCGTCGGGAAGGACTGCGGTGGTATCTTAGCCCAAGTTTCGCATTTTTTTTGAGTTTTTGGTCCAAAATCGCCGAATTCGCACCA
>OJIS01000366.1_pt1 | contig 15349 bp, 12 predicted proteins | sample 1595671 | NCBI WGS metagenome assembly OJIS01 (sample SAMN05416814, study PRJEB24817) | seawater metagenome | isolation source: Sea water | place: Canada:Atlantic | collected 2013-07 | reverse complement strand
TGGTCGTGCTCCGCCTCATGGTCGTGCTCCGCCTCATGGTCGTGCTCCGCCTCATGGTCGTGCTCCGCTTCATGGTCGTGCTCCGCTTCATGGTCGTGCTCCGCTTCGTGGTCGTGCTCCGCTTCGTGGTCGTGCTCAACTTCGTGGTCGTGCCCTGCGTGGGGATCTTCAGACCCACTACGTGAAGGTGATGCGGGATGGTTGTGCCCTTCATGGCCATGGCCCTCATGCCCTTCCCATCCCTCGTGAACGGCTTCGATACCCTCCAAAGAGACATGGATTGCCCGATCAACCGGAGTTCCGGTTGCTTTCAAAATCCCCACGACTTTGAACGGCTTGTCCGCGTGTTCGACAAAACTCACTTCGCCCGATCCGTGCGCGAGGACGATCTCCTCTCCGAGTTCATAGCCCAACTTACGGGCCACCTCCGCTCCCAAAACCGCATCATAGGTTTCAGCAAAGCGCTCGCCGGAAGCCAACTCAAGTGACTGCTTCTTCCCATACTTGTAGTGGTCGAAGTAGTCACCCGTCGTCCCCAGAACCCGATAGCCCTTGTGCGAGTCTCCAAGACTGATCGGAATCGTCCAAGCGACCTGCGGGTTCGCGGCAATCTTCTCATAAGATTCCCAGGAAATATTCTGCGTCGCGTTTCCGATCCGGAAGACACTTGAAAGCAGCAAGGAAACGTCACCTGTTCGCGCGCCCACGATCAGATCAGTTCCCGAGATCGTATTCGTGAAGCCTTCCCGTGCCTCGGTCCGCATCCGTTCCACGCCAAGCAGCAGGGCCACTCCCAGCGAAAGCGAGATCACAGTGAGGATCACCGTAAATCGGCGTTGCTTGATCGATTTCCAACTCAAGCCCAGCGCCATCATTCGGAGCCTCCTTTCAGGCGATAGGTTTGATCAAACAACCCTGCCAAGCGCGAATCATGACTCACAAAAACCAAGGTCGATTTGGATCGGGCACATTCATCGAACAACAAATTCACAAACCCCTCGCTATGGCCCTCGTCCAGAGAGGAAGTGGGCTCATCTGCTAAAATCAATTCGGGCGCGCCAATCAGAGCCCGCGCGGCCGCGACCCGTTGCTGTTGCCCCACACTTAACCTGGTGACTTTCCGATCCGCCAGCTTCCCCATCCCAAGCTGCTCCAGCAAACGCCGGGCCTCTTTTTCAGGGTCACCAACACGGTCTCTTCGCTTTTTTGAAAAACGCAGGGGAAGGGTAACATTCTCGATCACCGAAAGATACGGAATCAGATTGAACATCTGAAAAATGTAGCCGGTGTGGTCCGCCCGGAAGCGATCCCGGCCTGACGCACTCATTCCGCCGACATTCTCATCAAGCAACTTCACTGATCCCTTTTGTGGAACCAACACTCCTGCCAGCAAGCCAAGCAGCGTGCTCTTGCCACTTCCGCTGCACCCTTCGATGAACCATCGCTCGCCCGGTTCCACCTTCAATTCGTCGATCACCAGCTCCGGCGATTCGATATCCTCCCATGCAAAGCTGATCGATTCGAGTGCGATCGCAGGCATTTTAATCTCGGTATTTTCGGGGCGAGACATCATTTGAATTTCATCAGAATCATTTTTGAACTCAATAGCAATCGACCGAGGTCGCCTACAACGAAATCTTACAATCCGGTAAGGCCTTCTGGATTTTGCGGCGACCCTCGTCGGATATTTTGAGACAATTGCTGATGTCAAGGTAGTTCAATCCACTCATGGTTTCCAAAGAAAGCAACACTTCGTCGGTCAGATTCGGACACCCTTGCAGGGTCAACTCCTTCAGCTTCGTATTCCCTGCCAACTTCGCGATCCCGGCATTGGTAATGGTCCGGCAATGATCCAGGTAAAGCGCCTCAATCGAATTGGAGGCCGTAACGAAGTCCAAGCCACCGTCCGTGAGATGATGACAATCTGCCAGATTCAACTCCCGGAGCTTCGGCATCCCGGACAGAATCTGTAGTCCGGAACCGGTGAGGCCTTTGAGGTGCCAGAGGTTCAGGACTTCCAGAGCACGCAAGTTTTTCAAATAGAGGATCCCTTCGTCGGTGAAGAGATCGTTGTCGGAAACATTCAATTCCCGCAAGGTCACGTTCCGGCCGATACTCTTGAGGCTCTCGTTCGTCAGCGCCCGGATACACCCGACGCTCAAAGTCTCCACCTTCGGCATACGGCCCAAGGCAATGATCCCCTTGTCGGTCATCGGCAGGCACTGGAATAAATTCACATTTACCACATTATCCCGGCAGGGAAATATCTCGAAAGCGGCGTCGGTCAGTTGCTTCGATTCCACCAAGTAAAGATTTTGCACCGACTCCGGAAAAACGAGCCCTTCACCTTTGTGCCACCAACAGAACCCCATGTTGAGATCCCTCAGGTTCTTCTGATTCTTGAAGACCGCCATGAAGGCCTCGTCCAGAAGTCCGTGGCATCCATAGACATTCAGTTGCTCCAGCTTCTTCAATCCAGACAAGGCCTTTAATCCCAACTTCAATCCACCATGGCCGTTGAGATCCAAGGACCGCAACTCTGTAAAACCAGCCAGGCCCGCCAAGCCTTCATCAGTCAGACCTCCCCGCCCACAGGACAAGTCCAGGACCTTCAGTGTCTTCTTACAGTTCAAGATTTCCAGCTGTTCCCCGGTCAAGGTGGAGGAGTTGCTGAGATCCAACTCTTCCAGCGGGAAGTCCTTGATGAGCTCCAGGACGGTGGAAATTTCCGCCGGTGAGGACAAACTCTGTATCCCAAGAACCTTCAAGCGATTGAGGTCCTTCAACACCGCATAGCCATCCGAAGTCAAGGTGTGTGAGTCCACCCGCAACTCTTCCAACCAAGTCGCTTTGGCCAGAGGCGCGATATCGCGGTCCGACAGTCCTCCTCCGCGGAGATCCAATTTCTTCAATGATCGATTCTCGCTGAGTTTGGTCACTTCAGCCAAAGACAGACGCTGACCACGCTCGTGCACATACGAGTTGGAGTCTTGCGCCAAGCCCTGACCCAGACCCAGACCCAGACCCAGACCCAACAGCAATAGAAAAAGAAGGCAGATACGCATCGTTTGTTAGACCAGTAATTCGCTCAATGGACCACTCTGCATCTCGAGTTTCCCCAAAGCCATGTCCGGCTGTCCGAAATGATCCTGAGGCACACCCGCCACGTGCGTGACAGTGGTCAGCCAGTTTCCGATCGTCTCCTTGTGATTGGCAGAACCGTAACGAGGATAGGCTAAGTAACGTCCCTGCGAATTGAGTGCGCCACCACTGTTGCCCAGCACAAACATCGGCCACTCGGTCGCCGAAGCATGGTGCTTGTCGGAGTTGTCGCTGACATAAACGATCATGGTATTGTCGAGCATCGTCCCGTCCCCTTCCGGGATATTCTCCAGTTTAGCGGCCATGTCTGCAATCAGCTTGACATGATAGGTTCGGATCATGTTCCGACAATCTTGGGCGCTCAGATCACCACTGCTCGAGCCGTGCCCGATCGAGTGCACTTTGGGAGTGATCCCCAAACCTTGATAAGAGGAATCCAGACTATCACAGTGCAAGGTCACCACGTTGCTGATCCCACTGATCATCGCTGCGGCGGCCATGTCGAAGTGTGCTTCCATATGATCCGTCGTGACATTCGACTGATACTTATCGATCACCTCGGGAGCATTCTTGCGCAGCACATCCTGCATCGAGATCAGCTTCATCCGTCGGTCCCGAAGGGCTTCAAATCCGCTGAGGTAGTGCCCAAGCTTCTCGCGCTCCGCTCCCGGTAATTCCTTCTGGAGCTTCTTGATATCGGCACCCATGGCATCGAGCACATTCCCGGTTCGGGTATACTTTTTCTTAATGTCCCCACCCGCTGCAATACTTCCATAAAGGTTCTGGTAAGCCATCGCGGGATCGCACTGAAATGGAAGCTGACGCCCCGGCCCTGCCGCCGAGATTGCCGGATAGGCCGTCCCCTGACTCCCGTTCCCCATCTTCAAGCCGATGTGATTGAACACCGAAGGAAATTTATTCGCGAGATACCCATCGATGGTCGCCGCAGTTGGCGGTGTCACCCCCGTGGACTTGTAGGCACCGAGCGCGCCATACCAGGAATTGTGACCGCTCGAGCACATCTTGCCACTCAGCCCCTGAATGATCGTGAGCTTTTCGCGAAAGGCCTCCAAAGGCTTCAAGCTCTCGGGCAGGACTCTCCCCGCCAAACTTGAGTCGACCAAGGTATCTCCCCCATGCGTCAGACCCTCCGGATTCAAATACTCGGCCTGGAGACCGCTCCCCTTCACCACAAAGACAAACCGCTTGGGGAGCTTCCCGACTTCAGCGGCATGCAAATGGCTCAGAAATGGCGACAAAGCCGTCGCTCCGGCTCCGAGGGTCACCCCCTTTAGTAAATCTCTTCGGCTGATCATAATTTTTTCTCCCTTAACACTACTTCCGATACAAAAATGAATCCGAGGTGAGCAAACTCACCAAGAGCTCTTTAAAACTCCCGTTGGACTCCAGGTATACCCGATCCATCTCGATCAAGGTCTTCGAATCCCGGAGGACTTCATTTCGCCCCATCCAATAACGAAAGACGTGCCGAATAAAGCTCTGCCGGGCGAGGTCCGAATTGGCGATCCGCCCGATCATCTCGCGTAAATTCTCCACCTTCCCATGCAATGCGGGATCGATGGCGTGGGAGATTTTCCCCGTGGTATCCACGGGCTTGCCGATTTCAGTCTCTCTGAACCGGCCCACATGATTGAAGGCCTCGAAGGGCATTCCCAGGGTGTTCATCTTCTTGTGGCAACGCCAACATTCCTCTTCTTCCACCACTTCGAAGCGCTCCCGAAGCGTCCGGTGTTCATCATCCGGCACCTTTGCATCCACCGTGATCGGAAGATCCATCACGTAGCCCGCGAGAAGCTTTTCGCGAATCCACTTTCCCCTCCGCACCGGGTCATTGTCGAAGTTGCCACTGTGCGCCACCAGCCAACTTGGTTGGGTGAGGATACCGAATCGTTGCCCGGCAGGCGGGGTCAGAGCCTTCTTCGCTCCCCGCTCACTGGTATACTCGCTCTCAAAGGGATCCATGTTGTAGGCCTGCAAACCATGGGATCGGGCATACTTTTCCTTTCCTCCGCCCTTCTTGGAGTTCTTTGGATCATTCGTGCCATTCCAATAGGCAACGTAGACCTTCTCCGTCGTCAGCAATTCCCGAAGCACGTCCTTGTCCTCCTTCAAAACATGCAGGACCAAAGTATCGGTATCATAGCGCAGCTGGGAGGCAGAGCCCTTGTTGAATTGCTCGAAACCCTCCACACCAACAAATTTATCAGTGTCCTTGAACACACCCGGGGCATGGTGATAGCCGAAATACTCCCGGAAAAATTGCAGAATCCGGGGATTCCCCAGCGAACTCAGAGGTCTGTTGTGATTGGGCGACATGTTGCGGTAGCCATTATCTAACATTTTACGCACCGCCACTTCCACATCGGCCTTGCTCTTCAACTGACCCGCTTTCATCTGCTCGACCAACCATCCACTCGGCCGGTGGGATGGATCTCCTCCGGTGAGCGTCTTTTTGATCACCTCCTCACTGTCCTTCGTATAGACGCCAACTGTCTCAATGTCATCCACCCCAAAGGCGGGCGTATTCACGAAGGCGTGATGGATCGCATACACCAATTCCTGCGACGACAACATCCGCCGGCCATGACGATCAGACTCCCCCATCCCGATCTCCATCCGATAGACAAACTCGGGAGCAAGGGTGATGTAAATCAAGGTTGCCTGGAGAGCCATCTTGTTGCCCAGTGGCACATTCTTCTGAAAGATATCCTGCCAGTAGTGGTTCCTCTCTTCAGGGTCCGGAGTCCGCCGGAGGAACAAGGCAAAAGCCACATCCAGGGCCGCCTCAAAATCCGCCCTGCTCACTTCTTCATCCGAGTCCGTGATCTTCTTGAAGACGATCGGCACCTGCCCTCGTCGCTCGATCCGGCTCGTCTCAACCCCACCGACAAATCCACCGTGATTGTTGCCATGCCGGCTGTCTTTGTTCTTCACTTCGGTCACGATGGTCACCGGTAATCCCTCCGTGAGGATTTCGGCCATCCGTTCCGAGTTTGTCAGCAATGCCTCCAGCGAGGCCTGGTCTGCCTGGATCATCGCGTAGTCGGTGAACCCCGAGGCGTGGTGCACGAACTCATAGAAAGGGTTGGCAAACCTGCTGTCCTGAAAGTATCGTGTTGTGATCGTTTTCCCTTTATGGGGTCCTCTTTTCACGACATTGCGGGCATCGACCCGGGCCGCTGAGCCAATCTTCACACTGAGCCATGGAGAGCGCCCGTAGTGATTCCCCCAGAGCGAAGCGTAGATATCCGGACGCTGGCGCCAAAGACGCGCCGGGGTGTAGGCCTCCTCCTTCACGCTCCCGTCAAAGAGCGTCTTGTGATCCAAGTAATTGGCGTATTCCGGAAGACGCAACTTCTCCTGTAAACCGAACCCCCGGTCATGAAGATCGAGCTGCCGGTCCAGGGCCTCCAAAAATTTCGTCTTATGCGGAGCGGTCGGTTGTTCCTTGCTCTTGCCAGGGGGCATTTCCCGAAACTGAACCTGGGCGAAAACATTGTTCCAGATATCCCCGATCTCGGGGTTTGTCATGTCGATCGACAGGGTCTCGAAATTCAAATCGCCCTTCTGTTTTTCCTCACCATGGCACTTCGTGCAATACATTCCCAGAAAGGGTGCCGCAGCCTCCCGAAAGACCTTCTCGTCCGCCTCACTCACAGACCCGGCATTCCCAGCTGCGAAAGAAGATTGAACAGGCCCAAGCAGCAGCAGGCCAAGGATCGAAATCATCGCAAGCGGTAGCCTAAGCGCTGGGGAAAAATGAGCATCAAGCATGGAAATGTGTCCAGCTCATACGAGCATCGTCCCGCTTATCATACAAACGATTGGGCATCGGCCAAGAGCTCAAGACCGATCCACGCCGGGGGGGGAATTCTCCGGTTATTGCGCGAAGGAACCTGAAAAAACTATAAATTTAAATCACTGCAAGTAAGCGAGTTGTGATATTAATGGGAGTTACTGAAAAAAAGCGCCTCCAGAGTGTTCGTTTTTTGAGCCGAATCCAGCATGTGTAGATGATGACATCGCGGTTACCATGCCCCTCAAAGCAAATTCCTGACAATGCCCGGAGATGCAACTTGCGAACGCCAGTTCACCGGATTAGAAATTCCTGTCTTTCGTTTTCCCGCCCGCGTAGCGAGCATCCTTCCACCCGGAGCCGAACACCGCGAAAGACAGGCAAGCCCTCCCAAGACCAAAGCCCCATGACATCAAGCATCCCGAATTTCGCGTTCTTTGTCCTGTTACTCCCCTTCGACCTCCTGACCGGAATGAGCCGGGCCGAGACGGCCATGCCGCCCTCCTTTCTTTCAACGATCGAGAACAAGCAACCCCTCCATCTCGTCGACGGCTCAATTCACGACTGGAAGATCATCGCCATGAAGAATGATTGAAAATTAATCTCCCCCTCAAAATCAGAATAAACACTCACCTCGAATCATGACTCCCCGAGACTCAATCCTCAAGATCGCCGAAGCGATGAACGCCGCCATCATCGGTCAGGAAGCGGTGGTCGAGCGACTGCTCATCGCTTTTCTCGCCGATGGCCACGTCCTCATGGAAGGCCTCCCCGGTGTCGCCAAGACCCGCTCCATCAAGACCCTCGGCAAGCTCATTGAAAGCGACTTCAGCCGCGTCCAGTTCACCCCCGATCTTCTCCCGAGCGACGTCACCGGAGCGGAGATCTACCGCGAGCAGAACGGCAGCTTCGACTTCCAACCAGGCCCCATCTTCGGAAACCTCATCCTCGCCGACGAGATCAACCGGGCCCCCGCCAAGGTCCAGGCCGCCCTGCTCGAGGCGATGGAGGAGCGACAGATCACAGTGGCCGGCACGACCCATAAACTGCCGGACCTTTTCCTCGTCCTCGCCACCCAGAACCCCATCGAGCAGGAAGGCACCTATCCCCTGCCCGAGGCTCAGATGGATCGCTTTCTCCTCTACGTGAACGTCCCCTATCCCCCCGCCGAAAACGAGGGGGCCATTCTCCGGCTTGTCCGCGGCGAGCGATCCGGCCCTGCCGCCGAACCGCCACCCAAGGTCGCTCAAGACGTCATCTTTGCTGCCCGCCAGGAAGTGAATGACATCCACGTCTCCGAGACCGCCGAGCAATACATCATCGACCTCGTCATCGGCACGCGCGAACCGGAACGCCACGGTGGGGATCTCGCGAAGTGGATTCGCCTCGGTGCCAGCCCCCGCGGAACCCTCGCCCTCGACGCCGCCGCCCGCGCCCATGCCTGGCTCAATGGTCAGGACTTCGTTTCCCCCGACAACATCCGCGCCGTGGCCCCCGCCTGCCTCGCCCACCGGATTCATCTCAGCTACGAAGCCGAGGCCGCCGGCAAGACCCGCACCGAAGTTGTGGAAACCCTGCTGGCGACCGTTGTTTCCGTTTAGGAAAAAATGAAAAACCCTTTCCACAGCCAGTCGGGATCCGCACGATCAAAGGGTGCCAAGGTCTCGGTCACCCTCGAAGACCTTCTGATGCTGAAGGCCGACGCCCGTGGTTTCAGTTTCCTGCCCCGCCAACCTGTTCACTCATTACTGGCCGGACGCCATGCTTCGCGCCTCAGGGGAAGAGGCCTCGCTTTCGAGGAACTCCGCCATTATGTCCAAGGGGACGATGTTCGCACCATCGACTGGAAAGCAACTGCAAGGCTCCGTTCACCGCACGTCCGGGTCTACAACGAGGAGCGCGAGCGGCCTGTCCTCCTTGTGGTGGATCAGCGACGCCCCATGTTCTTCGGGAGCCGACGCGCCATGAAGTCCGTTGCCGCAGCGGAAGTAGCGGCACTTGGAGCCTGGCGCGCCCTGGCTTCCGGCGACCGGGTCGGCGGCATTGTATTCAATGACAACGAACTTGTGGATCTCCGGCCTCACCGCAGCCAGACACAAGTCCTGCGTTTCATGCACGAACTGGTTCGACTCAATCAGTCCCTGGAAGACTCCTCCGGATCCGCCCCGGACAAGCTGACACTCAATCATGTTCTCGAAGCCGTCCTCCGCCGGGCCACCCACGATTATCTTGTTGTTCTGGTCAGCGATCTCGACGGAGCCGACGGGGAAACCCAACGCCTCGCCACCCGCATCGCGGCACATAATGACATGATCGTAGTGGGAGTCTACGATCCACTTGGGGCATCGCTCCAAGCCCAACCCGGTATGCTTGCAGACACGGGAAACGAAAAAATTGCGATCCCGCTCCATTCCGACTTCCCCGAAGCATTCCGCAAGGTCTTTGCAAATCATCTCGATACCTGGACCGAGGTCTTCCGAACCTTACGCATCCCGGTCCTCCCGATTTCCACTGCCGAAGCACCTTCCAATCAACTGCGGGATCTCTTCGGGCAAAAGCTCAAACCCAATTGATTGATTGCTCAAATCCCATCCAGTGAAATGACCGAACCACCCACCAGCCTGGACCGTCTAAACGACCTCGTCGTCCCGCCACCCGCCCCTTGGTGGCCGCTTGCTCCTGGATGGAACATCGTCCTCGTGGCAGCGCTGCTCACCTTACTCGCCTTCCTTTACCGCGCCTTCAAACATTGGAGGGCAAACGCCTACCGCCGCGCCGCCTTACACGAACTCGCAACGCTCGACAGCCCCACAGAGATTGCCGCCCTCCTTCGCCGCACCGCACTCGCCATCGCTCCGCGCGAGATTGTAGCGGAGAAGACTGGCACAGCTTGGCTCGATTGGCTCACTGCGTTGTGCAATGAGCCCATGCTCCCGACAGTTCGCCAGCAACTGACCGATGCTGTCTACGCTCCTACTTCGAGCGAAAATTCCATTACGGACCTGCGCGACTATGCGACCTGCTGGATCGCCCGCCATCGCTTCGTCGAGCCTCCCGAAACACAACCCTCTCTCAAATGCTGAGTTTCGCCCATCTCTGGATCTTTGCTCTCATCCCACTCCCGTGGCTGCTGCGAGCGATTCTGCCGCCACGCCTTCCCTCTCAGGTGGCGGTACGGATCCCCTTCGGCGAGCGCCTTCGTGCCGCTGGAGAAAATGGCAACATCGCCACCCGGACGGCGAAAAAATTCTCAAAGCATTTCGTTCCATCCCTCCTCTGGTTGTTGATCCTGACCGCGGTCGCACGCCCGCAGTGGGTGGAGCCCCCGGTCAGTAAAAACCTACCCACCCGGGACCTCTTATTACTTGTCGATCTCTCCGGTTCCATGCAACAGGAGGACTTCACCAATGCTGAAGGAAAAACGGTAGACCGGCTCAGTGCCGTGAAGGAGGTGGCCGGCGACTTCCTGGAACGTCGCGAAGGAGACCGGGTCGGTCTCGTCGTATTTGGCGACTCCGCCTTCCTCCAAGCACCATTCTCCACCGATCTATCGCTCGCCCGCCGCCTCCTGGATGAAACCGCGATTGGGATGGCGGGGCCGCGGACCGCCTTCGGCGATGCCATCGGACTTGGGATCGGGCTTTTCGACGAAAGTGATGTTCCAGCCAAGACCATCATTGCGCTGACAGATGGCAACGATACAAAGAGCCAACTGCCACCCGTGGAAGCCGCGAGAGTCGCTGCTCAGCGCGGGATCCGTATCCACACCGTGGCCATCGGTGATCCGACCACAGTGGGCGAGGAGAAACTCGACGAGGCTGCTCTCAAGGAAGTCGCTCAAACTGCCGGGGGGAGTTATTTCTACGCGGCCGATCGCGAAGCCCTCGCAGAGATCTACGAAGAACTTGATCGAATCGAGACCCGTGAAGTAAAGACCGTAAGCCATGTGCCCCGACGGGACCTGTTCTACTGGCCGGTCCTCGCAGCCCTTCTCATATCGCTGGCAGAGAAACTCTTCGGGCTTCGCCACCGGGCACACGCCTCCGGCCCGCTGGCGGCTTCCAAGTCAGTTCGCGTCAACCCTCTCTCCGGTAAACTGGAAGCCACGGAATGAAGCTCCACCCATCATGATCGAAACACTCACCAATTTCCACTTCATCAGGCCCGCGTGGCTTTTGTTGCTGCCGCTTGCGGTGGCGGCATGGTGGCTTTGGCAGCGCAGCTCGGATCCGCTGCGGGGTTGGCGCGCCCAAATGGATCCCGAACTTCTGAAGGCCCTCACTGTCGGTCGTGAGACTTCCCAGCGTCGCTCCAGACTCCTCCTTCTGATCACCTGGCTGCTTGCCGGATTCATCGTAGCAGGCCCAACCTGGAAGTTGGAGCCCAACCCCTTGGCCGACGATTCCGTGCCCTTGATCATCTTACTCAAGTCCGATCTTTCCATGGATCAGCCCGACCCAACGCCGTCACGAATGGAACGCGCCAGCCTCAAGATCGCGGACCTCGCGGAAATAAGAAAAGGCCTAAAGCTCGGCTTAATCGCCTACGCAGGTTCTGCTCATCTTGTCCTGCCTCCAACGAAAGACACCTCCGTGGTTGCCCAAATGGCAGCCGAAATCAGCCCCGCTATCATGCCCTCCCCGGGTGATCGCCTCGATCTCGCCCTCAAGAAGGCCGGCGAAATCCTTAACGCCGAGGGAGGCGGCGGTCAGGTGCTTGTCATCGCGGATTCCGTCCAGGCAGATCCCGCGACGGTCAAAGACGCCCGGCAGGCCGCAGGCGGATTCCCGGTCCATTTCCTGGCCATCAACAATCCCGACTCATCTGACATGGACTCTCTTCGCAGCGCCGCCAAGAGCTTGAACGCTCCCGTGCAGGAATTGACCGCTGACGATACGGATGTTCGCGCCATCACGCGAGCTTCTGCGCGGGCTCCCATCAGAAACTCGGGAGAAGCAAGTGCGCGCTGGCAAGAGGCCGGCTACTGGCTCACCCCGGTGATCGCCTTGATGCTGGCAGGCTCTTTTCGAAAAACGAATTCAAGCAAACCCGTCCGAGCATGAAGCCCCTACTCATCATCGCAGCCTTCACCTGGACCAGTCTCTGGATCACCCCGGATCAGCAGGGCCGTCGCCAATTCGAGCGCGGCGACTTCAAAGACGCCGCCGAATCCTTTACCGATCCCATCTGGCAGGGAACCGCTTGGTATAAGGCCGGGGAGTTCGAAAAGGCCGCACAGGCCTTTGCCCTGCGTGACACTGCAGAGGCCCAATTCAATCAAGGCAATGCCTGGCTCATGAACGGCAAATACGAAACCGCAATCTCCTGTTACGATCGTGCTCTGACCCGACGTGCGGACTGGAAAGAAGCGATCGAGAACCGGGATCTCGCGGCGGCCCGCGCCAAGATGGTCGAAGCGAAAGGCGGTGACATGGGCGACCAGACAATCGGTGCCGATGAAATACGCTTCGACGCTAACAAGAAACCAGGTGGTGAGGAAACCGAGATTACTGGCGAGCAGGCAGGTTCGGATGCCTCAATTCAGGCAATGTGGCTGCGCCGCGTGCAGACCAAACCGGCCGACTTTCTCAAGGCCAAGTTTTTCTATCAACTTGCTACGGAAGGAGGAGAAGAATGAAGAGGGCCTTGCAGAAGATGAAACAGGAGCGGTGGGAGGCATTCAAAATCCGGGTTGCTTTCTCGTTTCTCGTTTTACTGTTCTCTCTAAATGTTCGCGCCGAAGTTTCCCCGGTGGCGATCCGGGTGCCGGAAGCAAGCGCCTGGACCGGTGAACGGATCCCAATTTTTGTGGACGTTCGAGCCCGCGGATCCTTTTCCAGCGCAACTGCCTTTTCACTCCCTGACATCCCTCGAACGATCATTATGAAGATCGGGAGTCCGATCGTCTCTTCAGAGGAGATCGAAGGCGAATCGTGGTTCGTCCAAACCCATGAGTTCGCGATGTTCTCCCAAGCGAGCGGCCCGGTCGAAATACCCGCCTTTGAAGTACGCTTCGCCAGTCGCGTTGGTTTCACCGGACCTATTGAAGAGCAGAAGGCCACGGTCCCCACTTCAAAAGTGGAAATCAAGCGTCCTTCCGGAACTGACAATCTCTCTTTTCTCGTAACCACCGATTCGCTGGACATCTCCGAATCCTGGGATCCGTTGCCCCAATCCGTGGAAGCAGGCGCAGTCTTCAAACGAACCATCGTGCAGCGGGCAAACCAGCTGTCCGGGATGGCTCTCGCACCCGCCCCGACCATTGCTCCGGAGGGCGTCCGTGTTTATCCGGGGAAGCCGGAAGTAAGCGACAATATGCAGCGAGGCGCCTTCCTCGGCGAACGGAGTGAAACGCTCACCTACCTTCTACAGCAGCCCGGCACCGTTGAACTCCCTGCGCTCACCTACCAATGGTGGAACCCTGACACCCAGACTTTGGAATCTAAAACCCTCCCCGCTGTCCGGATCGATGTCGCCGCACTGCCTGCGACCGCTGAATCCTCAAACGGTTGGGATCCACCTTGGCTCTCGTTGTCGGTCGCAGCCGTCATCCTTGGGCTCATCGCCTGGTTTGGAAAACGCATCGCAAAGCGAGTCTTGGACTGTTGGCGCGCCATCAACACGCCGGAAAGGATCGCTGCCAGAAAACTCCTCCGGGCGTGTCGAAGTGGAGATGCCATCAGCTCCCACTCAGCCTGGTCTCAGTGGATCACCACAAGGGCCTGCAGTTACCGGCCGGGTCAGGCGCTGGCCGCTGCCATTCTCGATCTGCAGGGTCATCTTTTTGGGACCGAACGAACCTCCACCTGGCGGGGTGAGGAACTGGCCAACGCTTTTCGGGCGGCCCGTGCAGGCGAAAAAATCCTGCGATCATCAAAGACATCAACGGCTCTCCCCGGACTGAACCCCTGAAAGAGGCCCACAAAATCGACTTTCTGGTTCCCTCCTACTTTCTCACCTCTCCGGGCCCTTCCCTGATGCTCTCGAGCGGTCCACCCAAAAAGCAAATTCCAGGAGACACAGCGCAAGTTCCCGCGACGGCGGTCTAACGGCCTTTCTCCTCTTCGTGATAGTAGCGCTGCTCCTCCCCGGACAGCGGACGCTTCACCTTGAAATTCTCGCGTTCCTCCAGCGTCAACTTGCGGGTCACCCGGTGGGTTGCCAGCGAGTAGAGATCCCACGGGTCGGTGTAGCAAACCCTGACGGTCCCATCCCGACTGGAGGTGATGATGTAGCGCCCGTCCTGGCTGAAGCGCGCTTCGGGCGAGGTATCGCTGTGCCCCCGCAGTTCCGATCGCGGCTGATAGTCCGGCACGCTCCAAAGGCGCGCCACGCCATCTTCGGCAGATGTCAGAATCCATTGCCCGTCCGCACTGTATTCCGCACTCCTTACTCCGACGCGATGGGGCATTGATTTCAGCAACTCGCCGGTATCGCTGTCCCAGACACGGCAAAACCCATCGGTGCAGGCCGTCACCACGTGCTCACCTTCCGGACTGAAGGCAGCGCCCACCACCGAGTCGCCATGAATTTCGTTCGACAAAACCAACAGAGGTTTCCCATCACGTGCGTCCCACACCGTGGCCGATCGCGATTCAAAATCCGCCGTGACGATGCGCTGTCCGTCCTCGCTAAAACGGGCGTCGTAGACCGTCGGAGGGTAGGGACTTAAAAACTCCCCGAAGGCATCTCCCAACAGAAGACGGTTAACGACCGCGTCCGACCCGGCCCGGGCGATCCAAGCCCGCCTGTCCCCCGGCTCGCTTTGTTGGAATGCGGGCTCATCGATAAGTCGATTTCCGGAAACCACTTTATTCAGTAATCTTGCGAGAACAACCCGCAGATTTTTCTCGTCTTCCACGTCAAGCGCGTCCCGGTCCACCTTCGAAAAGAGCTGCCACAGTAACTCCGACTCCGGCTCTTCCCGCGCGGACAATTTCGCAGCCAGACCTTTCGCATTTTTGATCCCCCCCTTGTTAATAATTGTCGTGCCCGGGATCAACAGCAACTCACTCTTTTTGCCGTCGGCCTTCTCATCCGCACTCCACACCGCTGCGGTGCCGTCGTTGCTGGCGGTCACAATGCGCTTCCCATCCGGGCTGAATCTCGCGTGGTAGACCGTGCCGCCTTCCTCCCCCTTGTGACCGGAAATGGTGAACAGAGATTTCCCGGTCCCCGCGTCCCAGACGATCGCCGTCTGATCCTGACTGGAAGACACCAGCCGTTTTCCGTCCGGACTCAGCGAAATGCTTCTTACCGAATCCGTGTGGCCCGGTCCCTCTTCCCGCCAATCAGGAACCGGCAACTCGGTCCAGCCGTCCAACGCCCGTATCCGACCATCTCCCATGCCGGCAAAAACCGTGAGCCCGCCACTCTCCGACCACTGTCTCTTATACACATCTCCGAGCCCACGAGACCGAGGCTGATCTC
>OJIS01000364.1_pt1 | contig 15456 bp, 16 predicted proteins | sample 1595671 | NCBI WGS metagenome assembly OJIS01 (sample SAMN05416814, study PRJEB24817) | seawater metagenome | isolation source: Sea water | place: Canada:Atlantic | collected 2013-07 | reverse complement strand
CTACACAGAGTAGATCGTCGGCAGCGTCAGATGTGTATAAGAGACAGGTTCAAAGCTTGTCTGTAAAAGTAAAATTACGAATTCGTATACCGCGAGAGAATTCACAAATTCGCATACTTGACATAAAAAAATATCGTTTGGTTGGGGCGTTGTTGAGGAGGCCAATATACCTAGCGATAAGTGCGATTGGGATCCTTGGTCCGAATAGTCGGGACAGGCCGGTTCATTCTTCTCTTAGACATAATAGCACCCAAGATGGAGCCCACAATAATGGCCTCCCCCTACCCGATTCCACTGACATTATTACCAATAATCGCACCGATTCCGCCGCCACCCACCGCGCCCCGTTTGTGAGCCGCCCGGGTATTCATATCCTCGGCGCAAGAGCTCAAAAAGAGCGCCCCTATCAATCCGAAGGTCAAAAGTGTGTGTCTCAGGTTTTTCATGGGATGATCAGGCAATTGGATTGAACAAATCAGTGAGTGGTTGAGCCCAAAACTTTGTCTGCTTCAGCGGGAGATACAAACCCATCTTCATTGGGATCCAACTGAGCCCAAACTTTGTCAAACAACCCCGATGAGTCGGCATATTCTTGAAATCCCTTTAAATCGACGACCGGTCCCCCTTCGGTGTCATCATTCATTGGCGCAACACGCCCCACGGTTCCGCCCTCCTTCACACCCATCCACAAATAAAGGGTCCTGAAAATCATCGTCGATTCCCTGCGCTTTTCACGCAGATGCTTTTATCTCGCAGAAGGACTCTCACAAAGTCATTCGTGAAATTACTGTCATTCCCATAATTCGATTACCCACAATAAAATATTTCGATTGGCCGGGAACGTCGGAACCACCAAAGGAATCTATTTCCAGGTTTGCAGTTTACGCTCGAGGAAATCCGCGACGCGCTCGAAGGGATCGAAGCCGAAGGCCTCACCGATGGGACCCCGGAGATTGGAATTCGCGTTGATGTCGTAGAAGACACGGCGGCCGTCCGGAGTTTCGAGATACTCGATCCCGGCGACATCCATCCTGGCACTCTCGACAATCCGCCGCCCTGCCTCCAGGGCATCGACGGGCAGATCGTGGAAGGGATGGAATTCGACAGGCTCTGCTACGGTCTCCTGCACTGTCGGGAGTGCACAGGTGGCCCCATCCCCTTCTTCGGCGGGATTGCACGCTTCGGATGGACAGAGGTTGTAGCGGCCATGGGTGACAACGCGCATCGCGTAGAGGAGTTCGTTGCCAAGGAATTCCATACGGACGATGCCGAAATCCGGATCATGGGGAAGGTATTCCTGCAGCAGCAGAAGTTGGTCGGGTTCCCAAAGTTCGGGATGCCCGGCGAGCAGCCTGCGTAGCTCGTCGAGGGAATCGACCTTATGCATGCGCGCGCCACTGCCGCCTTGCTCTGGTTTCAACATTGCCGGGAAACACAAATCGTCGCGGCGCGCCAAGGCATCGATGTCATTGAACATGATCGAGCGCGGGTGGTCGATTCCAAGTTCGTTCAGCCGGGCAACTTGGGCGCTCTTGGAGAGTTCGAAGGCAAAAACATCAAAGCCATTGAGAACGTTCGCCCCCTGGATTTGAAGATTCTTGAGCAGCGCCAAGGTGAACGGAACGACTCGCGGCCGACCACGCACGTAGGCACTTGGGCTGGCTTGGTTAAAGTAGAGCCTGGCCTTCGGGAGGTCATGCCCGTCGAAAGCAGCCGACTTGAGGTCATACTTGAAGTAGGAGATCCCACGCTGGTCGAGGACGTCGAAAAGGGGCTGTTGCCAGGCCTCATTTTCAAAAAGGATAGCGAGATCTGTGCTGGGGACGTTGGCCATAAGTTTCCGGAGAATCAGCGAATCCCTCTGAATGTCGATCTCGATTTTGCGAGTCAAAAAGGACTGACACGTGATGGCTTAAGCTCCGGCGATTCGCAGTTCCTCGTTTCCGTTTGACGACCCACGAGGCAAAGATGGGATATTACTCCCACCCTGGTTGGCGAAAGCAGGACCACCGAGGCAGCCGGCCTCAAAGGCATCAAAAACCTGGGCGCTAAAACCGGTGGTGTCATGACAGCCGTTCCGTGAAGAAAAGCTTGTCGTGGCCATGCGGGCCCCAGTCTCTCAGGCGCCCGGATTCAAGATCTCCCGGTTTGGATTTAAACGCTGACTTTTAACAAACCACAGGCTTCTTCGTAGCCTGCGGCATGGGTTCCGTATTCGCTCGCGGTTACTCGGGCTAATCCAACAAGGTGCCTCCATCGAAACTGCGGGCGAGTATCGGCAAAATCGCTTGTGGTCGTCAGGTAATATTTCTCAGCATGTAACGCGCCATCGACGCTCGTTGCGTGTCGAAGAAGAACATCGAGAGCTGGTCGAACTTTATGCCCTGCTGCGCCGTAGGCATGTATTTCAGCGCAAGCTTGAGCCTGATCCTGGTTGCGAATCGCACCGTCGAGATCGCGTAATATTTTATCGGGAGACTTCTTGTCGAGCCCAGCCAGTTGCTCGGCATAGGGGCGCGCCTTCCATTCCAAGAAGTTGCTTTCGGAAGTTGTTGAGCCATCCCGTAAGCAGGTTTCAATGCCATCAGGGTGTGGAAGCCGATGTAGTCTTCACCGCCAAATGATCGCGCGTTCGCCAGAGCCGCAGCTTGGATCATCTGGGCGAGATTAGCATCGCCTGTGTTAATTTTCCCGACCAATAGTGACTGAAGTTACCCCAGAGGGGGTTCCTGCATTGCTGCGACGAGCGGCTCCAGTTTTCCGAAGTTCAGTGACTTGGGAGCCTGACTTCGAGCAATCTCATTTGGGAGGGGGCGTTGGCATCTTGTTCGTCTTCTGGCGTTCCTTCTTTTCAATTTTCGCGAAGGGTCAGCTTCATTGTCTTCCATACGGAAATCCTTTGGGGGCTTTGGGCGCGAAGCATTGATCCGCCCATGACGACAGAGCCGATATTTGTCTGCGAACAAATGAAGTCTTGGCAACGCGGTCCGCCGTGTTACCTTTGACAACGGCAGAGTTTCTTACGAAACCTCTTAATTCCGCCGATTCCCGGCCATCCCGGAAGTTTCCTTCATCGACCGCGCACCGAAGTAGCGCATACGCCCCCATTCCTCCTCGGACTGGCGGAGCATCGCGAAACCTTCGGTCCGACACGACCGCTTTTTCAGGGTCCTCCTCGAAAACGCACCTTAATTGCAGCCTCACGGCATTCATGAATCACCAGCATACCGACCGGGTCACCCCGCCACGAACAGACAAGCTCTTGTTCACCCCAGGCCCTCTCACAACCAGCAGCACCGTTAAACAGGCGATGCTGCGCGACCTGGGATCCCGAGATGCCGAATTCGTCGAAGTCGTGCAGGGGATCCGGCAACGCCTGCTGGCGCTCGCCGGAGTCAGCCAGGCAGCAGGCTACGAGGCAATCCTAATGCAAGGCAGCGGGACCTTCGGCATCGAAGCGCTTGTTTCGTCGGTCATTCCGCGCGACGGGAAGCTTCTTGTCATCATCAACGGTGCTTACGGCAAGCGCATCCGCGACATCGCGCAACGGCACGGGATTGAAACCGTCACCATCGAAGTCGCCGAGAATACGCCCGCCATTCCGCAGCAAGTGAGTGAGAGCCTCGCCGGCAACAACGGGATCACCCACGTGGCTCTGGTGCATTGCGAAACGTCGTCAGGTGTTCTTAACCCGGTGCAGGAGATCGGAGCCGTGGTAAAGGGATTCCAGCGGACATTCATTGTGGACGCGATGAGCAGTTTTGGCGGCATCCCCTTGGACGTGATCGAATCCGGTATCGACTACCTCGCTGCATCAGCCAACAAGTGCCTTGAAGGGGTGCCCGGCATCTCCTTTGTCATCGCCAAGCATGCGCAACTGCTGGCCAGCGGCGATGCGGCTCGCAGCGTCAGCCTCGACTTGTTGGCACAATGGCAAGGCCTCGAGAACAACGGGCAATTCCGCTTCACTCCGCCGACGCACGTCATCCTCGCACTGCACCAGGCGCTTCTCGAGTTGGACGAAGAGGGTGGCGTCGCCGGTCGGGCAAAGCGCTACGCGTCCAATCACGCAACGCTCCTGAAAGGAATGCGGCGTATGGGCCTTCGCGAATACGTCCCGGCTGAATCGCAAAGCCACATCATTACCACCTTCCTGTTTCCACAAGACCCGAAGTTCAAATTTGAGGAATTCTATCAGAGCCTGTCGGACAGGGGCATGGTGATTTATCCAGGCAAGCTGAACGAGGTGGACTGTTTCCGCATCGGAAACATCGGCCACCTTTTTGAGAACGACATCGAATCACTCCTGAACGCGATCGAAGCAACACTCACTGACATGGGCGTGATCATTTCCAAACAATTTGCCAACCACTAGACCACATTTAAGCATGAGCACTATCGAATACGAAAACTATGACAGCACATCTGTCAGCTACAACGAGACGCGAACACCGATCGGCCTCCCGATCATTTTGGAACACCTGACTGCGACCGCGATCGCCTTGGACGAGCAGACGGTTCTGGACGCCGGCTGCGGCACGGGCAACTACCTCGCCCCGCTCCACGGTCAGGTTGGCACCTTGCATGGAGTGGAATTCAATGCAGGCATGGTGAAGGTCGCCCGGGAGCGATTCACCGATCATCCCGAAGTGAAAGTTGAGCAGGGCAGCGCCACCGAATTGTCGTCGGCTAACGAGATCTACGACGGTGTCATTTGCAATCAAGTCCTCCACCATCTCGATGATGGCACGACCGCTGATTTCCCAAACGTCGCGACATTTTTCCGCGAGGCCTTTCGGGTCCTGAAGCCTGGCGGCGTTCTTATTATCAACAGCAGTGGTCACGATCAGCACCGCGACGGATTCTGGTGGGCCGCATTAATACCGCAGGCGATCGATCGGATGCTGCGGCGCATGCCATCTGTCGAAGTGCTTAAAGAGAACTTTCTAAAGGCGGGATTCGTGGACTACGAGGTAGTCGTTCCCTTCGATGAAGTCTTGCAAGGCGAACAGTATCTGGATCCGAAAGGACCACTCAATCCAGCCTGGCGCGCGGGTGATTCCAGTTGGTCTCTGGCCACCGAAGAAGAACTCGCGAAGGCGCTCGACGTGGTCGCGTCCCGGCTCGAGGACGGTAGCATGGGAACCTTCATCAATGATCGCGAAAAGCTCCGCGCAGAGCTTGGGCAGACCACTTTTCTGATCGCCCGCAAACCATAAAACAGATGCCTCAAAATCAAACAAAAGGAGATCCAATGAAGACAGTCTATCTGGCCATGAGCGCCGACATCATCACCCCGGCCCACGTGAATATCATCCGGGAAGCAACCGCTCTGGGGGAGGTCGTTATCGGACTGCTGACCGACAGTGCGGTCGCAGGATTCCAGCGGATGCCCCACATGCCCTACGATGAGCGCAAGTTTGTCTTGGAGAACATCGTCGGCGTCAAGGAAGTGGTGATCCAGGAGTCCCTGGACTACGTAACAAACCTGCAGAGGATCAAACCCGATTACGTCATGCACCGTGATGACTGGAACACCGGAGTGCTCCGGGGAACCCGGCAGGGTATCATTGATACCCTTAAGCAATGGGGCGGCAAACTCATCGAGCCCAGCTATATGCCAGGCCTCACATCAGCGTCATTATCCCAGTCGCTCAGGGACGTCGGCACGACGCCTCAAAACCGGCTGGGTATGTTGAAGAGGCTCTTGGAGGCCAAGCCGATGGTGCGCATCATCGAAGCTCACAGCGGGTTGACCGGCCTGATTGCGGAGAACGTCAGCGTCCAAGTTGATGACCAGCGCCGTGAGTTCGACGGCATCTGGATGAGTAGCCTCACCGACTCGGCCGCTAAAGCGAAGCCCGACATCGAGTATGTCGACATCACCTCGCGTATGAATACGGTGGGCGATATTCTCGAGACCACAACCAAGCCCATCATCTACGACGGCGATAGCGGCGGGATCCCCGAGCACTTTGTGTTCATGGTGCGCACGCTGGAACGTCTTGGCGTCTCCGCCGTGATCATCGAAGACAAGAAGGGCCTGAAGAAAAATTCGCTATTCGGCACCGATGTTCCGCAGATGCAGGACAATATCGAGGACTTTGCCGACAAGATCACTCGCGGCAAGCAGGCACAAGTGACGGATGAATTCATGATCATCGCACGCATTGAGAGTCTGATCCTCAAGGCAGGCATGGACGACGCGTTAAAGCGGGCAAAGGCCTTCATCGCCGCTGGCGCGAACGGGATTATGATCCACAGCAAAGAGGAGACTGCCGCCGAGGTGATGACCTTCTGCAAGGAATATAAAAAATTCGGTGATAACGTGCCGCTCGTGGTGGTTCCATCGACCTATTCCCAGACGACCGAGGACGAACTCGAAGCGGCGGGCGTGCGCATTGTGATCTACGCCAACCAGCTTCTGCGAAGCGCCTATCCAGCCATGATACGGACTGCCGAGAGCATTCTCAAGCACGGCCGGGCGTCCGATTCTGCGGAGTTCTGCATGCCCATTAAGGAAATCATCAGGTTGATTCCTGAAGGATCGGAGGGACGGTCATGATTCGCTGTCAGGAGTTCCATGAATGGCTGACCGCGCGCGGCGTCGACTTCTTCGCTGGCGTCCCGGATTCGCTGCTCAAACCATTTTGCTTTTACCTGGCAGATCATGTCGACGACAAACACGTGGTGACGGCGAACGAAGGCGGTGCAGTGGCGGTGGCTTGTGGATACCATTTGGCAACGGGCAAGGTGCCGCTCGTTTATCTGCAAAACTCAGGGCAAGGAAACACGATCAATCCCCTGCTCTCTCTGGCCGACCGGGCTGTTTACAGTATTCCGCAGGTCCTGCTGATTGGTTGGCGCGGCGAGCCCGGCACGGAAGATGAGCCGCAACACGTCAAGCAAGGCAAGGTGACTGTCAGCCTGCTGGAGGCGATGGACATCCCTTGGCGTCACCTTCCAAGCGAGCCCGAAGCGGCCTCCCATTGTGTGGATGAACTCGTCGCGATCGCGGCTGCCGAGAGCCGGCCGGTCGCCTTATTAGTGAGCAATGGCACCTTTGAGCCATACAAGGCGAAAGCTTCTCCCACGGACTCCTTTGAGATGACACGCGAGCAGGCCATCGAGACGGTTATTGCCAACCTCGGTGGGACTGACGCGATTGTTGCGACGACGGGGAAAATATCACGTGAACTATACGAGTGTCGCGCCCGCGCGGGAGAGGGACACGAGCGGGAGTTTTTGACCGTCGGCTCGATGGGCCACGCCTCGCAGATCGCCATGGGAATTGCCCTCGCGCAACCCGATCGACAAGTGGTTTGCCTGGACGGCGATGGGGCGATGTTGATGCACATGGGCGCCGCGGCAATCGTCGGCGCAGCGGGTGTGGAGAATTTCAAACACATCATCCTGAATAACGGCGTGCACGATTCCGTGGGCGGGATGCCCAGCGCGGGCTTGCAAGTATCGTTCACCGAAATTGCCAAGGCCTGCGGTTACACCGACACGTGGCGCGTTGAACGACCCGAAGATGTGGTTGAAAAAGTCGCCCGGTTACGTGCCACGCGCGGGCCGGCGATGCTCGAGATCATGGTTCAGAAAGGCGCACGCTCCGACCTCGGCCGCCCAGAAACTTCGCCCATTGAGAACAAAAGAGCGTTCACCCGGTTCCTGTCCGACTGACACGGTGTGGGAGGCCCCTGAAAAAGCCGCATCGACCACGCTCTTCAGCATTCTAATCAAAGATCTTCGCCAAGATATTCTCAACCACCGGCGAGATGTTGATTCCGAACATCCACTCGGCTCGAAACGAGTTAGATGATTCGACATAGTAGTTGAGTTCGGCTCCGATTTTCCAGGGCTGGTCATTCCAAATGACAGTTTTACCGATGGTCAGGTTCAATGGAATATTCCATTGATCGCTGTTCCAATCGTAGGTGATGATGGGAGCCGTCCCGATGCTCCAACCCCCACCTGGCAGCAAGGTTCCAAAGAGTTGAATCGACGTCAAATTCACCGGGTTATCCCCCCAACCGGCGACGTCCCACTGGTGATTCGGAAAGATTCCCACGACATAGTCTTCGGTGATTTTTCCGAGGAGAATTTCCGGCCCGAGCGTCCAGTGACCCGTCCCAAGCCCGTTGGTGGCTGTTGGCAACGATGAAATTATTCCAAAGGCATAGAGCAGGCCGTTATCTGCCTTTGGCGAGTATGAAAGATCGAAGGCAAGGTCGCCAATTCCACTCTCCGATTCGAATTTTGCCGTATTCGGATTAAAGACCGGCTGATCAAAAATGACGGGGAACGCGGGCCGAAAAAACACCTGATCCCCATTATCGAGAGCGAAGGGAAACGACGGCTGGGCTAAGAACGTGAAACCAGACTGATCGCCTGCTCCGGGCAAGCTGCCATCGAACCAGCGGAATTGACTCTTGAAGTTCAAACTGGCCAACGGAGTATTTGGGTTGGCAAGTTCCCTCGCAATTTCATTGGCAGACTTCTTGAGCGCGTCTTGTCCGTAAAGTGAACCTGGCGCGAGAACTGCAAAACAGGCAAGGACCGACAGTGAAAGTTTTTTCATTTGATATGGGAAAGAAGGTATTAGCGCACTCGGTGTAACTCAAACACCTTATCGTACTCACTTCGTGCCAAGGAACGAAAGAAAGGCATGTCGCAATCAATCGCCCCGATGGCCCAAGCTGAAGTTGGAACCCCACCTAATGCCGGTCCGCTCGGAGACGCCTTTTTTCCAAGGCTCATAGGGAATGAATAAATTCTGATCCATCCCTCCCTGTTCACTCGACCTTCTAAGAATTAGTGATAGCCTTCATTTAACTTGAAGGATGTCCCTCTGATCAACACCTGCTGGTTGAAGCCCTTCGCGGATTATTTCGCGGAGCGAGGGGTCAGCTTGGGACCTTACTGCGACCTCGCTCAGATCGAACTAAGACAAGTCACTTCAGGAGAAGGCTGGATCACCAAGCACCAGCTCTACCTCTTCCTCGATGCGGTTGCAAACGGAGAAAAGATGCCGGAAGTGGGCTTCGTCGTTGGTGAAACCATTACCCCCGATTGCCTCGGCGATCTCGGCGCGGCGATGGCGCAGGCAAATACCCTCGGCGGCGTCATTCGGACGTTCTGCGAACTGATCAACCGGCACGTCGAGGGCAACCATTGCCGACTGGAAGAGGGTGACGAGGGCGAGATCTGGTTTTTCAATTCCAAGTCCCAATCCCCGGATCCAGGTCGCGTGATCGCAGACCACGCAGGACTGATGTCGATGATCAATCTAGTCCGACTCGCTGAGGGAAGATCCTGGTATCCTTCCAAGGCCTGTCTCCAGACACAGGTGACATCCGACCATCGTAAGATTCCGGGACTGGAAAGCTGCAAGATCGAGTTCAATAAACCTGCCGCTGGATTTGCTTTTCCGGCCCGTTGGTTACTGCGCTCTACAAAAAAGAGCATTCGATTTTCTACCGGAAACACGCAATCTCCCGGACTTTTAAAGGAGGGGCAAGCGGTCACCGCAAAGCTCACCCTGCTGCTACAGGAAATCATCGGGGTAGGCGGGATCTGCCCGACCATCAAGCTCGTGGCCGATCTTTGCGATACGAGCTCAAGGACCCTGCACCGCGAACTCAAGCTTGCCGGAGAAACCTACCAGAAGATTTTGGATCGCATCCGCTTCGAACAAGCCTGCAGCCAGTTGACCGATTCGCAGGCTCCGGTGAAGGAAATCGCCTACAACCTCGGCTTTTCAGGATCAAACAACTTCATCAGAGCCTTCAAGCGCATGAGCGGCAGCACTCCCACAAAATTCCGTCAATCGTGTCAGAAACCGTCTACTCGTTGACGACCGGCTCACTGATCTCTTCATCGTCCCCGATCGCATCTGCCAGACCTTTGACACTTCCCTGTTTCACGATATTGAACTTCACCTTGATGTCATTCGCGATTCCGCGATCGATCATTTCATCGAGTTCCAAAATCAGTTCACCGGGAACAGGCCTCGAGGCACTCAGGACAATGATGACGTCTTCCGGACGCTCGGAGCTGGCTCTCACTCCCGTCAGAAAATCGATTCCTTCCTCTTGGTCGAGCCGGTTGTGGAGCTTGAACCACATTTCTTCGGAAAGGGTGAAGCTCTCAGGCTTCGCCTGCCCCAATCTCAGCTGATCAGCAAAGTGAAAGGCCAAGGGTGCCGTCATCAGAATCAAGGCAGCGCCCATCCCGATCATGATCCGTTTCATCGTCAACCTGGAACCGAGCCGCTTCTCTTGAGTCGTGATTCCATGAAGGCGAAAGACCATCGCACTTCCCAGAGCGATCGCTACCATGTTCGTGGCAAAGAGAAGCATCGCCCCCAGGGAGACCACCCAGTCTCCACTTCCCAGAGCGATTCCCGAAGCGGCCAGGGGTGGCACAAGCGCCACTGAGATTGCTACTCCCGGCAAGGCCCCCGAGAGTTTGGGCCGCGCCACCGCATACCCGGCTGCCACTCCGGCAAAGAAGGCAATCGCCAGATCCAGGAGATTGGGAGCGCCCCTTAAGCTGACCTGCAACGTAAGTTCCTGACCGGGCGTCACCCAGCGCAAGAGCACACCAAGAATCAGACTCATCACCATCCCCTTCAGAATAGCCCCTAAAGCCTGCCTTAGGAGACGATGGTTCCCGTGAACCAAGGCCAGTCCCCCACCGATTAATGGAGTCATCATTGGTGCGACCAGCATCGCCCCGATGATCACGGCAACCGAGTCTTGGAGAAGCCCCAAACCTGCAATGATGACCGAGCATCCCAGCATCACCCCGAAGTTCATGCTCCATTGCGAGCCCTCTGTGAGATTCTCCACAAGGATCAATCGATCCTCACGGTCGAGAGGAGGAAAAAGCACCAAATGGTGAGCCTTCGCTTTCAACACCCGTTTCTCCAAATTCCCTTTCATACAAAATCACGCTGCCATTTTGCGGGGACGATTGAAACGCCAAAACCCATCGACGCGGATCAGAGCTGCCCCCCAATTGGAAGCAGACCGGCAAACCAGCCAAGGAGTCGGTGACCCAACCGAGCCGGCGGCGGTCGGTGACGAACCTCTCCACGCGACTGCCATTGGATTCGCCCTCGATCATCGCGACTCACCCGCCAGGAATTTTCCTCATTGCCAAGAAGCTCAATCAAATTTCCAAGATCGGCAGCCAACTCGGGAGATTCAATCATGAGGCCGCTCTCAGTATTGATGTCGGTAGCTCTGGGATCGAGGTTCAGAGATCCGATGAAACACTGTTTGCGATCTCCTACCACGGCCTTGAGGTGGAGGGTCACCCTTTTGCACCTCACTGATTCAACGTCTGCCAAAGCACGGACTCTTTCGGTCGGGTCGGCGCGGAACTCACTCAAGATTCCTCCTCCATCCACCAGGGCCTTCCGGTGCTTCCGGTAGTGCCCGTCGACAATGGCATGGTTGTTCGCGGCCAGCGAAGGAACCAAGACTTGAATCCGCATCCCTTCCGCATGCAGATTGGCGAGGTTTTCCAATCCCTCCTTTGAAGGAATGAGATAGGGCGAGGCCATCTGGATCTCACCACTGCGATCCGCAGCCAATCTGCGGAGATTCGCCATGACCTCGCGCTTGTCCTCCTCCGGATCAGGATCGTCCTGCACGAAGCGAGCATGCCCCCCTACCATCTCGTCTTGCAATTTGGCCAACTCACGGCTCCAGTTGTGATACTTTATCGGATAGCCTTTGAGTTTCCCATTCCGCTCATTCCACAAGGTCTTCCTGAAATTGCTACGAGCTTCCGCGACTTTCCCAGGGACATTTTTTTTCGACAAATACTCACCAGGAAAGGCCGCAGGGTCATTCCAGAATTCGTCGAATCCATCCGACACCTCAGCCACGACCGGACCAGCTGTCAGCACATCGAGATCGATGAAGTTGTAATCTTTGTCCATCCCGTAGTAGTGGTCTCCGATATTCCGTCCCCCCACGATTGTCATGCAACGATCAGCGGTGAAGGTCTTGTTGTGCATCCGTCGATTCAAGCGCGAAAAATTGGCTAGCATCTCCGCCATCCCGCCAATTTTACTCCCTTGAACCCGGCCCGGATTAAAAATGCGAATTTTAAAATTAGGATGATTCCGACAGAGGGTCGCCAACATGGCGTTATTGGCCTTCAAGAGAAAATCATCCACCAAAATCCTGACCCGGACACCCCGGTCCGCTGCCTGGATGGCGCGCTCCATCAGCAATTCGCTCGAGGTCCCGCCATGCCAAAGGTAAAGTTGAATATCGAGCGATGATTGCGCGGAATCAATCAAGGCCAGTCGCCACTTCAAGGCCTCTCCCGCATTCTCAAGCAAGAGGAAGGAGGAATCACCTTTGGCCCGTCCCTGGGCAAGGCTCCGGCTCGCGGTGACCAAAGGCCCGCTTTGGGGAGTCGGTAAAGCCAGGGCCACCGGCTTGTTCTCAATCTTCGGCAAGATGGTGCAGCTACACAGAAATCCACAGACAAAAACAAGGAGCCCTCTGGAGATTCTGATCACGAAGAAGACTATTTGCATGAGGGGCCGGGATGACAAGCGCACAGGCTTGCAATCATGGAGCCGCCCAGGCCTCAACCGAGCCGACTGATCACTTCGCAAGGAAGTGGAGAATTCAGCAAACTTCCCAAACGGTCTCGTCCCCGTTGACCAATCCGCGATGATTGGAATCCTTCCCCATGACTTCTGAAACAGTCTTATCAAGATGGGAGCTGTTAAGGAACAAAGCCATCCGCTCCCTGCGCCTTGGGATCATTCGGATTGTTTCGACCCATGACCGAATGAATTGTCACTCCCGGTCGAACCGGGCACTTCAGCAGAGCTCCTCAAAAAAAAGCGAGGGTTCAGCGCTCTTCCCGCGACCGGCCTCATCGTTCGCTCAATGCCAAAGGTAGGCATAGCAGCCGCCCAAAGTCAAAAGGACGGGAAACAAAACCCGGCAAATCCGATCCAGCCAACGAGCAACATCTAGCTTATCCTTTTGAGCAAGGCCGGTGGTAATCACAACTTCGATCATGGCCAGGAAGACAAGAGTCGTTCCACAGAACACGAAAACATCAAGACGGGTGAGGTAGGAGATTTCGGGAAGTTTGGAACTCAGGGCCACATGGTAAGCGATCATCGTCAAGAACGAGGTGACCGCCACGCCGAGCTGGCTTCCGCCCTCGGACGGGTTTAGCCAGAAAACGACCCACGATAGCAAGACGATCATCAACAAGGGCGCGACCACTTTGATCATGTAGTGGTTCGACAATCGACTGGCGGTAAAAGTTAATGCGAACGAGGGAGCATCTCCGCCCGAGGGGAGAGTCAAGGGAATGGAATCCGTATCATGCTCCACGATTTTCCAATCCGCCACAGAGTAGGATTTTGTCACAAATGACTCAATTTCCGGATCTTGAACCAATTTCACTCCGTTCATCCCGTCCGAACCTGCATTCACAACTCTGATCGAGAACGCTTGGCTGTCGAAGGGGAAATCGTGCAAATTCAGCGGTTGCGAAAAATTCCCCCAGACCTGCTGGCGGTGGGTTACTTTCCCTTCGGGAGAGATTTCAACATATTTCCCCAGCGATGACCAAGTCTGCTGGCGATTGAGAAATATCAGATTCGGATGCCAAACATCAATGAGTAGCTTCTTGATTGTTCCTTTTCCGCCATGAGCTTCACGGAAATCCTCCCAACTAAATCGCGTGAAAATGTTCACGGTGAAATTCTGATCTGCGTCGCTGATCTCGTCCACATCCAGCACTCCGATCAAACACCTGACCTCGGTTGCTCCCCCCCCTTCGGGAATGGGTCGGCCAAAGTCATTTTCCTGGGCGAGAAGAGTCCCAAAAGCGAAAATGCAAGAAATCCCGCAAGCGAATAAACTGACTCCCCGTTGAATCCAGCTCAATAGAAATAAGACAGTCATCATGAACCTATACGGTCATTTCTCCTGATACTTTTCCACTTTTGCACCCGCCATCGTGTAGCTCGTATTAATGTCCGCAGTCCCATCAATCAGATAGAGATTTTTTGTCACTTCCTTCAGCTTTATCACACCTGTCACCGTCACTGCCTCGAACATTCCTTTCGTCTCAAAGGGTTCTTTTACCGTGATATGCACAATTTGATTCGGAGGTGGCGGCGGCGTATGAATGCAGGCCCCGACCCATGGCACGAGCAGAAATTCCGTCACCTTCTTTCCTTCGTATTCCAGTGGCAGCACGAACCCAGGCATCGAGATCAGTTTATCGTCCAACTCCTTCACGGTGGCATTTGCCCTCTTCCTCCGCAATTCGGTGATCTCTTTTCGTTTTGCGAAGAGACCTTCCACATCCACACCCTGTTTCCGCAACTTGGCATCCGCATCGCTGGCTTCCTTCCGCATTGCATCTGTGACCCGGCTTCCGCCATCTCGTTTCTCAAGCGACTGCACCCGGGCTATGACTCCCAAGTCCATCAACTGTCCTTCATTCAGCGCTGTAAACGGATCCTCAAATTTAAACTCCGCCTTGAGATTGTCCCAGTTCACCTGACGCGGGCTGACTTCCTCGGCCAAGCACACTGTCACCATCGCGGCTCCCAGTAATGTCCCCTTGAGGAGGCCGGTCACTCGACTTGAAAATCCGTTCATAATCTTACTGTTAATCCATCGGCCAAGGAACTCCGGTAGCAACGCCATGCTGGAATCAATCCCACCAGCAGGCCCACCAGCAGAACCAGCATCATTAATACCGCTTCCGCAGAGGAAAGCAGCCCTAAACCAAGCTGTAGCCCTGTTTTCTCCAAGACTAATTCCCGAGTGGCAAGCAGAAGCCCGTAGAGCAACCCGATCCCAACGACGATGGAGACGGCCGTCAACAGAATCGCTTCACCCACAATCAAAGAGATAATGTGAACTGGTCTCGCCCCAACCGAGCGCAGGATTGCCATCTCCCGGCGGCGTTCATTCAAGCTTGCCAGTAAGGAACTCAACATCCCGGCGAGTGACACTCCCAGCACAAACAACGAGATCACCAGTAAAGTGGTCTCGACAACTCCCACCACCTGCCACAGCTCTTGAATCGCCACTCCAGGCATGATTGCGCTGAGCGCTTCACCTTCGTAGGTATTGATGGCTCGCTGGAGAAAAACAGCATCAGCCCGCGAATGCATTCCGACCAGAAAAGCGGTAATCTGGGTTGGAGGAAGATCGCTCCCGCCCTCTTCCTCCGCCAGCATGGCCTCGATTTCGTTCAGGCGATCGAGCCCCGACTTTCCAGATGCTGAGCTCTCGCCACCCCCCACCCCGGGGGCCGCCGCCATCCGAGCCTCGACGGGTTGGGTCGAACCTTCGTCAATCGAGTTGCTGACGCACGTCTCCGCTTCGTGGTCGTGCTCCGCCTCATGGTCGTGCTCCGCCTCATGGTCGTGCTCCGCCTCAT
>OJIS01000360.1_pt1 | contig 15669 bp, 15 predicted proteins | sample 1595671 | NCBI WGS metagenome assembly OJIS01 (sample SAMN05416814, study PRJEB24817) | seawater metagenome | isolation source: Sea water | place: Canada:Atlantic | collected 2013-07 | reverse complement strand
TCTACACAGAGTAGATCGTCGGCAGCGTCAGATGTGTATAAGAGACAGGTCGAGCTCTCCGTAGCCGGTGGGCATTCCGGTGATGCCGCGGTCCCCGGCGAGGAATTCCTGCAGGTAGACCATGACCTCGGCGACGGCAGTCTTCACGTCCATTTCGACGCTGGTCTCGCTGGCTTCGCGGATCTCGAGGACCTTCTGCTCCACGCTATCGAGGAATTCCTGAACGTCCTCGGGGTCGTCATACGCGGTGGTGATGGACTCGGTGCAGGATTTGATGATGTTTCGGAGAATGTATTTCTCCTTTACGATCGAGAGGTGGGAATCGAAGTGCGCGGCGGTGGGCGCGTAGGTGTAGATTTCAGTGATGGCGGAAGGGCCTCCGATGGTATCGAGGAGGTCGCGATCCATGAGATACTGCGTCAGGGCGACGAGTTCGACGGTTTTTCCGGCCTCAAAGTGTTCGACGAGGACTTCAAATAGTTTGCCGTGGGATGGGACGTAGAAGTGTGCCGGGGTGAGTTGTCCCTCGACAGCACGGCCAATGTATTCCTCGGGGTCCTGAATCATCGAGCTCAGGACACTCTTTTCCGGGCCAATGGCATGAGGCGGAGGTGTCAGCTCATCGCGCTGATTTCCTTTTCCATCCTGTAATTTGGGACCGTCTTTCTTTTTGAAAGGTGGTTTGTCTTCAGCAATCGCCATGGAGGGAGAATGCTCTCAAAATGCCGGGTTTGGCAATGTTGGCAACCTGTGAATATCGTGGGAGAAACTTCGCTACGCCAGAATCTCTTTGATGAGTTTGGCGTGTTTGACACCAATGAGTTTCTCATTGAGGCCTTGGCGGGGAATCGAGAGACGCTCCGGGTCGAGACCGACGAGGTGGAGGAGAGTGGCGTGGAAGTCGCGGAGGTGGACCTCTTGGCCGGGGAGGGCGCGGTAGCCCATTTCATCGGTCTCGCCATGGGTAATGCCCGGTTTGATGCCGGCTCCGGCCATCCACATCGTGAAAGCATTTGGGTTATGGTCGCGTCCGAGAAAGGCCATCTTGGCTCCATTGCGGTTTTCCTGCATGGGGGTGCGCCCGAATTCGCCACCCCAGACGACGAGGGTGTCGTCGAGCATGCCCCGTTGTTCGAGGTCCGTAAGCAGAGCCGAGATGGGCTTGTCGATGGACTGGCACTTGTTGTTGAAGCCTCCGTTGAGCGCTTCGCTGTTGTTTGATCCATGGGTGTCCCATCCCCAGTCGTAAAGTTGAATGAAGCGAACGCCGTTTTCGGCAAGACGGCGGGCCAGCAGACAGTTGTTGGCGAATGATTCCTTGCCCGGCTTGGTGCCATACATTTCGTGGACGGATTCCGGTTCGTCGTCGATTGACATGACTTCGGGGACCGAGGTCTGCATGCGGAAAGCCATTTCGTATTGAGCGATGCGGGTGACCGTTTCGTTGTCGGCCAGTTCGGCGAAGGTCTCGTGGTTCAATTCCTGGAGAGCATCGAGGGTGCGACGTCGTGATTTTGCCGAGATGCCGGCAGGATTGCGGGTGTTGAGAACGGGGTCGCCAAAGGAGCGGCATTGCACGCCCTGATAAACGGACGGGAGGAAGCCGGAACCCCAGAGGGATTTGCCAACCCGGGGGACCCGGCCGCCGGAAAGGAGGACCATGAAGCCGGGGAGATTCTGGTTTTCGGAGCCGAGTCCCCAGGTGACCCACGAGCCGATTGAGGGGTGGCCGAGCCGGGCATTGCCGGTGTGGACCATGAGTTGGGCCGGACCGTGGTTGAATTGGTCGGTCTTCATCGTTTTGACGAAGGCCAGTTTGTCGGCGTGTTTGGAAAGTTCGGGGAGACGATCGGAGATCCATGCTCCGGAGTCACCGTGTTGTTTGAAAGGATAGACGGGACCGAGCATCTGGGGCGTGCCCTGGATGAAGGCGAAACGCTGGCCCTCAAGGTAGCTTTGCGGGCAGTCCTTGCCGTCGTATTTTTGCAGGACGGGCTTGTAGTCGAAGAGTTCGAGCTGTGATGGAGCTCCGATCATGTGAAGATAGATGACCCGCTTCACCTTCGGGTTCATGGGGGGAAGCTGGGGAGCAAGAGGTGCCGAGGAGTCATGGTTGATCACCATGGGGCCGGAGGCGGCGGCATCCCGGGTGAGTTGATTGGCAAGCCACATCCCTCCGAGGCCGGTGGTGCAATCCCGGAGGAAGTGGCGACGGGTGGTGTTCTGAAGATCGAGGGAGCTCATGGGGACTTCAGTGAAAATCTCATGCGTGGCGTCCAGGAGGCAAGGTGTTAGATCTTGGGTCCGGCATCGATCGTAAGATGCTTCGAACCCATCTTAAGAATGCCCGGAAGGGATTCTTTCTGCTCCGGAGAAAACTGCGATCGGGCGATCTTGAGAACGAGGGAGCCATCGGGGTGGCGAATGAATTTCTGATTCTGGTCGGAGGAGATTTGCCCGTCGTCCGAAAAGAAGTAGAGGTCATCATTGGGGAGAGGTTTGCCGCTGAAGAAACGAATCTCGATCACCGGGGCATCGATCTCGCTGAGAAGGGTTGCCTTGATCTCGTGAGAGGTCGCGGGGAGTTGCTTTCTCGCTTTGTTGATTTGGTTTTTTGCGGTGGGATCGGGGATGGATTCCGCCGTGACCGGCAGGGTGAGTTCGAATGTCTGGTTACCGGGAAAGCAGCCCTTTGCGCAGCACATCCACATGGTCTCTGCTTTGAAGGTGACTTGCTTTGTCGTGATGACCTTGGGCGGAGTGATGGTGACCAGGAGGGTGACATCGCGCTCGTAGCCGTGGCAGGGGTATTCTGCCATGAAGGTGTTTTCGGGATAGGGCCACTGGATTTCGGATGCGGTGAATCCTTCCGGGAGGCTCCAGTTGATCGAGGTGGGCATGCCTACCATACCCGGGCTTTTCCAGTAGGTGTGGAATCCCGGGAGGTGGTCGATGTGGAGCCCAACGGTCAGGGACTGACCGGGAGTGATGCTCCGGTTCTCTGAAATGAGATCGATCTCCAGACCCGGCCCCTTGATCAGGGGATCCTCCGCATGGAGGACCGGGGTCATTGCGGCGAGCAGTAGCAGAACTTTCATGTTGTCCTTTTACTACGGGTGAAACCTACCGATTCATTTCAGGAAAGACCGCGATCCCGCTATCTCGGAATAATGTATGACTTTCCGGTCTGAATCGTCGAGCCTCTCAAGCCATTGGCTTTTTGAATCGCGGAAACCGAGGTGCCATATTTTTTGGAGAGGCTGTAGAGAGTCTCGCCTTTTCTGACGGTGTGGCGAATCGTCTTGGGTTTTGGCTTCGGCTTCGGCTTGGGTTTTACGACCGGCCGTGGCTTGGGTTTTGGAGTGACGCGTGCGGTGGTCACGGGCTTCGGCTTGGGCCGATCAACCACTCTTGGTTGTGGTTTGGGATCTGGCTTTGGCTCCGGTTTGCGGGACCGCTTTCCCCGCTTAGGGGGATTGTCAGCCCAGGCTTCGATGTAGTTTCCGTCTTCATCGAAAGGGCCCACGGCAGGGTTGTAGGAAGGTGTTTTTTTGCTTCCGCCACACCCGACGAGAATAAAAGCGACAAAAAGAAGAAGGGGGATTTGACGGAAGCGCAGGATCATTGCTGGTGGGACTTTAAAGATGAATGAAGCAAACACAAACTTTTGTTAAGATAAGCAAAGTAAACTACGGAGCTAAATGAGCCTGCCTGTCATTCGGGATGGTTTCTTATTTGCGATCATTTTGAGGCAAGAACCTCGATGCGGATATCCCCAAAGGGAATGACCTGGCGAGAAAGATTATCTTTGTACTTTCTGTGAGGTGAATCGCGCCCTATTCCTCCTGCGCCCGACCTCCACCTGGAGTAGGGCGGTTTTGGGAAGCCCGTCGCACGGGCAGGAAATTGATGGGGAATCCGGTGAGGTCAGAGATGATCTATTCCGGAGCGGTCCCGCCACTGTAAGTTTTTTCTCTTCGGAGAAGGAGCAAGCCAGATCGCCAGCCTGAGATCCATGACAAGTCGGAACCTGCGGATTTCAGGTTCTCGTTTTGGAACTAATAAATGACAAAAGAAAAGACCGTCCTTTTTGGACTGACGGGGCTTCTTGGCTTGGGCTTTTGCCCGGCGGAAGAAGTCGAAGAATTGAAGCCTCTTACGGTGTTGGCACGACGCATCACTTCTGAGCGTGATGACAATGCCTCTTCGGTGGGGATCGTCACCGGAGAAGAACTATCCAGGATGCAGCGGCATCGCTTGCTTGAGTCGCTTGAGCTGATCCCGGGAACGCAAGTGCTCTCCACGGCCGGGCTGACCGGCAATACCGGGACTGCGATCATTCGCGGGCTACCCAGCCGCTACCAGCAAGTGCTTGTTGACGGAGTCCGGATCTCGGATTCGAGCAATTCGCTCGGGAGCTTCCTCGCGAACGGACAACTTGGACAGATCACCCGGCTGGAAGTGCTGCGCGGTCCCCAGAGTGTCCTCTACGGAACCGGTGCCGGGGGTGGCGTGATCGGGTATGAGACCGAGGTGGGCTCGGGAGATCCTTCGCTCCAATTCTTTGGAGAGGCCGGAAGTTTTGAAACCTACCGGGCAGCGCTCAGTGCGCAGGGACGTTTGGATCATTTTTCTTATGGAGTGGAGATTGGTCGCGAGTTCACGGCGAACGATACTTACGCGGCTCTTCCCCTGCACGACTATGAGCAGAACTATGCCAACCTCGCCCTCCAGTGGGAGATCGACGACGACCTCAGTCTTAAGCTCAGTTATCGTGGCACCGATAACTTTCTGAAGACACGGGCCATTACGGGCTTTGGGACCCAAAATTCCGAGATTGAAACCGAGACCGCCTTGTTTGCCGCGAATGTCTTTTATCAAGTCAATCCGGGATGGGAGTCACGTTTCACCGCCGGCTATTATTACGAAAACTACCGGGGTGACTTTGATGGCTTTCTATTCGGCACCGACTTCGAACGGTTCAACTTCAACTGGAGTCATGAAATCGAAATGAGCGAATCTGTGACCGCCGTTCTCGGTCTCGAAAGTTCGGTCAGTGATTTCTCGAATTCGAGCGGACGGCGAGTCGAGGATGTCATCTATGGAGCCTATGCCAACTTCTACTATCGACCGGTCGAATGCCTGCTCCTCGAAGCGGGCGCGAGAGCTGATGAGCATGATGAGTTTGGGGGGGATACCGCCTGGAATCTTGGTGCGGTTTACACCGTTGCAGAAAGCGGAACGCGTTTGCACGCGAGGGTGAGCGACGCCTATCGCAATCCAAGTCGTCTTGATTCCGAGTTCTTCCCTTCCTTCTTCTCAACCCAATTGCCCAACCCTGATCTGGAATCGGAAGAAATCATGGGATGGGAGGCCGGAGTGACCCAAAGCCTCGGCCGGCATGAGGTGGGGATCACTTACTTCGAGCAGCGCCTGGAGGATGCCATTGTGACCGAATCGAGGCCATCCGTCGGAGGCGCTCCCCGGACCATCCGGGTGAATCGTCCGGGGAGTTCATCGGTGAGTGGGCTGGAAGTGGCAGCCGGGGGAAAGCTCGGGTTTGAACGTTTGAATTACCGTCTGGCATTCACCGCGCAGTTTGATGAAGAGGTGATCGATCTTCCTGATCAGCTGGCTTCAATTGATATCCACTATGATTTCGGGACCTGGCTTGTGGGTGCCGGTGTCTCCCACGTTGGGGCGGCTGCTTACCTTGCCGAGGGGAACCCGTTGACTGATAGCCGGACGACGACCCGCCTCTACGGGCAATATCGTTTGAACGATTCCCTGACGTTCCATGCCCGGGTTGAAAACCTCTTCGACGAAGAATATGAGTTGTTCCCTGATACCTTTGGCGCCGGAACCCAGGTTGAAGGCCCGGGAAGGGCGTTCTTTGTAGGGGCAACCCTAACCTGGTAGGAGTTGTGATGTGCGCGAGGGAAAATCACGAATGGTTTTCCCCGCGCAAGATCAACAAGGCACGTTCCTTGCGAAACATTGCGGGAGTGCCTGCCAAATTTAAGTTGTCGCGAGGAAACGATACCTTCGCATTAGCGGCCCATTGCTTTTTTGATTTCAGTCCCAATTCCTTTCTTTGTGAAAATCTCAAGGAGAAGGGTGTGTGGCGTTCTGCCGTCAATGAAGTGGACTTTTTCAACCCCACTTTCGAGGGCCTCGAGAGCCGAATTAATCTTCGGGATCATCCCGCCTGAGATTGTGCCGTCATCCATGAGAGCCTTGGCTTCGTCTCCCGTGACCGATTCGATCAACGAGCTTTCGTCGGAGGGATCCCGAAGCAAGCCCGGAACATCAGAGAGATAGACCAGTTTTGCGGGTTTCAGGGCACAAGCGAGTGCCGCCGCGGCGAGGTCGGCATTGATGTTGTGGGTTTCATCGGTTTCAAGATGCCTCCCCAGCGGGGAGATGACCGGAACCAATCCAGCCGAGATCGCGTAGAGGACATCCTCGGTATGGCAGTGATCGACTTGGCCGACGCGGCCAATATCGACCATTTCGCCATCATCGTTTTTTCCAAAGAGTTGCGTGGCTTTAAAGACCGAAGTGCCGTGAAGCGAGGTTGCCCTTCCTCCAAATTCATTGATGGTCTCGACGAGGCTCTTATTGATTTCACCATGAAGGGTGTTATCGACGATCTTGATGGCGTCGGCCGTGGTGACTCTGAGACCGCCGACAAACCGGGCCTCCAATCCGGACTCTTTCATGGCCGCCGAAATCGCTTTTCCGCCGCCGTGAACAATCACGGGCTTGATGCCGGCGAGCTCGAGGAAGACGATGTCCCTCATGACTTCACGGACCAGATCAGGATTGTCCATGGCGGAACCCCCCATCTTGATCAGGAAGGTCTTTCCCCGGAATCTTTGCAGGTAGGGGAGGGCCTTGATGAGCACGGAGGCTTTTTCGGCTGCTGAAGTCATGGCGCGACGTTAATGAATCCCGACTCGCTTGACCATTGCGAATGGCAGCTTATCAAGGAGGCATGATCCGTCAGGTACTTCCCGAGATTTTAGATTCCCTGCCGGGAGATGATCCCGAGGCGAGGCGAAGTCGGCGGGATCTGCGCTTGATCAATTTTCTGATGGGGAATGAACGATGGATCATGCGCCAGGAGAAGCCTGGTGGCATCGTTGAGTTGGGGGCGGGCGCGGGGGAGCTCACCCGGAAGCTCGCACGGGATGGAAAGGTGACCGGGCTCGATTTTCAGGAACTCCCCGAGGGCCTTGAGCTGCCTTGGGCTGCTGGTGATCTCTTTGAGAATCTCCCCTTGGTGCAAGCTGACACGGTGGTTGCGAATCTCATCCTGCATCACTTTGAGGATGAGCAACTGGCAGAGCTTGGGGTCTTAATCAAAGATCGGAAGTCTTTGATCGCCGTTGAACCCTGGCGAAGTCAGGTCTCCTTGTTTGAAGGGGGGCTGCTTTGGCCGGTGATTAATCGCGTGACCAAGCACGACATGATGGCGAGCATTCGGGCCGGATTTCGGAAAGGCGAGCTGCCCCGCCTGCTCAATCTTGGAGAGGAATGGGAGTGGCGTGAAGAGGTCTCATTGCTTGGCGGGCTGCGTGTGCTAGCTTGGCGGCGATGAAGGCGATTGAAATTGCGGGGGGTGGTCTTGCTGGACTTTCGCTTGGCATTGCTTTGCGACGGCACGGGGTGCCGGTCGTTCTCCGTGAGGCCAGTTGCTATCCCCGTCACCGGGTCTGTGGTGAGTTTATCAACGGGGTGACGGAAGACACTCTGGACCGGCTCGGGATCACTGCGATTTTTCACGATGCCCTGCGGCATCATGCCACACGTTGGTGGATGAAAGATCGCAAGATTCTTGAAGCGCCGCTGACTCGTCCCGCCCTCGGAATGTCCCGTTGGGAAATGGATGATCGCTTACGAATTGAATTTGAGACGTCCGGAGGCGTGCTCATTACCAACGCTCGCGCCAAGCCGGAGCCGCGTGAAGGGCTGGTCTGGGCGGCCGGCCGCCATCTTGAAAAATCAAGCACTCTCCTCGGGCTCAAGGCTCACTTTGAAGGCCTGGAGCTGGAGGGGTTTCTGGAGATGCACATTGGCGAGGGGACCTACATCGGGCTCACGCCGATTACCGCTGATGGATCACGGGTGAATGTCTGCGGGCTCTTTCAAAAGGGACCGCGCACCAAGGGAGTGAATCCTATCGTCGATGCCTTGCGTCGATCAGGTCTGCCGGCTTTGGCGGAGCGAGTAGACCGGGCGCAAATGGATTCCTTTTCGCTGACCGGTATTAGTGGCTTCCACCTTGGGAAGCAGGGGACTCAAAGCGAGTTATGCACTCTCGGAGATGCCGAGCGAATGATCCCTCCGTTTACCGGAAACGGAATGTCGATGGCCTTCGAGTCTGCCGATTGTGCCAAGCCTCATCTGCTCGGATATTGCCGTGGCGATTTGTCCTGGCCGGAGGTGCTTTGCGAAGTACGGCGTTCACTTGATGATCGTTTTCAAGCCCGGGTCCGGCTGGCGCTGGGGTTGCACCGATGTCTGACGAGTTCAATGGGAAGGGCCGCTTTGTCGGCGGCCGCGGTCTCGGGGGTGTTGCCTTTTTCGTGGCTGCATCGCCGCCTTTCCTAAGTGTTATTTTCCGGTGACCAGATAGCAGTGATAAAGGACAAACTCTCCGAAGAGAAATTTGGTCTTGGCGCCCATCGATTGAAATCGTGATGACGGAGTGGCGGAGATGTAAACCTTAAGGTCGAGATCATTCGCCATGCGGCGGGCCCGTTTGAGGTGCCAGGGATCACTGACGAGAAGAGCCGTTTCCCAACCTTCTTCAGACATGATGTTTTTGGCTTCGCGGATATTTTCAATGGTATTGACTGATTCCCGTTCCTCTCGAATATCGGCTTTCGGGACACCATGATCGATGCAGTATTTGACACCGACCTGTGACTCGGCGTAGTCCGCTCCTTTGCCGTATCCACCGGTCAGAACCAGCGATTTCACCTTTCCATCCTTGTAGAGGGAAATGGCATGATTGAGGCGCTCCTTCAAAACGGGAGAAGGTTTGTCATGCCACGCGGCAGCACCGAGTACGATGGCGCAATCAGCATCCCGATGCCGGTCCAGGAACCCGACACGATGGATGTCCCAAAGCTGCCCGCCTACGTAGGCGAGCAAAAGCAGGAAGCCAAAGCTAATGAAGCGTCGTCGTCGGCGGGGCATTGGAAAAAGAAGGTGTGAAAATCCTATGCCAAAATGTCTTCAGCTAGCTGCCGGAAGCAAGCGATGATTTATGATAAGTTAAAAAAACCTCGTCCTCACGGTGTTTTATCATTTCTACCAGATCGTAATGGCGTGAAGCTGGAAGGAAATCACCGGGTAGTCCGGTCAGGGTGGGGGCCTTGTGTCCTCCGAAAAGGGTGTGCGGCGCCCAGGTGAGATTGATTTCATCAACGACATCCAATTCGAAGAGCTCTTTGACCAGGGAGCCTCCACCTTCGCAGAGGAGGGTGTTGACTTCGGGAGTGTGACGGAGTTCTTCAAGAAATCCCGCGAGCTTGGTCCGGTGAATCGTTGCCGGGAGGTCAGGAACTTCGGCGTCATCGCCGACAATGAGGTGTCGCGGTCCGCCCTCGGAATGGAAGAGAGGGTGGGCCGGATCGAGCTTTCCGGATTCTGAGATGACACATCGCCATGGAGTGCGATCCTCGACGTTCATCGTCATTTGATCTGTTTCCAGGGTGCCCCGTCCTACCAAAATGGCATCGGCTTTTTTTCGAATCTCGAGGAGACGTTCGAAGTCTTGTTTTGAAGTGAAGTGGGCCGGCGACTTTCCTGTTGTGGAGATCTTGCCGTCGGCTGTCAGGGCAAGATTAATGATCACGCGCAGCTTCGGTCGAAAGGGCTCGATGACCCGGAGAGCTTCCCAGCAGGCGCGGACGTTATGAATGCGAAAGAGGTGGGCTCCTTTCAAAATGCCGTGGGTCAGGAGCGCGATGGTGCCGGGATCCCGGTCGAGAGGATCGGGCAAATTCAGAACATCGCCGATGACGGTTTTTCGTGAGATTGGAAGAAGGACCGGGCAGCCGAACGAAATGATTTTTTCAAGTTCACGAAGGACCAGAAGGTTGTCGTCCTTCTGCTTCGCAAAGTCCAAACCGGGATCGAGAACGATCTGGTCCATTTCCAGACCGGCCTCCTTGGCCATTGCGATTTTTTCTTCAAAGAATGCCGTCATGTCTCCCATGAGATCATCCCACTTCTGATGGGTGTGGGAGACCTTGGGGGGACCGACCGAGTGCATGATGAGAAGAGGAACTCCGTACTTGGCACAGAGGCGGGCGTTGCGGTCGTCGGGCAGGGCCGACATGTCGTTGAGAAGGTCGACCCCGGGACCCAGGATCTGTTCGACGACTTCCGGTCGCCAGGTATTGATCGAGAGGAGGGCCGGGGAAATTTGCTCCTCATCGGCCCGGCCGGCTTCGGCGAGGAGCTTGGGCCAACGGTCGAGAAATGACCTGAGCCGTCTCACTTCTTCCTCCACCGGAATGGCCTCGCGATTGGTGCGGGCCGATTCTGCTCCGATATCGATGATGTCAGCTCCCTCCCGGATGTGTTCCCGGGCTTTTGCGATGGCTTCGACGGGATTGAGGGTGCCGTCGCCTGAGAAGGAATCGTCGTTGATATTCACGATGCCCATCAGGAGGGGGCGTCGGGGGAAAACGACCTTTCGGGTGGGGGTTCGCAGAATCATGGCGCGGTCAGGGCCTGGCCGTTTTCGGCCGGAGTGAGCGAGGTTAGAAAAGGGGCCGCGGTGATGGCCCAGGTCTCGGGGCCCGGGAAGTTTTCGGCTTCCTCGCCCATGCATTTTCGGAGCATGTCGGTGGCGATGATTCCGGGGTTCAGGGCGACGGCGGCCATGCCGGGAGGGAGCTCTTCAGAGAGAGACTGCGTGAGTCCCTCGATGGCCCATTTGCTGGCGCAGTAGGGAGCAACCTCGGGTGAGGTGGAGCGGCCCCAGCCGGAGGAGAGATTGACAATTATGCCGGTGCCCCGGGCGAGCATGGAGGGAAGGGCGTGGCGGATGACGTTGGCGGTGCCGTTGATGTTGACGGCAGTGAGTTGATCGAATTCCTCGGCGGAAATTTCCCAAAGTGGAGCCGGTTTGTTGATGATCGCGGCATTGTTAATGACCAAATCCGGAGCCCCTGCGGCCTTGAGCGCTTCCTCGCAAAAGTTCGAAACGATTTGGTCCAGAGTGACGTCGCAGGGGATGAAGTGTCCCTCCGGAAATTCATTCTTGAGGTGTTCCAGCGCAATTTCATTCCTTCCGCACCCTACTACGGTGTGCCCTTTCTTCAAAAACTCCGGGACCAAGGCCCGGCCGAGTCCCGAGGTGCAACCTGTCAGCCATATTGTCATCGCGGAGGAGGCTACGATTGTTCTCAGAAAATGACAATGGCTCTTGCCGGTGTTCTTGCGCGAGTTCCGCGTTTGTCTGATGAGTGCACTCGCGGATCACCCGGACCAGGAGCTCCCGCTAAAAGAGTTCGCTTGAGGGAGGTTGAGGTGTTTCGGCAACTTCCGGATCTTCCTTGGCTGCGACCGGTGGAAGAGGGGCGACAAGTGGTGCCGGTAACGGGAACTGCCGCTCGAAAATCCCGGGCACGATCTCGTTTGCGGAGGCATAGGCATCCTTAACCATTTCGAGTTTGGCATCGAGATTATCGACGTAATGCAGGGCGTGGGCTTCGGGCGTGCGCGGGAGGGTGGGGGACCCAAAGTCATACTGTCCGTGGTGTGAGGCGATGAGGTGGAGGAGGTGCAAGCGCACATCTTCGCTTGAGGGCTCGACCTCGCGCCACGACTCGAGGGGGAGTTCGCGCCAAAGTTTATTGAGCAGTTCAAGACCCAGCGGGATATGCCCCAGCATTTCCCCGTGGAGGAGATGGAGTTGATTGAAGCCGGCCTCCGGATAGGTGTTCTCCCAGAGCTTGCCGCAGTCATGGAAAAGAACTCCGGCGATCATCAGGTCATGATTGAGATAGGGGTAGACGCCGCAGATGGCCGAGGCCGAGCGCATCATTTGAGCGACGTGTTCGACCAAGCCTCCGCGACGAGCGTGGTGATTTCGGCGCGCAGCTCCGGTGCGTCGAAAACGATCTTCGAATTGTTCGACGAAGAGATCACAAACGGCCTTCAAGCGAGGGTCGCTGAGCCCTGTGAGAAAATCGACGATGTCCGCCCAGTCGTGATTTTGCTTTTCGCGAGTGGCGGGATCACCCGCAAGAAACTCGCTTTTTTCTTCCCCGGTGAGGAGGCGGAATTTCCAACCCTTGCCGTCGATTCCATATTGATTTTGGGTCCACTGGCCTGAGAAACGCAGCAGTGTCTCGGGCGCGGTCTCGGCGGCGGAGTCAAACTGGGGATGATTGTTCCAGACCTTGAGCGTGATCGTGCCGGTGGCATCGGCGATGGCCCATTCGAGGAAGGGTTTTCCGCCTTTGGTCTCGCGCTGGCGGACCTGTTGCAGTTGCGCGGAATAAGAAACCTCCAGAGGAGTTTCACTGGTGGTGGCTAGGAGTTCACTAATTGACATGTCTCAACAGAGACGGATCATGTCCTTCACCGATTGGAACCAAAGGAAAAAAAGTCCCTTCGTGGAATACTGGAAATGTCCGTCATCAGCCATCCTGATGAGCCCGCAGTCGAGGTTGTGATTAATCTGCCTTTTCATCTCCCTTTCGACCTGGTTCAAAATTTCATCGGGATCAGGCATAAGAAGATCTTTGGGATCGATCTTCATTTTTTGGAGGTGCTGCAGGTGGTCTTTAAAAATCGCGTCGAAGCGATTTCGTTCGCAGGGAAGGTGGTCCCAGTGGGCCTCGGGAGAATGCTTGAGGGTGGGGGAGAAAGGATAATTGGTGGTATGGATGGTCTTCCCGTCCGGGGAGCGGGCCGAGACGGTCACAAAAGCGAAGGCGACCTGTTCGTGTTCGCAGAGACAAACCGCCGCGACGGCCCTGGCCTCCGGATTCCAGAAGAAGCGGAAATAGTGTTGCATGCCCACCCAGTCCCAGCCGCTGTCGGCGACATGATCAAATTCGGCCTCTTCGATTTCACGGATGAGCCGTGAAGCATTGGGAAAATGATCCTCGGAAGGGGGTGTTTGAAGTTTGAGCCGATTATCGAGAGGAATACGCAGGTTGCGAATCCGGGTGAGGAGGTCAAACCACGGCAGGAAAAACCAGAGAGCCACTCCGAAGAAGCCCGCACAAATGCTTCCGCAGGCGAGGTAGAGTGCAAGGAAAGACGCAACGAGGAAGGTCAGAGCTCCGATCTTTCTCAAAATCAGGGTGCGGCACGAGCGCAAGGCGATTCCGATGATGACGCAGGCCAGAACAATCAGAAATTCGCGCATGTGGTATGGGAGATAGGAAAAGTGCTAGGGTGCTCTCGTTGCAATCATCTACCATCCGACAGTTTTTTGAGAATACCAGCTGTTTTCTCCCTCCCCTTGCGGAAAGTTAAGCAATTATCTACAATCCAAGTATGGCAATTGAACCCTTTGACGACATTTGGCCCGAAATTCCTGAATCAGCCTTCGTTGCGGCCAGCGCTGATGTCATCGGTCGGGTGACCCTCGGTGACGAATCAAGCCTTTGGCATCATTCCACTTTGAGGGGTGATATTAATGAGATTACGATCGGCCCCCGCAGTAATATTCAGGATAACGCCGTGATTCACCTCGCCGATGACTTTGGCTGTCACGTCGGTGAATTGGTGACGGTGGGACACAGTGCAATCCTCCACGCCTGCACCGTTGAGGATGAGGTTTTGATCGGGATGGGAGCCTGTGTGCTCGATGGATCGGTGATTGGTCCCCGTTCCATCATCGGCGCCAATGCCCTGGTGACTGGCGGAACAATCATTCCCGAGGGCTCACTCGTCCTCGGCAGTCCCGCGAAGGTCGTCAAGATCCTCGACTTAAAAGATCAACAAGACATCAAAAAGTGGGCCGAAAAATACGTCCGTAACTCCCGGCTCTTTAAAGAGCGCAATTTCACCCCGAGGTAGTCTCCGGTGGAGTTCTCATTTCGAAGTTCGGCGTTCATCCCCACGTCACTCAGCCCACTGGGACACGCGGACGTAGTCGATCAACATGGTTTGAGGAAAGGCCGAATCAGGCAGTTTGTTCACGTCCTGCTTGGTGTCTCCAAAGAAGTGGCCACCTGCGGCGACATTGAAAATCAGGTGAAACGGGGAGTCAAAGGGCGCGGTGTCGCTCTTCCTGGCATTTGCGCTGAACCAGTCTTTTTTTTCAATGGTCTGCCATTTCTTTCCGTCCAGAAACCAGCTGATTTCGTCCTTCTTCCACTCGATCATGTAGGTGTGGAATTCCTCGGCGGCGTTCTTTCCTGGGAACTTGGTGTTGCCTCCCTTGTAAGCGTTCTTGGGCCAATTATCGCCGAAGTGGAGTGTCCCAATCGTCTTGTCGACCTCTGATCCACGCGACTCCACGATGTCGATTTCGCCTCCTGCAGCCCAACCCCCGTGCGGAGAATTGGTCGGGAGCATCCAGATCGCCGGCCAGATTCCCTGGCCCGAGGGCAGCTTGGCGCGGATCTCAATACGAGCGTATGTCCACTCGCCGCGATACATGGAGTGGAGGCGGGCCGAGGAATAAGGCTGTTTTTTGCCATCGGAAGTGGTGTGGGCATCGCGGAAAACGCTGAGGTTGAGCTTCCCGTCCCTGACCGAAGAATACTTGGGCGCGGCCGAGTAATACTGGAGCTCGTTGTTACCACCGCCATATCCATTGACCTCGTTCGACCACTTCGAGCGGTCGATTTCGGTTCCCTCAAACTCATCACTCCAAACCGGCACCCATTGTTTCTGAAGTTTGGTGAGACGAAATTTCGCATCGGCCGCTTCCTGAATGGTTTTGGTCACTTTGCCGCCATCACCTTTCAGAGGCCCGCCCACGGGTTGCCACTTTTCGCCGTCCTGTTTTTCGATTTGGTAGAAGGAGCCCTCGGCGGTGGGAAAAGTCAGGATGACGGCTGGTTCGGGCTTGAGGAGGGACTGTCCCAGAAGCGGCAGAGGGAGAAGGGCGAGGAGGAGTTTCATAACGTGTGTCTGTTTATACGATTGCTGGTGGGAATTATTGCATAATATTACATCGAAAAAATCACGCGTTCTTTGCGAAGAAGGTCAGGATCAAACACCACAGCGCCAGAATGATATTCATGAGCGGGAGCTGCAAGGGGAGGGGGAAGAGGTAAATCAGGGAGACCGCCGGAATCCACACCACCCAGTTCGCAATCATCAGGGGAATGGCGCGATCCAGAAAGGGCTTCCTCTTCAAAGACGCCCGGAATTCCGCCAGCGAACCATTTTTCTCGATCAGGAGATATCCCAGCATCAACTGCCATACCGCAAGAAACGGGACCCAGACAAACTCATCCACCAGCGTCTTTTTGAAAATCGTCATGAAGTCGATGCCATTCCCGAAAAGTCCCGCCTGGATGCGATAGAGCCAGTCCACCTGCCACCCGTGAAATCCCCAAAACAGCAAAAGCCACGGCACCTGCCGAAAGGGTTGCTTGTCCTCTCCTTTTAGAAACACCGCCTGGACCTGTCTCTTATACACATCTCCGAGCCCACGAGACCGAGGCTGATCTC
>OJIS01000359.1_pt1 | contig 15718 bp, 17 predicted proteins | sample 1595671 | NCBI WGS metagenome assembly OJIS01 (sample SAMN05416814, study PRJEB24817) | seawater metagenome | isolation source: Sea water | place: Canada:Atlantic | collected 2013-07 | reverse complement strand
CTACACAGAGTAGATCGTCGGCAGCGTCAGATGTGTATAAGAGACAGACATGATGGATTGCGTGCTGCCCTCGCGCTCGGGCCGCACCGGGCAGGTCTGGACCCGCCGGGGGCAACTCAACATCAAGAACGCCCGCCACGCCGACGACCCGCGCCCGCTGGATGAAGCCTGCACATGCCCCGCCTGCACGGGCTATTCCCGCGCCTATCTGCACCATGTCTTCCGCAGCCAGGAGATCATCTCCTCGATGCTGCTGACCTGGCACAACCTGCATTATTATCAGGAGTTGATGGCCGAGATGCGGGCGGCGATTGCGGCGGATGATTTCGCGGGGTTCGAGACACGGTTTCATCGGGACCGCGCCGAGGGGGATGTCGAGCCTTTCTGAGCGTCAACACCCGCACCCTGTGCATCTGCGCAGGTCTGGCCGCGCGCGCCCGTGTCATTGAGGCGGCCCCGCCTCGCGCCTAGGTGGGGTGCAGAGACGAGACCCCACACCAAGGAGACACCATCATGACCGAGGCGCTGTTCAGCCCCTTCACCGCGGGCGATCTGGACCTGTCCAACCGCATCGTCATGGCCCCGCTGACCCGGAACCGGGCCGATAACGACACCGGCGAGGTCGGGCAGATTCATGTCGATTACTACAGCCAACGCGCGGGCGCGGGGCTGATCGTGACCGAGGCGACGCAGATCTCGCCCGAAGGCAAGGGCTATTTCCAGACCCCCGGTATCCATAGCGACGCGCAGGTCGCGGCCTGGCGCAAGGTGACGGATGCGGTGCATGAGGCAGGCGGCAAGATCGTCGTGCAGCTTTGGCATGTGGGCCGGATCAGCCATGTCTCGTTGCAACCGGGCGGGCGGTTCCCCGTCGCGCCCTCGGCCATTGCCGCCGGGGTCCAGACCTTCACGCAAGACGGGTTCGAGGAGACCTCGACCCCCCGCGCCTTGGCGCTGGACGAGATGCCGCGCATCGTCGCCGATTATCGCCACGCCGCCGAACAGGCAAAGAAGGCCGGGTTCGACGGGGTCGAGCTGCATGGCGCGAACGGCTACCTGCTGGACCAGTTCCTGAAGGACGGCGCGAACACGCGCGAGGATGCCTATGGCGGCTCGGTCGAGAACCGGGCGCGGCTGTTGTTCGAGGTGCTCGACGCGATCACCGAGGTCTGGGGCGGGGGCCGTGTCGGCCTGCGCCTGTCGCCGTTCTCGCCCGCCAACGGCATCTCGGACAGCAATCCGATGGCGCTGTTTGCCCATGTCGTGCCGGGGCTGAACCGCTATGGCCTGGCCTATCTGCACATGATCGAAGGCGCGACCGGCGGCAGCCGCGAATTGGAGGAGGGGCAGAGCATCGGCGCGCTGCGCATCCTGTTCGACGGCCCCTACATGGCCAATAACGGCTATGACCGTGACATGGCGCTGCGTGCGACGGCCTCGGGCCAGGCCGACCTGGTGGCCTTCGGGCGGCCCTTCATCGCCAATCCCGACCTGGTCGAACGCCTGCGCCGCGACGCCCCCCTGAACGAGGGCGACCGCGACACCTATTACGGCGGCGGGCGCGAGGGCTTCACCGATTATCCGACCCTGGACCACAGTGCGGCCGCCTGAAGGCCGCAGTCGGGCGCGCGCCTGCGGCCATGGCGCACGCCCCCCATCATTCATCAAGAGAGCAGATCGCGCCTTGCCCCGCGCGGCGGCGAAGTGCAGACTGGGGCCAACAAGAAAAGCAGTTGAAACACAGGTGCCGCGACCCCAGATTTAGGTATCCTGAACAGGAGAGGGCCAACAGATTGCCGGAATCAATCGGGATCGGTGCCCTCTTGCCAAGAACAAGGAAGGCTTGAATGCCAGAGCATACCCTTACGTACCCTGTCCTGCCGCTGCGCGATGTCGTGGTGTTTCCGCATATGATCGTGCCGCTCTTCGTGGGGCGCGAGAAATCGGTCCGCGCATTGGAAGAGGTGATGCAGGACGACCGCCAGATCCTGCTGTCCAGCCAGGTCGACCCAAGCGTCGATGACCCGGACGCGGATGGCATCTACCGCACCGGCGTGCTGGCCAATGTGCTGCAATTGCTGAAACTGCCCGATGGCACCGTCAAGGTGCTGGTCGAGGGCCGCGCCCGCGTGCGGATCACCGGTTTCGTCGACAATGTCGATTTCTTCGAGGCCAGCGCCGAGGACCTGGACGAGATCCCCGGCGATCCACAGGCGATCCAGGCCCTGCTCGGCACCGTCGCCGATGAGTTCGAGCGCTATTCCAAGATCAAGAAGAATATCCCCGAAGAGGCGCTGACCTCGGTGGCCGAAAGCACCGAAGCGGCCAAGCTGGCCGACCTCGTCTCCGGTCACCTCGGGATTGAAGTGGACCAGAAGCAGGATCTTCTGGAAACGCTGAACGTCGCCGAACGGCTGGAGAAGGTCTATGGCCTGATGCAGGGCGAGTTGAGCGTCATGAAGGTCGAGAAGAAGATCAAGACCCGCGTCAAATCCCAGATGGAGCGCACGCAGCGCGAATACTACCTGAATGAGCAGATGAAGGCCATTCAGAAGGAACTGGGCGATGGTGAGGATGGTGCCGGCGAAGTGGCCGAGCTTGAGGCGCGCATTGCCGAGACCAAGCTCAGCAAGGAGGCCCGCGAAAAGGCCGAGGCCGAGCTGAAGAAGCTCAAGTCGATGTCACCGATGTCGGCCGAAGCCACCGTCGTGCGCAATTACCTCGACTGGATGCTGTCGATCCCGTGGGGCACCAAGTCCCGCGTCAAGAAAGACCTCGGCCGCGCCGAGAAGGTGCTGGATGACGATCATTACGGGCTGGAGAAGGTCAAGGAACGCATCGTCGAATACCTCGCCGTGCAGCGCCGCAGCGCCAAGCTGAAAGGCCCGATCCTGTGCCTTGTCGGCCCTCCCGGCGTGGGCAAGACCTCGCTCGGCCAATCGGTCGCCAAGGCGACGGGGCGTGAATTCATCCGTATTTCGCTTGGCGGCGTGCGCGACGAGTCCGAGATCCGTGGCCACCGGCGGACCTATATCGGCTCGATGCCCGGCAAGATCATCCAGGCCCTGAAGAAGGCCAAGACCACCAACCCGCTGATCTTGCTCGATGAGATCGACAAGATGGGCCAGGATTTCCGTGGCGATCCCGCATCCGCCATGCTGGAGGTGCTGGACCCGGAACAGAACGGCACTTTCGTGGATCACTATTTGGAGGTGGAATATGACCTCTCCAACGTGATGTTCCTGACCACGGCCAACAGCTACAACATGCCGGGGCCGCTTCTGGATCGGATGGAGATCATTCCGCTGGCGGGCTACACCGAGGATGAAAAGCGCGAGATCGCCAAGCAGCATCTCATCGACAAGCAGGTCAAGAACCACGGGCTCAAGAAATCCGAGTTCTCGATCTCCGATGCGGCGCTGACCGAGATGATCCGCACCTATACCCGCGAGGCGGGGGTGCGGAACCTGGAGCGGGAGATCGCCAAGCTGGCGCGCAAATCCGTCACCAGGATCGTCAAGAAGGAAGTCGACAAGGTCGAGATCACGCCGGAGAACCTCGAGGACATGCTCGGCGTCAAGCGGTTCAAATACGGCCTCGCCGAAAAGGACGACCAGATCGGCGTCGTGACGGGCCTGGCCTGGACTTCGGTCGGCGGTGACCTTCTGTCCATCGAGGCTTTGCGCCTGCCGGGCAAGGGCCGGATGAAGACCACGGGCAAACTGGGCGACGTGATGAAGGAAAGCATCGACGCGGCTTCGTCCTTTGTGCGGTCCATCTCTCCGCAGATCGGGGTCAAGCCGCCCAAGTTCGACAAGCTGGATATCCACGTCCACGTGCCCGAGGGCGCGACGCCCAAGGACGGGCCGTCTGCCGGTGTGGCGATGGTGACCTCGATCGTGTCGGTGCTGACCCAGATCCCGGTGCGCAAGGATATCGCGATGACCGGCGAGGTGACGCTGCGCGGCAACGTGCTGCCGATCGGCGGCTTGAAGGAGAAGCTGCTGGCCGCCCTGCGCGGTGGCGTCAAGACGGTGCTGATCCCGGCGGATAACGAAAAGGATCTGCCCGAGATCCCTGATAACGTGAAGTCGGGGCTGGAGATCATCCCGGTCTCGAACGTGCGCGAAGTGCTGAAACACGCCCTGATCCGCGAGCCCGAGCCCATCGACTGGGACGAGGAAGCCGAGGAAGCCGCCGCCGCCGCGCGGCTGGAGGCGTCGGGCGGATCAGCCGGAGCCACCGCCCACTGACAGCAAGACGAACCGCCGCATGACCGACATCATGCGGCGGTTTTTTCAATCCGCGGCAGCCGCCGCGACGAGAAGCAGGAAAATGATCGGCAAGATGATGCCGCCTGCGCTGCTGGTGGTGTCGCGGACGACCGTCCCTTGCGGCGTGACATAGGCGTCGCCTTCCTCATCCCCGCCTTCATCTCCGGCCAGGGCCGGGGTCGCCGTCAGAGCGATGCAGGTCAGGCCCGCCGCCAGAAGAGTTTTCATGATATCCTCCTTCATATTGGCTCCGGGGCCAGGGAACGCCGCCCCAATCGTCATTCAACGCGTGTCATCTCCAGTCCCAACATGTCGTAATTCACCATCAGGTAACCGCTCGGATGCCGGATCACGGCCTCGGGCCGGTAGGATAGCACATCCTGCGCCATCACGCCCTGATAGGTGCCCGCCATCCCGATATAGCTGAACTGGTAGACCGGCAGGCCATTGGGCGCGGTGCCGATGCGGGCGATATCGGTCTTGAGCCGTTCGTCGCTGGCGACCGCGCCGCCATAGCCCGAGCCGCCGCCGCTGGCCGCCCCCATGACCAGCACCACGAACAGGATCGGCACCAGCAGGTGACGCTCATCGGGTGCCGTCGAGGTCGCATCCTGGGTCACGATCTCGACCGATGTGGCCGGTGCGGTCTGCGCGGCGAGGCTGGTGGCCCCGGCAAAAGACAGGGCCGTCGTTGCGGCCAGAACGGTTTTCAACATTGTGTTTCCCCCTTCGGGACACTGGCAGCGCGCCCCGTTTCAATCAGAACCCAAATCTTCAGCAAACCGGTTTCAAAAGCAAGGAATACAGGCATTTGGTCGCAGTTGACCTTGGAACCGCCTGATATTCCCGATGAAATCACGCCGGTCGGGCCGCGTTCATTATGTCACAGTTTAATCCGGCGGCGATTCGCCAATGCTTGATTCGCAAGGGAATTTCGGCTTGGCTTTCCCGGCTGCACAAGAAATCTGCCAATAATTGACGTAGCTGGGGAATTTGAGAATGCTTACACGCCGTACCCTTCTGGGTGGCGCGGCCAGTTTTATGGCCATGCCTGCCCTTGTCGGACGGGCCCGCGCACAGGCGCGGCTCGACTATGCTCTGCCTGCCGGGATTACCCGCGGCGGGGCCACCACCATCACCCAGGTGCCGACGACACAACCCCTGATCGCGATGACCTTCGACGATGGTCCGCATCAAAGCCTGACGCCGCAATTGCTCGATATTCTCGCGGCCCGCGGCATCCGGGCGACCTTCTACGTGGTGGGGCGGCGCGTCTCGATGTATCCGCAGCTGACCGCGCGCATCGCCAATGAGGGGCATGAGATCGGCAATCACAGCTATTCCCATCCGCGCCTGATCAACCTCGGCAATGCCGGGCTGATGCACGAACTGGACCGCACCGCGCAGGCCATCCACCAGGTTGTGGGCCGCCCGCCGGTGACGATGCGCCCGCCCTACGGGTTGCTGTCCGAACGTCAGCGCCGCCTGATCAACGAGACGCGCGGGCTGCCCACGATCTTGTGGTCGGTCGATCCGCAGGACTGGCGCCGTCCGGGCAGTTCGGTCGTTGCCAACCGCATCGTCGGCGGCACAAGGCCCGGCGCGGTGATCCTGGCGCATGACATCATCGGATCCACCGTGCGCGCCATGCCCGCCGCGCTGGACGCGCTGATCGCGCGGGGCTACCGGTTCGTCACCGTCTCGGAACTGGTCGGCTGGCCGCATTGGAACCAGCGCAATATCAGCCTGCAACTGGCCCAGGTCCAACCGACCTGAGGGCCGGAGTCGCGGTGGAATCTCTGGCGTGACAGGGCGAGTGGCGTTAAGCTTGTCCTCAATTCGGCAACAATACACGGGCAGGGACCACGGCATGGCCACGACAGCGAAATCCTCCAAGACCACGACGCGGCGCAAATCGACCCCGGCGGGCAAGACCAAATCCGCCGCCCGCAAATCGGCCGCCGCCAAGCCCGATCCGACGGCCCCGACCGAATTGACCGGCGTCACAGCCGCCCCCGAGGCGGACCTTTCCGAGGCGGAGGCGCCCAAGCCCAAGGTCGCGCCCGCCGGCATGTTCAAGATGCAAGAACTGATGGCCGCGCTGGAAGGCAAGTCCGAGCTCAAGCGCGCCGAGTTGCGCCAGACCGCGGGCCTCGTGCTGGAGGCGCTCGGCACCGCCCTGCATGAAGGCCACGACGTCGCGCTGCCGGGCCTTGGCAAGATCACCGCCAAGCGGCGCGAGGCCAAGCCCAATGGCGACCAGATCGTGGCCCGGATCAAGCTGAACGCGACCGCCCCCGGCCCGATCCGCACGCCGGGTGTCGACGACGAGTAATTTTGCACCCTCCCCCTCTTGCAGCGCGGCGGAACCGGCGGTAAAAGCCGGTCCCACGGCGGGTGATTAGCTCAGTGGTAGAGCGCTTCGTTCACATCGAAGATGTCAGGAGTTCAAATCTCTTATCACCCACCACTTCCCCTCTGATCATTGCTCCGCGGGCCCGAGATGTCCTTCCCCGATCTCTACATCCTGCGCCACGGCCAGACCGAATGGAATGCCGAGCATCGGGTGCAGGGCGGGTTGGACAGCCCCCTGACGGCGCAGGGCCGCGAGGAGGCCGCGCGGCAACGCGCGCTGCTTGCGGAATGCGACCTGACCGGGTTTCGTGCCCTGACCAGCCCGCAGGGCCGCGCGGTCCAGACCGCCGCCATCGCGTTGACGGGGCTGGTGCCCGCCATCCACACCGATCCGCGCCTGGCCGAGATCCGGGTCGGCGACTGGGAAGGTCTGAGGCGCGACGAACTGCCCGGCGTTACCGCCACCGATGAGCGCGAGGAAAGCGCGCTGGCGCTCTATGATCTCGCGCCGCGCGGCGAGGGGCTGGCCGCGCTGCGCCGCCGCTGCGAGGCGTTCCTGTCCGATCTCGACGGCCCCGCGATCCTGGTTACCCACGGCATCACCTCGCGCATGCTGCGCCTGGTCTGGCTGGATCAGCCGACCGAGCAGATCGCCGCGCTGCCGGGCGGGCAGGGGGTGGTGTTTCACCTCTCGGATGGGCAGCACCGCAGCCTGGGATAAACCCCTTGCAGGCCGCGCCTGCTTGGCTATATGAGGCGCATTGCGGGTCGTTAGCTCAGTTGGTAGAGCGCTTCGTTTACACCGAAGATGTCGGGAGTTCGAGCCTCTCACGACCCACCAACCTATCCCATTGAAACCAATGAAAGCCCTTGCATTGCAGGGGCTTTGGCCGTTCCTAGGTTACAGTTTTAGTTGCAATCGGGGCTTCTCATGGCTGGCAGGATCAGGCACCTTGTCAACCGTTCCGGCAGAAATCACGCGCGCCTCTTGGTCACGAAAGACGTACGGGGAATCGTCGGAAAGACTGAGCTGCGCACGGCGCTAGCTGTGAACTCTCAGTAGGTTGTTCATCCGGTTCGGAGTTAGGCTGCAATTGCCAAACTCCAGCCGAGGACCCCGAAGGATGAACAACCCGCATCACAATGCCCGCACCCCTGTCCATAGTCGAGAACTGATCGTCGCGCGTCACCGGGAGGGACGGCCTGTTACGGTGATTGCCGAGGAGTTGGGGATCTCGGTCCGCACGGTTTACAAATGGTTGCGCCGTCACAGGCTGGGTGGTCCGTCGGCGTTGGCCAATGCATCGAGCGCGCCGGTCCGCAGGCCGCGCCGTCTGGCCCGTCACCGCATTGCGCTGGTGCTGTACCTGCGCCGCACCTACCGGCTGACCGCGGCGACCATCGCCGACAAGCTGGGGCTCGCGCGTTCCACTGTCGCACGCTGGCTGACCTGGCATGGGACCGGCAAGCGCGCCGCGCTTGAGCCGCGCGAGCCGCCCAACCGGTATCAGCGCGACCGACCGGGTGAACTGATCCACATCGACCTTTTCGGCAGATTGCCGCGCAATCGCCTGTCAGGCAATGATCAAGAAGCTCGGGCGTTTCGATCGGCCCGGCCACCGTGTCACGGGGGCGCGCAAGGGGCATCGCAACAAGGGCGCGGGCTGGGACTTCGTGCATGTGGCCATCGACGATGCGACCCGGCTGGCCTATGTCGGGGTGCTGGTGGACGAGCGCAAGGAAACCGCAACCGCCTTCCTGACACGCGCTCTGGCGTGGTTCGCCGAACGCGGGGTGCAGGTCGAGCGCGTGATGACCGACAACGGATCCTGCTACCGCTCGAAGCTGTTCGGCCAGACGCTCGTCGCGCGCGCCATCCGCCATATCCGCACACGCCCCTGCACGCCCAAAACCAACGGCAAGGCCGAACGCTTCATCCAGACCCTGATGCGAGAATGGGCCTACGCACATACCTACCCATCCGCAAACGCCCGAACCGCTGATCTGACCAGATGGCTTGACTGGTACAACACCGTCAGACCACACTCCGCACTCAAAGCTTCACCGCCTGCTTCGGCGATGAACAACCTCATGAGAAGTCACACCTAGGTGCCGACTACCGGCAGGCACTCAGGCTGCTACCCGGTGCCGTGGCGCAGCTACAGAACCAGATCGCGCAGGCAGAGCGGCAGGCCGGGCATGGCGTTGGCCAACTGGTTGGGCCCGGTCAGTCAAAGACGCTGTCACGTCCCTGTGGATGCACTGTCTCGTAATATTCCGAAAGCTTCAGACCGGTCGCCGCCGCCTGGTCAAGGATGTCGGTGGCGTGCGCGTGAAGTTGCAGCGCCGAGGAGGGGCAGGCGGCGCTGAGCGGGCCCTCGATCATGCGCGCGACGGCATCGGCCTTTGCCTCACCGGTGGCCAGCAGCAGGCATTTGCGCGAGGCGAGGATACTCGCCACACCCATGGTGATGGCATAGCGGGGCGTCTCCTCGAAGGAAGCGAAATAGCGCTGGTTCGCCCGGAGGGTGCTGGCGGTCAGGGTCTTGATCCGGGTGCGGGATCCGAGGCTGGCGGTCGGCTCGTTAAAGCCCATATGCCCGTTCTGGCCGATGCCAAGCAGTTGCAGGTCGAACCCGTCGGCCTCTTCGATCAGCGTCTCGTAGGCGTTCGATGCAGCCTGTGGATCGGTGGCATCACCCCTGGGAAGATGCGTGTGCGTCGGGTCGATATCGACGCGCTCAAAGAACGCCTCGGCCATCTAGCGATCGTAGGAACAGGGGTGATCCGGGGCGAGCCCGATATACTCGTCCAGGTGGAAGCTGGTCGTGGCCGCGAAGGACAACTCGTCCTCGCGGTGGCGCTGCGCGAGCGCGTCGTCAAGTGGCAGCATGGTGCCGCCGGTGGCCAGCCCCAATACGGTATCGGGTGTGGCGCGAACCGTGCGGTCGATGATGTCTGCCGCCCGCATGATCGCGGCTTCTGGCGTCGGCAGGATCAGGGCTTTCATGACGGATGCCCTTCAAGATGCAGGGTCAGCGCGCCCAGAAGCGGCGCGTCCTGACCCAGGGTTGCGGCGCGGATCGGAACCCGGAAGAGCGGTGGTTCTGCCTCCATCGCGGTTTTCAGGCGCGCGATGTAGCCCTCCGACAACCCGATGCTGCCTCCGATGGCGATCGCGTCGAGCCCCAGGATCGTGGTCAGGTCGCCGATCAGGGCCGCCACGGCGCTGGCGGATCGGTAAAGGATGGCCTCGGCCCAGGCTGATCCTTCGCGCGCGGCCTCGCTGACGGCGCGCGCGTCAGCCGGACCGTAACCCGCCGCGCGCGCCGCTGCGGCAATCGCCCGCCCGCCAGCTATGCTCTCCACCGTGGCGTGGCGTCCGCTGCCGCATTGGCTGTCGGCGAAGCGGCTAACGGCAAATCCGACATGGCCTGCCAACCCATTCGCGCTTTCCAGCAAGCGCCCACCCAGGACCAGTCCGCCGCCGACCCCGGTCGAGATCGTCAGATAGGCGAAATTTCCGGCATCGCGTCCGGCCCCGAACCGGGACTCGGCCAGCGCGGCGGCAGCAGCGTCGTTGCAACAGGTGGCAGGGCCGAACCGCGCAAGGATCGCGCCGCGCAGGTCAAAGCCGCCGATCTGCGAAAGGGTGCCGGTATTGACCGCGTGCCAGTGGCCCGACTTGTCCAGACGTCCCGTCACCGCAACACCGAGCGCGGCTCCGGGAACGAAACCCACAGCGTCGAGGATCCCCGCCATGGCGGCGACCTGCGACTCCGGCGTTGCCTCGCCGTCGGTTTGCACCTGCGCCCGTGCCACAACAGCGCCGCTTTCGATCCGAGCCGCCGCCAGTTTGGTGCCGCCCAGATCGACGGCAAAGCCGGTCAGGGTCGCGGGTCCGATCGTCATGGGCCTCACTCCTTGCCCGCACGCACCGCATCGCGGAACCAGCCGGTCATCACCTCCAGCCGGGTCAGCGCGGTGCCCACCGTGACGGCATCCGCCCCGGCGCGCATGGCTTGTGTCACCAGCGCGGGGGTGTTGAGCCGCCCTTCGGCCATGGTGAAACCCCCGAGCGCCCGAAACTGCCGGATCAGGTCCAGGTCGGGGCCGGGGTCACCCGTTGCCGTCTCATCGGTATAGCCTGAAAGGGTGGTGCCGATGATCTCGGCCCCTTCGGTCAGGGCGCGTTTGCCATCCGACAGCATGGAGCAATCGGCCATGGCCAGCGCGCCGACGCCGTGGATTGCAGCGACAAGATCGGCGCTGGCCACAGGGCGCGTCCGGTCGGTGCCGTCATAGGCGATGATATCGGCCCCCGCCGCGGCCAGGTCGCGCACATCCTCAAGATAGGGCGTGATGCGCACCGGGCTAGCCGCTAGGTCGCGTTTGACGATACCGATGATCGGCACGTCGACGCGGGCGCGGGCGGCGCGCAGGTTGGCCACGCCCTCGATCCGCAGGGCATCGGCCCCGCCCGCCACCGCCGCCGCGGCAAGCGCCGCCACGATGGCCGGATCGTCCAGCGGGCCGTCATCCACCGGCTGGCAGGACACCGCCAGCCCGCCGCGTATCTTCTCAAGAACCGCGTTCATCGCATCAGGCTCGGCAATCCGGTGGACAGGATCGGGAAGGCGTTGACAAGGATCAGCACCACGATCGGCGGCAAGAGCCATGGCAGGATCGCCTTGGCCAGTTTCTGGAACGGGATGTTCCCGACCTGGGACACCACGAAGAGCGCCATGCCCATCGGCGGCGTCATGATCGAGATCATCAGGTTCAGCACGACGATGATGCCGAAATGCACCGGGTCGATGGCAAAGCCCATCGCGACCGGCACCAGGATCGGCACAATCACCAGCAAGATCACCAGCGCCTCGATGAAACAGCCCAGGATGAAGATCATCAGGTTGACCGCAATGAGGAAGGTGAGCTTGGTATCGGCGATGGACAGGAAGAAATTGGCGATCTGCTGCGGCGCCTGTTCGCGCGCGAAGATGAAGCTGAGCAGCGACACGCCGGCCACGATGGTGGCGATGGAGGCCGAGGTCACGGTGGTCTCATAGGCCGCGTCCCACAGCCGGCGCCAGGTCAGTTCGCGGTAGAAGACGAGGTCGATCCCGATCGCGTAGACCACGGTGACGGCGGCGGCCTCGGTGGGCGAGAAATAGCCCGAGAAGATGCCGCCGATGATCACGGCGGGCGTCAGCAGCGCGGGCAGCGATTTCCAGAACAACGTGTTGATCTGGCCCAGGTTCTTGCGCTCGTCCTTTGGGTAGTCGCGGCGCGCGGCGATGATCGACACCATGATCATCAGCGCCACGGCACAAAGCAGACCCGGCACCACACCGCCCAGGAAAAGCTGCCCGATGGAGACATTGGCGATGACACCGTAAAGCACCATCGTGATCGAAGGCGGCACCAGCGGCCCGATCAGCGATGAGGAGGCGGTGACAGCGCCCGCGAACTCATCGTCATAGCCCGCCTCGCGCATGGCGGCGATTTCCATCTTGCCAAGCCCGCCCGCATCGGCCAGCGCCGAGCCGGACATGCCGGAAAAGAACAGCGAGGCCAGGATGTTCACATGGCCAAGCCCGCCGCGCACATGCCCGACAAGGGCGCGCGCGAAGCCGAAGAGGTGGTTGGTGATCCCGGCGGAATTCAGGATCCCCGCGGCCAGGATGAAGAGCGGCACGGCCAGCAGCGGAAAGCTGTTCAGCCCGTCCACCATGCGCTGCATCGCGAAGCCGATGCCGCGATCCATGTAGTAGAAATAGCCCATGGAGACGAAGATCATCGCGATGCCGATGGGCACACCCACAAGCACCATCAACAGCCAGAAAAAGGCGATGGTCAGCAAGATCATAGCACCGGGCTGCCCTGAATGTCCCCGCTGCGGCCCGCCAGAAGACGCCGGAGGATGCGGTAGAGGATGAAGAAGCTGGCCACGAAGGCCGAGGAATAGAGCATCCCGCTGCCCACCGGCAGGGTAACGGAGGTGTTGGACCAGGTCCGCGCGACCGTCGTGTAACCGATCCAGCTGAGATGCCCCATGAGCCCCAGGTAGACGAGGTCGATCGCGGTAAAGACCGCGCGGCGGACACCGTAGGGCAGCATCTCGGCCAGAAACCCCATGCGCAGATGCTTGTTCTGGCGCTCGACCTCACCGATGCCGATGAAGGCCATCCAGACCCAGATCCAGCGCGCGGCTTCCTCGGTCCAGACCGGCCCGCGCATGATCGGCGTGCGGCCCAGAACCTGGATCATCACGATCCCGATCAGCACCAGGAAGAAGATCGTGGCGACCACGCCCTCCAGGCTGTATTGGCGGGTGTTTTCCATCGGTAGGGATCCTTGCAGGGATGGGAATGTGCCGGGGGGGGCGCGACGGGAGGTGTCGCGCGCCCCCGGCCCGAGGGCCTCAGCCCCCGACTTTATTCTCCGCGCACGCGGTCGATGGCGCCTTCGCCATATTCCGCCTCAAGCGTGTCGTAATAGGGCTGCATGGCGGCGCGGAACGGCTCCAGGTCGGGGCGGGTGATGGTCAGGCCACGCTCCTCGAAGGTCGCCAGCAGTTCCTCTTCGGCGGCGACGGTGCGCGAGTCGTTGACCTCCGCGCCGGCCTCGACCGCTTCCATGATCCAGCCCTGTTCTTCCTCGCTCAGGCTCTGCCACAGATCGTTCGAGATCATCATGGCGATGGAGGCGATGAAGTGGTTGGTGATCGCGACATAGTCCTGCACCTCATAGAAGCGCATGGCCTCGATGGTGGGCAGCGGGTTTTCCTGCGCATCGACCTGGTTGGTCTGCAGCGCCAGGTAAACCTCGGCAAAGGCGACCGGTGCCGGGGTGGCGCCGACATTCTCGGCATAGGCGATCAGGAACGGCACGTTCGGCGTGCGCATCCGCAGACCTTCCATATCCGCCATCTCGTTGATCGGTCGGTTCGAGGTGGTCTGGCGGGTGCCGTAATACCACAGGTCCAGCATGCGAATGCCCTGATCCTCGAATTCGGCGGCCATTTGCTGGCCCCATTCGCCATCGACGATCTGCTCCAGATGCGCAAAGTCACGCGCGACATAGGGCGCGCCGATCAGGTTCAGTTCGGGGATGACATAGCTCATGTCGGGATAGCCGGTCGTGACCATGTCCAGCTCACCGGCCTGCACCTGTGCCACCATCGAGCGGAAATCGCCCAGAGTGGAAGAGGGGAAGATGTTGAGGGTCAACTCGCCGCCCGACACCTCTTCCAGCGTTTCGCCCATCGCCTGGATACCGGCATAGAGGTTGGAGACCTCGTTATCCTGCGTTCCGATTGTCAGTTCGCGTTGGGCCGCGGCAGGGGCGGCGAGCGCCAGCAGGGCGGCACCAGCCAGCAGGTTTGTCTTGATTGTCATGTTGTCCTCCATTGGGTTTGGGTATGTCTTGCGGTCTCAGGCAGTGTTCGGATCTGCCGTGTCGTTCAGGCCGACGGCGGCCTTCAGGCGGGCGCGGTAGGCACGCGCCAGATGACGGTCCATCACCTCGATGGCCATGGCTGAATCGCCGTCCAGAATGGCGGCGTGCAACTGGGCATGTTCTTGATAGGACGTCCGGTCGAGAGCCTCGGCATCGGGCGACGCCGGACGCTGCGCGATCAGGTGGCTCACGAAAAGATCGTGCAGCGTCAGCAAGACCGGGTTTCCGACGACCGACACGATCGCCCGATGAAAGGCGATGTCGGTGGCCGCGAATTCCCTCGTGCCGATGGCTTCGCCATTCCTGGTCAGCGCCTGCTGGATCTTGGCAAGCTGCATGGCGCTGGCACGGTTCGCGGCCTCGCGCGCGGCGCCCATTTCGACGAACTGGCGCATCTGTTCAAGATGGGCCTGCGCCTCGCCGTCGCCCAGAAGGTCGAAGATCAGGTCGCCGGCACCGCGCAGGATGCCGTCCAGAGATGGGCGTGCGGCACGCGGGCGATGTCCCGCGATGGCGCTGGCGTAGCCTTGCATCTGCAACTGGGCGATGGCCTCGCGCACCGTGGGCCGGGACGCCCCGAACCGTTCGCACAGCTCGCGTTCCGTGGGCAGGGGGGTGTCTACGGGAAGGTCGCCGGTCTTGATGTCGTCGATCAACGCGGCGGCGATCATGCCACTGCTGCGGCGGTTTCCGGTCGCTTGTGTCATGTCCGATGTCATTGATCCCTCCCTGCGCAACTCCCCCGAGCGCTCCGCCGTGGCACCACATGGGGTGCAGCGGACTTGCTATTTGGTATGTTCATTATATTTTTTTGTCAAACCAAAATTTACGGATGGACGTATTTGGCTTTCGGCCATAGGAATGGGGGGGTATCGTTCGGCCCCAATGGCCACCAATCGGGACTCTTTCGCCATGACCAAACCACTTGCAGGCATGTATGCCGCGCTGTTGACGGCGCTGACCGACGACGGGGATTTCTCACCGGAACGGCAACGCGATCTTGATGCCTACGTTTTGCGCCAGGGCCTCACGGGTCTTTATGTCGGCGGCTCCAGTGGTGAATCGGGGCTGCTGGAAAGCGCCGCCTTGCTGGAACAGCAGGCCGTCGTGGCCGAGGATGCCAAGGGGTCCGATGCCACGCTGATCGCGCATGTCGGCCTGCCGTCTCTCACGGCGTCCATCGCGCTGGCGCGTCAGGCCAGGACGCTCGGCTATCACGCGCTTTCGGCCCTGCCGCCCCATTCCTATCCGTTCAGCGACGCCGAAATTCTGGGCTATTACAAGGCCCTGGCTGCCGCGACCGATCTGCCGCTCATCGTCTACGAGGTGCCTGTGCGCACCGGGCGCCCGTTGCCGATCGAGCTTCTGGTGCAGCTTCTCGACCTGCCCAACGTGGCCGGGATCAAGTTCACCTCGACCGATCTCTTCAAGCTGACCCGGCTGCGGCTGCTGCGCCCGGACAGCGTCTTTTACTTCGGATTCGACGAGGTCTGGCTGGCCGGTGGTATCCTTGGCGCAGATGGCGGCATCGGCACGACCTATAGCCTGATCGGGCGTCTTTACGTGGCCCTGAACGAAGCCTGTCTCTTATACACATCTGACGCTGCCGACGATCTACTCTGTGTAGA
>OJIS01000358.1_pt1 | contig 15739 bp, 17 predicted proteins | sample 1595671 | NCBI WGS metagenome assembly OJIS01 (sample SAMN05416814, study PRJEB24817) | seawater metagenome | isolation source: Sea water | place: Canada:Atlantic | collected 2013-07 | reverse complement strand
ACGAGATCAGCCTCGGTCTCGTGGGCTCGGAGATGTGTATAAGAGACAGCAAGTTGTTCGTGAACTTCTCCGTGTTCCAGTCGGTGCCGGATGTGTGGGGCATCAATCAGGTGTTCCCGGTGCTGCCGCTGTCCGGCCTGGACAAGCCGGCCACCCGCCGGGCGGTGATTCAGGACATTACCTGCGATTCCGATGGCCGCATCGACCAGTTCGTGGATGGCGAAGGCGTGGAAGCTACCCTGCCGCTGCCGGAACAGCTCAACGGCCACCTGGGGATTTTCATGGTGGGCGCCTACCAGGAAATCCTCGGCGACATGCACAACCTGTTCGGCGACACGGATTCCGTGGATGTGGACGTGGAAGCCGATGGCGCCATTACCCTGAGCCACGCCATCCAGGGCGATACGGTGAGCACCGTGCTGCGCTACGTGAACTACGATACCGACAAGCTGCTGGGGTCGCTGGAGCAGCATTGTCGGCAGGCGCATTTGAGCGACGGCGAGCAGGAAACGTTTATCGGGCTGGTACGCGAGGGGTTAGCCGGGTATACCTATCTGGAGTGATAGGGTGCGAGACACTCAAGGCGTCTCTACGAAGCCGCTGTAGGAGCGGCGCGCTCTGTGCCCTGCGGGTATGAGCCGCGAACCTTGCGAAGCAAGGAAATCGCCCGCAGGGCGATCAGGCATTACAGCGCTCGACAGGTTTCAGAAAGAATGGCGGATAGCGTTAAGCGCTGTTGCCTCGCTGCGCTCGGTTCGCACCTCAAGCGGTGCTCCTACAGCGGCGTTGTAGCTAGTGGCTAGCAGCTCGTCACTCACAACTGATTTTTCCAAGCCAGCAAGGAGAACAAGATGCGTTATGAACTCTGTGCCAGCCAGGACCTCCCGCAAGGGAAAAGCCGTGCCATGGAAGCCGGTGGCAAGAAACTGGTGGTGTATCACCTGAGCGATGGTTTTTATGCCACTCAGGCCCGTTGTACGCATATGTTTGCGTCGCTGGGTAAGGGCAAGATTGTTGAAGACAAGTGTGTGCAGTGTCCGTTGCACCGTGCGCGGTTTGATATTCGTACCGGTGAAGTGAGCGAGTGGGCCAACTTTCCGCCCGGTGTGCAGCTGCTGAATGTGGTGCGGGGCGAGAAAGCCCTGGAGACCTGGCCGGTCACGGAAGAGGACGGCCACCTGTTTGTGGAGATGTAATGGCAGCAAGGACTGAAGCCCAGCAACGGGCAACGCTGGAGCGGCTGGAAAAGTTCAGCCGTTTTACCGACAGCAGTATCGGTATCCCCTTTACCAAATTCCAGATCGGTGCCGAGGCCATTATCGGCCTGGTGCCGCTGGTGGGTGATGCCGCCGGTTTGGTGCTGTCCAGCTATGTGCTGATCGAAGCGCAGCGGGCCGGAGCCAGCAAGGGTGTGAAGTTGCGTATGCTGCGCAACATGGGTATCGATTTTCTCGGTGGTCTGTTGCCGGTGGTGGGCGATGCCTTTGATGCCATCTACAAGGCCAATACCCGCAATACCAGGCTGCTGAGGAATTACCTGGAAAAGCAGCTCGAAGTGGAGCCGCCCCCGCCACCGTTCCCCTGGAAGACCCTGATCGGGTTGTCCATCCTGTTTGCCATTGTTACCGGTGGGCTGACGCTGATTTTCTGAAGCGTTCAGTTCCGTTGACCGGTTCGTTCTTGTGTAGGAGCTATGCTTGCATGGCGAACAACCGCAATCGCGAGCAGGTTCGCCATGCGAGCATGGCTCCTACATTAAGACGGTGCCAATAAGGTCGTTATATCGGTGTTCTCTGTGACCTCTGCGTGAAACGTTTCCTTCCCGCAGTTCCGACTGCGAACAAGAATTCACTTTTATCTTGCCAATAGCCTCGGCAGAATGAGGAAAGCTGTGTGTGAATGCCTCGGGAGGATCGGGCGCTGACGACACATCGCTGGCGGTTGCCTGTGTGCCTTGGAGCACAACTGTCAGGGCGTGTCCGTGTCCGGTGCCGGGGTGTTGCAGAACCGCGCAACCCAGACTGGAGGAACGCTGAATGGATACAGCCAACCCGCCACCGCAGGCCGAACCCGATACTCCGGACGGTCGTATCAATCCCCTGGTTTTCTATGGTTCCACCACCGGCATTGTGCTGTTCGCGTTGTGGGCCATGCTGTTCACCGAGCAGGCCAATGAAACCATCTACGGCGCCCTCGCCTGGATTTCCGACAGCTTCGGCTGGTTCTATTTTATTTCCGTGGTGGCCTATCTGGTTTTCGTGATTGCCATCGCCTGTTCCCGCTATGGCAGCATCAAGCTGGGGCCGGACCACGCGGAGCCGGAATTCAATATCGTTACCTGGGCGGCGATGCTGTTTTCCGCCGGCATCGGTATCGACCTGATTTTCTATTGCGTGGTGGAACCGGTGACCCAGTATCTGACGCCGCCGGTGGGCGAGGGTGGCACGGTGGAGGCGGCCCGCGAGGCCATGCAGCTCACCTTCCTGCACTGGGGCCTGTCCGGCTGGGGTATCTATTCCCTGGTGGGCATGTCGCTGGCCTATTTCAGTTATCGCCACGGCTTGCCGCTGACCATTCGTTCGGCGCTGTACCCCATTTTCGGTAAACGCATTCACGGCTCCATCGGTAACGCGGTGGATATCGCCGCGGTGCTGGGCACCGTGTTTGGCGTGGCCACCAGCCTGGGCATCGGCATCATCCAGCTGAACTTCGGCCTGAACTACATGTTCGGCATTGCCGAAAGCACGACGACACAGGCGGTGCTGGCGGTGTTGATTGTGGTGTTCTCGGCGATTTCCGCGGCCACCGGTGTGGACAAGGGCATTCGTCGACTCTCCGAGTTCAACATGCTGCTGGCCATCGTGCTGATGCTGTTTGTGCTGGTGGTGGGCGATACCCGCTTCCTGCTGGATGCGCTGGTGATGAATGTGGGCGACTACCTGACCCACTTTGTGTCCATGTCCTTTGATACCTATGCCTTTGATCCGCCCCAGGACTGGCTGAATGCCTGGACGGTGTTCTTCTGGGCCTGGTGGATTGCCTGGGGGCCCTTCGTGGGGCTGTTCCTGGCGCGGATTTCTCGCGGGCGAACCATTCGCAGTTTTGTGGCCGGCACCCTGATTCTGCCGCTGACCTTCATGATGGTATGGATGTCCGTGATGGGGAATTCCGCCATCGACATGGTGATGAATGGCGCCACCGAATTCGGCAAGGAAGCGGTGGGCAATCCGGGCTCTGCAATTTATCTGTTCCTGGAACAGCTACCCTGGGTCACGGTGACCACCATTGTGGTGACGGTGCTGGCCATCGTGTTCTTTGTCACCTCCGGGGATTCCGGCTCGCTGGTACTGTCCAATCTCACCTGTCGTATCAAGGACCCGAACAATGATGCGGCGCCGTGGATGCGCATTGTCTGGGCCACCATCATCGGTGTGGTGACGCTGGCCTTGCTGATGACCGACGGGCTGGCGGCGCTGCAGAGTGCGGTGGTGATTATGGGGCTGCCGTTCGCCTTTGTGTTGTTCCTGATGATGATCGGCCTGCACCGGGCGTTGAAACTGGAAGGGATGAAATCCACCAGCATGCAGGACGCCCTGGCCGGGCAGCTATCCGGGCGAACCAGTTCCCGTTCCGAGCATGAGAGCTGGAGCAAACGTCTTGCCCGGGCGGTCAGCTTCCCCAATGAAAAGCAGGTGGCCCAGTTTATCGACAAGACGGTTCGCCCGGCCTTTGAGGCGGTGAAGGAAGAGCTGACGGAGCAGGGTTACCCGGTGGCGATTGCCAGCGACGGTGGTGACCAATTGCACCTGGCCCTGAATGTGGATCTGGGCGGCGAGCAGAACTTTACCTACCAGGTGTGGCCACGCCGCTGCCTGATGCCATCGTTCACGGTGCGCACCCAGCAGTCCCGATCCGTGTATTACCGGCTGGAGGTTCACCTGCGTGAAGGCGGGTTGAGTTATGACCTGATGGGCTACAGCCGTGATCAGGTGATCGAGGATCTGATCGACCATTTCGAAGCGCACCTGCAGTACCTGCACATGCGCCGGGAAATGGGTAATAACGTGGACGATTCCAGCGAGCCGGGACCGGCTTGAAGACAGGATGGCAACGAGGTGAATCATGACCACCTTTGATCAGGAAATGGATTACGTGATTGTCGGTGCCGGCTCTGCCGGTGCCGTGCTGGGCAACCGCCTCAGCGAGGATGGCAGCAACCAGGTGCTGGTGCTGGAATTCGGCGGCAAGGACAACTCCATCTTCATCAAGATGCCCACCGCCTTTTCCATTCCTTTGAACATGGACAAGTTCGACTGGGGCTTTCATACCGAGCCGGAGCCGGGCCTGCACGGGCGCAGTATTCACCAGGCCCGTGGCAAGGTGATTGGTGGCTCGTCGTCCATCAACGGCATGGTGTATGTGCGTGGTTGCGCCGGTGACTTTGCCGAGTGGGAATCCATGGGTGCCGAAGGCTGGGGCTATGCGGATGTGTTGCCCTATTTCAAACGGGCGGAAGGCTGTGTCTATGGTGGCGATGACTATCGCGGCGCCGACGGGCCGCTGACCACCTGTAACGGCAACAACATGAAGAACCCGCTGTACCGGGCCTTTATCCAGGCCGGTGAGGAAGCGGGGTACGGCTATACCGAAGACTACAACGGTTTTCGTCAGGAAGGCTTCGGGCGCATGGACATGACGGTGCGTAACGGCGTGCGTTGTTCCACTGCCATGGCCTATCTGAAGCCGGCCATGGGCCGCGCCAATCTTGATGTGAAAATGCACGCCCTTACTACCCGCGTGATCATGGAGGGCAAGAAAGCGGTGGGGGTGGAATACCGCCGGGGCGGTAACACCTATACGGTGAAGGCGCGCAAGGAAGTGATTCTGTCCGCCAGTGCATTCAATTCCCCCAAGCTGTTGATGCTGTCAGGCATTGGTCCGGCGGAGCATTTAAAGGAAAACGGCATCGAGGTGATCCATGATCTGCCCGGGGTGGGGCAGAACCTGCACGATCACCTGGAGGTCTGGGTGCAGCAGGAGTGTACCCAGAAGATCACCCTCAATGGCTGGCTGGGGCCGCTGGCGAAGGCCTGGATCGGCGCCAACTGGCTGTTCCTGCGTCGCGGCCTGGGCACCTCCAACCACTTTGAATCCAACGGCTATATTCGCAGCCGTGCCGGGCTGCAGTACCCGGATATCCAGTATCACTTCCTGGCCGGGGCCATTGCCTATGATGGTTCCAGTGCGGTGAAGGGGCATGGCTTTCAGGTGCATCTGGGGGCGAACAAACCGCTCAGCCGTGGCTGGGTGAAGTTGCAGTCGAAAGACCCGGCGGCGCCGCCCGCCATGTTCTTTAATTACTTCGACCGGGAAGAGGATCGCGAGGCGTTCCGGGCCGGGGTGCGTTTCACCCGGGAGATTTTCGCCCAGCCGGCCATGGACCCCTATCGCGGTGCCGAGCTGTCGCCGGGGCCGGACATCAACAGCGACGACGAGCTGGACGACTGGATGTCACGCACCGCAGAAACCGCCTATCACCCGGCGGGCACTTGCCGCATGGGCACCGATGAGATGGCGGTGGTGGACCCGCAGTGTCGGGTGCACGGGGTGGAGAACCTGCGGGTGGTGGATTCGTCCATCATGCCCACGGTGACCAACGGCAACCTGAACGCACCGACCATCATGATCGGCGAAAAAGGCGCGGATCATATCCTCGGCAAATCCCTGCCACCGTCCACCGCCCCCAGTTTCCATGCGGATGGCTGGGAGGACTATCAGCGCAGCGGGATGCCGAAACGGCAGGTGTGAGTCGGCGTTAAATGTTCACCGCTGAGGGCGCAGAGCAAAGAGTGCTTCGGTGACCTCTGCGGTGAAATCCCTTCCCCGTAGGAGCTATGCTTGCCCCCCAGGGGATCTGCGACATGCGAACCTGCTCGCGATTGCGGTGGTTCGCCATGCAAGCATAGCTCCTACGGGGTGGTTTCTCAGTACGGCGAATCTACATCCTCTTGCGCCACGTACACCGTTTTCAGTCGGGTGTAGTGGGCGAAGGCGCGGCGACTGTTTTCCTTGCCGATGCCGGATTGCTTGAAGCCACCGAAGGGCATTTCGATGGGCGTCAGGTTGTAGTGGTTTACCCACACGATGCCGGCCTCGATACGTTCCGCCATGCGATGGCCGCGATTGATGTCGCGGGTGAACACGCCGCCGGCCAGACCGAAGTCGGTGTTGTTGGCGCGGGCGACCACCTCGTCTTCGTCACGGAAGCTGAGCAGTGACAGCACCGGGCCGAAGATTTCTTCGCGGACGATGCGCATCTCGTCATTGAGGCCATCGAAGACTGTGGGCAACACGAAGTTGCCGTCCGGCAGGCCATCCACGTCTGCCTTGCCGCCACCGATCAGTACCTGGCCGCCTTCTTCCTTGCCGATCTCGATATAGTTGAGCACGTGCTGCATGTGCTGGTGGCTGATCAGTGGGCCCACTTCCGTGGCCGGGTCCGCGGGGTCGCCCAGGGTCAGTGTGCCGACACGGGCCAGCAGTTTCTCCACAAAGGCATCCTTGATGCTCTCGTGCACAAAGACGCGGGTGCCGTTGGTGCAGATCTGCCCCTGGGTATAGAAGTTGGCGAGCATGGCGGCGGACACGGCGTTATCCAGATCCGCATCGTCGAAAATGATTAGCGGCGATTTGCCGCCCAGTTCCAGGGTGACGGCTTTCAGGGTGTCCGCGGCGGCGCGCATTACCGCCTTGCCGGTGGGCACACCGCCAGTGAGCGACACCTTGGCCACCTGTGGGTGGCCGGTGAGCGCTTCGCCGGTTTCCCGGAAGCCCTGCACCACATTAAAGATGCCGTCGGGCAGGCCCGCTTCCTTGAACAGCTCCGCCAGACGCAGGGCGGACAGGGGGGTGACTTCCGAGGGTTTGTAGACCAGCGCATTGCCGGCGGCCAGGGCCGGGGCCGCTTTCCAACTGGCGATCTGCACCGGGTAGTTCCAGGCGCCGATGCCGGCGCACACGCCCAGGGGTTCCGGGCGGGTGTAGAAGAAGCCGCCGGGCACCTGTTGGTATTCCCCCTGCAGGGAGCTGGCCTGGCCGGCGAAATACTCCAGGCAGTCGATGGCGGAATCCACATCCGCTTCCGGGGTTTCGGCGATGGGCTTGCCCGCATCCAGGGTTTCCAGCTGGGCGATTTCGTCGCGGTGTTCGCGCAGCAACTGGGCAGTACGCATCAGGATGCGCCCGCGCTCCACGCCGCCCAGGGCCTGCCAGGCGGGCTGGGCACGCTTGGCCGCCTGCACGGCGCGATCCACATCGTCGGGGGTAGCCTGGGCCACCCGGCAGATCACCTGATTGGTGGCCGGGTTGATGGTGTCGAAAAACTGGTTGTCGCTGCCGGGGGTAAATTGGCCGTCGATCCAGAGCAGCCGATCCTGTTGCTGTGTCATGACATCCTCGCCGGGTCGCTGTTGGGGTCCATTACCGACCACGATAGCGCGCATTGATTCCCCACGAAACCGGGTAAAATTGGCGAGTTGAAAGTAGCGAGTTTCGAAAACCTGAATCCGCAGCCCGGAACCCGGTTTGGGGTTTAGCTATTAACTATTCACTGTTAACTATTAACTGCTTTTAGTGCATTGCCTGCCCAAGCTTGTCCAGATAATGCCGCAGACCGCTGTGCAGGGGCTCGTCCAGTTGTTCGCTCTGTGCCTGCATGTCATTGAGCCACTGGCCCTGGTGGTCGCTGTGATGCCACTGGTGGTAGCAGTACACCTGTAGCAGAAAGCTTTGCAGGAAGGCGGGTTTTTCCAGGTCGCTGTCGTTGGCCAGGGGAATGCGCGGGAACAGTTCGTGGAGTTTGCGGGCGAAGGCGCCGGAGGCCATGCCGATCTGTTGGCCGCCGGCGTTATGCACCGGGGTGCTCAGGTGGCCGCAACTTGGGGAGCGGGCTTTCAGTACGAAGCCGCTGAGGGGCTCGCTCAGGCCGGCGGCCACGTTTTCCAGGGCCTCGGTGACATCTTGCTGCGGATTGTCCACGCCGCGCACGCGGAGCTGGTCGTCCAGCTGCACCACCTGAATGGGCGGCCTCGGACCGGCAGGCCGATGGCCACTTCCGGGCAGGTGTCGCGAAAACGCAGCAGGGGACCGAGCTGATGCACCAGGATGGCGTTGTGTTTGTGGTCGCCGTCGTAGCGGACCTTCTGGCCGAGCAGGCAGGCGCTGACGCCCACTACCGGTTTCTGCCACTCATGCTGTGGCAGGGTGAAGCCCATCTTTTCCAGCAAATCCGTTAGCATGGAACACCTCCCTTCTTCCCCGATAAAGGTGACCGAACATGCAGGGCGTTTTTCTCGACACCGATACCCTCAATCCCGACGAGATGGACTTCTCCGCCCTGGAGGCGTTGATGCCCTGGACCTTTCATCCGCTGACCCGCCCGCAAGATCGGCTGGCGCGACTGGACGGTGCCCAGGTGGTCATCACCAACAAGGTGGTGCTGGATGCCGCCACCCTGAAAGCCTGCCCGTCCCTCAAGCTTATCTGCATTTGTGCCACCGGTACCAATAATGTGGATCTGGAGGCGGCCCGGGAGCTGGGCATCACGGTGTGTAATGTGAGCGGCTATGCGCGGGCGTCGGTGGCCCAGCACACCCTGACCATGATGCTGTCACTGGCCACCCGTTGGCATCTTTACGATCGGGATGTGAAGGCCGGGGCCTGGAGCCGGGCGGAGCAGTTCTGTTTGCTGAATCACCCGATCATGGAACTGGCTGGCAAGACCCTGGGGCTGATCGGCCACGGCGATCTGGGCCGGGAAGTGGCACGACTGGCCGAGGCGCTGGGCATGCAGGTACTGGTGGCGGAATCTTTCCAGCGTCACGGTGGCCAATCCGGGCGAGTGTCGTTGGCGGAACTGTTGCCGCAGGCGGATGTGCTCAGCCTGCATTGCCCGCTGACACCCCAGACCGACAAGCTGGTGAATGCGTCGTTTCTAGCGCAGATGAAACCCGGCGCCCTGCTGATCAATACCGCCCGGGGCGGCCTGATCGATGAACCGGCCCTGGCCGAGGCGTTGCGCTCCGGCCACCTGGGCGGTGCCGGCCTGGACGTGCTCAGCAGCGAACCGCCGCCGGCGGATCACCCCCTGCTGGCCAACGATATCCCCAACCTGATTATTACTCCGCACAACGCCTGGGGCACGAGGGAATGCCGGCAGCGGCTGCTGGACGGGGTGGTGGAAAATATCCGTCAGTGGCAGGCGGGGAGTGCGATTAACGTGGTGAATTGAAGGTTATTGTAGGAGCTATGCTTGCATGGCGAATAACCGCAATCGCGAGCAGGTTCGCATGTCGCAGACCCCCTTGGGGGCAAGCATAGCTCCTACGGTAATGATTCAACCTTTCTTTTTAAGCTGGCTGGCCAGCAGTTTGTCCATGCCCCGGAACAACGGCTGCGGCAGCTTGGTGGCCGGACCCGGCAGGGCGGCGAGCAGGACGCTGCCCAGTTTGCCCATGGGCCGGGCGATGCGGGCCGGGCGTTTTTCGCAGGCTTCGACGATCCAGCCGGCGGCTTTTTTCACGTGCATCATCGGCATGTATTTGTAGATGTCGGTGCGCGATGACATGGGCGTGCGCACCATGGGGAAGTACACCACCGTGGTGCTGATGCCCTGGTGGCCCATTTCCGCCTGCAGGGAGCGGGTGAAGGATTCCAGTGCGCTCTTGCTGGCCAGGTAGGCGGAAAACAGGGGGATGGGCACCTGGGTGGAGAGGCTGGAAATATTCACCACATGGCCGTGGCCCTGTTCCAGAAAGCGCGGCAGCAGTTTCAGGGTCATGGCCACGGCGCCGATGTAGTTGAGCTGTACGGTGCGCTGATAGTCGTGCAGGCGGTCCAGTGATTTTTCGATGGGGCGGCGGATGGAATGCGCGGCGTTGTTCACCAGGGCATCAATGCGCGGCTGCTCTGCCAGAATGCGGGCGGCACAGGCGTCGATGGCCACGTTGTCGCTGAGGTCGCAGGGGTAAATAAAGGCACAGCCACCGTCTGCCTCGATCATTTCCTGGACTTCCCGTAGCTGCTCTTCCCGGCGTGCCACCAGGCACACCGTGGCGCCTCGGCGCGCCATGATTTTCGCTGCCTCGGCACCGATGCCACTGGAGGCGCCGGTCAGTACAATGGTCTGGCCTTTGAGTTTCATGAATCACCTTTTGTTATGTCCTGTGGTATTGGCCTGGTTGTCCGGTAGGCGCAGATACTCCATGGGCTACTCTTGATGTGATGCCAGCAACGAGTATGACCATAAAGAGGCGGTGTATGAATATCCTGATAGTAGGGGCAGGGGCTGTGGGGCTGGTGTACGGGCAATATTTTGCCCGAGCCGGCCATCGTGTCACGTTTTTCATTAAGGAAAAGCACCGTGCAGCCCTGGAGGATGGGGTGGTACTGGTAGAGAAACGCCGGTGGCGGGCAGACCGGGTGAGTCACGTCGAGGATTTCTCGTTGCTCTACGAATGGGACGAGGTGGCCAGCCAAACCTGGGATCAGGTGGTGTTGGCGATATCCTCTGATGCGCTGCGTGCCTTGCCGTTTGATACTGTACGGCCGGTGACCGGCGATGCCACGGTGGTGATGCTGCAGCCCAGTGATGCCGATTATGCGTTGCTCAGTGAATATTGGCCGGCGGGGCATATTGTCAAAGGGATGATCAACCTGATCAGCTACTATCACCCGCTACCTGGTGAGGCGCCGCTGGACGATCCTGCTGCCATCAAGATCGCCTATTTTATGCCGCCTACAGCGATGCCTCTGTCGGGATACTCGGGGCGTGTGATGCAGACCCTCGCCTTGTTTCGCGATAGTGGTATTGGCTGCAAGGTGGTTGATGATGCGGTATCCGCTTCACGCTTACCCAATGCTGTCCTGATGACGTTTTTGTGCGCGCTGGAAGCCTGCGATTGGCAGTTCGCCAGACTGCGATCGGATCGAGTTTTGTTATCCGAGCTGGTCTGTGCCCAGAAAGACTTGCTGAAGGCCCTGGCCCACGATGAAGGCCCCGCGCAACGACGGGCCATGAAGTTGACCGGTGGCATGCTCTGTAAAACGCTTTACCGGATGGTGTTACGTGTGGCACCACTGGCGCTGCCGTTTTCCCTGCAAGCGTATCTCCATGAGCATTTTATGAAGGTGCGCATGCAGACGGACCTGTACATGCGTGATTATCGTGGTCTCTGCGACAGTGAGGCGCTGGCAGCGCTGCACGAGCGCGTCTTTCATACGTAACACTTGGAGGAGCTAAGCATGTGGTTACAGCGCACGGTTGTCCTGAGTGCGAAAAAACGTGGTTGCCATCTGGTGACCCGTGAGGTGCTGGAAGGATTGGCTGAGCTGGCGGAGGTCAACGTGGGTCTGCTGCATCTGTTTCTCCAGCACACCTCCGCGTCGCTGACCATCAACGAAAACGCCGACCCGGATGTGCGCGGCGATCTGGAGCGGCACCTGAATGTGATGGTGCCGGAAAACGCGCCTTACTATGAACATACTCTGGAAGGCCCGGACGACATGCCCGCCCATATCAAGAGCGTACTGATCGGCCCGTCACTGAGCCTGCCAATCAGCAATGGCCGACTGGCGCTGGGCACCTGGCAGGGTATCTACCTGTGCGAGCACCGGGACCATGGCGGGGCGAGAAGAGTGGTGGCGACGATTCAGGGGGAGTGATCGGCAGGCGTCGTGACAACGTCTTCTACAAGGTAGCTGTAGGAGCGCCCTTCCAGGGCGCGAACCGAGCGTAGCGAGGCGACAAAAATCTCAGCGATAGGCAGCCATATCTAGGAAGACCAGTGCCGTCCGGCAAGTCCTGATCGCCCTTTGGGCGATTCCTTGCTTCGCAAGGTTCGCGCCCTGGAAGGGCGCTCCTACAGCGGCTTCGTGGAGAAGTGTGTCAGTACCGAGTCGCGAGAAGCGAAATCCCATATCCCAGGTGCCTTTCGCGACTCGCTTCTCGTGACTTGTAACTCTATTCAGCTACCCACTGCAAAAACTCCCGGCGTTCTTCCGGGGTGGCCTGTTTCCACTGAGCTTTCAGGGTATCCAGGTAGCTGCCGGTCGGTGCAGGGGCTGCCTGAGTAGCCGAAGCTGAGGCGCTGGTCGCAGGCGCCGGGGCGGCGGCTTGCTGGGGCGCAACGCTTTCGGAGGCGGCAGTGCTCACTTCTTCGCCGGTGATGGGGGCCAGGAAGCCACGCTTGAGGATCAGGTTGGATTCCGTGGCCGCGACTTTTTCACCGGTGGTGGTGTTGATGGCCTGGCCGGTAAAGGCGTCTTCCAGGGCGCGAGCCTCTTCCACGTTGGCCGGTTTGTCGTAATCCAGCTGCCATTTCTCGCCAGCCTTGCCGTCGACGATGAAGTTGGCCGGGTTGGTTTTCACGATGTCGTGGTTGTCCGCATCCAGCTGCCACAGTTCCTTGTAGTAGGCGAGGATCTCGTAGCGACCGGGGGTCAGCTTGAGTTCCTTGAAGTCGGTGGCGAAGAAGGTGTTTACGCCATCCACTTCCTTGCCGTTGATGGTGAACACTTCGATTTCACTGGGCACGCGTACGGTCAGCACCTGGCTGTCGGGCTTGGCGGCACCGTCATAGAGCTGGACCACCGGGCTGCGGGCGCAGGCGGACAGAAACAGGGCGCAGAGAACGAGGGGTATAAGGCGCAGGGACAGCATGGTATCTCCTAGGTAGGCGCGGCCCGCCAGTCTGGCGGGCCCGAGTGACAATATTGTGAAAGTTCAGAAGCCCCAGGTGTCGAACCGGGCAGGCGCCACGTTGCGATTCAGGGTGCTCAGGCCGCGGGCACAGCGCACGATCCACCAGATAGTGAGCACTACCATCAGCAACCAGCCGATAAAGGCCAGGGTGGTGATGCCGGCAATGACGCTGTAGAGCAGGCCGATCCAGAAGGTACGGTACTGGAAGCGGAAGTGCTCACGCAGGGGTGGCGGCGCATCCCCGGCGTGCAGGTGGGCAATGATAACCCCGGCAACGGCGGTCAGCCCGCCGGTGATCAGGCCCACCAGGTGTAGTACATAAACCGCCCGGGCCATGCCCAGGGACGATGTCTGACTCATTGCGGGTCTCCCTTGCTGCGATAGGTTCTCGCCGGGCTGGCAGGTTCGCTGTTGCTGGCATTACAGGTCTGCACGCAGGCGTCCTGTGTTTCGAAGGGCACGCTGCCCTTGCAGCCACCCCAGGTAAAGCTCTTGCAGCTGTCGCTTTCCTGATCGTAGTAATAGCGCTTGAAAGCGGCCTTGCACATGCCGGTTTCCGGCGGCTGGTAACAGGCGTCCGGCAGCGCATTGCCAGCCTCGGTACCGTTCTGACAGCCGGCCAGCAGGGTGATGAAGATCAGGGGAAATAACAGTCGCATGGTGTCGTCCTTGTGTCGATCAGCAACGGCCCTGCCAAACCGGCAAGGCCTTTCAATAAGGTGTCACTTTACTCTGTCGGGGGTGTGCTAGTCAGCCCGGCAGTGTTTCTGGTCTTTGGGCAGGGTGTCGCCGCGCAGGCGAATTACGGTTTTCTGTAGCAGCAGGTTGTTGGGCAGGGTGTAGCGGTGGCCCAGCTCGTCCTGCACGGTGATGAAGATCAGCCCCATGTAACGGATCTGCCCGGTGACCGTGTTGTCACCATCGAGCAGGCGGATGCGATCACCCACCCGGTAGGGGGCGCTGAAGAACAGGATAATGGCGGCGGTGGTGTTGCTGAGCATGGACCAGCTGGCAAACAGGGCCACACCCAGCAGGGCCATCATCGACGTGGCGAAGACCATCAGCCCACTGCCGTTCAGGCCCCAGAGGATGCCGATGGACAGCAGCGCCAGGACCACGCAGGCGCTGTTGATAACCACGGCTGTCTGGAAGATGCGTGCCCGGCTGAAATCTCGACGGCGGCCCAGGCGCCGGGTGGCACCTCGCAGTAATACGGACAATAGCCAGGCCACCAGGATAACGGCAATTGTCAGGCTCCATTTCATTGCGCTGGATTCCATTGATGCCTCAACCGTGTTTGCCGGAAACGAAGGGATTGGTGGCCCGCTCGTGCCCGATAGTGGACATGGGGCCGTGGCCGGGGATGAAGGATACATCGTCATCCAGGGTGAGCAACTTGTCCTTGATGGCCTGGATCAGGGTGTCGAAATCACCCTTGGGGAAATCTGTACGGCCGATGGAACCGTTGAACAGCACATCGCCGACCACCACCAGTTTGCTTTCCGGCTGGTAGAACACCACGTGCCCCGGGGTGTGGCCCGGGCAGTGACGCACCTGGAGACGGGTGTCGCCCACGGTGACAGTGTCGCCTTCCTCGAGCCAGCGGTTCGGGGTGAACGGGCGCGAAGCGGGAAAGCCCATCATCTGCGCCTGCTGGGGCAGCATGTCGATCCAGAACTGGTCGTCGGTGTGTGGCCCTTCGATGGGCAGGTCCAGTTTTTCTGCCAGCTCGGCCACGGCGCCGATGTGGTCCAGGTGGGCGTGGGTGACGAGAATCTTCTCCGGCGTACCGCCGACCTGCTGCAGGGCTTCCAGAATCTTGTCCAGATCCCCGCCGGGATCGACGATGGCCACCTTGTCGGTGGTGTCGCATTTCAGGAAGGAGCAGTTTTGCTGGAAGGGCGTGACCGGCAGGATGGCGTACTTCATGGCTGTCTATCGGGTAAAAAATGTGCCCGCAGTATAGCCGCAAACCGGAATCCGGTTCATTCCCTGCAAAGCGTAAATAATGGCAAATTCCGACGTGCTGCCGCGGCGGGGGACGGAGGCGGTGCTATTTTAGCGCCTTTATCTATCTCGCAAAGGAAAGGGAACCATGGAAATGGAACAGGTGCAGCCTTATCTGGATAAGGCTATCGAGCTTGGCATGGGCTACCTGCCCAAGGTAGTGCTGGCCATCATTACCCTGATAGTGGGGTTCTGGATCATCGGGCGGATCACCAAGGGGCTGAACCGGGTGCTGGGGCACAAGGCGGTGGACGATACCCTGCAGAAGTTCATGACCAGTTTTGTGGAGGTGTTGCTGAAGCTGCTGCTGCTGGTGGCAGTGGCTGGCATGGTTGGCGTGCAGACCACCTCCTTTATCGCCATGCTGGGTGCTATCGGTCTGGCGGTAGGCCTTGCCCTGCAGGGTAGCCTGGGCAACTTTGCCGGCGGTGTGTTGATCCTGTTTTTCAAGCCTTACCGTCTGGGGGATATTATCGACGCCCAGGGGCACATGGGCCGGGTGCACGACATTCAGATCTTCAACACTATTCTGATCACCTATGACAATCAGCGGGTCGTCATTCCCAACGGTCCCATGTCTAACGGTTGCATCAAGAATGTCTTTTGCGAACCGCAGCGGCGCGTGGATATCGAATTCGGCATCAGCTATGACGACAGCATCGCCGATGCCCGGGTAGCGATACAGTCCGTGATTGATAACGACGACCGTATCCTCAGTGGCGACAAGTTCAACCCCAATATTTTTGTCTCCGCCCACGCCGATAGCAGTATCAATATGCTGACCCGGGTCTGGGTAAATTCCGAGGATTACTGGCCGGTGTATTTCGGCCTGTTCGAGCAGGTCAAACTGGCCTTCGACAAGGCGGGCATTACCATCCCTTATCCGCAGCGGGATGTGCATCTGTATCAGCAGAGCTGAGCTACGAGCTACGAGCTACGAGCTACGAGCTACGAGCTACGAGCTACGAGCTA